>Ga0190284_1000039_pt1 | contig 113901 bp, 88 predicted proteins | sample 48691812_MG_FD_161668 | JGI IMG/M metagenome (GOLD analysis project Ga0190284, IMG submission 161668) | Hydrothermal vent microbial mat bacterial communities from Southern Trench, Guaymas Basin, Mexico - 4869-18-1-2_MG | ecosystem: Environmental > Aquatic > Marine > Hydrothermal vents >... | reverse complement strand
GGGGCAAGCGGGCGGTGATCGCTATTCGCAAGTGCATCGTCGCCCTCCATCACTGTCGGGCTACGGATGGGAGGATTGAATGGGCCAGGGGAGTGGGGGATCGCAGGAAGTTCGAAGGGACAGGCATAACGAAGGGATTTGCACCCAACGCGCAGGCAGGCTAGTCCAGCAGCGCTTCCACGAACGACTCGGCGTCGAAGAGCTCCACGTCCTCGTAGCTCTCGCCCAGCCCCACGAACTTGACGGGGATTGCGACCTGCTCGCGGATCGAAACCACCGCGCCGCCCTTGGCGGTGCCGTCCAGCTTGGCCAGGAAGAGCCCGGTGATGTCGACGGCTTTGCCGAACTGTTGGGCCTGGATCACGGCGTTCTGGCCGGTGGTGGCGTCGAGAACGAGCAGGGTCTCGTGGGGGGCTCCTGGGATCTTTTTGAGCAGAACCCGCTTGATCTTCTCCAGCTCGGCCATGAGGTTGTGCTGGGTGTGGAGGCGGCCGGCGGTGTCCACGATGAGCACATCGGCCTTCTCCCTGAGCGCCACGTCGGCGGCATCGAAGGCCACCGCGGCGGGATCGCTGCCGGCGTCCTTCCTGACGATCGTGGCACCGATCCGCTCGCTCCAGAGGGTTAGTTGCTCGACCGCGGCGGCCCGGAAGGTGTCGCAGGCACCGAAGACGACCTTTTTGCCGGCCTTGGCGTGGATGTGGCCCAGCTTGGCGATCGACGTGGTCTTGCCCGAGCCGTTGACGCCCACCACGAGGATCACCGTGGGGCCCTCGTCGGCGAAGGTCAGCTCCATACGCTCCTCGCGCATGATCTCCTTGATGTGTGAACGCAGGAAATCGTAGGCCTCCTCGGTCTTCGAGATCTCACGGTTGGTGTAGGCTTCCTTGATGCGATCGATGATCTTCACCGCCGTGCTGCCCATGTCGGAGAGATAGAGCACTTCTTCCAGATCGTCGATGAGATCGTGGTCGAGCTTTCGCTTCAGGAGGGATTTCAGGCTTGAAGAGAGCCTTTCCCGGGTTTTGGACAACCCCTTGAAAAAACGCTTGAACACCATGATCCTGCTCGAGGAGGGTTAGGGTTTACAGGTTGTGATCTCTCTTGATGCGATCCAGAATGCCGTTGATGAAGCCACCGGAATTGGAGGTGCTGTACTTCTTGCCCAGCTCGATAGCCTCGTTGATCGAGACCTTCGGCGGGATATCGGGCCTGTAGAGCAACTCGTAGATCGCCTCGCGCAAGATGTTGCGATCGACGGTAGCGATCCGGCCGAGCTCCCAGTTCTGGGTCGATTTCTCGATGGTCTTATCGATCGTCTCGCTACGGAGGATCACACCCTGGACGAGATCGCTGGCGAAGGAGATGACATCCTGGTCGTCGGTCTGTTCGGCGAAGAACGCCTTTTCCTCTCCTTGGATCTCGTCCCCTCGAATGTCGAGCATGTAGAGAAACTGAAGGGCGTACTCCCGGGCTTTGGTCCGCTTGCGGATGCTCGCCTCGGCAGAGACGCTTTTAGTTGGTTTCTCGACGATGAGTTCTTTGGGGATCATGCTTTTTTCCGGGAAAGCTGTTGAAAAAGATTTGCCATTTCAATAGCGGCTTCCGCGGCGTGGAAACCCTTGTTGCCGGATTTGGTCCCGGCCCGGTTGATGGCTTGCTCCACCGAATCGCAGGTGAGCACGCCGAAAATAACCGGAATGCCGCTCTCGAGGCCGACATGAGCGACACCTTTAGCAACCTCCGCCGCGACGTAGTCAAAGTGGGGTGTTTCACCTCGGATGACGGCTCCGAGACAGATGATGGCGTCGTAAGCGTCGGATGAGCAGAGCTTTTGAGCAACGAGGGGGATCTCGTAGGAGCCCGGGACGCGGACGAGCGTGATCTTGTCGTCGTCCACTTCATGCCGATGGAGGCAATCGAGAGCTCCTTCCAGGAGGCGGGCGGTGATGAAGTCGTTGAAGCGTCCCACGACGAGGGCTATCGAGAGTCCCTTGCCCGTGAGATTGCCATGGATGGTTTCCATTCTGACTTTCCTTTTCCGATCCAGTGTCTCTGACATTGAATCATGACCCGGTATCATACCAAAACTAATATTTTGAACAACGGTGTGCGCAGCCTGCAAAACAAAATAACAGGGTCGAAGAGATATTTCACGGGGTTATCCTTAGAAGTTCGAGGCGCGACTGGTGGGGAATAACCTGCGTTTTTCGGGAATAATTTCGCATGCGGCCTCCGGCCGTGCGATGATGTTTCTTTTTGTTTGGGATTGGCCGGTACGGCGGTTACAGTCTGGCGACGGAGATGGCGGTGTCCCGTTTCAGTGCTCGGCAGCCCGTCGATCAGCGGTTCGACGCGCGGGACACGGTCATTCCGGGATTCTCCGCGGACAGCCGGATAGGCGGCCATTCCGCGGATTTTGAGCCTGGAGTCGTTCCGCATAAGAGAGGGAGATAGTCGGCATGGTAGGCGTGGGATTTCAAACTCCGGACGGACAGAAACCGGTGGCCGTTCCGTGGAAGACGGTGTTGATCATCGTGGCGGTCGTTGTGGTGCTCATCCTGCTCAACTCCACAATCTATTCGGTGGAGGCCAACGAGGTGGGGATCGTCCAGCGTTTCGGGCGGTTCACTGGTGATGAGAAACCTCCCGGGCTGCACTTCAAGCTGCCCTGGGGGATCGACAAGGTTACCAAGGTGCCGGTCAGCCTGGTGCGCAAGCAGGAATTCGGCTTCCGTACGGAAAAGGCGGGGATCCAGACGCGCTACGCCACCACCTCGACCAGTTTCGATTCCGTGTCGCTCATGCTGAGCGGGGATCTGAACTGCGCCGTGGTGGAGTGGAGCGTGCAGTACACGATCAAGGATCCCGGAGCATTCCTGTTCAACGTGCGGGCACCGGAGAAGACCCTGCGCGATCTCAGCGAGTCGATCATGCGGGAGATGGTAGGCGAGCGTAGCGTAACCGAGGTGATCACTTTGGAGCGGCAGACGATCAACACCGAGGTGCGGCGCAACCTGCAGGAGACCCTCGATTCCTATGATTCGGGGATCAACGTCACCCAGGTGATCCTCAAGAATGTAACGCCGCCGGACAAGGTGAAGCCCTCCTTCAACGAGGTCAACCAAGCCCAGCAGGAGATGGACCGCACCATCAACCAGGCCTGGCAGGACTACAACCAGGCCATTCCGAAGGCCAAGGGCGACGCATTGCGGGTGATCAGCGAGGCCGAAGGCTACGCAACGGAACGCGTCAATCGCTCGCTCGGCGATGTGGCGCGCTTCAACCGGATCTACGTGGAGTACAAGAAGGCCAAGAAGATCACGCGCTGGCGTATGTATCTCGAGACGATGAGCGAGGTTCTGCCCGAGGTCAGCAAGAAGATCATCATCGACAGCGACGTGGGTTCCGTGCTGCCGATGCTCGACCTCAACCGCGGCTGGAACGGAGAGGATTATAAGCCGGGCGGCAGCACCGGCGGTCGGGAAAGGAGGTCGCCATGAGGAATATCCTGACGCTCATCGGAATAGCCGCGGTGATCGCGCTGTTCGTGCTCTTCAACTCGGCCTACACGGTCGACGAACGTGAGCAGGTGATTATCACCCAGTGGGGCAAGCCGATCGGGGATCCGATCTCCTCGCCTGGCCTCAAGTTCAAGGTCCCCTTCGTGCAGAAGGTGTGGCGCTTCGAAAAGAGGCTCATAGAGTGGGACGGCGATCCCGAACAGATTCCCACCCTCGACAAGAAATTCATCAGCGTCGATGTCACCGCACGCTGGCGCATCGAGAATCCGCTCATGTTCTACCGCTCGGTGAAAGACGAGTATGGCGCCCAGAGCCGCCTCGACGACATCATCGACGGCGCCACCCGCGATCAGATCACCAAGCTCAACCTGATCGAATCGGTGAAGACCTCGAACCGGGAGTTCCGCCGCGACGAGGACTCGTTCGCGATTATGAACGAGCCCTCCATGGAGGAGCTGAAAGTGGAGGTGGGGCGCCATGAGATCGGCGTGAAAATCAAGGAGAAATGCATCTCCGAGCTCGCGCCCTTCGGCATCGCGCTCGTCGACGTGAGGCTGCGACGCATCAACTACGTACCGGAGGTGCGCAGCAAGGTCTATGAACGCATGATCTCCGAGAGGAAGCGCATGGCCGAGTTCTACCGTTCGGAGGGGCTGGGTAAAAAAGCCGAGATCGATGGAACCCGAGAAAAGGAACTCCTGAGAATCACCTCCGATGCCTACCGGCAGGCCGAGGAGATCCGCGGCACCGCTGATGCCGAGGCCACCAAGATCTACGCCGACTCCTTCGGCACCGATCCCGAATTCTATGCGTATATCAAGATGCTGGAGTCCTACAAGGAAGCGCTTCAGGGGGATGTGAGCATCATCGTCTCGACCGACAGCTTCTTCTTTTCCCTGCTGAAAGATCCGGGCGACTTCGAGGAGACACCGGAAGAAGAGTAATGGCTGCGCTATCGACGCTTTCCAAGGGCGGGCTGATTCTTGCGCTGAGCGCTCTCGATATACTGCGTTCGCGACGTGATCTGCTGCCGGTCTTGAACTATCATGCCATTGACGGGGACCGCAGCCCTGTGTCGCTGCCGCCCGCCGAGTTCGAGAAACAGATGTGCGTGCTGGCCCAACGGGGGATCACCACGCTCACCTTCGCCGAGGCCGTCAATCTGCTGCGCCAACCCGACCGCTTGCCGCGCCGTACGGTATGTCTTACCTTTGATGACGGGCTGCAGTCGGTGTATACGGCGGCTTACCCGATCCTGCGACGCCATGGCTTTCGGGCCACCGTTTTTTTGACCACCGGTGCGGAAAACAATCGCGTGTGCTGGGAGCGGGATGCGAGCATCCCTCAGCGGCCGCTGATGGAGCCGGAGCAGGTGCGGGAGCTGGCTGCCGCGGGCTTCGAAATCGGGGCGCATACGCGCACGCATCCCCACCTGACCGATCTCGACGAAGCCGCACTGGAGAACGAGGTCGCCGGGAATCGCGACGATGTGACCGCCCTCTGTGGAGTGCCGCCGGCGACCTTCGCCTATCCCTATGGTGACTATGACGAGCGTGTGATCGAAGCGGTACGGCGCGCCGGATTCACAGGAGCCTGCACGGTCGAGCTGCCTGGTCGACGCATGCTGCGCGATCCCTTCCGCGTGGAGCGTATCGATGTGAGCCGCTTCTCCGGGCATCGCGGGAGGCTGGCCAGGATCTCGTTTGCAGCCTCTCTGAGCGGAGTCTTCGGCGATTACGTGCGCCTCAAGGGCGCACTGCCCCATTATCGTTCACGCACCTTTGAGTACAAGGAGAGGAAACGCAAAGATGCGCTTCGTTGATACGGCCACCGTCGGCGGCCGATTATCACCCTGGTTGGCGGCCGCAGGGATCCTGCTCCTGATCCTGACCATCACCGTCGGTCTCGGTGGGCTGCTTTTGGTCCACCCCTTCCTCGGTTTTGCCGCCGCCGCCGGCGTGGTGGCGATCTGCATCTATCTGCGGTACCGCAACGTCGGTATCCTCACCGTGTTCTTCCTCGTGCCGCTGGGGCCGCTCCTGTGGGTCACACCCGACGGCCTGGTCTCCGTTCAAAAGCTGCTGATCGCGTGCCTCGTTGCGGTGTGGCTCGTCGAGCTGCTGCTCCTCAAGGATTACACCCCGCTGCGGGAGTTCATGCTCACGCGCCTGAACATCTGGGGGCTGCTCTTCCTGGGGGTCTTCATCATCGCCCTGCCCTGGTGCCGTAAGTTGGACAACGCCGTGCTGCTCATGGTCCGCTGGATGACCCACCTGGTCCTGCTCTACTTCCTGGTCTTTACGGTGCGGTCCGTGCCTTTCTTGAGGCAGTGTCTGCTGGCTGTGATCGCCGTGGGGGTGCTGATCAGTTGCATGGCGATCTGGGAGCATTTCACCGAAAAATCGATCCTGGAGGTCACCGGTCGCCAGGTCCAGCTCATCAAGGGGGAGGAGACCGGTGAGCTGGTCTCCTCCAAATTAAAGACGATCAGGGAATACGGCGATGTCGCCTGGGCGCGATCGATGGCCACCTTCAAGGGACCCAACGAGCTGGGTCTCTTCCTCGTCTTCGTCGCGGGGCTGGTGCTCTTCTTCCTCTTCAGGCCTTCGACGACCTGGCTGCAGCGCGGGCTCTGCGCAGGAGCTCTGCTCCTGATGCTTCTGGCCCTCAACTATACCGGCTCGCGCGGCGCTCTGGCCGGGTTTCTGGCCATGGCGGGAGCCTTCGTCCTGCTGTATCGTTTCCCTTTCAAGGTCTTCCTGATATCCGTGTTCTCGCTGGCCGTCATCGTGTTCCTGGCCACGTCCGACCAGGGAGGCGATCAGTGGCGTGGTGGGCTCAACTGGAAGACCATCCGCCAGGACGACAGGATCCAGTGGTTCCAGATGAGCATCGATATGCTCTGCGACTATCCGGTGGCCGGAGTCGGTCTGGGACAGTTCGAGCCGCGTTATTTCGAATATCGTATGTCTAATGTTCACAAGGAGATAAGCCCACCGCACAACATCTTTTTCCAGATTGCGGCGGAAAACGGGTTTCTTGGGATTTTCTTGCTCCTATTCATGTTATATGCGGTGCTGCGAGAGATCTGGCAGCTCAGGAGGAGGCCCTGGCATGAGGATCATCCCATACTGGGGATCACTCTGATCGCTGTGCTGGTCGGTGTCATGACCTTCTCCATGACATCCAACGTGCTGCTCGACGAGACGTTCTGGACCTATATATCCCTGGTGGCGATCGTGTCGAGCATCCACGCGCGAGGACCGAAGAAACCGCAGGAGGAAGAGTTTGCGGAGGAACCGATCGTGGTGATTCTGCCCCGTTCATCCTATCGCGTCTGACGATGAGATCGTACCGGCTTACACTCGCTCCCCGTGCAGGAGGATGGGCGGCGGAGACGAGAGTCCAAAAAAAAAACATTTTCAGAGCCGATCTTCCGAAAGAAAACAGTGAAGAGCATTCAATCTAAACGAATGGCTGTGGTATGAGCCGAAAACTGTCCAATCAGATCATGGAAATGATGAACCGCAAGGTCAGATCGTCGACCTTGCGTGATCTCAAGCGTCGAGGCCTGCAGCGCGTCTCCGTGCTCGATCTTTCCGATCTCAACGGAATGATCCAGGACGCCGTGTCCCGGACATTACAAGAGCTCGGCATCGGTTTGCGATCGCGGGAGCTGCGCACACAGAGCGACCGGGTGCGTGACGCGTTCCTGCAGATCGTTCAGGAACGCGACCTCTTAGAGCGTTCTCAGGCCGACCTGGAAACCGAGCTGGCCCAGCTCAGGGAGAATTTCCGACAGCTCTCCCTCAAGGTGACCGTTCAGAAGGATGTTCTGGCCCGTGAAGAGGGGCGGCGCATCGAGGAGGAAGGCGCCCCGATTTCGCCGCGGCGGATGAAAAACCTGAAAGAAAGCCTCAACTCGCGGCTCAAGCGATTGTTTCGTGATGCCGATATAGGTCAGGAACTCGTCACCGCTGCTATCGAAACCACGGGTGCGCTTATCGAGGAGGAACGGCGCCAGGCTGTCGCCGAGGCCGAGGCGGAGCAGGAGAGCAAGATCCTCGTGCTGAAGCGGAGGATCGCCAAGCTCCTGGTCAAGCTGGAAGAAACCGAGGACGTCCTGGCTTCGATGGCCGACGCGGAGACGGACGCAGAGCAAAAAGGTGTTCCGTCACTCTACAAACGGGTTCAAGGCCTGCAGAAGGACGAGAAGTACCGCGAGGAGAAAAAGGAAGCGCTCAGCAAGATTTTCTCTCTCAACCTGGAATTGAAAAAACTACTGGGCGACTCTTGATTTTCGTCGCCCATTGTGACGATAAGTGAATCGGCTATAGAGATATCACCGAACAAAATACTGGTTTTAAGGGATTTATAAAGATGGACATAGGAACCCAGGAACCTCAGAAGGCCGAGGCCGTCAAGGAAAAGACAGACAACCCCAAGAAAACCGAGGGTGTTCTCTATATCGGCATCGATCTCGGCACATCGAGGACTTGTATCGCATCCTCCAACGGAAAGAGAGAGAATGTTCCCAGCGTTCTCGGCTATCCGAAGGACGTAGTCTCCCGTAAGCTCCTCAAAAAAGACGTTCTCTACGGCGAGGAGGCTTTCCACCACAGGCTCTCCCTCGATTTCTATCGCCCCCTCGAGAAGGGCGTGATCAAGGGCTCCGGCAACGACAACAACTTTGCCGAAGGCGAAAAAGAGATGAACTTCAGAGCGGCCAAGGACCTGGTGAAGTACGCCATCTCCCTGGCTGATCCGCGGCCGGATGAGCTGCTATACGGTGTGATCGGCTGTCCTGCGCAGGGTAGCATTCAGAACAAGAAACACCTGGTCAAGGCGGCCGAGGAGATCCTCGATTCGGTGATGATCTGCTCCGAGCCGTTCGCCGTGGCCTATGGACTCGACTGGTTCACCGATCTACTGGTGATCGATATCGGCGCCGGTACGGTGGACCTCTGCCGGATGCACGGAACCTTGCCCGAGGAAGAGGATCAGATCACCCTTTTCACGGCCGGCGACTTCATCGACACCGAGCTCAGCCGCCTGATCAGCGAGTCCTACCCCGAGACCCAGTTTACCGTCAACATGATCAAGGACATCAAGGAGAAGTACGCCACGGTCCAGGAGACTACCAATCCGATCGTGGTCGAGCTGCCGGTCAAGGGGAAGCCGCAAAAGTTCGACGTCACCAAGGAGGTCAAGGCGGCCTGCCGGTCGATCATCGCGCCGATCGTGGAAGCTCTGGGCAACCTGGTGTCTTCATTCGATCCCGAGTTCCAGACCCGTCTCAAGGAGAACGTGCTCCTCGGCGGTGGCGGCAGCCTCATCCGCGGGCTCGACGAGGCGATCGAGCAGGAGATGCAGGAGAAGCTCGGTCATGGCCGGGTCGTGGCGGTCAAGGAGCCGATCTACGCCGGCGCCAACGGCGCGCTGAAGATCGCCCATGACATGCCGCCCGATTTCTGGGAGCAATTGAAATAATCCGAGCACCGAATCGATCCCGGATCTTCGTGCTCGGAGCGTGACCGGTCGGTAGCCAAGCCGCCCGGCCGCGTGCTACAATGGCGTCATGCTGAATTGGCGCCCGACGACCCCGTTACGGGCTATGCCGTTGAGGCTGCCTGGCGGGGTCTTTTCTTTCCACCGGTTCAACAGACCTGAGGAGGCGGATCCGACCATGTTGGAGCAGAGCCGAGCCCCTTGGGGAGATCGGTCTGCAGGATGATGGAACAACCTCTCGAAGCGGACAGTTCCCCGAAAAAATGGTCCTATTTCGCCGTTGCCGCTCTGTCGGCCTTCATGGCTACCCTGGACTCATCGATCGTCAATGTGGCCCTGCCGACCCTCGCTGCAGAGTTCGATGTCGATGTCAAGGTCGTGGCCTGGGTTGTCCAGTCCTATCTGCTCACCACGATGGCCTTGCTGCTCGTGAGCGGCAGGTTGCTCGATCTGTTCGGCGCCCGCAGGGTCTTCGTGGTCGGCTTCTCTTTTTTCACTGTCGGCTCGGCGTTCTGCGCCATGTCCTTTTCGATCAGTATGTTGATCCTCGCCCGTGCCTTTCAGGGCATCGGCGCTGCTGTGCTGATGGGAGCCAACCAAGGGCTCATCGCACACTCCTTTCCGGCTGCGCGACGCGGACGGGTTCTGGGATTAATCGGCACCGTGGTCTCGATCGGTCTTGCCAGCGGGCCACCACTCGGCGGTTTGCTGATCGGACTCCTGGGCTGGCGGTCGATCTTCTACGTGAACATCCCCGTGGGGATCTGGGCGATCCTGCATGCACAGGCGGCCTTGGGATCGGATTCCTCTCCGCCCCCAGCTTCGCGGCAGCAAATTCACGATTCCAAAATCGAGTTTGATTGGCCTGGTGCCGCGATGATTGTGCTCGGCCTCGCCGCGTTGTTTTGCGGCATGCACCTGGGAGTTGGGAACGGCTGGGAAAGCGCCGAGGCCATGATCTTGATTCTCGTTTCTCTGATCATCCTCGGGTTCTTTCTGGTCCATGAAAGGCGCATCGTCTATCCGATCGTGACACTCTCGATTTTCAGGAACCGGTTCTTTACCCAGTCGTGTGCGGCGGCCTTTCTGGCTTTTCTGGCCATGATCGCAGCGGTGATCCTCATGCCCTTCTACCTGCAAGAGGTCCTGCGCCTGACACCGCAGCGGGTCGGCCTGATCATGATGGCACTGCCGCTCTCGATGTTGCTCGTTGCCCCCCTGGCGGGCTTGCTCTCCGACCGGGTCGGCACTCGGCTGCCGGCGTCCTTCGGGCTCATCCTGGTCGGGGCGGGATTGTTCTGGCTGCAGGATCTGGGGCCGGCCACCGGAACGCAACAGGTCGTGTGGCGGCTCGGCCTGATCGGAGTCGGTATGGGATTCTTCGGCTCGCCCAACTCGAACGCTATCCTTTCCTCGGTGCCGCCGTCTTCGGTGGGGATCGCATCGGGGCTCTCGGCCCTCATGCGGACCTCGGGGGTCGCCTTCGGCACCGCCTTCTCGGCCACCCTGTTCACCTACTTTCGGGATCGTGCCAGCCTCGTTTCAGCGCATGCCACGGCGGCGCTCCAGGGCGTGGATGGCGAGCGGCTGCTCTATATCGAGGGGATCGTGCCGGTCTTCGGGGTGGCGGCGTTCGTCATGGCGGCCAACGTGCTCAACAGCCTGCTCCGCGGACGGCCGGGCAGGATCGCAGGTGCCTAGAGAGAGGATTACAGACAAGTTAAAAGTACTCAGTCGGCCCATTTCTCAGCGTGGAATACTGCATTGCCGCACTCGTTAACAGCAACGGCGCCCTTCGCGGCTGTGCGGCGGTAGTGTCCTTATCTCGTGTTAACAGCGGTAGCGCGGTGAGCAGCCCTCGCTGCCGAGTCTTCTTTCTTCTTCGCGCACTTCGTAGTCTTCGTGGTTTAATATTTTTTTGAATCGCTGCCACTGTTTGTTGCTATGGAAACTGACCCCGGCGCCCGGGCTACTGCCAAGTCCTGAAGCGGCGCAAGATCAGATTCTGGAGATTCTCATGAGATCTATCGTTCTCTCGATGCCTATCCTGGCCCTGATCCTCATGGCCGCACCGATCGCACCGCTCGAGAAGGCCTGCGCACAAGACGTCGCCTCGGAATTGGTTTACTACGCCGTCGAAATCAAGGGGAAGCTGGTAGGCTTCGAGGAGATTTCAGTCTTCCCCGGGAACGAGCAGGACCAGATCGAATACCGCAAGAAGACTGTGCTCGAGCTCTCCGCGCTGGGGCAGGATTTTGATCTCACGGTGGACAAGACCCAGCACATCGATGCGACCACCGGCAAAACCAGCTATATCCAAGTTCGGACCACGCGCGGGGACCAGGAGAACACTGCGACCCTGGTCTTCGAAGATCTTCGTGTCCACTTCACTCCCGCTGCGGGAGGAGAGAAGACAATCCTCGAGCTCACACCGGACGTCATTGTCAACGATGAGCTCTCCCTGCCCTTCCTCCTCGAGGATCTAATCCCTGAGGAGGGGTGGAAGAAAACCTTTCGCATCCTCGACCTGTCGAAGTGCGAGATTCACGAAAACTGCTTCACCTGGATGCGGACGGAGACACTCGAATTCTTCGGCAAAGAGTTCTCGTGCCACGTATTCGACTCCATCGATCTGGTCAACGGGCTGGGCGCGAGGATCTGGCTGGATCGGTCCAACGCACGGATTCTCAAAGTGGAGATGACGACTGGCATCACGGCCTATCTCGCCGATCCCGCGGTGGTGGAGCGGATCGAGCGCGGCGACCTGGATGACAGCATTTTTGCCGATGTGGACGTGGCCATCGCCGATTTCAAGGCTATCGACTACATGAAGGTGTGCGCCAAGATCCGCACAGCAGGGGAATGGGTGACCCCCGAGAGCCTCAACGTCCCGGGCCAGCGCTTCGAGGGAAGCGTCGTGGAGAACTTGGTGGACGGGTTTTTCGAGATCGAGCACCGGCGTCATGACGGTGTAGGAGCACCACCTTTTCCCTGCGATTTCAGCGGTGACGAGGCCCTGCAGGAGTATCTCGAGTCTGAGGAGATGATCGAGTCCGAGGACCCGGCGATCGTCGCGCTGGCCCGTGAGATCACGGCCGGGGCCGAGGATTCGTGGCAGGCTGCGCGGCGCCTCACCGGATGGGTCGCGAGTGAGATCAGCTATCTGATCCCAGGCGGTTCCGCCAAGCACACCCTGGACACCCGCAAGGGGGATTGCGGCGCCCATTCGCGTTTGGTGACCGCTCTTTGCCGGGCGGTGGGAATCCCGGCGCGTCTCGTCTCAGGGTGCATGTACACGCCGAGCTACGGCGGGAGCTTCGGCCAACATTGCTGGAACGAGATCTACACGGGCAAGCGCGCCGGTTGGATTGCCGTGGATTCTACGGTGGGCGAAGTGGATTATGTCGATTCGGGACACATCCGGCTCGGAGAGCAGACCGCTTTCGTACCGATCGAGATGCAGGTTGTCGACTACCGCGCAGGCGTGATAGCGATGGGCCAGGAGCAGAGCAGGCTTCGCACCCTGGCCAGGCTGCCTTATGAGATCGGCAAGAGCTACACCTATGCCTACCGACTCAACGGTTCTCCGCTGGGCAAAGAGACGTTTGTGGTCAAGGGAGTTCGGAAGGATGCGGGGCGTACGATCTTCAGTTGTTCCTCGTTGACCGAGCTGACCCGGATCCTGTCGGCTACGAGCGAGTGGCAGATCACCGGCGACGGAACGCCCCTGCTCTTCACGGTCGAGGGCAAGACCAAGGACAAGCAGTACTCCTCCGACTGTCGTTTCTCGGAAAACGAGGTGGTGCAGAAGATCGTTCACAACGGTGTGACAGTAGCGGAGGAGACGACGGAGCTCTCGGGCAAGATCTGCCTGGCTTCGAACAACTGCGTGGGGCTCCTGGCCTGCTTGGCCGCCGTGGCTCCCACCGAGGAAGGCGCCACGCGGACCTTCAAGTTCTACCATCCCGCGACGATGCGGGTCTATCCGGCGCAACTGACGGTGAAGGGGGAAGAGACGATCGACCGGGCTGGCGGGCGGATCGCCTGCCGCGTGATCGTCGTCTCCCTGGCCGGCACGGAGATCACCATGTGGGTCGATCTAGAGGGACGCCTGATCCGGGAGAGCGAGTCGGGCGGCGCGCTGCAAACCGAGCTCATCGCCGAGGACCGGGCGGGATCCGGGGAGACCGATGAGTGAGACCTTGAGCCCCGGTACCTGATGCTGGCAACGATCCAAAGTACGTAACACTTTAGCCGAGTGAAGTGGAAAGAGCACGTAGGGCGTATGAGAGCCGATGAAGCTGACAGTCAGCCACGACCTGGCTGCCTGCAGCTTATCGCCTGACCCTTTGCGGTGTTGCCGCGATTCAATGGTGTCGATTTTCACATGGCTAAACAGTTACCAAAGAACCAATTGAACCACGAAGAGCACGAAGGCAGAGGAAAGCGGGAAATCGGGCCTCCCTGGATCAATTCTCGCCAAGATCACCGAGCAATGTTTTTGTCGAGGGTGCCATTGGAGAGACACGCGTATCGACGTGTCAATGATTCCTAATTTCCGTCGCATCTATTCTTTGCGCCCTTTGCGTCTCTGCAAGAGTCCATTCTTCCGGTCTCGAAGAGAGGCTGTCAGGTAGAAGGATTCGAAGTAGAAAAAGGAGCTGAATCATGACCGACGTTGCCTTGATCACGGGAGCCTCGGCCGGCATCGGAATGGAGCTGGCCCGGATCCACGCCGCCAGGGGGGGGGATCTGATCCTCACCGCTCGGCGTCTCGAGCGGTTGGAGGCGTTGAAGGCCGAGCTGGAAGGGAAGCATGGCATCCGAGTGATCACGATCCAAAAGGATCTCGCTGCGGCCGATGCGGCCGAAGAGCTCGTGCGCGAGATCGAATCCCACGATGTGACTGTTGACTTCCTGATCAACAACGCCGGTTTCGGGGGATACGGCCCGTTCCACGAGCGCCTCCTGGAGCGCGACAAGGAGATGATTTCCGTGAATGTCGTCGCCGTGGTCGCGCTTACCCGGCTATTTTTGCCGGCCATGATCGCGAGGAATCGCGGCCGTATCCTGAATGTTGCATCGATGGGGGCGTTCGTGCCGGGCCCGTTCCATTCGGTCTACTACGCGTCCAAGGCGTTCGTGTTGTCGTTCAGCCAGGCGATCGCCAACGAGACGGCGAAGACCGGCGTGACGGTGACGGCCCTCTGCCCGGGAGCGACGGCCACCGAGTTCGCCGGGGTCGCCGGCCTGGAGAAGAGTTGGGTTTTCCAGCGCAAGATCCCCGACGGCGCGGAAATCGCCGCGGCTGGTTACGAGGCGATGCTCGCAGGTAAGCGGATTCTGATCCCCGGTACGGTCAACAAGCTGAAGATTTTGGTCAAGACTTTGCTGCCGCGGAAAGTGCAAGCACGCATCGCCCGCAAGGCGCTGCAAGCTAAATAGCGTAAGCTTCTACCTAACTCACTCGGCATTCTCTCACTTCGTGCACTTCCTGGTTTTGACGATTTTGGATTGCACCACGAAGAACACGAAGGAACACGAAGATTGAAGAAAAGTGGAATAGACGGCATTCGTTGTGACAAGCGTCGCAGCAGCTCTCACGCGAGCCTGTTAGTTCCCAGGGGAATCTGGCGTACGCGTCAGGAAGGCGGCTTCTATCTGAACACAAGCTGACAGGTTAATCCTTGGCCTAAGATACCGGGGTCGCTTTCGGAATAGGTATTGGGATCGAGTCCAGGAGCCATAAACGGTTGGTTCCGAGTCACGGCCGAGTCGGCGCTGCGGGCTGCTCTCCACGCTGCCGCTGCTAACACGAAACGGAACACTGCCGCCGCACAGCCGCGAAGGAGGCTGCCGCTGCTAAAAGGTGCGGCAAGAGCCACGAACGATCGGTTCAGAGTTACGGCCGAGTCGGCGCTGCGGGCTGCTCTCCACGCTGCCGCTGCTAACACGAAACGGAACACTGCCGCCGCACAGCCGCGAAGGAGGCTGCCGCTGCTAAAAGGTGCGGCAAGGCAGTGTCCCACGCTAAGGCATGGGGTGTCTGAGTCGGTTTTTTCTTTCCTGAATCCCGATCCTCGAATCCTTGTTCATCAAGCCGTCTCGGCACGTGGATTTCAGTTTCCGAGGGGGAATCTGGCGCAACCGCCAGGCAGATCGCTGACCTCTCCTGCCTCCCGCAACAGCCTTAGATCAGAAGACGTTGCGATGCTTCCAGAAGTAGCGCAGGATGCTCCTGATGTGAAAGGTGGTCATTTTGTTGAAAGACCGCGCGCTCTTGCGCTGGTAGTGGTGGGTGACAGTGGTGTGAGGCACGTAGAGCACCTTGTAGCCCAGTTTCTTGGCTCGAAAGCAGAAATCCACGTCCTCGTAGAGATAGAAATAGCTCTCGTCGAGACATCCGATCCGGTCCATGTGTTCGTTGCGGATCAGGTGGCAGGCGCCGAGAGTCCAGTCGACGAACTGTTCCCGGTCGTGATCGGCGTCGGCCATGAGATGTTTGCGTACGATTTTCGAGTCAGGAAAAAACTTGCCTAGCGGCGATCCTCTGAGCAGGATCGGCATCAGGGTCTGAAACGTACGGCATGACAACTGGAGGGATCCGTCAGGGTAGACCAGCTTGGGCGCCGTGATCGCTACATCCGTCATGGTTTCCATACGCTCGGCCAAGATGTCCAGGGCATTGTCTTGGAATTCGAGGTCATCGTCGAGCAGTGCAGTAAAGCGGCCCTCCCGCTCGTTGAGCGCCTTGTTGCGCGCTTTGGCAACACCCAGATTGGCGTGGTTTTCGATCAAGTGAACCTGGGGATAGCGGGTTCTGATCATCTCCTGGCACCCGTCCCGCGATCCGTTGTCGACGATGATGACCTTGTACTCCTCGGCGGCATGATGCCGGTAGAAAGAGTCGAGCAGCACGTCGATCTTTCCCACCGAGTTCCAGCATGCTATGCCAACAGTCGTTTTAACCAATTGGTTTCTCCTCACACAGGTCGCCTTATTCGAGGTGTGCGGCCGCTTTAGGAATACAACAGGCCCTCCCCTGTGGCGTCAACCATTTAATTCTCCAACAGAATTCATCGGCAGAATGGTCACGAAAATTGATCCGTCGCAACAGGGAGCTACGTTTTTTATCAGGCGGAGCGGTTCGAAAATCATTATGCTGCGGTTTCAGGCCGCCCGAATCCCCACCCATCTTGACACTACTCTGGTGCTCCATTATATTTGGAAATTCTAGACCCGTACAGCGGAAAACGACGTGTTGCGATGCCGGGAGAGCGCTCTTCACTACGATTGAAAAGGAGAGCATCTCCCTTCCAACACCGCTCTTCACAACACGTATCAGCCATTCAAAAGCTCCCAACCAAGCTTGGGCTTCGAAAACCCTGGTTCTCGACGGAGGATGGATTGGTCATGCAGGTGGATGTTCAACAGATCAAGGACCGCGTGTTGGAGAAAGCCGATCTCTTGCATCGGCTGCGCTCCGAAGTGGGTAAGGTCATCGTCGGGCAGGAGGAGATGGTCTCGCGCCTGCTCGTTGGGCTTCTGAGCGACGGGCACATCCTGCTCGAAGGGGTTCCGGGCCTGGCCAAGACCACGGCGATCAAAACCCTGGCCGAGGCGATCAACACCGGTTTTCAACGCATTCAGTTCACCCCCGACCTGCTGCCCGCCGATCTCGTGGGTACGCTGATCTACGTACCCAACGAAGGCACGTTCAAAACGCGCAAGGGGCCGATCTTCTCCAGCTTCATCCTGGCTGACGAGATCAACCGGGCCCCGTCGAAGGTCCAATCGGCACTGCTCGAGGCCATGCAGGAGCGGCAGGTGACCATCGGTGAGGAAACCTTTGCCCTCGATCCGCTCTTCCTCGTCATGGCCACGCAGAACCCGATCGAGCAGGAAGGCACCTACCCGCTGCCCGAGGCCCAGGTGGACCGGTTCATGCTCAAGGTGGTCATCAGTTATCCCAGCGCCGAAGAGGAACGCAAGGTCATGGATCTGGCGCTCGAAGGCGGATCGCGCAAGGTCAACCCGGTGCTCTCCGCCGAGGACGTCTTCGGCATGCGCGAGGTGCTGGGCATGGTCTACATCGATGATCGGGTCAAGGACTACATCTTGAACCTGGTCCTCGCCACGCGTGAGCCCGATCGATTCGGCCTTCAGGAGCTGACCCCGCTGATTGATTTTGGCGCCTCGCCGCGCGCCTCGATCTACCTCTGCCAGGGCGCTCGGGCGATCGCCTTCCTCCAGGGCCGCGGGTATGCCACGCCCCAGGATGTCAAAGATATCGCTTTCGACGTGCTGCGTCACCGCATCATCCTCACCTATGAGGCCGAAGCCGAGGACACCACCACGGAAGACGTGATCCGGCGCATCCTCGGCGAGGTGCCCGTTCCTTAAAGCGGAGAAGAGGAGGGCAAGCGAACAGTGGCCGAACAGAGCGTTGCCGAGATCATCAAGAAGGTCCAGCGGATTCAGATCGTTGCCAACCGCATGGTGAACGATCTGTTCGCCGGCCAGTATCAGTCCGTTTTCCGTGGCCGGGGCATGGAGTTCGACGAGGTGCGCGAGTACCAGCCCGGCGACGATGTGCGCAACATCGACTGGAACGTGACGGCGCGCACCGGATTGCCCTACATCAAACGCTTCTCCGAGGAGCGCGAGCTGACCATCATCTTTCTGGTGGACGTCTCCGCATCCGGTTCCTTCGGGTCTGTGGAGCGCTCCAAGCTGGAGTTGGTCATCGAGGTGGCGGCCATGCTCATGTTCTCGGCGCTCAAGAACAACGACAAGGTGGGCCTGATCTTTTTTTGCGACGAGGTGCTGCGCTACTTTCCCCCCAAGAAGGGCAAGGCCACGGTGCTGCGCTTCATCCGCGAGCTGATCTCGGCCAAGCCCGTGCCGCGCGACACCGACCTGGACGAAGCGCTCCGGTTTCTGAACCGCGTGCAGAAGAAGCGCGCCGTCGTGTTTCTGATCAGCGATTTCATCGGTGCCTCGGCTCAAAAGACGCTGGCCATGGCCAATCACCGGCACGACCTGGTCGCCGTGACCGTCTCCGATCCGCGCGAGGAGACGATTCCCGACGTGGGATTCATCCGGCTGCGCGACGCCGAAACGGGCGAGATCGTCGAGATCGACAGCCGCCATCCCCGGATCCGCGCGCTTTTCGAGACACGCTCCGGCGCCACGCGCGAGCAGCTCACCACGGAGCTCAAAAAATGCGGCGTCGACGAGCTGAACATCAACACGGGAAAGGACTACCTCGAGAGCCTGAGGCGGTTTTTCCGCATGCGGGAGAAGCGATTCCGTTGATCTGCTGATCCGCGCACATCCAAGATTCGCGGAAGGAGGAGAGAAAGATGAAAAATGGCGACCGGCCCCGGATCGAGCTCGGTGAGCCGCCCGGCAAGCTGGGCAGGAGCGCGAAGCGCGGCTCGAACGGATTCCTCTGGCTGATCGTGCTATTGCAACTGGTCGTGGTGGTGATCCTGCTCGCTGGCTCGCGGCCGCTCACAATGCACCCGCAGGTCGCTGCGACGCCTGCCGACATCGACACGTTGCGCACTGTAGCCATCGACCTCGAGGACCGTGGCCTCTCGATCATGGCGGCCGCGGCGTGGGAAGAGTACCTGCGCGCCCTGCCGGATCGATCCGAGTATGCCGTCATACACTATCGCATCGGCAACGAGTATCTCGAAGCCCGGGCCTATGATCGGGCAGCCGCGCACTTTCTGCGCGCCGAGCGCGCGCCTGGCTGCGATGATGAGCTGCGCCGCAAGATCGGCCCCAAGATGGTGGAGTGCCTGCGTAAGGTTGGCCTCTACGGGGAGGTCAGCCGCGAGCTGGCCCGGCGTACATCGACACAAGGGCGCGCCGAGGCCGAGACCGGGGCGCCGGTGCTGGCCACCTTCGCCGGTGAAGCCTTCACCCAGACCGACCTGGACCGGCTGGTCAGGTTCAGGGTGGACCGTCTCCTGGCGATGCAGGGCCTCGCAGGGGATCCGAACGCGCGCAACGCGTTGCTCCAGCAGATGACGGCGCCCGAGGTGCGCCAGCAGCTCTTTTCCGAAATCCTGCGGACCGAGCTGCTCAGCCGTCGCTCCCGCGAGCTCCGCCTGCAGGAGGACGAGACGTACCTCAACGCGCTGGCTCTGGTCGAGCAGGAGCTGCTGGCCACCATGCTTCTCGAGCGTGAGCTGGGTGCGATCAAAGCGACCGATGTGGACCTTCAGGCCTACTTCCGCGCTCACAGCAGCGACTACGCCGATCCCGAAAAGACCGATGAAACACCATCTTTCGAAGATGTGCGCGATCGGGTCAGGACCGACTATCTCGCGCAGAAACGTCGTGAGGTCGGCGAGGACCTGCTGCAAGAGCTGATGGCTCGTTTTGACGTGCGGATCGTGCAACCACCCTCGGCTTCCGGCGGCGTTGCGCCATCGACGCCGCCTGCCGAAAATGGAGAGAGCGGAACAACCGAAGCGACCGGAACGACCGATGCCGATGAGGAGGACGAGAAGCCTTGAAGGGATTGAGGAATCTCATCCAGATCGTCTTGATTTACCGCTTGCCGCTCGTCATCGTGGTGGTTCTCGCCGGCTGTGGTGGTGATGAGCAGTCGCGGAGCGACGAGGCCGCCGAAAATCGCGACATCCCTGCGCGTACCGAGGCGGAAAAGGGGCCGGTCAAGGTGATCCTGACCATCGAGCCCCGGGAGCCGCGGCTCTCCGACAACCCCACCCTGACGCTCAGCATCGAGGCCTCTGAGGGGATCGATGTGAAAATGCCGCCGTTCGGCGAGTCGGTCGGTGATTTTTTGATCAAGGGCTTCCGCCGGCCCTTGCCCGAATCGCGCGGCGATATCCGCATCACGCGCCAGGTTTACGAGCTCGAGCCGGTGCGCACGGGAGAGCATCTGATCCATCCGATCACGATCCCGTTTATCGACAACCGGCCGCAAGGCGACGGCCAGGAGCATCTCATTGAATCCGAAGGGCTCACCATCACGGTTCAATCGGTCCTCGGCGACACGCTCCCCTCGCTGGCCGAGCTCGAGCCGCCAGAGCCGCCGATGGAGCTTCCCGAAGAGCCCTGGAATCCGCTCTGGCTGCTGCTCGGCCTGCCGCTCGTAGCCGCGCCAGTCCTCTTCTACTATGTGCGCTGGCGCCGCCGGCGTGCTGGCGGCGAGAGCGCGGCGCCCAGGTTGTCTCCCGGGGAGATGGCATACCTCGAGCTCGAGGAGCTGATCGAGGCGGGCTATCTCGAGCGGGGTGAGCTCGCGCTCTACTACGAGGGGCTCACCGGCGTGGTGCGTCGCTTCATCGAGCGCACCACGAGCATCCGGGCCCCCGAGCAGACCACCGAGGAATTCCTGCGTGAGGCCTCGCGGGGCGAGGTGTTCAGCGTTGGTGAGCAGAGGAGCTTGCAGGCTTTCCTGGAGGCCGCCGACCTGGTCAAGTTCGCCGCCCGTCGCCCGCAGAACGAGGAGATCGAGGCCAGCTTCAACCTTGCAAAGGCCTTCATCGGGTTGGGCGGAGATCGGGACGAGCGCGAGAATGCCGGCAGCACAGACACGCTGGAGCCGGCGTCGGCAGCCGATTCCGACGCCGTAGCGGACGCGGAGGACACGCGATGAACACCTTCCGATTCGACGCTCCGATCTGGCTCTGTCTGATCCTGGTCATCGGCGCGGCGTTGCTCATCGAACTGCGCCGCCAACGCCGCTCGGCGATCCTCTACTCCAGCGTGCGGGTGCTCAAGACGCTGCCAAAAACACTGGCTCAGCGGGTCAAGGCGACTCTGCCATGGATACGCCTGCTCGGCCTGATATTGGTGGTCGTGGCGCTCGCCCGTCCCCAGCACGGCCGCGAGGAGTTCCGCGTCCGCACCGAGGGGATCGCCATCGAGATGGTCTGCGATCGCTCCGGCTCGATGCAGGCCATGGACTTCGAAGAGAGTGGCAGCCCCACCGACAGGCTCTCCGTGGTCAAGCGGGTATTCCGCGATTTTGTCGCCGGGAGCGGCGGGCTGGAGGGCCGTCCCGACGACATGATCGGCCTGGTGGTCTTCGGTGGCTATGCCGACAGCCGCTGTCCCCTGACACTCGACCACGGAGCCCTGCTCGAGATCCTCGAGAACGTCGAAGTGGCCAAGCCGATGCAGGACTCCCGGGGGCGGGTCATCAACGAGGAACTGCTCCGCGAGGAGCTGGCTACGGCTGTTGGTGATGCGCTGACCGTGGGAGTGCAGCGCCTCGAGGACGTGGAAGCCAAGAGCAAGGTCCTGATCCTGCTCTCCGACGGCGAGGACAACTTCAGCGTCGTCGATCCCCTCGATGCGGCCGAGGCCGCAGCGAGCCGTGGCATCAAGGTCTACACCATCGGGATCGGGTCCAACGAAAGGGCGCCGATGCCGATGCTCGACATGTTTGGACAGATCGTGTACCGGCCTGTCCAGGTGAGCCTCGACGAAGAGCTGTTGAAAGAGATCGCCGAGAAGACCGACGGCCAGTACTTCAACGCCCGCGACACGGCCGCGCTGGAAGCGGTCTACGAAAAGATCGACGCCCTCGAGAAGACCGAGACCGAAGGGGTGCTCTACACCGAGTACCGCGAGCTCTTCCAGATCTTTCTGCTCTCCGGTCTTGGTTTGATCGTATTGGAGTTGATGCTTTCGATGACACGATTCCGGACGCTGCCCTGAGAGCTGCTTCGGCCTCTCGTTGCAGCGTATGACCGCCGGTGACCTCGAGAACGGCGATATAGATCGAGAAGAAGCGCGACGTTACAAGGAACTTCAATCGATGAAGTGGGAAGATCCGAACATTCTCTATGCCCTCTGGATCCTGCCGCTGGCTGGTTACCTCATAGTGCGCATGCATCTTTGCCGCCGGCGATTATCCGAACGCTTCACCGACGCCGAGATGGCCGAGCGCCTCATGCCCGCCGTGACCGGGCTGCGGCCCTGGATCAAGCATGGGCTCGTGATCCTGGGGATCGGATTGTTGATCGTCGCCGGTGCGCGGCCGCGCTTCGGCGAGTACTTCGAGAAGATCCAGCGCCGCGGCGTGGATCTCTTCGTGGTGCTCGACGTGTCGCGTTCGATGCACGCCGAAGATGTCAGCCCCAGCCGGCTGGAACGGGCCAAGTCGGACATCAAGGATCTCCTGCGGCGGCTGCCCGGCGACCGCGTGGGGCTCGTCGTTTTTGCCGGCAAACCGTCGCTCAAGGTGCCGCTTACGACGGACCACGGCTTTTTCCGCACTATCCTCGGCGAGGTCGATCACCTTTCCGCACCGCGCGGGGGCACTCAGATCGGTGACTCCATTCGACTTGCGCTCTCCTCGATGAAGGAGCGCCGCGACCGGGATCAAGTTATAGTGCTGATCACCGACGGCGAGGATCACGATTCCTTTCCTCTCGAAGCGGCGGCACAAGCCGCTGAACGACGGGTCAAGATCTTCACCGTGGGCCTCGGCGATCCGGCGGAGGGTGCCCGTATTCCACTGCGCTCCGAGAGCGGCCGGCTGACCTATCTGAAGCACGAAGGGCAGGAGGTCTGGTCGCGCATGGACGAGACCCTGCTCCAGGAGATGGCGCTGGTCACGCAGGGCGCTTACATTCCGGCCAGGACCAAGGCCTACGACCTGGGCCACGTGTACGAGAATCACCTCGAGGAACTGACTCGCGGTGAGATCCAGGCCGAGAAGCGCAAGCGGCTCGAGGACCGCTTCCAGCTCTTCGTCGCCTTGGGCCTGGGCTGTCTCGTGCTCGGCATGGTCGTGGCGCCGGGTGCGCGTAATGGTCAAGAGCCTGCCAGTGGCAACCACAGCCATGCCGGGATCGATCGGAAGGAGATTTCCCCATGAGACCGCGGCCGATCGCACTCTTCTTGGCATCTTTTGTGTTCGCCACCCTCGCGGCGCCATTGCTCCTGGCAGTAGGAGCCGCCGATGCCCGGCAGAAAGTAACCGAAGGCAACCGACTGTTTCGAAGCGGCGATTTCGAGGCCGCCGATCGTGCCTTCGCCGAAGCCGATGTCGCGCTCGTCGAGAACCCGCGCATTGCCTTCGACCGGGGCTGCGCACTCCAGGCGTTGGGCGATCTGGACAAGGCGATCTCCTTTTACAACCAGGCCGCGCTGGCTCAGGACGCGCAGCTTGCCGCTGCGGCGCGTTACAACCTGGGCACTCTCAACGTGGATGAGGCCAAGACCATCTTCGGTGCGAACCCCGAGCAGGCCGGTCCCGAGCAGCGCACCGAGGGGCTCGCTGCGCTCAACGGCGCGGTGCGCCATTTCCGCGAGTGCCTGGAGGTGCAGCCCGGGCACACCGAGGCACGGCGCAACCTGGAGGGGATCAGGCTCTGGATCAAGCACATGACGGCGCTCTGGGAGGAGATCGACCGGCAGAAGCAGCGCGACGAGCTCGACCTGCTGAAGTTCCTGGAGCTGATCCAGCGCGAGCAGATTGCGTTGCGTGCAGGTGTTCAGGAGCTCGTGGATCTTCCCGACTCGCCCAAGCGCCGCGAAGCGGTGGGCGTGGCCGAGATCGCGCAGCGCAAGCTGCAAGAGGAGATCCCGTTCCTCAAGGAGAAGATCACCGAAACCCTGCAGCCGCCACAAGGCCAGGGCGCCGGCGGGCCGGGTGGAGCCGGTGCCGCGCCGGCCGGCCCGAGTCCCGAGGAGATCGAGCAGGGATTGAACGTGTTGCACGGCTGGGCCGATGAGGCGGCCGGTGAGATGAGCGCCGCCGCCGATTTCCTCGCAGGCGGGGCGATTGCCGATGTCTCCGAGCCTCAATGGAAGGTGGTAGAAGGGCTGGAGCGTATCTTCAACGCATTGGCGCCGTTCCCGGCGATCGTGAAGAAATCGATCGAGATCGAGGAGGAGATTGTGGATGCCACGGTGCCGCTGGCGGAGCGGCCGGAGGATAGGCCACAAGAAAACGCCGATCAGCCGACAGGCGCAGATTCTGGAGATCCCGGGGATTTCGTCGCTCCCCGCAACCCGAGCGACGCCGTCGCTGCGCACGAGACGCCGGCCGCGGGAGGGGCGTCGTCGGCCGGCGCGGATCCCGGTGAGGTGCGCTGGGGGGACATGCAGAGGTTGCAGACCCGCGTGACGGGCTGGGCCCAGGTGCTGCCTTACAAGGCCGACGAGATGGCCAAGCAGCTCGAGGCCATGCCGGTCCAGCAGAGAGCACCAGGCGCGGCCTCCTTCGGCGAAGAGGAGCTCTCCGACGAACAAAAGCAAGCGTTAGAGAAGGCCAAAGCCGACAGGGAAGGCCTGCAGCAGGCCTGCGAGAAAGCCAAGGAGCTGGCACCTCGCATCCAGGAGCTCTCCACCGAGGCAGCCGGGTTTCTCGGGGACGAGGATCCCCGGAATGCCCTCATCAAGGAGGAAGAGGCGCTGGCCCTGCTCAAGGAGATTGCCGAGCTGATGCCCAAGCAGGAGCAGCAACCACAAGACCAAAACCAGGACGGCCAGGGACAGGATCAACAGGATCAGCAGAAAGAGCAGGACCAGCAGGAGCAGCAGAAGAACGAGCAGAAGCGCAAGCAGGAGGTGAATCCCGAAGAGCTCATGCGCAAGGTGGCGGAGAAGGAGCGCAAGCACAAGGAGAAGCAGGAGGAGCTCATGAAAGCCTTCGGCCGCAGCGATTCCGTGGAGAAGGACTGGTAGCACAGATGACGGGAAGAGCAGCGATTCTGATCGTGACGATCGTCGTGGCGGCGTGGCAGCCGTTGTGGCCGGCGCCCTCCTTCGGCGCCGACGAGGAGCCGGAAATCCTGACCGAGCTGGATCGGCGCACCATCTACCAGGGAGAGTCGGTGGTCTTCGAAGTGACCCTGAACTTCGTGGAAGATCCGCGCGAACCCGACCTGAGCGCGTTCACCGATTTTCAGGTAACCGCTCTCGGCGAGCAGGACATCAACTCGACCCAGACGTACATCGTCAACGGCCGGCGCACCGTCCATCGCCGTTTCGGCAGGGTATTTAGATATCGGATCACACCCAAGAGCTCGGGCGTTCTCCAGATCCCGTCTCCCACCGCCGAGGTCGACGGAAAGAAGCTCTTCGGCCGTGCCTTGAGCCTCGAGGTGATCGCGCCGGAAGAGCAGGAGCTCGTGATCCTTTCGCTGAGCACCGACAAGCAACAGGTCTATCTCCTGCAGCCCTTCGAGATGATCCTTTCTGTGCTCGTGAGGTCTCTGCCGGGGCGCTTCAGCGAAACGAGCCCGGTGAGCGTCCAAGATCGGGCTCCTGCGTTGACGATTCCATTCGTGGACCTGCCCGAGGGTTTGGTTGCCGAGTCGAACTCGAGCTGGCTTTCGCACCTCATCTACAGGCGGCGGGGATTGTCGAGCCAAGGGACCGGTTTTTCAATCAACGGACTGACCTCCGACTGGGATCCCTTCCGGCCCGCACGTTTCGAACTGAAGAGCGAAATCGTCGAGCGTCCCCTCCTTGCGGGCGGGAGAGCCGAGTACTACGACTTCAGGCTTTCGCGCACGATCACTCCCCGCGAGGTGGGAGAGTTTGTCTTCGCACCGGCGAATGTGAAGGGGCTCTTCGGCGATCGTCTCGATCCCTCGGGACAGCTCAAAGGCCGTGAGATCTATGCCGTCTCGAACGCCGTTACCGTCCAGGTGCTCGACGCGCCACTCGAGGGACGGCCCCAATCGTTCAGCGGCGCGGTGGGGCGCTTTACGCTGAGCGCCGACGTGCAGCCCCGCACGGCCAAGGTCGGCGATCCGATCACGCTGACCCTCAGCCTCTCGGGAGCAGGAACTCTGGAACGGGCGATACCGCCGGAGATCACCACTTTTCCCGAGGTGGCGCGTGGTTTCAAGGTCTACGAGGCCACCGAGGAATCCAAGGGTAGCAGCCGGATCTTCACCTACAGCCTGAGACCGCTGGATCCCGGGATCACCGCCTTTCCGCCGGTGAGCATGGCCTACTTCGACGTCGAGCGTGAGCGTTACGTAACCCTCCACAGCGAGAGCATTCCTCTCGAAATAGAAGCCACCGAACATCTCGACGAGGGTGACATCGTCGCCGGTGGTGCCTCCGACAGGACGGAGCGGCACGATATCGAGCAGCAGAGGGAGGGCATCTTCGCCGACGTGACCGACCTGGCCGGCCTGCGCGACCAGACGGTGTACGCCCAGCGCTGGGCGTTGCTGGGCGCGGGTTTGCTGCTGGCCTACGGCCTGGCGCTGGTGGGGGCGCGCGTCCTCCGCGCGCGCTACGCCGATCCGGCGGCGCAGCGGCGGCGCTCAGCAGCCTCCCGCACCCGTCAGCGGCTGCGGGAGGCCCATGCTCAGATGCGGGGGGATACCTTTGCGGCCGGGCTGGAGTCGATGAAGGAGGCCGTGCGCGCCTTCGTGGGGGATGTTTGCGGCGTAACCGCCGAGGGCATGACGCCGCGCGACGTGCGCGAGAACCTGACCCGGCTGGGGCTGGAGACGGCTGAAGCCGACGGGGTGACGCGCATCCTCGAGGAGAGCGACGCCGCGCGCTACGGCGGGCTGTCGAACCACCGCGTCGAAGAGATCGCCTCGGGGGCGCTCGAAGCCTTCGAGAAGGCCGTCAAGCGGCTGCAGAGCATGGGGAGGCTGAAATGAGATCACCAACACAGAAATCCACTCCGCCGGCGCTGCCCGCATATTTTGTAGCCCTCCTGACCGCGGTGGCTCTGATGCTCACGGCCGTCGGATTTCTGACATCCTGCGGGCCGCTGCCCGATCGGGAGACGATGACCCGGCTCCAAGAGGCGCAGAAGGCCTTTCTGGCCGCCGATGAAGCCGACGACTATCTGCAGGTGGCAGCCCTCTATCAGGAGGTGCTCGATGGAGGTTTCATGAACGGCGCGGTGCTCGTCAACCAGGGCAACGCCTTCATGCGCGCCGGTCGACCGGGGATGGCGGTGGCAGCTTACCGGCAGGCCGAGCGCCTGCGGGCGCGCGATCCCTATCTGAAGGCCAACCTCGACCTGGCTCTGGGACCGAACGAAGCGCCGGTCCGCAAGACCGTCATCGATCACCTCTTCTTCTGGCAGACATGGCTCGGCTATCACGAAAAGTTCCACGCCGCCGCCGCTGCCGCGAGCTTGACTCTGGTTTTGGGACTGATCGGGCTGGCGTTGGGACGGTCCGCGCTGCGGCGCAAAATCACTGCGTGCGCCCTGCTGGTCGCCCTGCTGCTCTGCGCCTCGGCGGCGCTCGATTGGTATCGCAACGACGTCCTGCGGCACGGCGTGATCATCGAGAATGAAGTCGTGGCCCGCAAGGGGAACGCCGAGAGCTTTGCTCCAGCCTTCAGCGAGCCGCTCGCTGAAGCGGCCGAGTTCGTGGTCGAGGAGGATCGCGGCGACTGGCTGCGGATCGAGCTGCCCCTCGGTCAGCAGGGCTGGGTCCGGAAAGAGAACGTAGCCGTCTATTGATCAGTCGACCTTCGGCTTCGTGCGCCGCGGCGGCTGCAGGTAGTTGTAACCGGTGTTGGGATTGTCCTTGTCGAAAGCGAAGGCTTCGCGATTGAGCAGGAACTCCTTGACCCGGTTGACGGGGATGGCGAAGTTGAGCCCCTCCGTGCCGACAAAGCCCCACGACGTGACGCCGATCATCTCCCCGCGCAGGTTGAAGAGCGGGCCGCCGCTGTTGCCCGGATTGATCGCGGCCGTGGTTTGGATGTAGGTCAGACCGCTGTTGGCTCGGTTGCGGGTGGAGACGATACCTTCCGAAACGGAGCGCTCCAAGCCGAGGGGATTGCCGATGGCGAAGACCTTTTCACCCTGTTTGAGCCCTGCCATCGAAGCGAAGGGGATCACCGTCAGCGGAAAGTCCTCGAGCTCCTCGCTGTCGATCTGGAGCAGGGCCAGGTCGACGTGGGGATTGATCGCCACGATCTTCACCTTTTCGAAGACCTTCTTTTCGAAACCCTGGTCGGTTTTGTGCAGGATCGTGAGGGTTACGTCCTGCTCATCCTGTACGACATGGGCGTTGGTGATGGCATAGCCATCTTCGTTGATGATAAAGCCCGATCCCAAGGCACCCGGCACGCGCACCAGCACAACCCCTTCGCCGACGAGGTCTGTCAGAACCTCCACCGGCATCTGCTGCAGGTCCATCTCCTGCCAGAGCTCGTGCCTGACAACCTGGCCGGCGGTGGTGCCTTGCTCCGCGGCATCCTCGATGATCTCGACGATCGCTTCGCGGGGGATGGCGATGATCGTGTAGCCGAGATCGACGAAGATCTCGCCGCTCGTTTCCTTGACGATCACTCCCTTGACCAGGGCCTGGTCTCCCAGTCGGATTTCGTCGGTCGGTGCGGCGAGGGTGGCGGGAGGGCACAACGAGGCAATCAAAAGGGCCAGCAGCAACAGTGGCATGACAGGGGACTCCTTCCTGTTCCGAGACGTCGTGAAGCATTGCCCGACGTTTTAACCCATCGCTCCTCGGCTTGTCAAAAAAAGCCTTCAATAAAACCTGGAGCGCTGCTACATTTCTCTGCTTTCCCGCGGAGTATCCTGCAAAAAAAGTGGGGACAAAACATTGGGGGCGATGCTTCGGGCAGGCTCCCCTGCATGCGGTCAGGAGGTCAAAGATGTGTTTGCTAAACCTTGTTCTGGGGCTGTTTTTGGTCGTGACGCCCGGCGGCGACGGATCGACCCTGGCTCAGAGCTACGGCTTCGAGAATATCGAGATCTACAAGGTCGAACGTGGTGTTTTCGACCTGGCTTTCGCCGATCTCGACGGAGACGGACGGGATGACTTGGGTTTCATCAACAACGCCAAGTCGCGTGTCGAGCTCTATCTGCGGTTGCCCGACGGCAGGGCGGACGAGGTCGATCCCTCCGATCCGGAGAAGATCAACACGATTACTTACGACGGCCGTTTCCGCAAGGAGTTTCTGCCGGTCGAGCAGGAGGTGTACGGCCTTGCGCTGGGGCGGTTCGATCGTGATGCGGTCGTTGACGCGGCCTTCGTGACCGCCACCGCGCACCTCGTCGTGGTTCACCGGGGCCGACAGAACGAGCAGCGGCGTACGCGGGTGAAGCTCGAGAGCTTCGAGTCCCAAATGGCGAACCTCATCGCCGTCGATCTGGACGCTGACGGCCTCGATGAGCTGATCCTGCTCGGCGAGAGCAAAACCCTCGTCTGGAGAGCCTCGGGGAAGATCACGACGCTCCACAACCTCTACAAAAATCCATTCGGTCTGAGGCTCGCCGACTTCAACGGCGACGGTTTGAAAGATCTGCTCTATGCCTACCCCAAGGGGGACTATCCCTTCGTGCTGCGCTTCCAGGTGGCGCCGGGAGAGTTCGGGCTGGCGTCCACCTGGAAGCTGGAGACGATCCGGGCTTTTGATGCGAAGGACATCGACGCCGACGGCCGCGCCGAGATTCTGGCGATCTACAAGAACTCGGGACGGTTGGCCGTGCTCGGTCTCGAGGCAGGCGGGGATCCGGGATTGCGGTTCTTTTCCAGCCGCGAGCTGGGTGATAAGGATGATGCGCTCGGTTTCACCACCGGTGACGTCGACGGGGACGGTGCGGACGAGGTGATCGTCAGCGACGCGCTCGCCGCGCGCGTAAGCCTCATCGGCGGATTGGGCGGTGTCGATCCGCTGCAGGTGACGAGCTCGCCATCCCTGCGCGGCGTGATCGATCCACGGCTGGCCGATATCGAGGGCGATGCGCGGCCGGAGTTGGTGGCGATTTCCTCCACCGAGGGTGTGATCGGTGTGACCCCGGCCGGCGCGGACCTCGGTTTTCCGCGGTTCATCAACATCGAGGGCCAGCCCCTGGCGATCGACAGCGGCGACGTGAACGGAGATGGCCTGATCGACGTGGTCTGTCTTTCGGTCAAGGGCGAGGGGCGCGGCCGGGAGTACTATCTGACGATGCTGACCAAGAACCAGGAAGGTGAGTTGGAGAGTCGGGGTGAGCTCATTCAGTCCGCCAAAGCCAAGAAGAAGCTGATCAAGAAGGTACCCGAAGACGTATTGCTGGCCGATGTGGACCGTGACGGGCGTCTCGATGTGCTGCTCTTCATGCCGGGGGAAGCCCCTCTCATTCTCTGTCAGGGGCTGCGCCCCGATCCCGAGGATCCCCTTTCCGGTGCAATCAGCGGGGAGACTCCCGGAATGGGGTTGCTCGACGGCGCCCGGCAGTGGAGTGTGTGCCAGAGCGACGTGGTTGGTGACGGTGATCGGGAGCTGGCGGTAGCCTCGGGCAACCTGATCCGCTTCATTTTTCTACCCGACGGCGAAAAGCCCGTGCCCCAGGCGGCGCGCCAGTACAACGGCTCCGATCCCAGCGTCCGCTTCGAAGGCTGCGCCTGGGCCGACGTGACCGGTGATCCATCCAGCGAGCTGATTGTGTTCGAGAAAACCAGCGCGAGCGTTCAGGTGATCGGAGAGCACGACGAGGAGCTGGTGCGGATCGATGCCGGCCGGATCAAGTTCCAGGGATTCGCGACGCCCGATCTCGACGGTGACGGCAAACGTGACATCCTGGTGGCGGGCAGTGAGACGCTCGGCGTGTGGCTGGCCGGCACGGAATGCTTCAGCCTGCAGGAGCGCGACACCTATGAGAGCCGCGACGAGGACACCTATTTCTACGATCTGGCCACCGGCGACGTCAATCCGAGTGGGGAGATGGAAACGGTTCTGATCGATTCGGGCCAGGATTCTCTCTTTGTCTTGGCTATGCAAGAAGAAGGTATGAAACATGCGCTCAAGTTCCGGGTTTTCGAAGAGAAGCTCTTCCAGAGCCAGAGGGCCGGCACAGAGCCCCACTGGATAGAGATTCACGATCTCACCGGTGACGGCCGCGACGATCTGATTATCCTCGTTCATGACAAGATCATCATCTATCCCCAGGACTAGTACCGAAAGGAATCCTAACCATGCTACATCTCGTACTGACCTGCCTTCTGTTCGTTGCCCCTGCCCAAGACGACTCCCTGCTCGTCGCGGTGCCAGCGAAAGCCCAGGCTCTGATGATGATCCACGACGTGGAGTCGCTCAGGGAGCGCGGAGCGGAGAGCGCGTGGTTCCGGATTTTCAAGGATCCGGAGATCCTCGATCTCATCGGGTACTTCACCGATCGGATGGAGATCTTGGAGGACGAAGAGTTCCAGGCTCTCACACCTGAGAAACTCCTCAAAAGTGTGTCCGGTGACATCCTGGTCTTTCTGCAATCCGAGAGCCACGATGAATTCGGCATGCAGATGGTCATTACCCCCGGCGCGGAGCGCGACGGCTTCGATGAGTACCTCGACACCTTTCAGTCCCTTCTGCTCGACGACGACGAGCTCGTCGATTCGACCGAGTCCTACGGCGATTTCGAGCTATCCCTGTTCGAGCCGCAGGAGGGCTCGAAAGAAGGGGGGCTGATCCTCTGCGACACAGGCGAGGCTGTCGTGCTCGGTGCTCACAGCACCTTCGATCGCGGGCTCGAGATGGTCCAGGAGACCCTGGATCGGCTGGCCGGCACCGAGCAGGCCGCATCGATTCTCGATGATGAAGCCTTCCTCGAGGCTCGCGACCGCGTCGAAGGCCAGGGCATGATCGAGCTCTACTGCCGGGTCGACGAGCTCGTCAAAATCGGTCTCGAGACCGTGGGGCAGGACGAAGAGGAGCTGACGAATCGGCTCGACTACCTCGGCGTCGATGATCTCGGTGACGCCTTTCTCAAGATCGACGTCGGGGAGGGCGAGAGCAGCTCGTTTTCGCTGTCGATCGACATCGAGGGGGAAGGCGCGATCAGGGGGTTCGTCGACTGTTTCATGGGGCCGCTACCGCTGGAGCTCTTGAAAATGCAGCCGGCCCGGGCCGGCAGAGCGCAGGTCACCAATATCGATATCAACGGGATTTATTCACGGTCGATGGAGCTCTTGAAACAGTTCGATGAAAACGTCTACAACCAGTACCGCGGTATTTACGAGAACATGTTCAAGAAGCAGTACAATATCGACTTCGAGAAGGAGATCCTGCCCCTCTTGAGCGGCCAAATGGGGAGCTTTGCGCTTCCCATCACCGCCGAAGAGGCGCAGTCGATGCTCGGTATGGTGCCCGAAGGTGTTTCCCCCGAGGGGCAGGCCTTCTTCGTTGGGATCAGCGACAGCCAGACGTTCCAGACGAACTTCGAGAAGATCCTGCGTTCCGTGGGGCTCTTCGTCTCGGTGAAGAGCGAGGAGTTTCAAGGACACAAGATCTATACCATACGTCTCCCTGGCGGCGCTGGGCAGCTCAACTGGATGTACACCGAGGAGAGCGTAGTCTTCTGTCCGTACTCATCCCCGATCCGCGCGGTCGTGCGGCTGCTGGGGCAGGGGGATCAGGAATCGGTGCTGGATAAAGAGGAGTATGCGCCGTTTCTCAAAAAATACGCCGGTGCCTCCGGCCTGGCCTTCGCCGACACGGCGGCGGTGTTCAAACAGGCGCTCGGCGGTGTGAAAGGCGCTATGGCGGCGATGTCGGCCATGCAGGTCCCGCTTCAGGGCGGCGGCGCCGGGGGAAGAGCTGCGCTGCCCGTGCCGGGCGACGAGGTTGTGGACAAGTATTTCAAGGGGATCCTCATCGTCGTGACCGACGTTGACGAAGCGGGTCTGCGCGTTCATGTGATCGGACGCTGATCGCATGGCATGATCGGCATCATCAGGGTTCGAATCGTTGGGATGTCAACCTCATCGGTCCGGGCCAGAGTGGAGCCGTACGCGTATTGGCGGAACGGCACAGTGGTATGGATGAGTTCGACGGGATCCAGGTGCGTCCGGGACTGATCATTCCCGAGAACGAGCTGGTCTTCACGACCATCCGAGCCTCGGGACCGGGCGGACAGAACATCAACAAGCGCTCCACGAAGGTCCGGCTCAAGTGGTGGCCCGCCTCGAGCACGGCAGCGCGGGAGGGGCTGCTGCCTGCCCAGTGGCTTCGGCTGCTCACCCGTTCGAGTGCCGCACGCGCCGACGACGGTGCGGTCCAGGTCACCAGTCAGGCGCATCGGACTCAGGAGGCCAACAAGGACGAGTGCCGGCGGAAGCTGGCGAGCCTGATCCGGAGCTGGATCGCCACACCCAAGAAGAGGGTTCGTACGAAACCGACGCGGGCCTCGCGCGACAGGCGTATCAAAGAGAAAAAGAGGAGGGGTGACATCAAGAAACAGCGCCGCGAACCCGATGGAAATTGAGGTCGCCGCTGCCGCGGCGGTATGGGGGTGTTAAAGAAAAAAAATGAAAATCGAAAAACGCGCTGATGATGTACGTATATAATGAATAAGGTTTGGGTTATAAAGTCCGCCGGCTGTAATGGTTCGAGAATGATGACCAAACAGGTTACGAAAACTCCACCACGATTTCTCTTTGCCACCTGGCTGGTGCTGGTCGCCCTTCTGCTTCACTGGCACGCTCCGGCGCAAAGCGGTGTACCTGCCGGTGAGAGGGACCTGGCCGGCGAGCGAGGGCCTGTCCTCGCGGCTACCCATCCCGTTTACGGTTCCGACATGACGATCCGGTTGACCGGCGCCCCGATGGATAGCTCCGTGACCTACTGCATCGGCAACGAACGGGGAGCTCTCCTGGAAACACTCGGACCACGGGCGGTCGGCGCCTCGGGCAGCGATGTGGTGACCCTCCCCCTGCTCGATCGGGAGTGGGTCGGCCGTGACCTGCAGCTCTGGGCCGAGATCTCCACCTATCGGGAGGTCGTTACCACCCGCCGCCTCGAGATCGAGGTCCGGAATCCGAGCCTCTTCCTCTCTTCGGTGGGCGCGAACGGCGAGGCCGGGATCGCCTGCTACGACGAGGTCGAGCGGCGGATCGTGCAGAAAGCCGGCCTGGGAGCCCGTCGGCCGGGACGGGTTCTGCTCAGTCGCGATGGCAAACGGGGATTCGTGCGGCTCGATTCCGATCAGATCGGGGTGTTCGATCCTCGCGAAGATCGCTGGCTCTTCTGGTTCATCGCCACCGGGAACGGCCTTCTGGATATCACCATGACTCCCGACGGCTCGCAGGTCATTGTACTCTGCACCGAACGGCCCGTCGCGGAAGGGAGCCATGCAGAACGTTCCGACTGGGGTCGCCGCGACTATATCCGCGGTACGCTCTGGATCTACTCGATCGCGTCAGACGGACAACCGCAACCGGTGACCATCGATCCCATCGAGCCCGTTGGACCAGGCCGGATTCTGGCTGTCAGCGAGGATTCCAGACAGGTCTTCATCCGCACCGGGAAGGATACCCTCGGCGAATACAACCTCAAGAGCCACGCCTACAAACGGCATTTTTTGAGCGACCAGGTGTCCCACTGCACCATTCGGGACATGCAGGTCTATCGCAACTGCCTCGTCGCGCTCATGACCGATCCCGATGACCGCGGCTATCTCTGTCTGTTCAACATCATGACCTATCGCAGCGACCACGTGGTCGACGCCGGCTGGGATCCGATGATGTTCGACATATTCGACGGAGAGAACGGTCCGGTGGTGGTCCTCGTCGATAGCCTGGAGAACGGGCTGACCGAGAGGCTACGCTTCATCGATCTCGTCACCGGAAACTCGCTCAAGCAGATCCCGGTCTGTCCCTCTGGAGTCGTTGATGTGGACGTCAATGAGATCCGCGACATTGGAGCGGTTCTCTATGTTCCGGACGGCCAGAAGAGCGAGCACGGTTTTGTCGGTTTTTTCGACAAGCAGAATTTCAATCTGATCGGACGCTGCTTTACGGTCCCGGTCGATGCCGGAAGCCGGATCATTTTATCGCACTCTCCCCTGGTCAACAGTTGTTACGTGCTCACGAGCGACGGTATTCTCAGCGTCATCGATCTCGCTCGAAAGGGTGAAGTGCACGTTTTCTATCTGGGGCCGAACGAGAGCTCGCAACCCGTGGTGGTCGAATGATGCAGCCCTGCTCGCTTTGCGAGGCCGCCTGCATCGGCGCCGGGACCTCCACTGCCGCGGCCGTCACAGCTCGAGTTCCGGATCCAGGCGAGCCTGAGCCTGGCCTCGCGGATCCGCTCTGAGCTCCGTCGCAGCAGATAAGAGCCGTGTTTTTGCATTTTTTCGGGCACCTTAGGATTCGTGCAGAATGATTGTATGGTTTTTGCGTGAATCCTCAACCTCTTCCCCAACGGGCATTCTTTTCGAATGAGACCTGTGGATCAACCGAGCTCGACAAAGCTGAATCTCCAGTACTGGGACAGCGGTAACGATAGTCTTCGAGTCATCACCTACGGCGGTCGCTCAGCCGATGTGACCACTCTCAAGACGTTTGAAGATATCGCCGTCAACCGCCAGTACCTGCGCTCCAAAACGGACGAGTTGTTTGCCTGTCTGCGCCGCGTCGCCCGGGCTCCTCTGGGCCGGTCGCCGCGCAACAGTGATCTCGACCACACACGGGAGCTCGGTTTCGATCTCTTCCGCGAGCTCGTGCCGGCCTCGTTTCGTGCGAAGCTCGCCGCCGCCGCCGGCGGCCATCTCCTGCTCTCCATCGACCGCAGCCTCTCCTGGATCCCGTGGGAGCTGCTCTTCGATGGTGAGGAGTTCCTCTGTCGCCGCGTCAGCATGGGACGGATCCTGCTGCTGCCCTCGTCGGTGGGGGCCGTGGAGAAGCAGACGATCCGTTTGCCTCTGCGGCATTTCAGCATCTCCGATCCCGAAGGCAATCTGCCTGCTGCGGCGGACGAGGGCCGAAGCATCCTCGAACTGCTCCTCGAGCTGGGCGATCGAGCTCGGCCGGTGCTCCTGTCGCGGAGGGTCGGGCCGATAGGATTCATCGACAGCCTGAAACGTGCCGATGTCCTGCACTTTGCAGGTCATCTCGATGGCTTCGATGACGAGGCCGCGGTCAGGCTCTTCGAAGGGACTTGCACGGCACGGCAGATCGAAAAATGGAACGGTCGCTTTTCCTTTCCTGCCCTGGTGTTCCTGAACGGATGTCGGTCCTCCTCGCTCGACGAACCCCTCGGGCTGGAGAAGGGGCAGGGCCGTGCCTTCGGCCTGGCTTCGGCGCTGCTCATCTGCGGCGTGCGGCATTTTGTGGGGACCATCTGGGAGATCAAGGACCAGGTGGCCTCGCGAGCCGGCGTGTCCTTCTTCCGCGCGCTCTACTCCGGTGAATCGGTGGGCCGCGCCTTGCGCCGGGCTCGCGAGAGCCTGGCCGCTGAATTCGGTGAGGAGGCCATGGGGTGGGGGGGGTATGTCCTCTACGGCGATCCGGCTTCCAAAGTGTCCTGTCTCGCCTCGTCGTGGGATCTGCTGCAAGACGATCGGATCGCCCTGGACGAGCGGTGCTCGAGCTTCAAGCAGAACCTGCGTTCTTCACAGCCGAAGGAGCGCTTCCTGGCGGCTGTGGGGCTCGTCAAGCTCGGAGACCGGGGCGGTCTCGACCAACTGAAGCGGGAGATCGTCGTGCTCTTCGAGCTCCTCGAGAGCGATGATCTGGCCAGCCGACAGCAGGGCGAGGCCGTGGTGCGCGTCATCTGTCCCTTCAATACGACCTATAATGCCAATCTCGAACGGCCGGCGCGCCAGCGGGCCACCGCCGCGATCAAAGCCTGGTGGAAATCGGGGAACGCCGAGGACGACCTGGATCAGCTCGCCTGCGGATTCTGACCGGGCGAAGACCCCATGGTCAGTTGATTACCGGCACCACCTGGCCAGCTCGTTTGCAGATCGTAGAGCCTGGCATAGAGCCCACCTAGTTTCACCAGCTCGTGGTGCGTTCCCTGCTCGACGAGCCGGGCCTCGTTGAAGACCAGGATGGTGTCGGCGCCTCGGATGGTGGAAAGCCGATGAGCGATGGCAAAGGTGGTGCGGCCCTTCATGAGGCGCGAGAGGGCTTCCTGCACGATGGATTCCGATTTGGAGTCGAGCGCCGAGGTGGCCTCGTCGAGTATCAGGATGGGAGGATTCTTCAGGATCGCGCGGGCGATGGCGATCCGCTGACGCTGTCCTCCCGAGAGGAAGACGCCCCTCTCACCGATGTGTGTATCGTAGCCGTTCTCGAGCTCGATGATGAAATCGTGGGCGTTGGCCGTGTTGGCCGCGTCGATGATCATCTCCTCGGTGGCCGAGGGGTTGCCGTAAGCGATGTTCATGCGCACCGTATCGGAGAAGAGGAAGGTCTCCTGGGACACGATGCCGATCCGGCTGCGCAGCGAATTGAGGTTGATCCGTCGCAGATCGATTCCATCGATGGTGATCGAACCCTTCACGGCGTCGTAGAAACGGGGCAGCAGATCGACGAGAGTGCTCTTGCCGGCGCCTGAGGGACCGACGAGTGCCACCACCAAGCCTTTGGCCACCGTGAAATCGATATCCTTGAGCACGGGGTAGCCCGGTTCGTACTCGTAGGTCACCTCGTGGAACCTGATTTCTTTCTCGAACTCGACCAGCTCCACCGCGTCGGGGACGTCGGTGATCTCCGGCTCGCTGTAGATCATGGTGGCCACGCGGTCGGCCGAAGCCAGCGCCGCCGCGACCTGGTTGTTGCATTTGGCGAGCTTGCGCGTGGTGGTGGTGAGATACATGAGAGCCACGCCGATCGTGACGAAGTCCTCGAACTGCCATTCGTTTTCAATGACCTTGACACCGCCGTACCAGAGCAGGCTGGCGATCACGAAGGCGCCCATGAGCTCGATCACCGGCGAGGTGCGTGAGCGCAGCCGCGCGCTCTTCATCGTCTTGCGATAGGTCTGGCGTCCGATGTCGCGGAACTTGTCGTATTCGGCGCCCTCGGTGTTGAAGGCTTTGATGACCTTTTGACCGGAGAGAGCCTCGGACAGGTGCGAGTAGATCACCGAGACGGAGCGCCGGATCAGCCGGTCGCTACGCCGGATCTGGCGACCTATGATCTGGACCGGCAGGAAGAAGATGAACACCACTGCCCCGAAGAGGAAGATATCGCTGCCGCCTACCAGCATCAGAGCCGTGATGCAGGCGATGAAGGTGGTGACGTTTTCAATGAACTCCACCGAGGTGCTGGTGAAAAACGCGCCGAACTGGGCGATGTCGCCGGTGATGCGGGAGATCAGCTTGGCCGAGTGGTTCTTGTTGTGAAACTTGAGCGAAAACGACATGACCTTGGCGAAGAGCGCATTGCGGATGTCCATGACGATCCGATGTCCCACCGATCGGACCATGACCGATTGGAAGTACCTGATCACCTGTTCGATGATGACCACCAAGAGGAACATGATGATCAGCCCGATGAGCCTGGATTTGGCCACGTTCTGGTCGAAATTGACGGTTTCCAGGGTGGATTGATCGCTCGCAGGCGCGGTGTCCCGATCGCCGGGGGCTTCGCCGGGCTGTTCCTGGGGAGCTTCGTCGGATGAGCGGAAAAAGGATGAAACCTTGGCCCAGGCCGTGTTGAGAGGGTTGCCGCTGCTGGCCTCCTCCTTGGAGAGCTCCTCGGGGGCGATGATCGGCTTGATTCCCACGTTGACGAACCAGAGCTTGGGCGCCACCATGGCGGCAGCGAAACCTGCCAGGCACAGGCACAAGATGATCTTGGGAACATAAGGCCTGGCGAATCCGAAGAGGCGCTGCCAGACAGTGAACTCCTCGGTCCGTCCGGGACGGAGCAAGTCCAGCAGACTCAGGTTCTTACGCAGTTTTTCCTTTTCGATTTCGACGGCGTCGAGATCTTCGAGGATGACATGCCGCGAGTCGAGTTGGTGCTCTATTCTCATGTTATCCACCAGCAGAAAACGTCAAGGTTTTCTCGTCGTTTTCTGTGCCTTCCGCTCCTCGGGGCTTCTCAAAGGGACCAAAACCGGATATAGGAAGAATGACATTGGCATGAAACTATAACAAGAATAAAGGGGGAGTCGGGATCTGCGGGCCGAATCTGCCAAGGACGCATTCTTGTGACAAGGTATCTAACAGAAACTATTTGTATCTTCAAATCCTCTTTTGGGGAAACATCCCAGGTCGTGCACTGGATCACTCCCAAGCTCGGTCGGGTTGCTTGCCTGGTGAAAGGCGCCTATCGTGCCAAAAACGGCTACCACGGCAACGAAGACCTGCTCAACGTGAGCTGGGTGGCATTCTACCGGCGCCGTGCCGGTGATCTGGCCGTGCTTCGGGAGAGAAGACTGGTCGAGCATTTTGCCGGGTTGCGGCACAATTCCTCCCGTTTTGCCGCGGCCTTGCTCGTGCTGGAGACGATCCGCTGGAGCGTTCAGGAAGGGCAGCATATCTCGGGCTTCTATGACCTGGTGAAGAACACGCTTCTCGCCCTGGAACGGTGCGGCGACGAAAGGGATATGATTCTCTTTGTCTATTTAGGGGGACTACTGAGGCTGATCGGTTTTCAACCCGTGCTGTCGTCCTGTGTCGAATGCGGCCGCGTTCCGGAGGAGGGGCGCAAGCTCTTCGTCAGCCCGCGATATGGCGGCATCGTGTGTCGCCACTGCCGTCCACACATGCAGCGGGGAGTGGTGATCTCGGCGACAGCGGGACGTCTGGTGCGCAAAACGCCTCACCTGGATCCCCTGGAGATGCAGGGAATCGAGCTGTCAGAGACGCTTCGGAACGAGCTGTGGACGTTTTTCAGCCTTTTTCTGACTCATTATCTCGAAAGGGAGTTGAAGTCGATCGCTCTCCTACGTGAAGATGCATCTTCGTGAAGAGAGCGTTCGACTCATTGTGGTCTCTTGCAACAGGAACAAACGGTGACAGCAACAGAAAAGATACTTCGCACCTCCATTCGATCCCTCTTGTTCGGCGCCTTGATCGGAACCTGTGTTTCCTGTTCGTACTCGTTCACGTACGTCCAGGACCAACCGATTAAAACCTGCGCGGCGCGCGAGATCCTGGAAGCCGTCGAAGACGCGTTCCACGACGAGGATTACGGCACGGCCAAGCATCTTGCCGAGTATATCGTCAAGAAGCACGCCAAATCGGTAGAGGCCGAGGACGCCCTCTACATCGCCGCTGAATCGGCCTACCGGCTCGAGGACTATCGCGATGCATTCGAGCATTTTCAGGACCTCATCGTGAAGTTTCCGGCGACGCGGTACAGCCGTTTGGTGGTGGAGCGGGACTTCGCCATCGGACAGGCCTATCTCAGAGAAGGGACCGGACTCTTCGCCGTGTTCAAGTCCCGAAGCTACGGGATCAAGGTGATGGATCACCTCCTGACCTACTTTCCAACCTCGGATCGCGCTGATGACGCTCAAATGGCCATCGCCGAGTATCAATTCTCCACCGAAAACTACCTGGCCGCCGGGGACGCCTTTCAGCGGGTACGCAGCGACTATCCCCGATCGGAATGGAGCGAGAAGGCGACGTACCGCGCCGGGTTGAGTTATTTCAACATCAACAAGGGCCAGTCTTACGACCGGGACTCGCTCATTTGGGCTCTGCAGATGCTGCGGCTCTATCGGCAGCAGTATCCCCAGGGCAGTTTCACTAACGCCTGCGACGAGGCCCTGGCCGCTACGATCGATAGGCTCTCCGGTAAAGAGATGGAGATCGCGCTCTTCTATCTCAAACAGGATCAGGAGGTGGGTGCACGGGTTCATCTGGCGAACCTCGTGCTGCTCTTTCCCGAGACCGAGCGTGGTCAACGTGCCGCCGAAATGTTGGCGGAACGGGGCTGGGACACATCGCTCAACTCGCAAGACACCTTTCGGATCCGTCGGATTCAGGGCTCGAAGGATCGCACGAGAGAGCCGGGCCGGCGAGGTGCCTCACGGCGCTGACTTTAATTTCTCAAGGGCTATAATAGGCTAAGAGTAATTGTAGACAGTACACTCAGGGTGTCGAAGAGTAAGCAAGCTGTCGAGAATCCCAAATCGTTGCAGCCCCTTATATCGACGACCAGGGACATGACGGAAAGGCGTGTGCGATCTTGAGCGACGGGAGCAGAGCAGAGAGGAGCCTGGCGGTGGCGAAAGCCGGGATCGTCACAGGGTGCCGCCCGCGGCGGCCCGGATTGCCTGCCCTGGCGGGGAGACCGAAGGGGCGAACTGGGAAGGGGCGGATCGGGATCTACTTTTGGTTTTTCTTTGGTGTGATTTTTGCTTGTCTGTTGACCCAATGTTCCGGATGGAGTGTGAAGCCTCTCGTCGTGGATGGTATGGAACGGATCTTTGTACCCTACTTTCAGAACGACACCTTCTACCGGGGGCTCGAGGAGCGGCTCACCCTGGAAGTCCTGGCTCGAGTGCACGAACGTGCCGATCTGCGCCTCGTGGACCGCGGTGCCGCGGATCTGATTCTCGAAGGCCGTGTCGTCGATTTCGAGCAGCGAGTGTTGAGTGAAAACACCGACAACCGGACGTTGGAGTCATCTGCCATTGTGACAGTCCAGGTCAAAGTTGTCAGGGTTTCGGACGGTCAGGTCATGCGGCAGGAGACGTTGACCGACAGAGCGGAGTTTTTCCGTGGGTTGGGTGAGACCCTCGAGACGGCTGAAGACGAGTCGTTCAAGACACTGTCTCATCGGATCGTGAGCCTGGTGGAACGAGGTTTCTGAGGTCTCGACGGCTTTGAAGCCGCCGCTGTTTTTGACCGTCGCTCTGCGCAGAACAAAGGAATTTTGATAGAGAATCTAATTGCATGAATGATCAACCCAATAAAGATTCTGGAAATCCCAAGGACAAGAAGAAGACGCGCAACAAATTCAATATGTTGTTTACCCTTCTCTTTTTCATTGTCATTTTCGCGCTTCTTCTCCAGATACTCGGGGGGGGGACGTGGGGTGAGACCAAAAAGATCAGTCCACTGACCTTTTACAAACTGCTCTACACCTGCAGAATTACGAGCCTCGAAGTCGATGGATCCAAGGTGGAGGGGCAATTCATCGAGGAACGCTCGGGAGCCAGCGGCGAAGCGTTCGTGGAGAGTTCGCCGTCCGACACGGTAGGACAGTTTTTCGTCGAGCTCAATCCCAGGGAGCTGGAGGCCCGCAGCCAGGATATCCTCGAGTTTCAGGGGCGTACGGTTCGCACGGGAAAGCCGGATTCTTTTTGGGACAAGCTGGAGAATGACCAGATACTGGTTAATTCTTATTACACAGTCGTTTGTGACGATCCCAACGTCGTTGCCGACGCTGCCAAACCCCAGAGTCAGCCCATCACGACATCTGGGGAGACCGCACGCCCATCGACGCTGCTCTTCGTCGATTTCGTGGACTCCGACGGGGCGACCCAGCTCGAGCGATTCGACTTTCCCGGCGATGCCGGCTGGTCGAGCTCCAAAAATCTCAAGGACTTCCTGGCGACGATCCGCGAGCGGCACCCTCAGGCCAGCTTTCGTACCTTCCCGCTGCAGAACGAGGCGAGCCTCGATTTCAACCAGCCCAACACCTTTTTGACCTCCCTCGTGGCCACGTTGATCCCCTGGATCCTGATCATCGGGATCTTCTGGTTTTTTATTCTCCGGCAGATGAAATCCCCCGGGGGCGGCGGCGGTGTGCTCTCCTTCGGCCGCTCGCGGGCCACCCTGTTCAACAAAGAAAAAACCAACATCACCTTTAAAGATGTCGCCGGGATCGAGGAGGCCAAGGAAGAAGTCAACGAGATCATCGAATTCTTGAAGGATCCCACCCGCTTTTCCCGTCTCGGCGGTCGGATTCCCTCCGGTGTGCTCCTGGTGGGATCTCCCGGCACGGGCAAGACTTTGCTCGCCAAGGCTATCGCCGGGGAAGCCGACGTGCCATTCTTTTCGATCAGCGGCTCGGATTTCGTCGAGATGTTCGTCGGTGTCGGTGCTTCGCGGGTGCGAGATCTCTTCCGCCAGGCGCGGGACAACTCGCCGTGCCTGATCTTTCTCGATGAGATCGACGCCGTGGGGCGCAAGCGCGGTTCGGGACTGGGCGGCGGCCACGACGAGCGCGAGCAGACGCTCAACGCCATACTGGTGGAGATGGACGGCTTCGAGAAGGATGAGGGTGTGATCCTGTTGGCCGCGACCAACCGGCCCGATGTGCTCGATCCGGCTCTGCTCAGGCCGGGACGATTCGACCGCGAAATCGTCATCGATCTACCCGATCTGAAGGGGCGCGAGGGGATCTTGAAGGTCCACTGCCGCAAGATCAAACTGGCTCAGAATGTGGACCTGCACGTGATCGCCCGGGGAACGCCGGCCTTTTCCGGCGCCGAGCTCTCGGCGCTCGTCAATGAAGCCGCGCTCATTGCCACGATGAAGGACAAGAAGGCCGTGGCCATGGAAGACATGGAGGAGGCTCGCGACAAAGTCCGGTGGGGCCGGCAGAAGAAGAGTCGCGTAATGGACGAGGAAGACCGCCGGGTCACCGCCTATCACGAATCGGGCCATGCTCTCGTGGCGCATCTCTCCCCCGATGTGGAACCACTGCACAAGGTGACGATCATCCCTCGGGGAATGGCGCTGGGCGCGACCATGCAACTGCCCCAGAAAGACCGCTACCATCACCGCAAGAAGGAACTCCTCGGCAATATCGTGGTGCTCTATGCCGGTCGCGTGGCAGAGGAGAAGTTCTGCGGCGATATCTCCGGAGGGGCTCAAAACGACATCGAACGCGCCTCCGAGCTGGCCAGGGTCATGGTGTGTCGTCTCGGCATGTCGCAGACCCTCGGCCCGATCTCTTACGACCATCGCCAAGAACATGTCTTTCTCGGTGAAGAGCTGGTGCGTTCGCAGAACCACGGGCCTGAGACGCTCAGGAAGATCGACGAAGAGGTGCGCAATATACTGAACGAATGTTATACCGCTGCGGTGGAAATCGTTGAGGAGAACCGCGAGAAGGTCGCGGCGATCACCGAAGCCCTGCTGGCCTATGAAACCCTCTCCGGCGCAGAGGTGGCCGCAGTCATCGCTGGACGGGATATCGACGAGTTCAAAGCCGAGGAACAGGCCGCCCGCGAGAAGGAGGCCAGGTCGTCGCAGTCAACCTCTCTCGCCGCCGATCTCGATCAACAGTCCTCGGAAAAAGATGGCGGCAACGAGCCCGACGATCTCCCGGCTGAGGGCGAATTCGCCTACTGATCTGCGGCTCTGCCGATCGGAGTGTAGGGGGATGCTGATAGCCGCCAAACCTCATCCGTTTTTGATCGTTCGGAACCAATCTTCCGGGTCGGCGAGGTGGAAACGGATCTTGCCGCCGCCCCGGATCGTGGTCCTCAAGAGCAGGCGCTTTTTACGGCCCTTGCTCTCCACCTCGAAACGTGCCTTTTCCGTGCCAGGGGCGCCTTCAGCCCCGACGGGGGCTTGAAGCAAGAAGCTCAGCGTAAACCAGTGCACGATGAGAAAACGGTGCTCTGTCAGGTAGATCCGTGTCCAGGTGATCTTTTTGATCAGCGGGAAGTTGAAGCGGGTCAAAACCCCTCTCTCCCGGCGGAGCAATCCCTCCTCCTCCAACTCCATCAACAACGCAGGAAAACGTGTCCTGCCCCTGATCGTCCTCCACGCCACCATGACCACGAAGAGTGCCAGGATCGGATAGAGCAGGCTGTCCAGCGGGATCATTTCTTCTCCTCATGCAAAGGGGAGCGTGCGCCGTACGAATTGTCAGGAATTCCTCGAAATTTTGAGTTTAGCATATATGAGTTTTTCATATAAACGACGGCCCTTGACAAGGGTAATGATACTCCTTAAGATACCGACAGAACTCTTAAACCCTTTAAAAAATGGGTTTTGGGATTCAAATAGATTAGATGCGAAGATATGGTAGCTGGCAGCGTTTCCTCTCGATGAATTCTATCGATAGAAAGTATAGTCTTTATTCTCTTTCTGGAGTTAAAGAAAATATACTAAAGGAAGCCCTCGACGCTCGATACAGACTTCTAAGACATATTACCCTTAGTAAAGGTACCCAGAGTATGGGCACCTTGAGTCTTGGCAATCTGAATTGTGGCATCCTGAAAAAGGGTGATAGAGAATCTTCGAGTCGAACACCCAAATCTCAGGGTGGAGGCATCGACCCGATCCATATTTCCTTTCTTCTCCTCTTTTTGAATCCCTACAAAGTTTTCTGCTAGACCGGTCATAGAGAATACCGGCCATCGAATAATCCGGAATCCGACGGATTCCTGCCGTGGAATCCGACATATGTCCCTGAGTCCGAGGGGATTGCGAGGAGGGAAGATGTTCGCAGTGGGGTACGGTGCCAGCATTTTCTGGATTGCTGCGCAGGGGAACGACGCCGGGCCGTCGATGTGGCTTCCGTTGTTCTTCTTTTTTTTCATCGGTATCGTCATCGGCATCGGCGCCACCCTGATCTACATTCGAGCGGTGAAAAAAGGATTCGCCAACGAGGCGGAGCGCCTCTTGGAAGACGCCAAGCGCGACGCCGAAAGGATCCGGGTCGAGGCCAAGCTTCAGACCAGCGAGGAGTCCAAGAGGACCAGGGACGAGCTCGACAGGGAGCGCCGGGACTTCAACGACGAGATCAAGGACCGGGAAAAACGCCTGCGCTCCAAGGAAGACGACCTGGAACATAAGGTCAAGCATTTGAACCGCGGCGAACGGGCCCTTCTCGACAAGGAGAAGAAGATCCAATCGCGGCAGAGCAAGCTCGATCATCTCGAGTCCGAGCTCCAAGCCAAGATTTCCGAGGAGTTGGTGCGCCTCGAGGAGATCGCCCAGCTCAGCCGCCAGGAAGCTGAAGAACGTCTCTTGAAAAAGGTCGAGGAGGAGGCGCAGTTAGAAGCCGCCAACCGGATCAAGAAGGTGCAGGAGAAGCTCAATGAGGATCAGGACGAGCTCACTCGGGAGATTCTGAGCACCTCGATCCAGCGGTGCGCCGTGTCCTATACCTCAGACAGCCTGGTGGCCACCGTGGATCTGCCCAACGACGACATGAAGGGGCGTATCATCGGTCGTGAGGGCCGCAACATCCGGGCCATCGAAAAAGCGACCGGCGTCGACGTGATCGTCGATGATACCCCTGGCGTCATCGTGGTCTCCTGTTTTGACAACGTGAGACGCGAGATCGCGCGGCGGGCTCTGGCGAAGCTGATCCTCGACGGTCGCATCCACCCCTCGCGCATCGAGGAACTGGTGGCCCAGACCAAAAAAGAAGTGGACGACGACATTCGGGAGACCGGCAAGAAAACGCTCATCGATCTCAACATCCACAACGTTCACAACAAGCTCGTCAAGCTGCTCGGACGTCTGAAGTACCGCACCTCCTACGGTCAAAACGTGCTCAAACACTCTGTCGAAGTGGCTTATCTCGCCAGCGCGGTAGCCGGTGAGCTGAAGCTCAACAGCAAGCTGGCTCTCCGCTGCGGCCTCTTCCACGATATCGGCAAAGCCCTCGATCATGAGATCGAAGGCGGCCATCCAGCGATCGGCGCCGACACGGCGCGACGCTGCGGCGAACGCAAGGAGGTGATCAACTCCATCGCGGCACACCACGAGGATGTGCCGCCAGAGTCGATCTACGCGGTCATCTCGCAGGTGGCCGACGCCATCTCAGCGGCGCGGCCCGGGGCTCGCCGCGAGACCATGGAGAAATACATCAAGCGGCTCGAACGCCTGGAGAACGTGGCTCACGAGTTTTCCGGCGTGGAACAGGCCTATGCCATCCAGGCGGGCCGGGAAGTCCGGGTGATCGTGGATGCCGATCGGATCGACGACGTCAAGTCGATTCACATCTGCCGCGATATCGCCAAGAAGATCGAAGAGGAGCTCTCATACCCCGGTGAGGTCAAAGTCACTCTCATCCGCGAGAAGAGGGTAGTCGAGTACGCCAGATAAAGGGTTATGAGAATTGAACCTCAGAGTATTTTGCATCGGAGACATTGTCGGCAACCCAGGTCGTCGCGTCATCAACAAGAAGCTCTCCCAGCTCAAAACCGACCTGCAGATCGATTTTTGCATCGCCAACGCCGAGAACGCAGCGGGAGGTTCCGGGCTCACACCCGACCTGGCTCGTGAGCTTCTGAGCAAGGGGATCGATGTCCTGACCATGGGAGATCACGTGTGGCGCAAGCGTGAAATCATCAGCGCCATTGACCGTGGTCTGCCGATTCTGCGGCCTGAAAATCTTCCGCGAGGTGTCCCCGGCAAAGGCGCGATGGTCCTGAATATGGACAACGGTTTCGAGGTGGCGGTGATCTCGATCTTGGGACGGGTTTTTATGAAACCCAACGATTGCCCCTTCGCCGCTGTCGATAGAGTTCTGGACCGTCTTTCGAGCCGAACGCCGGTGATCGTGGTCGAGTTCCACGCCGAGGCGACCTCCGAGAAGATCGCCATGGGATATCATCTCGATTCGCGCGTCTCGGCTGTCGTGGGCACTCACACTCACGTCACAACGGCCGACGAGACGATTCTTGCCGGTGGGACCGCGTATCTCACCGACCTCGGTATGACCGGTCCCATCAATTCCGTTCTCGGTCGCAAGGTGGAGAAGGTCCTGTACAACTTCACCACCGGTCTGCCCGCTCCTTTCGATATCGCCACCGGTCCCGCCATGCTCAACGGCGTGCTCATCGAAATCGATCGGGAGACGGGGCGGGCGTCCAAGATCGAGAGGATTCGCGTCGAGGACTGCTGATCCTCGCGATGGAGGTGACCGCCTCTGTCGGACGGGTTCGGTTATTCAACCTGCCTTCCCAGTCCGTTGGGTCCGTAAAATGACGTGGTGGCGAGACAAAACCCCTGTACGAATTGGGGAAACCCGATGAAGAGTGGAACAGCCCTCGACCGTTATCTGGCCAGCGCCAGGAGTGACGTCGATGCGGCGCTCGACGCGATCCTGCCCCAGGCGGAGGGCGCCGACCAGTTCGGCAGCCGTCTCTTCGAGGCCATGCGATACTCTGTTTATTCCGGCGGTAAAAGGCTCAGGCCCTGCATTTCCCTGCTCATCAATCAGAGCCTCGGGGGCCGGCGACATGTGGTGCTGCCAGGCGCCTGTGCCCTCGAGATGGTCCATACCTATTCCCTGATCCACGACGATCTGCCGGCCATGGACAACGATGACATGCGGCGGGGTCGTGCCACCTGTCACCGAGCGTTCGACGAGGCCACGGCGATCCTGGCTGGAGACGCGCTCCTCACGTTGGCCTTCCAGGCGATCATCGATGGCCTTTCCAGTGACGACGCGGAGGCCGGCGAGAGGCTACCCCTGGCCGAGAGAGCCGGGATCGTGCGGATCCTGGCCCGCGCCGCCGGTCCGCTGGGCATGGTTCTGGGCCAGATGCGCGACCTCGAGGCTGAAGAGCAGACGTTACCCCTGGAGAAGGTCGAGGCGATACACGCAACAAAGACGGCCGCCATGATCGCCGCATCATTCGAAGTGGGCGCCGTGAGCGCGACCGCCGAGCCCGAGATCGTCGAAAGGCTGGCGAGCATGGGACGTCATGTGGGACTGGCTTTTCAGATCGTCGATGATATTCTGGACGTCGTTGCCACGACCGAGCAACTGGGTAAGACGGCCGGCAAGGACCAGGCCGAAGGCAAGGCGACCTACCCGAGCACGATAGGTCTCGAGGCCTCGCGCCGCGAGGCAGAGCGTCAGACCGAGGCGGCGCTGGCGCTCGTTCCCGATGACCGCGATTTCGGCATGCTCCACGAACTGGTGACGAAAATGTTGTCGCGTACTCATTGAGCTCAAACCCGATAACGAGGATCACCACGATGCCTCCCCTGCGCGGGGAGACACCCGAGAAAAGAGGTGACATGTTTCTGGAAAATATAGAAGGCCCACAAGACGTCAAGAATCTCTCCACAGAGGATTTGAGCGAGCTCGCAACCGAGATCAGATGCGAGATTCTCAAAACCGTCCTGGCCAATGGCGGCCATTTGGCGTCGAGCCTGGGCGTCGTGGAACTCACCATCGCGCTCCACTACTGCTTCGACATGCTCTACGATCGCCTGATCTTTGACGTGGGGCATCAGTGCTACCCCCACAAGCTCCTCACCGGCCGATTGAGCCGGTTTCACTCCCTGCGCAAGCTCGACGGGCTCTCCGGGTTTCCCTATCCTCCGGAATCCCCCTATGATCTCTTCCACACCGGACATGCCGGTACGTCGATCTCGCTCGGATCGGGAGTGGCCAGTTGGGATGCATTCGTGGGCGAGGACGACCGCAAGTCGGTGGTGGTCATCGGCGACGCCTCCCTCGGTGCGGGGGTGGCGCTCGAGGCGATCAACATCTCCGAGCCGAAGGATCGCAACATGCTCGTGATCCTCAACGACAACGAGATGTCGATCTCCAAAACGGTGGGATCGATTGCCCAGTACCTGAGTCGCATTCGGATGGCGCCGATCTACACCAAGACCAAGAAGGAGCTCCAGAGCGCCATCGCCAAGCTGCCACTCATCGGCGAAACCATGGATCGGCGGCTCTCTGAGATCGTGGCGACCCTCAAGAACATGCTGGTACCCGGCCAGATCTTCGAGGAGCTCGGCCTGGCCTACTACGGACCGATCGACGGCCACAACCTGCCGCTGCTGGTCGATACATTCCGGGGATTGAAGAAGAAGAGGGGAGTCACCCTGCTCCACCTCCTGACCAGGAAGGGGCGTGGTTTCGAGCTCGCGCTGGAGAATCCGGAGGCCTTCCACGGCGTCAGCCCGGGATCCTCTACGACGCTCGGTGTGGGCGTCGACACGGTGATCGAGAGCCAGGTGAAATGCACTCCCGTCAAGAAACCGTCGCCCAAACCCCAGAGCTATACCGACGTTTTCGGCCAAACGCTGATCGAGATGGCCGAACAGAACGAGAAGATTGTGGCGATCACCGCGGCGATGCCCGACGGTACTGGCCTCAAGAATTTTTCTAAACGTTTCCCCGATCGTTTCTTCGACGTAGGCATCACCGAGCAGCATGCACTGGCCTACGCCGCAGGGCTGGCGTTCTCGGGCGCCAAGCCGGTGGTGGCGATCTACTCGACCTTCATGCAGCGCTGCTACGACCAGGTGTTTCAGGAGCTGTGCCTGCAGAACTCCAACGTTCTCCTGGCGCTAGACCGCGGCGGTGTGGTCGGCCAGGACGGCCCGACCCATCACGGGCTCTTCGACATCGCCTTTTTACGGACTCTTCCCAAGCTGACGCTCATGTCACCGAGAGACGGTGTGGAGTTCCAGGCCATGCTCCGGTTCGCCGTAGACTGGCAGGGACCGATCGCTCTTCGCTATCCCCGCGCCAAGGTGGCCCAGGAGCCGATTCCGGCCCTCTACCCGATTGAGCATGGTCGCGGCGAGCTGATCAAGGACGGCTGCGATGCTCTGATCGTGGCTTACGGGCCTCTGGTCTACGCGGCACTGGACGCTGCTAAACGGCTGGCCATCGACGGGATCAATGCGGGAGTGGTGAACGCGCGCTTTGCCAAGCCTCTCGACGCCGACCTGATCCATTCCAACGCCCTCGGCAAGAAAGCTGTGGTCACCGTGGAGGAACACGCGCTCGCCGGTGGATTCGGATCCGCGGTCACAGAGATGCTCGTCGATCGCGGCTTCCGCGGCCGGATCTTGCGCATCGGAGTGGAGGACCGTTTCGTGGAGCACGGAACCCGGGATGAGCTCCTGCACCTCACGGGTCTGACCCCGGACGGGATCGCGCGGCGCATTTTGGAATGCATTGATGAAGAAAATCAAACGAGTTCTCGTCGTCGGCAACGACCGGCTGTCCGGAGTCAAGAAGTTTTCTGAGCGCGTTCACAAATTCATCGCGCCTTACGTCGATAACGCCGCGCTCGTTCTCGAACCGCACTATCCTCCGAGCTACGATGCCGATCTCATCGTGATTCTGGGCGGCGACGGGAGCATCTTGAACATCGCTGCGCAGATGGGAGAGAACCAGATCCCGGTCGTTGGCATCCAGATGGGGCGTTTCGGCTTTCTCTCGGAGCTGACCCCCAACGACTGTGAGGACAACCTGCACAAAATCCTGACCGGCCAGGCCACGGTGCAGGAGTGCATGATGCTCGCCTGTACAGCGCGCCGCGGAGGCAAGATCACCTTCTCGGGCATGGCGCTCAACGATGCGGTGCTGGCCTCTCAGAGCATCTCGAGAATGGTGATGCTCGACATGCTGATCGACGACGGGTACGTGACCACCTTTCACGGAGACGGCATCATCGTGGCGACCCCGGTGGGCTCGACGGCCCACTCGCTGTCGGCGGGGGGGCCGATCGTGGAGCCAACACTGGACTCCTGGGTCATCAGCCCGATCTGTTCCCACGCTTTGACCGCGCGTCCTTTGGTGATCTGCGCCTCGCGGCGGCTGGCCTTCAGCATGAAGGAAAGCCGCAATCCGATCGTGCTGACCCTGGACGGACAGCGGATTCACCGGCTCGATCTTCGAGACAAGCTCGTCATCCAGAAGTCTCCTTACTCATTCCGACTGGTCAAAGTGACCGGCCGGACGTATTTCGAGACATTGAGGCAGAAATTCAACTGGGCGGGCTCTTCGCTGGCCAACTCCGGCAGGCGCCCGGGAGGAGCGGATGAGTGACGGAGCTGAAGGCTTGCCCTATTTGTCCGCTGATCTTCCCGGAACCGGGGGACGCATCAAAACCGGGCCCGAGGATTTTGTCGTCGATGAAATCCCGCTCTACGAACCTTGCGGTGAGGGGACACATCTCTACCTTTTCATCGAAAAGCAGGGGATCTCCACGTTCGAAGCCTTGCAGCGGCTGGCGAAGAGTCTGGGACGACCATCGCGGGCTTTCGGTGTGGCCGGCCTGAAGGATGCTGCGGCCACGACACGCCAGTATATTTCGATCGAACACGTCGGGATTGACGACGCAAAAAACCTCGACATCGAGGGGATACAGGTGCTCGAGGCCGCCTACCACCGCAACAAGCTCAAGCGAGGACATCTCAAAGGGAACCGTTTCGAGGTGGTCATCCGGGAGCCGGAAGCCGATGCTCAACCGAAGGCACGGGCCGTGCTCGAGCGCCTCGCGAGGCGCGGAGTGCCGAACTACTTCGGACCCCAGCGATTCGGGATCTTGAACAACACCCATCGTCTCGGGCGAGCTCTGCTGCAGGGCGAATGGCGGGAATTCGCCGACGTGCTCGTGGCCACACCGCGCGGGCAGATCGAGCCGAGTTACGACGCAGTGATCTCCCACTACCGGGCAGCGCGCTTCGAGCAGGCCTACGACGCCCTCAAGCACTCGTTCCGGTACGAAAAGCGGGTGCTCGGCGTGCTGCACAAGACAGGCGGCGATTTCAAACGGGCGGCGCTCTCCCTCGATGATCGGATCCTGGAGCTCTACTTTTCGGCCTTCCAGTCCGATCTCTTCAACCGGCTGCTGGCCTGGCGGATCGATGGGATCGACCGCCTCCTGGAGGGTGACGCGGCCTTCATCCACCGCAACGGCGCTTGTTTTCTGGTCACCGATGTCGCCGCGGAGGCTCCCCGGGCAGCACGTTTCGAGATCAGTCCTTCTGGACCGCTATTCGGTCATAAGTTGCTACAAACAAGAGGAATCCCTGGTCAAATGGAGGATGAGGTCCTGGTCTCAGCAGGGTTGAGTCTCGGTGATTTCCAGAAGAAAATTCGTCGCCTTAGCCTGCGCGGAGCGAGGAGACCGCTGCGTGTGACGATGGAATCGGTCGACCTGACTCGAGACCGGGACGGCTCGTTGCGCATCGCGTTCGTTCTGCCTCCCGGGTGTTACGCCACGGTGGTGCTACGGGAAATCGTCAAATCAGGTCGATCCTGCGACGACGCTCGTGAGAAGTCCAGATTGGACCGGTGATCGAGTGCGTCGTCGCTGCCGAGCCCCGCTTTTTTCGATAGCGAGGCGCCGCGTCACGGGAGCGTCGGTGGAATCGCCGAGGTCTGAGTCACGCAGAAACCGGAGAAACGGTCCGTTCCACGCGGTTCCGAATCCTCTGACCGACCGTTCGCAGCGGCGCCGAAGAAAGGTCGTGGAAAGAAACCTCTGACTGTTGATATAACCATCTGATATTCATAGAATAATGTATTGCGACCCTGGCACTCTGGATGAACCCTCCAGGGGCGATATAGTTTTGTTACAAGGTCTTTACGAGTACCTAGATAAATCATGTGAATCTGTATCGTCCCGGTGAGGGGCGTGCTTGCGAAGTCCTCGCACCGGAACGTAGTGTCCCGCTGTTTTATGGCGAAAACGAGATCGAAACGCCGTTTCCCGAGCCTGATTGGAACCGGTTTTGACTGTACGAAAGGGGTAATCGTGAGATTTTTCCCATCCATCATCGGCCTGTCGCTGATCGTCGTGGTGTTCGCTGCCCAGGACGGGAACGCCGAAACCTGGCCACCCACGCTAACCATCTACGATGAGTTGGGTATGCCGTACACGGCGCCGGACAACTCGACGGTTTTCGAGATCATTCCAGGCGCGCGTTGCACTTTCGAGGTCGAGGGGAACAAGGACCTGGCCTATCATCTGCTCTACTCCCTCAACACAACCGGAGCGATGAATGGGCTGTTCATTCAGACGCCGTTCTTGTTCCTGCAAGGGGGGAGCGGGCCACACTATCTGGACAGCCAGGGGTTGGACTCGATTTCGGTGATGGTCCCTCGGGGATTCGTCTCCTCCAGTCTTACGCTCTATTTTCAGAGCGTCGTCGATCCCGGCGTGGGCCAGGAGCTCACCAACGGGATCACTTTCGAGGTGATCGTTCCCAGCGTCAATGCCGAGCTGGCGGTTCATGTGGGGCCCTACCCTGGTCTCAGTCAAGGTCTGGACTATATCACCACCATCGGGACGCTCGACGACGATTTAGCCGAAGACAACATCGAAGCCGGCTACGGGCTTTCGAACGGCGAGGCCATAACGGGTTACCCCGACTTCTCCGGCCTGATCCTCTCCTACCTGAACCTGAGCCAGCCCACCGATCGATATCCCAATCCGGCGAACTCGATCTTCTTGAACGGGTACTCCAACATCGTTCCCGGTGATGCCGGACTCCATCCGGACTTCGAATATCCTGTTACGGGAAAGGAATATCCCCAGACCGGATCTCAGATGAAGATCCATCGCCGCGACGAGATCTGTCGCAACTACGAGAATTCGGCGATCCAGTACATTCAGATCCCGCCCCTTTCAGGCAGCGGCGGGAAGGATCTCAACCTCTATCACATCAAGGTCAACAACGCGCCCAACTCTCCGACCTACGGCTTCGCCGTTCTGGACGTGGACACCAACGAAATGGAGATCCTCTCCGGTACCGTGATACCCTATGATTCGACGATGGATATCGCCAACGTCTCATCCTGGGACTGCAACATCGCCATCAGCCCGGACAGGAAGTACATCGCCGCCGCCAGGATGGACCGGATCAAGGGCGCAGGCGACAACGATCCCGATCAGCTCTACATCATTCGGCTCGACAACCAGCCCTGGGATCCCGGCACCAACGATACGGCGACCCAACTTATCGGTTTCGAAGCCACTTCGTTCAGCGGTTACATTCCCAACTTCATCTTTCCCGAGACGATGACGTTCCTCGAGTCCGACGACCTCGACCGGCCCGTTCTGTTCCTGGCGACCAACAAGATTCCGGCCAACTCGATCGATCCCCGCAGGGAGTCCGGCTCGACACTCTGGCGCTATGCGATCGAGCTCGATCCACTCACCGCCGACTACAAGGCCAAGTTCTACGACCAGAAATTCAAGCTGCCGGCCACCGGAACGGGACAGACTCCCAAGTACCTGGGCGAATCGAATCAATACAGCACATCGTCGTATCCCAACAATCCCACGTCTTCCACGCTGAACTGGATCAAATCGAAAGACAACAAGACCCTCTGTTTTCCTGCGAGCGGGCGCGCCGCGGACACTGATCCCTGGGATTGGGACGTCTACTCGATTACCAATGTGAAAGCCACAGGCGGTGAAACGATCAAGAACCTGACCTCTTTCACTGCTCCCATCGAGGTCGTACCGTTCGGCCGCTGCTACAACGGCACCGGCAAGGCCGCGATCTCTGAAGATGGTTCCGTGCTGGCCTTTCTGACCCGTGACAGCGATGGCAACGAAGAGCTCTATATGTACAAGACCAATGGAGACGATACGGGCAAATTCGGACTGATCGAAGCCGGTACCGACTTCGATCTGAATCTCCTCGCTCTCAGCAGACTCAGTGTCGTCGACCCCTACCTCCTCAGCAACACCGAGTTGATGTTCTTCTGCGGTGAGAAGAAGAACAACGGTGATCTCGTTCATGATCTCTTTCTCTATGACGAGGACTCGAATAGCTTCACCAGTCTCACTCAAACCGGATCACCAACCTCCCCGTTCACCGATGTCGGCGATGTGATGCCCACCGGTTTTTTTGTTACCGATGACAAACATTTTTACTTCTTCCCGCGCGGGAAGGATGAGACATCTGGTAACGACACGATCAATCTCGTTGGAATCGATCTACAAAACGATTTTGCGATGTTCAGTCTGACAGGCTCGGAGTTCAACAACGGGGTCGAAATCGTGCCTGACGTTTCGGTGGAGAGCGACTGGAACGTCGAGGACATGGGGTTCATCTACGGGCCTTCGTCGATCAATGAGACCGTCTTGTTCAGCGCCAAGTTCCAGACCGGGTTGACGCCGTCCTATCAGATCTTCATGTTGAACCTGAGCATTCCCTTCGCGGCCTTGCCGATCACGGCATTCAATCCCGACAACGAGATGGGAATCATCGACAACCTGGTCATCAGCGAGGACGGCTTGACGATCGCGCTGTCACGCTCCAACACTATTTTTGGAACTCCAGCGGCTTCGGAGAAAATATTCGTCATAGATCTCAACTCATTTTCCTATACCCGTGATCTTACGGAGAGTTTCAACTACACGATCTCGGCCGTCGATGGTTCGTTGCGATTCATCCCGGGTAATTCTCAATTACCCAATCCGACGGCTCCACAGCTCGTCTTCGCTTACGGGCTGGGAAGCTCGGGAGCCAATAATCCGTTCCCTTCGAGGGCTTACGTGTATCCGATCAATCTGATATCGAACGCATCCCTTCCAACGGTGACTTATCCGTTGACCGAAGCGGGATCGATCTACATCTACAACGCCAAACCCTGATCGGCGAAAGTCTGTCGCGATTCGCAGTGAAAAAGAGCCGGCTTCCTCGGAGCCGGCTCTTTTTAGGTTCGAGCAATTCCCATTTGAGTGGTTTTACTAGGCCCAAGCACGTGCCTACAACTCCTCATCCGAGAGATCCTACGGGCATACGTAAAATTGGAGCGTGGCTCGAATCGAAGCCGATGTCATCGAAGATGTGATCGAGGAGGCGGATCGACAAGAGCCGGCGACGGCGATGAGACTAAGTGGTACGCTGTACACGTAAATAAACAAACGGTGCAAATTGTATAAGGAAAACAAATGACGAAAATCAATGTTCCAGTGAAGTGTTGGAGGGTTGGAAAGTGAAAAAAAAGAAGAGCTTGCCAGGAAACCTAGGGTATCAGGGAATTAGGAGGTGAGTAGTATGAGGTTTTACTCCTTCGGCGAAGAAACCTTGACAAGCCCTTGCAAAAAATATGAAGAGCCTGCCAGGAAACCCAGGGTATCAGGGAATTAGGAGGTGAGTAGTAGGGGTTTTACTCCTTCGGCGAAGAAACCTTGACAAGCCCTTACCGGTTGAAGAGCTTGTTAGGAAACCCAGGGTATCAGGGAATTAGGAGGTGAGTAGTAGGGGTTTTACTCCTTCGGCGAAGAAACCTTGACAAGCTCTCCAAATACTTCTTTTTAAAGAACGCTGAATTCAATTTATGTAGTTGAGCGCCCGGTATTCTTTCTCAGGTTCCCAATACTATAGTAATATTAGTGATTATCGTCCCGGATTCAAGGCTTTTTTTTAAAGTACCTCCAAAGAGGGAATTATACCTAGGAAACGAGAAGATATGGTGCACTCGTCGAAATCTAGAAAGTTTGCGGGATTATAAATTGCTATTTTACAAATGGTAAGAGCTACAAGCGGGAAGCGACGGAAGATTCTACACCTCAGATTCTTTGATAGGGCGGCTTTCTGCGGCGACGATTCTTCCATTTTTTCCTATTATTGTCGATTTTTCCGCCTCGTTACGTCAACGTCGTTGTCGAGTTCGAATAGGCTTGACGGTGTTCATCACGACACTGAACCGGTCAAGTGGTCTCCTACAGAGCGTCAGGAACTCCCGACGATTGACGAGTACTGGAGAATCATGTCATTCTATCAATAGTACGGAGTCCTGCGATCGCCATCTCGACAGCATCGAGTCGAGGGATGAGGCGCATATGCAACAGCCGCATTCAGAACCGAAGAAAGATCTATTCATGGACGAACACCCCAAGATATCAGCGTGTATCATCGCGTACAACGAAGCCGCGGTCATCGATGACTGTCTCGCGTCGCTCCAGTGGGTGGACGAGATCGTCGTCGTCGATTCGGGATCCAGTGACGGGACGGCCAGGCTCGCCGAAGAAAAGGGCTGTCAGGTCATTCATCAGGATTTTTTGGGATATGTGAAGCAGAAGGAGTTTGCCATTCGGCAGGCTCGATTTCGCTGGGTGCTGTGTCTCGATGCCGACGAGCGGCTCCTTCCGGGAGGCAGGGAGGTGGTCGAGAAGGCGCTCCACGACGATGGCGGCGCTGTGGCGGGATACTTCCTACCTAGAAAAACATTCTATTTGGGCCGTTGGATCGAACATGGAGGTTGGTGGCCAGAATACCGGCTGCGGTTATTCGACCGGGAGAGGGGCAGTTGGGTCGGTACGGATCCACACGACCGGGTTGAGGTTGACGGCGCCACCTGCAAGCTCGAGGCGGTCATCAGCCATTTCAATTACCGCGACATCTCCCACCATCTCGAAAAAGCCAACTCCTACACGTCGATCATGGCCGATCGAAAGACCTCGGCAGGGGAACGGGCTTCCGTCGCCAAGATGGTCTTCCGGCCGCTGGGCCGTTTCGTGAGGATGTATCTGCTCAAACAGGGCTTTCGTGACGGCGTGCCGGGATTCATCGTGGCCGTCATCGGCGCGTTCTATGTCTTTCTCAAGTACGCCAAGCTCTGGGAGTTGCAGCGGATTACCACGAGGCAGGGTGAGGGCCGCCCTCAACAATCGGTTTAGAAAAAGATGGAGCCGCATCGACGGAATACTCGCTTGCAGTCCACCGTCAGCGTTAGATGGTGGAGCCCTTTCTCCGCTTGCGGGAGATGATCTTCTTGCCGTTCGCGGTTTTGTTACGTGTGCGGAATCCGCTCATCTTCGACTTCTTGGTGGCGCTATGGCGAATTTTCTTCTTCATGGCAGTCCTCTCTCTGGGCCTCTCTCTGGGGCTTCTGCCCAGCGATTCCATCGATCATCGATAAAACGCACCATTTTATGACATCTCTCTCCCCTGTCAACCCCCGTACTCACAAGACGCTCGATCTCAGACGCGTCGTTAGACCTGATTTGACCGGACGAGGGTGTACCGGTGCGGAGAGGCGCTCCGCGGGTCAGGCGAACTTGTCGAGCTTTTCCTTCAGGATCTTGAGGTCCTTCGGCAGGGGGGATCTCACCACCACCGGCTGCCCTGTGGCGGGGGAGCGGAAGGCGAGCTCCCGGGCATGGAGAGCGAGTCGCTTGAGGAGCGGACGTTCCCGGCGGCCGCGGCCGATCCGATAATCCAGCTTGAGGCTCGAGAGATGAAAGGCGTCCCCTCCGCCGTAGAGAGGGTCGCAGAGGATCGGATTCTTGATGTAAGCCAGGTGAACACGAACCTGGTGGGTTCGCCCCGTTTCGGGTTTGACCTCGAGAAGGGCGTAACCACCCCAGGCCTTCAGAATCTTGTAGCGTGAGAGCGCTCGTTTACCCCTCTCGGGGTCGATGATCATCCGGCTCATCTTGCGGCTGTCCGGCGAGATCGGCGCGTCGATGACGCCTTGTGGGGGGTGGGGGACGCCCCGGACGAATGCCAGGTAGGTCTTCGAGATCTCGCGCTGGGCGAAGAGCTCCCCCAAGGGTTCGACGAACTCCTTTTTCAAGGCCAGCATGAGAACCCCCGACGTGTGTTTGTCCAGCCGGTGGATCGGCCGCGGATAGAGACTCGCAGCGGCGAACATCTTGCGGCAGATTTCGACGATCGTCGGTCCTTTTGGGCGCCGATCGGGTATCACCGGTAATCCCGCCGGCTTGTCGATACAGACGAGGCTGTCATCCTGGTAGAGGATGTCGAGGCTCTCGGGATAGCTTCTCTCGTCCCGGTCCTGGCAGGCCCCGATGTCGATGAGCAGGAAATCCCCGGTTCGCAAGGGCATATGCAGATCACCTGCGGCACCGTTGACGGTGACGTGGCCGTCCATGATCAGTCCCAACACGTCGCGGCTCATCGAACGGGGAAGCGTTCGACGCAGGAAATGGAACAAGCTCATGCCGGAACAATTGTGCCTGACCACGAACTCCTTGATGTTCTTCTCGCTCAGGGTTGTCTCCTCCTCTTTCAGAACCGTGCCGTCCGACTTGGCTTTCGGCCGGCCTCGTCATCGTTCCGATTTTAATTCAAAACCTCGCGGAAACCAGGATCCAATGTCAGCGTCTCGTTTTCTCCCGTCCCAGGTAGATCAAAACCGTGGGGCTCATCAGGCCGCAGCTCTCCGATTCGAATCGAACCTGTTCCGCGAGTCGACCTTCTCGAGGGTCGATTTCGGCCCAGACGATGCATACGGCGGCCTCGAACAGCGCAAGGTATCGATCAAGCCACCCGTTGCGGACGTACAGCGTTTCATGCCCCGTGTGGTAGCGGATCCTGGTGTTGAAGGTATCGCTCAGGCAGGGCCCGAACGGAGTGAGCACCACGATTCGAATGCTGCGGGTATTGCGGGGTGGAATGAATGAGACCGGAAAACCGTTCCGCCGGTAGGCGGTGCGGCTTCCTTCGCGGGGCGAATTGGGTGGGGCGGGGAAGACACCGTTCACCGCGTCGAAGACCCTCTGCTGCGTGAGCCTATAGGCCGACACGGAGCCGTCCTCGCCGATCACGAAAGACTTCGCTCCCGATCTCATGTGGAGCAGAGTCTTGGCCGTTTCCATCAGGCGTGGATCGTTGTGCAGGGGAAGGCAGCGGTATGGCTTCACAGCACCTTTGCGGCGACTGTTGATCCTCAGGGCCAGATCGTTTCGCAGGAAGCGAGCGGCCACGATTCGTCCCGCTCGCACGGTCAGCGGATGGTTGTAGAGCAGGACCGTCTTAGGCTGTTGTCCTTCGAGCGCGACTCGGATCTCATCAGCCGCTCGTGCCGCTGTGCGGTCGGCTTCTCGCAGGCTCGCTCCGAGCTCCAGGGAGGTCAGAGCGCAACTGGCGGTGATCGCCACGAGGATGGCCACCTGGAGGTATCTCACTCTTCGCGGCCCGCCCCGGGAATGCCCCAAGATGATCATTCCCGCCGCCGCTGAGGCAAAAGCGAGCAGCAAGCCGGTATCGAGCGGCAAACCGCTGTTATCCGGCAGCCTGCTGGCCGGGAGCGCCGCCACCGCGAGAAAGAGAAAAACGCTCCGCCCGAGGGACCGGCAAAAGCGTCCACGTCCTTGGAGGAGACCGACGACCAGCAGCAGTGCCAAGAGGAGCGCGCAAGCCGACGACAGAACCACCGATGGCCAGAAGAAGGCCTGCGCCGACCACCACGGCCCTATCGAGAGCAGCGCCGCCGTGCGAAGCACCCCGCCATCGAGATCGAACCCCTCGCCGAGTACGAGGAACCTTACGGCAAAACTCGCTCCCAGCAGGAACCAGAGGGGGGCCTGAACCGACAGGAGTGATTTCGCGGAGTGCGACCTCTCGAGACGACTCACGAACCGGAGGTCGAAGAACAGAACCAACACGGGAAGACCGGTAAGCTCGCAGGAGAGGCCCGCGAGGGTCATGCAGAGCATGGAGGCGACGAGATGTCGCTCACCGCATCGGTCGCGATAGGCAGCGATGCAGAGCAGCCCTGCGAGGAAGGCGATGAGACCGAGGATCCCCTCGAGTCCCGTCAACGGAGAGCAGTAGCTCACGGCATGCACAGGATGCACCGCAAAGATCAGAGCCGCAGCCGCTCCCGGCCCGGAACCGAACAGACGTTTGATGACCTGGAAGACCAGCCAAACGCCGAGACCGTGAAGGAGGAGCACCACCATGCGGCTGACCGGGACGTTCGTTCCGACGAGGCTGGTCAGGAGCTTCGCGGCCAACGCGACGCAGGGACGGTAGACGAGTCGATCCGCGTCGTCGATGAGCGGAGCCGAGATGATCCGGCTCACCGGCGACTTTTGCAGGGCAAGCGTTGAAACGCTCTCCTGCGACGTGGGGCCGATCCCTCCGAGGCACAGGGCGAACAGCGACACGCCCGCGAGAATCGCCGTGAAGAGCAGTGCTCTGTCTTTCCGATCCAATGGCTTCTCCGACCTGTTTCGGGTTGCGATGCGAAGCTCGTTTTCCCGCATCATCATTGTGATGAAATGCCGGAATTCCAGCAAATAATCGGGATCCGTGCTGGATGTCGCGTGTCCATCTGTGCGGCCGCCGGCACGGTGTGAAATCTTTCGGGCCTTCGAAGCAGAGTGTACTGGAATTCCCCAAAATAGCCCTGGAAATCACAGGACTACGAAGTTAGGCTTGAGCATCCCTCGGACGGTATCTGAAAGCCCGCACATCTCGGTGTGCGAGGGGCTTGCGACTAGAGGCCGGAATATTATCGCAACGCGAGGATGGCGGAACTGGCAGACGCGCCAGATTTAGGATCTGGTGGGGTAACCCTTGGGGGTTCGAGTCCCCCTCCTCGCACCACTCCCCTTCAACCTGCATCGATGTACGCACCCTCCCATTGCCGCACAGCAGCCAGTGGCTATATAGTAATCAACCATACTCTGTGGTGGGAAACGATCGCAACTCGATAATAAACCCGATGGAGATTGTCATGGCCCTTACACCGTCTATCATGTTGCACCTCGGAACGTCTGCTCCCGAAATCGGCCTGCCCGATACGGTGACCGGCAGAACGATTTGGCTCTCCGATATGGCTGACAAAAAAGCGCTGCTCGTCATGTTCATTTGTGTCCACTGTCCCTACGTGGTGCATGTGCGGGACGAACTGGACCGGCTGAGCCGGGATTACGAGAGCCGCGATCTGGGTATCGTAGCGATCAGCAGCAACGATGCGGCCAACTATCCCGACGACGCGCCGGACAAGCTGGCGGCCATGGCCCAGGAGCTCGGGTTCACCTTTCCCTACTGTTACGATGAAACCCAGGCGGTGGCCAAGGCCTATCACGCGGCCTGTACTCCCGACTTTTTCGTCTACGATGGGGATCACAAGCTGGTCTATCGCGGTCAGCTCGACGACAGCCGGCCGGGGAACGGTCTGCCGGTGACCGGCGTTGATCTGAGGAGGGCTCTCGACGAGGCGCTGTCAGGCCAGGAGGTCACGGGAGAGCAGAAGCCCTCGATGGGGTGCAACATCAAATGGAAGAGGGGCATGGAGCCGGATTACCAGTCGTGATCGGCGGTTCCTGGTGAGCGGCGGGAGTATTACCACCGGTTTGCGCATCTACCTACCAAACTGCTCTCGACACTGTAAGAAAGAACTCTCGCAAAGCCGCAAAGATCGCAAAGACAAAGTCAATAAAGAGATAGGTGAATCGGTCGTTGGTGCTGCGATCTTCGTGTCTGGAGAAAAGCCTCCACACCCCAAAAATTCCTTGGCGGCCTTGGCGATTTTGGCGAGAGGAAGCTTGAACCGGATGTCAGTTCCCGGGGGAATCCGGTGCTTGCGCCAGGAAGGCGGCTTCTATGTGAATACGATCCGCTCCCCACACCCCTCTCTCATCCGCCATGGCCATCGGTAGCCCGACCGTGAGGGAGGGCGACGAGGTGCGATCAGACGTCGATGCGCATGCCGATTGCTCTCCCTGCCTGGCTCCAAGGTTGGGTGGAGCAATCCACAGGTAATCACGAATGTCGGCTGGTCCCGCCCTCCCTAAACCGGTCGGGCTACGGTTGGGACCATCGGGAAGAGGGGAGGGATGGTGTGAGGTGTGGATTGTCGCTTTCCGCCGAAGCAGGCGGCTTCTACCAAAACAACCGCGCGTTGCTGCTTCTAACGGCACGCGAGGCGGGCAATCGGTACAATTCATATCGATCTCATACGTCACTGGAAGGGATCCTCGATACGGATCATGCGCGGTGTGGTGTCGTCCTGTCCGCGGAAGATGACGTAGTAGACCCAGAAACAGTAGGAACAGGGCCATAAACGGGTATGCTGCAGGAAAACGACGGCCATCTTCTTCAACCGAAGGATCTGTCGCGCGCTCAGGGCCTGGAAGAGGCCGCTCTCGCCGACGCGGCTCTTGACCTCGATGAACGTGATCACCCCCTCCTGATTGGCGACGATGTCGAGCTCACCGAGGGGGCAGGCGAAATTGCGTGCCAGGATATGAGCACCCGATCGCACGAGATGATCGGCCACGAGTTCTTCGCCTGTCTTTCCGAGCCTCGATCGCCGGTTCATGAGGGTCACCCGTTACAGAGCCGCAGAGTCGGAGTCGGCAAATACCACAGGGGCAATGCCACCGGGTTACATCGGAGTGCAGGACGGATGAAACCCTGTCACGGTAACGGGATTTGTTTTTTTTCAACCCCTCAGGACGTAGCAGCCTCTTTCTCCTCCTTGCTAACGATCGCCGACACCGCCGAGCGGGCGAATTTGACCCGGACATTGCTGTTGTCGTCGATTTTGAGCACCACTTCGCTGTCACCTACCGAGACCACGACCCCATAGATCCCTCCGGTCGTGAGCACGCGGTCGTGCTTCTTGATGCTCGCCAGCATCGCCTTGCGTTTTTTCTGTTCTTTCATCTGCGGGCGAAGCACGACGAAATACATGATGACGAAGAAGCCCAGGATGAGAGGCAGCATGTTCAAGAATCCACCGGCAGGCTGATCCTGAAGCACGTAAAGACAGCTCACGTCAAGCATTGTTACTCCCTTCGTCCAGCACGGAGCTCTGTGGAGCTCTTCCGTCTGGTCGATCTTCTCTTCCATCTCTTTTCGAAAACGACGGCTAACCAAAACCGCTATCTATACCATGCCGCGACAGACGGCATCAACCGCCAAATCGTAGGTTCTGCGCTTCCGGAGCGCCGGCTCGCGAGCCGGCAGAGGGTGTGAGCATGCCGGACGGGCTAGCCGTGAAGATCCTCGAGCCTGTCGAGCAGTTCTCTGAAGTGAGGCGAGGACTTCACATTGTCCAGGTCGGAGTCGTTGTTCATGTGCTTGGCATCGTTGTAGCCCAGCTCGATGGCGATCTCGAGCTCGGTGAGGCAGGCATCGAGATAGTTGAGTAGGGAATACGAACAGGCCAGGTTGTAGCGCACGGTCGGGTTGTCGGGGGCCAGTCGGACCAGTTTCAGATCCACGGCCAGCCCCTGCTCGAGCAGTCCCGCCCGGGTGTAGAGCTCGGCGAGATGAAAGAGGGAATCGAGGTTCGTGGGATGCTTTGTGTTGAGATACTCGAAGATCCCGATTTCGAACTTCAAACCCAGCGCTTTCAGCGAGTCTAAAGTGTCTGGATGAAAGGAAAGGGCCTTGCCGTTCAAGCGAAGCCTCCCTAAAAATCGTTGCATTATCGTTTCCGAAGCATTTAGCTTATATAGAGAATAGCAGGCGTTTGCAACCCCCTGTTTCAGCGGGGGGGGCTCTCGAAGCTGAAGAGGTATCTGGAGAAGAACGGGGGTCACCATGAAGATTTATTTTTGCGATATCTGTAACGAGAGCATCCCCCTTCAAGACATCAAGGAGGGGGTGGCCACCACAATCGACGGCAAGATCTACTGTCAGGACCACAACCCGCTCAAGGCTCTCGAGAGAGTCAACGTCAAGCCGGGGCCGCGGAGACTGACGAACGTGCTCTTCACGCTGGTGATCGTGCTTCTCGTGGCGATCCTGGCGGTTTTGATCTGGGGAGATCGGAGCGATCAATCGGAATTCGCCACCTGCGCCGATCAAGACCTGCTCCGCGGCGATCTCGATGCCGCCCAGAACCGGTTGGCCGTTCTGGCTCCGGAGATCGAGGCATTGAAGGAGACCGATCAGGCGCGCGGGCAGGCCAGCTTGGACTACCAGAAATACAAGGCCGAGCTCGAGGAACGGCTGTTCGGAATGAACAATCAAATCAAGCACCTCGCCGAAACGCTGCAATCCGCATCGGACGTCAGGAAGAGCGTGGGAGAGCTTCTGCTGAAGCAGGACGAGTACAACACGCGCCTGCTGGCTCTCGAAAGGGAGATACAATCCTTCAATCAGAGGCTGAACGCCTACGAGAAGGACCTCGCCCGTCTGGAAGCCTCGGGCGTGGCCGTCATGCCGGGGGGACCTGGAGAAACCCTGACGCCTGCGGGACCGACCGCTGCCGGCGAGTCGGAGGAGCTGCGCCGACTCAAGGAGAGGCTGGCATCCAAGGACAACAGCGTCCGTTTCGACGCGGTCAACGAGATCTATGATCGCCGGGTCAAGGAAGCCCTGCCCTATCTCGTTGCCCTGCTCGATGATCCCGATCAGTTCGTTCAGGTGGCCGCCATCCAGACGATCGGTGAGTTCATCTACCTGCAGGCCATTCCCGAGCTCATCAAGGTCCTTCGTGATTCCGATGATACCGCGAGGGAGGAAGCCCTCACCCATCTGGTCCGCATGACAGGCGAGACGAACCTCAAATTCGATACCCGTGCCTCGAAATCGGAACGCGAGAAGTGGATCAAGAAGTGGGAGCAATGGCTCGCGAACCACAACGATGAATGGTAACCGGCCGGCGACGTTTCGATCGGGAAAGGCTCCCACCTGAGCGAGAGCTCGTCCCCGTTCGCGAATCCGTTGCTCGATCGTCGGAAAACCGACTGCGGGGTCCCTTGCCGTCAGGCCATTAACGAGGGAGGAGCATGCAACCAGACGATTCCACCGACTCCACGATCGAAAGGACCCTGCGCGCCCATCTGCAGGTTTTCGGCTGCCAGATGAACAAGCTGGACGCCGAGCTAATCCGTTCCGTCCTCGCCGAGCGTGGCTATTCCTTCAGCGCCTCGCCCGACGACGCCGGCCTGATCCTCTTCATCACCTGCAGTGTGCGCGACCACGCGGAAAACCGCGTCCACTCGCGGCTAGGGGTGCTCAAAGCGCTGAAAAGGCGCCATCCCGAGTTGGTCATCGGGATCATGGGGTGCATGGCGCAGGAACATGGCAAGGCCCTCTTGCGGCAGCATCCGCACCTGGATCTGGTGTGCGGCACCCGTGATTTTCACGGCATTGCCGATCTGGTCGACCGCGTGCGCGACGGCCAGAGGGGTCTCACGGCGATCACCAGCCTCGAGCCTCCCGATGTGGCGCGCGACGAGTCCCAGCGGCCTTTCCCGTTCAAGGCTTTTCTCGGCGTGATGCGCGGCTGTAATCAGTTCTGCTCCTACTGTATCGTGCCCTACGTGCGAGGCCGTGAGGAGTCGCGTCCCGCCGCCGAGATCGAGGCGGAAGCCCGTGCGCTCATCGCGGATGGGGTCAAGGAGATCACCCTGCTGGGACAAGCGGTCAATCGCTACGACGACGGGCAGGGGCATCGCCTGCCTGAGCTCCTCTTACGGCTCGACAGGCTGCCGGGGCTTCGCCGGTTGCACTTCGTCACCTCCTATCCGTCACACGTCGATCAGGCCCTCATCGACGCGATCGCCGCGTGCTCCACGGCGACCCGCTTTCTCCACGTGCCGGCCCAATCGGGCTCCGACGCGGTGCTCCGCCGCATGAACCGGCGCTACACCACCTTCGAGTACCTCGAGATGGTCGAGCGCCTGCGCCGCGCCGTACCCGACATGGAGCTCGGATCGGACTTCATCGTCGGATTTCCCGGCGAGAGCGAGCAGGATTTTTCAGCCACTCTGGCGCTCGTCGAAGAGGTTGGATTTCAGCAGTCCTTCGTCTTCAAGTACTCCCCGCGACCGGGAACATCGGCCGCCAGACAATACACCGCGCAAGTACCCGACGAGATCAAACGTGACCGCAACCAGCGGCTCTTGCGAGCCCAGGAAAAGATCAGTCTGGCCAAGAACGCCCGCCATGTAGGGCGCGATGTCGAGGTGCTCGTCGAAGGACGCAGCCAGAGGGATCATAGCCGTTACACCGGTCGCACGGTTTACAACAACATCGTCGCTTTTCCCGGTTCGAAGGAGATGGTGGGGGCTTTCGTCCGGGTCCGCATCGCGAGCTCCACAGCCCTCACCCTCATCGGTGATCGTGTGCTGGAGGTGGTACCCTGATGACCACATTCGATGAAGATCAGGATCGTGGCTTTCTGCGCCAGGCCGCCGAGCTGGCGATCTTGGGACGCGGTTTCGTCGAACCCAATCCGACCGTGGGCGCAATCGTCGTGGCCGAAGGCGAGATCCGAGCGCGCGGCTGGCATGCCGACTACGGCGGTCCGCACGCCGAACCGGTCGCCCTGGAGCGAGCGGGTCGAGCGGCCGAGGGCGCTACCCTCTACGTGACTCTGGAGCCCTGCTGCACCACGGGCAAGACACCCCCCTGCACCGAGAGCATCGTCGCCGCCGGCGTACGCCGGGTGGTGATCGGCGCGCTCGACCCGAACCCGTGTCACCAGGGCCGCGGAGTGGCCCGGCTCGAGGAGGCCGGGCTCGAAGTGGCGCTGCTCGGCGAGCCCCGCTGCGAGGCGCTGATCGCCCCCTTCCGCCGGTCGCTGGGCCTGGAGCGACCCTATGTGATTCTCAAGTGGGCCATGACCCTGGACGGCCGGATTGCTGCCCGCGATGCCACCTCCCAGTGGATTTCGGGTGAGCATTCACGTCAAGTGGTCCACCGCATCCGGGGGCATGTAGAAGGGGTCATGGTCGGCGCCAAGACCGTGGCTGTTGATGACCCGCGGCTCAACTGCAGGCTCAACGACGCTCCCCTCGTGCCCGCTCGGATCGTTCTGAATCCCGACCTTTCGGTGAGTCCCGACTCCACCCTGCTCCAGTTGGGGACCACGCCGGATTACCCTGTTGGACCGGTGTGGATCGTCACCCACGCCGAATGCGACGCGTCGCGCAAGGCCGCGCTCGAGGCCGCCGGCGCCGAGGTCATTGAGCTTCCCTGCGACGGCCGCGATCACCGGCTCTTCCTGCGGCTCGGCCTCGATGTGTTTTGGAACCGAGGGGTCAGGAGACTGCTGATCGAGGGCGGCAGCCGTCTGCTGACCACCGCCGTGGAGTGCGGCCTGGCTGACCAGTTGGTGGCGTTCGTGGCTCCCACCCTGATCGGCGGCGAGAGCGCACTCTCGCCTCTCGAAGGCGAAGGCAAGCCCACCATGAACCAGGCGATCCGTCTGTCCGAGGTGAGTGTGCGGCGCTGCGGAGAGGATGCCATGATCATGGGATTCTTCTCATGAGCGGTCACGCTCGGATCGAAGGCGATTTCTTTCCTGCCCGCGGTGGAGTTCGATCGGCGAGGGCGTTGCTCCGAGGTGTCGCGGCGGTCCTCGTGACGATGACCATCCTGGCTGGATGGATGACCCTGCCGGCGTCGCCGTTGCCGAAGGGACAGGACTCCGACGCAAGGGCTTCCGCTCCCGTCCTCGAAGCAAGCGATCCGCGCCTCTGGATCGAGAAGCTGAACGCATCCTCTCTGCGCGAGAGGGAGGAGGCTTTCTTCCGCCTGCAACGCCTCGGTCCCCAGGCGCGATCGGCCCTCGTCGAAGCCAGGCTCGACGCCGATCTGCAGACGGCGTTCTACATCGACTATCTCATCTCCCACGAACCCCGCCAGCAGGAGATGATGGCCGTGCCGCCAGGCGTCTACCCCCTGGGGATGGCCGCCGCGATCGCCAGAAACCCTCCGCGTCAGGTCGAATTGCAGGGCTTCGACATCGACAAGTACGAGGTGACGAACTTCATGTACTTTGTTTTCATCCGCGAGTCCGGACACCCCGCACCCCCTACCTGGCGCAACGGCCGCTATCCCATCGGCCGTGAAAACCTGCCGGTGACGGGCGTCTCGTTCCATGACGCTTCGGCCTACGCGGAGTGGGCCGACAAGCGCCTGCCCACCGCCGAGGAATGGGAAGTCGCGGGACGGGGCCGCGAGGGCCGCCTCTTTCCCTGGGGCGATGCACCCCTGCGTCTGGCTGCCAACATCGACACCTTGAAAGTCGAAGAGATCGGATCTTCTCTGCGCGATCGCAGCTCCTTCGGTTCGATCGATATGGCGGGTAATGTGTCGGAATGGGTCATCGCCGGTTACAATCACGGCCGGCCCATACCGGCGCGCAAGGGCGCGGCGTTCAACACGGTTTTCGAGGCACCCATCGCCACGCTCGCCTTCCACGCTGTCGAGCTCGATCCCGATGACCGGTTGTCGGAGGTCGGGTTCCGTTGCGTCCGGCTCAGCGCCCTGCCGGCGCGGGATCGGTGATCAGAGATCGATGGTTTCGCTTCTCACGACGATCGCATCCTCATCGGTGGTGAAGGGTGTCATTTTGTAGAGGATCTCGATCCGTGCTCGGACGGCGTCCCGGGGAACCGGCGCCAGCAGGGAAACTTCCGTGCCCGCGACGATTTGGGTGTTCTGCTTGCCGATCTCCGACCTGTAGGGGTTGCGCAGGCGCTTACGATATGTACCTGGCTCCTGGCCGAATTCGCGCGCTCCGTCTGCGGCAGGGAAAGGGCGACCGCCTTTCGAGAGAAAGGTGATCAGCAGGTCCAAGGCCCGGTTGCGTGAGTCGGCCGGAACGTTGTGGGGTGTCTTGTCGTTGATCATGCGCACTTCGACGACCTTCTTGCCGTCCTGTCCGGTAACCCTCTTCTCGAAGCTGAAAGCCTCCATCTCCAGGTTTTCGGTCCGCCAGCCGCGCAGGAGATGGGACCGTCCTTCCCGGGGTGGCCCGCCGCCGCGACCTGGTCTCATGACCTCGGGATAATGGCAGTGGTTGCAGTTGTCGCCCTTGAGATGCGCCGGCGCCGCAACCCATTCATCGACGGTGTTGTGCTGATTGTGACAGGGTGCGCAGAGTTCGATCGAGCTGAGGCCGGAATGGTACTGGGGGTTGCAGGGGCCGGTAATTCCCGGTGTCGGGGCCGCGAATCCGCCAGCCGGCAGCTTGTGACAGGAGATGCAGTCCACACCGTTCTGCCTGTTGGCTTGCCGTTCGACTACGCGCTGCCCCTGTATGAAGCCGACCTCGAAGATCGGCCGGGGGGCGTGGCAGGGGATGCAGTCTTTCTTCTTGAAGTTGTCCGACTGATCTGGAGCTCGCGCCAGCGGGTCGATCCAGGCTTTGGCGTGCCAGGAAGCCTGCCACTCGGCATAGACATCGGGATGGCACTCGCGGCACTCTTTGGAGCTCGACAGGATCAGCGTCTTCGAGGGGGCGCCCCCTCCATCGCTCCACAGGCTGAGGAAGCCGAGCAGAGCGAGGAACAGGAGGAGCAGCGAGATTCCGGCGATCTGTCTAGTCGTCACGGGAAGCCTCCACCTTCACCACGGCGGTGTTCCGCAGAGCCTCGTTGGGATTGGCGTCGCAGGCGAAGACCAGAGGCGGAGAGACCGCCCGAAGGCCAACCTCGTCGCCAACCCGAGGTGCTTTCTCCTGGCAGTGGGTAACACAGGTCACGCCGTTCAGATCGAGGATCACCTCGCTGGTTTCGCCGAGAAATGTCGTCCGCCTCACGATAGCCGGACCTGCGTCGTCATCGCGGCTGCCAGCCGAAACGATCTCGAGCTGGCCCGGCCGAAAGAGGAGCTCGCACCAGGTTCCGGGCTCGAGGCCGGTGTTCACCGCGCCGAAGGGCGTGGAGACGCGGCCCTCGGAGTCGGAACGCCCCTGGAAGGCATTGGCTTCACCGAAAAAGCGGGCCACCCAGGCGGACACGGGATGGGTGTAGAGATCTTCGGAGCTGCCGAGCTGTACCGGGCCGTCGGTGCTCATGATCAGGATTCGGTGAGCCATGCTGAGGGCTTCCTCCTGGTCGTGGGTCACGAAGACCGCGCTGATCTTCAGCTCCTCCAGGATGGCGATGATCTTCGAACGCATCTTCCGGGCCAGGTTGCGGTCCAGGTTGCGCAGCGGCTCGTCGAGGAGCAGCAGCCGGGGCTGACCGGTGAGCGCCCGCGCCAGGGCGATCCGCTGTCGTTCGCCGCCGGAGAGCCGGTGCGGAAAATCGTGGCGCCGGTGGGCGAGGCCGGTGAGCTCCAGAATCTTCTCAGTCCATGCCAGGTTTTCACGCGCCTGTCGGGAGTAATAGAGGTGCTGCTCCACGGAGAGATGGGGCCAGAGTGCGCCGTCTTGAAAAACGAAACCGACTCCCCGACGATGGGGAGGAACAAGGGTCCCCTCGCCGGCGACCGAACGGCCGTCGATCCAGATCCGTCCGGTATGTCGGGTGATCAGCCCGGCGATGATCCGCAGCAGCGTTGTCTTGCCGCAGCCCGAGGGTCCCAGAATGAACAGGCGTTCCCCGCGGCGCACGCTCAAGCTCACGTCCTCGAAGAGGGTTCGCCGCCCGTAGCGGATGCCCAGGCCGTCGAGTTCAAGGATGTTGTTTTCGTCGTTCATGAGAAAGAACATCCTGCAAATCAGGGGCCGCAGTGCAAGCGAAATCCGTCCATTCCTCGCTGACGGGGCTTTCACCGCGGCTCGCGTGCGTGGGGGCGGGCTGCGAGCTCGAAAGCCGGCGCCTGGCGCCGGCTTTCGAGCATCTCGTCGCTCTGCGGCGGATAGTTGGCTCTCTCGATATTCTTCGGGAATCGACATGGCGGTGGAAGGAGAGCAAGCATTACTCAGGGGTAACGCATTTATCTCCAGCCCGGCTTGAAGACCTTGGCGTACCGAGTGTCTTCCGCCATGGCCGTGAATTCCTCGTAGTCGATGGGAAGGCGTGTCGTGTCTTCGAGCTCCGCTTTTCTCAAGGTACGTTCGGCATCGGCAAAGCGTTCCTCCGCGGCGTAGCAGCGCGCCAGGGAGACGAAGACCTGGGCGCCGTAGCGGCCGCCCTTGCGGTCCTTGCGCAGTCCCTCGTTGAAGTCGCGCGCCGCTTGCTTGTACTTCTTGAACTCCATGTAGATCTCGCCCCGTCGGAAGTAGTAGTCCGCCGACGAGTGCTTCGAGATCAGCCGATCGAGCTGCCTGGTGCGCACCTTGAGCCCCGTGTCGTCACCGAGGGCGTTCAGTGCCAGGGCCAGTTTCTTGATGGTTCGAATATCGGGACTATCGAGCTGTCCTTTCAGAAACTCGATGATCGGCTTCGAAGCATCGGTGCCCTCGCGTTCGCCGATCGAGGCCAGCGCTTTGATGATCGACCACCGCTGCTTTTTCTTCAGGGTTCCGCCGGCATACTTGTCGATCAGCGCTGGAACGGCGGTCATCGTGCCGTTCCAATACAGGAACTCGATGCCGGCGTCGACCACCGGCACCACACCCGATGCGCTGAACACCGGTAAAATCAGCTCCTCGCCCCGTGCGCTGCCGAAGTGGCTCAGGGCATGGATCGCGGCCAGGTGTAGCGTCGTATCGTTGGATTGAAGGTACTTTTTCGAGAACTCCAGGGTCTGAGGGACCTTCATCAGTCCCAGGCAGATGAGCGCTTGAGACTTGAGATCGCTGTTCTCATGTTCCAGGAGGGCCAGGATCTGTTCGACGTTGCGAGGTGTGCCCAACCGACCCAGGTAGAGGAGAGCGTTGATCCTGGCGCGGGTGTTCTCCTCGGTGAGCATGTGATGGATCGCCGGATCGATCCGGTCGTCGCTGATCTTTGCCAGGATCACGGCCGCCATCCTTCCGGCGTTGACCGGGGTGCGTTCCTTCGATGGATTTCGCATGGCTTCCAGCAGGAGAGGTACCGCGGTTGCGCCGTAGCCGGCAACCTCACTGATCTTCTGCTGGACGTATTCGAGGTTCGGATCGGTGTAGATGCCGAGATGTTGCAGAGTCTCACGGATCATCTTCTGAATCTTGAGCTGCTGTTTGGCCGCTTCAGACCGCGCGATGTCGAGCAGTCTGGGCTTCGGATCACCGCCTTCCTGGTCGGCCGGCTCTTCTTGAGCGATGGAGGCCGATGCAAGCGCGGGGATCTGGCTCACCAGGAGCAGGATCAGCCCGAGGAGGAAAAAACTATTCCGCATGGACCAGGGCGAACGATTCATTCCAGTTCTTGACTCCGTTCACGTCGACTGGGCGAAGAGAAGACAGAAAGTGTCGAGTTTAGAGCCCGTGGGATCTAAAATCAAACGCTTATTGCGCTCGTCCTGTTGCTATTGGAGTAGAGATTTCCTTATTCTGCCGGAGCGATGAATCGGCGCGGTGACGTCTGGGCTGCGCCAGCGTGTTTCTGGAGAGGGCTTCCAGGTGAACTACGACGTATGTGTTGTCGGCGGCGGACACGCGGGCTGCGAAGCGGCGCTCGCCTGTGCCCGTGTGGGATGCGACACGGTGCTGGTCACGTCCGACCGGACGTCGGTGGCCTGCATGCCGTGCAATCCCGCCATCGGCGGTCTGGCCAAAGGTCAACTGGTGCGCGAGATCGACGCGCTCGGCGGGGAGATGGGCCGGATTGCCGACAGGACCGGCATCCAATTCAGGATGCTCAACACCAACCGCGGGCCGGCGGTCCGTTCACCCCGGGCCCAGTCGGACAAGCGGCTCTACAGCGCCGCCATGCTCGCGGCGCTGGATGGCGCGGCACGCCTCACCCTCGTCGAAGGCCGCGTCGAAAGCATCGACGCACCGGGCGGCGCCGTGAGGGGGGTGCGGCTCACCGACGGCCGCCGTATCGACGCAGGCGCCGCGATCATTACCACAGGAACCTTTCTCAACGGTCTCCTTCACATCGGATTGGAAAGCCGGGAGGGCGGGCGGATCGACGAGCCACCGGCTTGCGGGCTCGCCCGTTCCCTGGCCGGGCTCGGTCTCGAGCTGGGCCGGCTGAAAACGGGCACGCCGGCGCGTGTCGAACGGGAGAGCATCGACTATCACCTGATGGAAGAGCAGCCAGGGGATGATGTCCCGGTGCCCTTCTCCTTCGAGACCTCGTCGATCCCCCTGCCGCAGGTCTCCTGCTTTGTGACCCGAACGAACGCCACCACCCATGAGATCATCCGTTCGAGCCTCGATCGTTCGCCCCTCTTCACGGGACGCATCGTCGGTGCGGGCCCCCGGTACTGCCCGTCGATCGAGGACAAGGTCCACCGCTTCGGTGACCGCGACGGTCACCGGATCTTTGTGGAACCCGAGGGGCTCGACGCCGGGACCGTCTACCTCAACGGCATCTCGACCAGCCTGCCGCTCGACGTCCAGGAGAGGATGGTACGTTCCATCGTGGGGCTGGAGCGGGCCAGGATCGTGAAGCCCGGCTACGCCGTGGAATACGATTTCGTGCCCTCCTACCAGCTACGTCCCACTCTGGAGACATTGCTCATCAAGCGGCTCTATCTGGCCGGCCAGATCAACGGAACGTCGGGTTACGAGGAGGCTGCAGCTCAGGGACTCATGGCCGGGCTCAACGCGGCGCTCGAGCTCGATGGACGCGATCCGTTCGTTCTGAAGCGCTTCGAGGCCTACATCGGCGTGTTGATCGATGACCTCGTCATCCGCTCGCCCCGGGAACCCTATCGGATGTTCACGTCCCTCGCCGAGTACCGCCTGATCCTGCGCCAGGACAACGCCGATCGCCGGCTCACCCCTCACGGCGCGGCGCTGGGGCTCATCAGCCCCGAGCGTCACGCGCGGCTGATCGCCAAGGAGCACGCGATCACCTGCGGCCGCGACAGCCTGCGGCGGCTCAAGAAGGACGGCACCACCTTGGAACGTATCCTCCGGAGGCCGGAGGTGCGGATCGAGGACATTCTGGAGGCCTCGGTCGCCTCGGAGGGGCTGGATGAGCTGCGCCGCGATCGTGCCGTCGCGGAACAGGTCGAGATCGATGTCAAGTACGAGGGCTACATCCAGCGGCAGGAGGCACGCATCGCCAGGTTAGCGGCCTGGGAAGACTACCGGCTGCAGAGCGATCTCGACTACGGGTGTATCGACCATCTCAAGCCGGAGGCGCGGGAAAAGCTCGCCCTCCTCAAGCCGGCGACCCTGGGCCAGGCCTCGCGGATCGCCGGGATCACGCCGGCCGATCTCTCGGTTCTGATGGCTTTTCTCGGCCGCTAGACGTGAGCCCTGAAATTGAATGCCAGCCACGAGGAGCAACATGAAAGCAGTGATTTTTGATCTCGATGGTACCGTCGCGGATACGCTCGACGACATCGTGAAGGCCCTCAACACCTGTCTGGAATCGATGGGCGAGCGAGCGCAGCCGCGCAATGCCTATCCCCTCATGATCGGCGACGGGCTGCCGGTGCTCTGCCGGCGCGTGCTCGAAGCCTGCTCGGGAAGCCCTCCCGGGACCGAGGCGATCGAGGAGCTGGGGCGGCGGGTCGTGGCTTACTACGCGGAGCATCTGCTCGACAACACGCGACTCTTCCCGGGCATCGAAGGGCTACTTTCGGGGCTTCACGCCGCCGGGATTCCGCTCGCCGTGCTCTCCAACAAACCCGATCGACACACGCGCCGGATCGTGGAGGCGCTCACGCCGCCTGGGCTCTTCCAGGTGGTGTTCGGACATCGCGACGGATTGCCCCGCAAACCCGATCCGGCAGGCGCGCTCGATATCGCCCGACAGCTTGGCGTTGAGCCGGGACACTGTTTTTTCATCGGAGACAGCGATGTCGATATTCAGACCGCCCGGGCGGCGGGAATGCGGTCGATCGGCGTGCTCTGGGGATTTCGCGGCCGTGAGGAGCTCGAGGCGGCCGGGGCGGAGTTCATCGTCGGGGAACCCGGGGAGATCGGGAAAATCCTCTTGTAATCGTCGCGGCCAACCGTAGCCCGACCGGCAGGTTCGGTCAGACAAAGAAGCTCCGGCAGTCATCGGCGATGGAAATGAAACATCCGAACACTGATGGTGAGGGAGGGCGGCGCAGTACGATCTGGCGTCGATGAGCCAGTCGATTGCTCGGAGCGCATGATCTATGTCCGAGTCAGTCCCCGGAGGAAAAAGCTGGCGACCCCGCCAGGCCGGCCGCTGAATCCTGGATGACTCTATGAAGCCGCCAACAGAAAAAGGGCAGTCCTGTCAAAGACTGCCCTTTTTGTCTGTTGCGCGTTGATTACTCGGGTGATTACTAGTATGTCTGCAGCTCGACGGTGTCGCTGTAGGTGCCTTCGAGGACGCCGTTCAAGTCATCGATGCAGAAGCTGAAGACCCACCAGCCAACCGGAACCTTGGCGCTGACGATGAGATAATCGTTGACGTCGCTGAGCGTGCCGTTGTAGCTCCTGATCGGTGAAACCGAGGGGGTCCAATGGTTGGGCGGAGTCCACCAGTAGACGGTACTCCAGTTCTTCTCCACGTAGATCCACCAGTCCATGGCCGTGCCGGCCATGTTGCCGGGGGTGACCGAAACGGTGAGATTGATCTGGGTGGAGCTCGGCAGAGCCAGCGGGCCGTCGGAACCGTTGATCTTGATGTCCACCGAGACACCGCCGCCGCCGCTGCCATTGACGGCCAGGGAGGGATCCCCAAAGACGGTCCAGTGATCGAACTCGTTGTAACCGTAATAGCCTGCGTTGCGGTCCATCATGAGGCAGCCGCCAGCGAAGCAGAGCGTACCGTAGCAGTTGTAGCTCTTGTCCACATAACGGTCGATGATCTCGTCCTGGGCGTCCATGGGCGGGTTCCAGGACTGGCTGATCGTGGAGGCGTACATGCCGATGGCACCGGTGGGCTCGCCGTTGTGGGTAGCTCGCAGCCAGGCTTCGGCGAAGCAGGTGGAGGAGTAGAAGTTACCGTTGAGACAGGCCACCGAGGTGATGAAGGGGAGCTTGTTGTCATTGGTGAGGTTGTTGACGTTGCTCGTGGAGAAACCGGTGGTGCCCCACGAGGTCGTGCTGCCGTGCCCGCAGTAGTTGACGATGCCACGGCCCGAGTTGATGGCGGTGGACACCTGGCTGGCGGTGCCATAGGGGTCGTAGATCCGGTCCACTTCGGTATAGCCGTTGGCCAGCAGGTCGTTGCGGATTTTGTCCATGTGATCGTCGTCGTACTCGCCGTAGTGGCCGGGGCCCTGATTGGAGGCGACTCCGGTTCCCTTCCAGAACCAGGGTTCGGTGTGCGACAGTTGCTCGTACTCGATGGTCCTCTGGACCTGGGTGTCCACCTGAGCCGCCGTGCTCGCCGAGAAACGACCGATCATGACCTCGGGATAGTGGTCGGAACCGACGATCTGGGAGTAGGCCGGATCGGCCGCGGAGCCCGAGACCATGGGGGAGGTCACCTGCGGGCCGTCGCCGACGAGCAGGACGAAGGAGAGGTTGTGGCTGTTGTAGAAGTTCGAGATGTAGGTCTTGATGGAGGATGAGTTGTTGCCGATCGAGGAGACGTTGACGACCGTCGTGTTGATCCCCTGCGAGTTCTTCCACGTGGCCAGCGGCTGGATGTTTGAGTTGAAGCTGTCATAGGTGATGATCAACATTTCGCCGCTCTCGTCGAGGGGCGAATAGCGGCCGCTGTTGAAGTTGAGGAAATGTCTCTGCTGAAGCTGCTGGAAAGCCTTGCATGGCTTGCTGTAGCTCTGCGGCAGAACGTTGACCGAGGCCACACCGGGCAACCGGTCGACGGCGACCGTCACTCCGGTATAGACGCGCAGCACCTTGGACACCGGGTTGTACTGGTAGGGCTGGACCATGACCACCGTGCCCCTCACATCGCGCAGAATGTAAGGATCACTGTGCGTGACCGCCTGAGAGGGGAACCACTGGTCTTCTTCGTACACGGGTCCGAATGTGTAAGCCACCTCTTCCGGGTTCTGCGAGCGCAGGATGACACCCTTCGAGGGTGCGATGTTCACCCCTTCGAGGTCGTAGTAGTTGGCCGAGATCACTCTCACGCCAACCCTCGATGCGTTGGGGATGACTACACTGCGGCAGATGCGCGGCAGGGCGGGTTGGCCCTTTTCGCGGAGCATGCTTTCTCCAGCGAGGTCGATCGAGAGGAATTCCTCGCCGTCGATCAAAACCGGCTTCGACGAAAAGGCGCCGATGTCGTAGTGGAGCATGGTCTTTCCGGGGGTGCCTTCGAGCACGGTGACAGTGACCGCGTCATCGGCTAGAAGGGCCGGTGAAAAAGCGAAGACCAGGAGGGTCAAGACCATCCCGGTCACAAGGGTGGAGGAACGCGAGATCGAACAGAGAGAGCGGCTTGGCATTTTCATGAGCTTCTCCTCATAGGGGACGAACAGAAAGGTTCATAATGTGTCGCGGAATCAAGGGGGAAAGCGATCTATCTGTCATAGGGACACACAAAAAAATCCCACCTGTGGCTGTTGTAGCTCGTGTCGGTATTGAATTCGTTCTGAAGGCTTATGTGATCAAAAGGCTCAATCGTCGCGTAGGCTTCTCTGTTCCAGAGGCCCTCATCGATTCAGAGGCATTTTCTCGACGTCAATCTTTGTATGAAGTATAAGACGGGCACCGGGGAGAGTCAAAGGGAATTTTACGCGACATGGGGTGAAATAATCCACGTATCCTTCTTTGAATCAGATTGTTGCGCCGTTTGAGAAAGGACTTGCTCAGCGGCGTGATGGTCGCCTCGAGGCGCGATCGAGCGTCGATTGGTCACCCTACTTGTAACGCACGTGATCCCGCGAGAAATAATCCTTGGTCAGGCGCACCAGTACCGGCGAGAGCAGCACGACAGCGATCAGGTTCGGAACCGACATGAGCCCGAGGGCCAGATCTCCGTAGGCCCACACAGTCTCCAGCGCCAGGATCGCTCCGAGAAAGGTGAAGCCGACGTAGACCATGCGGTAGTAGGTCACGTACTGCACGCCGAAGAGGTATTCGACGCAACGGTCTCCGTAATAGGACCAGGAGATGATGGTGGAGATCGCGAAGAGGAAGACTGCGAAGGTCACGACGAGGTTGCCGTGCTTCCAGCCGAAAGCGTCCTCGAAACCACGCCTGAAGGCGTAGGAGGTAAGGGCCGAGCTGTTCTGGAGGGCCTGGCCCTTGATGTCCAGATCGAGGTTGGTGTCGTCCGCGCCGCGAACGGAATAACCATCGATGGTCAGCGGGCCGGTGTAAGCCTTCTCGTCGAGGAAGAGACGGGCGTTGTCGACGAATCCGTCGTTGACGGCGAAGAGCAGTTCACTCGCGAAGCCGTCCTCGACAGCCGTGGTGCCTTGAAAGTCTTCGAACTCCAGGTCCCCATCGTGGAGGATGCTATCCGAGACGGTAGTTGCGTCTGCAGGCCGGGCGTAGACCGAGATTTTGTTCAGATCGAAGAAGATCTGGTCCTCTTTCTTGTCGTCCCAGACATCGGTGGAGAGGATCACCAGCCCGGTGAGTGTGCAGATCGTCAGGGTGTCGATCAGGGGGCCCACCATGGCCACGACGCCCTCGCGGACCGGCTCCTTGGTCTTGGCGGCGGCGTGAGCGATCGGGGCCGAACCTTGCCCGGCTTCGTTGGAGAAAAGGGCCCTCTTGATCCCCCAGAGGAGCGTGAGGTTCCATACACCGGCGGCGGCGCCGCCGAATCCGGCCGAGGGTGTGAAGGCCTCCTCGACGATGGTGGCCAAGATCCCGGGGAGCTGCTCGACCCGCGTGAGGAGAATGCACAGGGTGGCCGCCACGTAGATCACGGCCATGAACGGCATGAGGCGGCACGAGACCGCGCCGATCCGTTTGATCCCGCCCAGGATGACCATCCCGACCACGCAGGCCAGGAAGATCCCCACGGCGTAGTCGGGGATGTTGAAGTCGGCGTCGGCGCTGACCGCCACCGAGTTGGCCTGATTCATGTTGCCCGAACCGAAAGAGCAAACGATGGCCAGAAATGCAAAGGTGACGGCCATCCACTTCCAGTGGCTTCCCAGCCCCCTTTCGATGTAGTACATCGGTCCGCCCGAGGCGTTGCCCTTCTCGTCGAAAGTGCGGTAGTGCATGGAGAGCGTGCACTCGGCGTACTTGAGGGTCATGCCGAAGATTCCCGAGAGCCACATCCAGAAGAGAACCCCAGGGCCGCCGTAGTGGATCGCCGTGGCGACGCCGGCGATGTTGCCGATTCCGACCGTCGCCGACAGCGCGGTAGTGAGGGCCTGGAAGTGGTTGATGTCCCCTTCGTCTTCAGGATTGTCGTAGCGGCCACGGATCACGTCGAAGGCGTGCTTGAGATAACGTACATTGATCCACCCCATCCGGAATGTGATGAAGATTCCGGAGAGGAGCAGCAGCGCCACGAGCCAGGGGAATATTTCGGGCGTGGACCAGACATAGTCATTGCCCTTGTCGACGATCGTCTTGAAGAGTGTTTCGAGCATGCAGGTTCTCGGTGTTTTTCACGGAACAGAGAGAAATTTATGGATTATCAAGGCGCAAGGGGGTTCCCGCGGGACGGGAAGAGAGTCCCGATTCATAACACATTTCTCGGGATTGTGCAACGCCGACCAGCCGTCGGGAGCAGCGGTGGTGATCAGGTACGAGGATTCAGGGAAGAAAAGACCTGCTCAGACAGCCCATCACTTAGCTTGGGACACTGCATTGCCGCACATGTGAGCAGCAGCAGCGCCCTTCGCCGCTGTTGCGGCTGCAGTGTCCCGCCTCGTGTTAGCGGCTGCAGCGTGGTGAGCAGCAGGCTCGGGCGGGGATCGTTGAAAGGAGGGGATTGGAAATGACCTTTCATTCGTTACGACCATTAGATTGCTGCACCCTCACTCCGAGCTGGTGGTTGCGAGCAATCGGTAGGCGGATCGACTCAACATCGCACCGAGCCGCCCTCCTAAACCGGTCGGGCTACCGATCGGTGATGGCGATCGTGAGGCCACAGTCATACGTATGCTAATCCCGTCCTCCCTGACAGTCGGGCTACTACTGGCTGGCGGATGAGAGAGGGGTATGGGGAGCGGATCGCAGTCACGTAGAAGCCGGCTTCCTGGCGCGTACGCCAGATTCCCCGGGAACTAACATCCAGTTCAAGATCTCCTCTCGCCAAGACGCCAAGAAATTATTGAAAGAGGAGATCACTCACGGCGTGCGAGCATTGCCAAGTCGATGACCCTTTACTTTCTTTTCATCCATTCTTTGCGATCTTCGCGGCTCTGCGAGAGTCCTTTTTTGAGATCTCGATTGCAGATAGTTAAGTAGCAGAAGTGCCGAGGCTAAACTTGAAAACCGATGATCTTCCGTTTTAGAATAGGCCTTTTCGTTCCTGTTGCAAAAGAGCCTATAGGGCTGGGTAGGTACCGTAACCAGACTGGGAGAAGCCATGATCGTTCCGTCCCGCCGCAGTGATAAGATCAGGTACGCCGTTCGCGACATCGTCGTCCTGGCCGACGAGCTGGTCAAAGAAGGCAGAGACGTTCTGTACCTCAACATCGGTGATCCCATCCAATACGATTTCGAGACACCCTCCCACATGGTCGAGGCCTGCTACGAAGCCATGAAGCGCGGGTGTAACGGTTACACTGCCTCTTCGGGCGTCGGTGAGGCGCTCGAGGCGATTGCGGCCGAGGCACGGCGCAAAGGGATCCGCGAGGTCCGTGATATCTTCATCTGCAACGGGGCGTCCGAGGCGATCGAGCTCGCGCTGACCGCTCTGGTCAACGAGGGCGAGAACGTGCTCATGCCCTATCCGATCTACCCGCTCTACTCGGCCGTAGCCCACAAGCTGGGGACCGTAATCAATCCCTACTTCCTGGACGAGGCGAACGGCTGGCAGCCCGATCCAGCCGACATCGAGGCGCGGATCAACGCCAAGACCAGGGCGTTGGTGCTGATCAATCCCAACAATCCCACCGGATCGCTGTATTCCCGTGAAACCCTCGAGAAGATCGTGGAACTGGCCAGGGAGAAGAACCTCGTCGTTCTCTGCGACGAGATCTACGACAAGATCCTGCTCGACGGGGACGAGCACACATCGATCGCTTCGCTCGCCGACGATGTGGCCTTCGTAACCTTCAACGGCATCTCCAAGTCCTACCTGGCGCCCGGTTTCAGGATCGGTTGGGGCATCGTCTCCGGCCCCCGGGAACTGGTGGGCGCCTACAACGAGGCGATCAAGAAATACACCCGAGCGCGGCTCTGCGCGAACCACCCGATCCAGTACTGCATCAAACCGGCTCTCGAAGGGTCTCACGATCATCTCACGACGATGATCGAAAAGCTCCGCCGCCGGCGCGACATCGCCGTTTCCAGGTTCAACGAGATTCCCGGGATTTCCTGCGTCGAGCCGAACGGAGCCTTCTACGCCTTTCCCAGGCTGCACATCGATGAGAGCGATGAGACCTTCGTGCCCAAGATGATCCGGGAGACCGGAGTCTTGGTGGTTCATGGCGATGGATTCGGACAGAAGCCGGGCACACGCCACTTCCGCATCGTGCTCCTGCCCCAGGAAGAGGTGCTGGAACAAGCCTGCGACAGGATCGCCGAGTTCATGGAAAAACACGGCCATCAATAGTCGGGGCTAGAGCCAACAAAAAAAGCCCCTCCTCGGGAGGGGCTTTTTTTTCTTCACACCGCGCCACGCGGTGTCGTTTATCGCTGCTACGGTCAGCAGCCGCTGCTGCCGCTGGCACCGCTGCCGCCGGCTCCGCTTGCTCCGGCGGAACGTCCGGCTTGCTCGTTTTTCAGCTCCAAGGTGACATTGGCCACCTCCAGGAAGTCGTTCGGTTCGGTGGGATTGAGTGAGGAGCGGCAGATCATGATCCGGTCGAGGTGGGCACAATCACCCTTTTTGTCGACCCACTCCCGCAGGTGTTTGGCGTAGGCGTCAGGAGTCAAGAGCTTATCGTACGCGTCATAAAGCTCGAATTCAGGAAGCAGCGAGGCGAGCTTGACCTTGAGCGTTCGATCCCCATCGTAAAGGGTCAGATCGGCGGTGCTGTTGAAGCCCGTCCTGACCTGACAGGAAGGCTTGACACGCTCGCCGGGCTCCATCATGCGCCATGGCTGATCGAAGTCGTCGCGCATCTGGATTACACCCTTTGTGCTCTCCACCAGAAACTCAGGCTCATGATCTTCCGAGGTTGTCATAACACCGGAATCGGACGGGGCGAGGGGCAGGACTGCTGCTGTGGGGAAAAAGAAGAAGGACTGGCAAGCGCCGAGTCCCACACATCCCACGAGTAAGATTATCAGCGATAAGATCCTCAGGCTCATGCTTCTCGCGTCTCCTCAAAGGTTAAAATAGAGAACCAGGTTGCACTCTTGGGATTGTTTTCCCGGTTTTCCAGGATTCTTCGGCTCTCGTGGACACTATTCTATTCTATATCGATATGAATTCCGGATCAAACCAAATCTCGAAGCCACCGACCTCTCTCTGACGCAAAGGTCAACATTCGAGATCGAGGCCCGCAGAATCTCAGCTCTGCGATCGATCCCGGTGCTCGTCCCGATAGAGATGGCATTCGGAGAGAACGTCGAGAAATTCCTCTCCCGTCACGTAGCGGTGCAGGCTGCCGGGCTGGACGATCTCCACGTATAGCGCATCCCGGTAACAGTATCGCTCACTCGGTCCAAAAAGATTTACCCAGAGGCCTGCACGGACATCGCTGGCCTGGCAGGCCATGAAGGCGGCCTTGCCTTTGGTCAGAGGCGTGTCATCGTCCACGGTCCAGCTCGTCCGGAAAACGTCCCGTTCGACGAGCCTCGTCACCAGGTTATCCAGGGGGGAGTCCCATGGCGACTCGCCGAGAAAGAGGATGAACGCCTCAGCGGCATCGGCCATCGACACGATCCGCTTCTCCGCGAGTTGCGTGAAGAATTCCATCTCCCTGTCCCACTGACGGGGCAGATCACGGTTGGTCAGCGTCTGGCGCGTTTCGACGAGCCTGTCTAGGGCCAGGTTGTGCCACTTCGATCCGCTGGAGCGGTCATCAGCGAGCTGGCTGTCCTGCGAGACACATGACGTGAGCAGCAGCACGAGCCCGAGCCCGAATCCGAGTTGCATGAGATATCCCGGCACGCCGACGGCTCTGGTGAGCGCGGAGCGGTTGAACGTTTCTGATCTCATCACCTGTATCACCTCTGTTTCAGTTCGATCTTTCAGTCCAGAAATTGGGTCTAGAGCCTGCTCTAGAAATAGAACATGACTCCAAGCGAGTAGAACGGACGCTTGTCACTGTCGGTGAAGGCGTCGGAATCGGGCACGAAGAGCCCGTACTGCGCCGTCACCAAAACATCCGAAAAAGGGCGCCAAGTCACAAAGAAATCCGTTTCATACCCGAGGCCCGAGGTGTCGCTCGTAAGATCGAGGCCGCGGTCGGAGATGCCGCCCTTGGACTCGTGCTTGCGGTAAGTGAAGTAGTTGACTCCGACCTCGAGGTCGCCCAGGGAGGGGTGGTCCTTGCAAGGGGTCAGGTCCAAACCGATTCGATTGATTTCGATGTTGGAGATGAGCGGAAAGAAAACGAACCCTGTGTTGATGTAGCCGTAAGAGAAGAAGGTGTTGTCGTTGGTTCCCCCCATGTTGCCGCCCACGGTATCGACGGTCACTCCCGTGTCGTGGTCGCCCGATCCGAAGAGGTGTTGAAAGCTGATCTTGGGCTCCAGCTCCGATTGCACGAAAGCATAGGAGACCTCCAGATCGTAGGCGTAGGCGTCGATATCGGAGCGTTCGACGGTGCCGGACGAATAGCGACGACCCAGCTCTCGGGTATACTCGCCATGGAACATCAGCGCCGGGCCGATCTGCCCCCGCAGCCCCGCTCCGAAATGGCCAGCGTTGTACCGAAACTTCTGCGGAACGGCGAGAGGCAGTTTGGTTTCGCGTTTGTCATTCATGAAAACCGAATATCCGTAGAGCTCCAGAACCTCGGAGAACTTCTTGACCACCTCCGCGCCGCTGTAGAGGAACTTGTTGTGGCCGAAGTCGGGGTAGGTTCTGTCGTAGCTGTCTTCGCTGTAGACCGAACGCAGCGCGAAGCCGGTGAGCTTGACGTTGTCGTCCTCGTACTCCATCGCCAGCCCATCGCCGCGCACGTCGAGCGCCAAACCCTCGCCGATGGTGACATACTGGCGGCCGGCCTTGGCCCGCAGCTTGCCTTCGATTCCCAGGGAGAAGGCTTTTCCCAGGTCGCCGTAGTAGTAGCCGATATCGAGACGCGGCGCGTTGAGGTCGTCCTCATCTCCGCTCATGTAGGAGTACTCGTCCTGGTCGTTGTAGTCGGTATAGAGCCCCATCACCCGGACATACAACTGATGCGTATCGCGGTAGATCAGGCTGCTCCAGAGGCGCATGTCCTGAACCCGATAGTTTCGATGGTCGGAAAAATCCCTCAGGTGGTAGATCCCGCTGCGCGCCCAGCCGCCGTAGTCGAACTCGAAGTCCTGCAGCGTTTCTTCGGCGCGGAAGCTCAAGCCGGATTCGGTTTCGCGACGTTCGAACTCGTCCTGCGCGAAGGCTTCACGCTGCCTCTCGAGCGATCTTTCGGTTTGAGCAACGAGAGCCGGGGTCAACGCGAACAGTACGCTCAGGGACACAACAACGAAGATGAGTGATTCGAGACGGAATCGCGGAATCATCAGTCCTCCACAGTTCAATGGCCGGTTTTCCGGTCGATCATTACAGGATGGCCTGCCTGGAGTTCTATTTCAGGGAGAGCGAGGTGTAGAGGTTGGTAGTCTACCATTTTGAAACCCGGGGTTCCAGGGTGTTTATCGGATGCAGACTCGATTTGCGAGGATTTCGCCGATGCCGCTGGCGGGATCACGGCAGCCATTTCGGCGAGTCAAATACGGTCTTTTCCAGAGAGCGATCAGATGTCTTTGTGGTTGAAGATACGGAGAGCAAGAGCGGCGGTAACAGTGAAAAAGCCGAGCAGGATGCCTGCATCCCGCCAGGGAAGGGTATTTTCGAAAACCACTTTACCAGGCACGTAGTAGGTGAAGAGCGAGAGCCGGGCCGGCAGATCGAAGAGATCCCAGAACTGGGAAGCCAGCCGCAGAAAGAACATCACCGCCAGGACCGCGATGCTCGTCCCCACCGCCGACCCGCGTAGCCGCATGGGGGCTGCCGCAAGGAATGCTACCCCCTGGACGGCGACCAGAAACAGGAGCGCGTTGAGAGCGGCGTAGACAAAGGGCAGCGTCTCGGGGCGGCGGGGCAGCGGGATCAGGATCACGCCGATGAGGTGGCCGATCCACATGCAGAGCACCAGGACGACGCAGCCCACCGTTCCTGCGGCCAGACGGGTGAGTATTACCGTGGATCGCGAAAGCGGATGGGAGAGGAGCAGGTCCATGCGTCCCTCCTCGGCGCCGCCCGACGCGCTGCGGCTGGCCAGAGTGATGATCGGGGTACAGAGGAGCAGCAGGCTGAGGGGGTGGGTGAAGCCGAAGGCGAGAAAACCGGAAACGCTGATGATGTTGACGTACTCACCACCAAAGAGCGCCTTGATCCCCCGGGGGATGAGATTGAAAAATCCGCCCAAGGTCTCGTCGGGGCGTGCCGCGGCGTAGAACGCGACCAGGAGGCACTGGAAGAGCAGGATGCCCGCCCCGCAGCAGATCAGTGTGAAGCGAGCCAGCCGGAGCTCGAAGCGCAGGAGGTGTCTGTTCATGAACGGCTCCCGTCTCGTGGGGCACTCGCGCCCGATTCGTTCGCAGCTCTCGAACCGGGCGGTTCCTCCCCTGGCTCCCGGTAGTAGCACAAGAAGAGATCTTCGAGGGTGGGGGGCGTCACCACGATGTCGGAGACGGGGTGGCGCAACAGCTCCCTGAGGAGCGGCGCCGGGGAACCGGAGCAGGTCAACACCACCTTGTTCCCGTTGGTCTCGAGCACACGAGCACCCGGCAACCGCAGCCAGTCGTGTGCAGGCCTGGCGCCAAAGCTCACCTCCACGCGGCGCACGCTCTTCGCCCTCAGGCCCGCGATGCTGTCCACCACGGCCAGGCGGCCGGACCGGATGATGGCCACACGGTCGCTGATCTCCTGGGTTTCGGATAGATTGTGGCTGGAGAAGAAGATCGTCTTGCCTCTCTGCTTGAGTGTGTGGCAGATCTCGAAGAAGGCGTGGCGTACGAGGGGATCCAATCCAGAAGTGGGCTCGTCGAGGATCACCAGGTCGGGATCGTGCTGCATGGCCACCACGATCCCCAGCTTTTGGCGGGTTCCCCGCGAGTAGGTACGCACCTTGCGGCGGAGCAGCTCAGGAGGCAATCCCAGCCGGTCGAGCAGCTCCGGCTGCAACCGGGCCGGCCTGGGATTGAGACCGGCGAAGGCGTCGAGGATTTCGCGTCCCGCGAGGGTCGGCCACCAGGCCACCTCGCCAGGGAGATTGCCCACGCGGCTCTTGAAGCGCCAGCGGTCGCAGGAGATCTCGTTGCCGAAGAGCAGAATCTCGCCCCGGTCGGCCCTCAGGAGGTCGAGCAGCAGGCGGATGCAGGTGGTCTTCCCGGCGCCGTTGGGGCCCAGAAACCCGAAGGTCTCGCCCCGCGCCACGCCGAAGGAGACGTCCTCCACGCCCCTCACACCTCGGTAGTACTTGGTCAGTCCAACAACTTCGATGACCAGATCTTGGGTGACCATCCTTCGAACCCCTACATTTACATCACCCCATCCGTGGCTCTCGATGGGATTTCGCGAGCGCCGTCACTATACACCCCACAGGCACGCCATTCGTCGCGAGGCGTTTCCGTGCGGCGGCCGGGCTTTGCAAGTATGCGCCCACGCGACCGGGCTCGCAACTCTTCACCTCGGCACACCGGTTCGTTCCTCGGCCCGGCCGGTATCGCCGATTTGCGGCCTCTGCGCCGATAGCCGAGGAGGGATGGGGGAAGACGAGAAAAAATGCATTAAAAAAAGGGCCGCTCGGCCAAGAGAGTGGTTTTTCAAAAGGTTTGCGGAATAGAGTTTTTTTTGAAGGCGCCCTCAACCTTATTCGGCTCTTGTAGTTGACAACGTGTTCCATATTTCATAAGGTATCCTCTTCTAACTCTTTTAAAATATTCAACGAACAGATCCGGTTTGCGGCACAAGGGCCTGCACGGCGAACCCGGAGGCTGTCACAATCATAAATCAATGGAACGAGCCTTTGGATATCTCCCGGAGGAACGTGTTGTCCTGATTGTCGGCAACTACGGCTCAGGCAAGACGGAGGTCTCCGTCAATTTGGCCATCCAACTCTCCCAGCATCACCACGTGGCGATCGCGGACCTCGACATCGTGAATCCCTATTTTCGCTGCCGGGAAGCCCGAGGAGAGATGGAGAAACAGGGCATCGAGGTCATCAATCCGACCGGCGATTACCATGCCGCCGACCTCCCCATCATTCTCCCCGAGATCCGGGGACGCTTGCGGAGTGGCTCAGGATTTCTGATCTTCGACGTAGGAGGCGATGATGTCGGTGCCCGGATTCTCAGCTCCCTCACCGATCTTTTTAGCGGCCAGCCCTATGTGATGCTCCAGGTGGTGAACGCCAAGCGTCCCTTCACCGACAGTGTCGAGGGCTGTCTCAAGATCAAGAGCGAGATCGAAGCGGCCGCGCGGCTGTCGGTGACGGGCCTGGTCTCGAACACCCACCTCATGGAGGAGACCGATTCTGCGGTCATCGCGGAAGGGCTCGAGCTGACCGATGAGGTGGGACGAACGGCTTCGCTGCCGGTTGCTTTCGTTACCGCCGATCGAGCCCTCCAGGATGAGCTTCGCGGCCGCCGCGAGCAGCCGATCGGAGAGGGAGAGGGCGACCGGTTGAACGGCCGTCCGATCCTGTGGCTCGAGCGCCGCATGCTGCCGCCGTGGAAGCTGAGGAGCATGACCGACAGGGCCGAGAGGGTCCTGAGACGCAAACCAGGGAGCGACTAAAGTGGTGCGGGCCAAAGTGGCTCGGGCCTTTGATGAGATGTGTGAGGTACTTGGACGATGCCGAAGATCTTAGTCGACGAGGCGCGCTGCAAGGGATGCGAGCGGTGTAGAGATGCCTGTCCTCAGGGCGTCATTTCCATGTCGCAGAAGCTGAACGAGAAGGGCTACTTCTTTGCGGTTCCCTCGGAACAGCCCCGGTGTCTGGGATGCCGGCTGTGCGCCATCACCTGTCCCGATGTGGCCATCCAGGTTTTTATACATGGAACACAATACCAGTTTTTCAACTATTAATACCGAGGTGAGGAAGGGATCATGACCAAAGTCCTGATGAAAGGTTGTGAAGCCATCGGCGAAGCGGCGATCCGTGCGGGTTGCCGGAATTTCTTCGGTTATCCCATCACGCCTCAGACCGAAGTTCCCGAGTATCTCGCCAAGCGCTTCCCCGAGGTTGACGGCGTGTTTGTGCAGGCCGAGAGCGAGGTTGCGGCGATCAACATGCTCTACGGCGGAGCGGGCGTGGGCAAGCGGGTGCTGACCACCTCCTCCAGCCCCGGGATCAGCCTGATGGCCGAGGGTGTCTCTTATATCGCCGCCTGTCACCTGCCGGTGGTGATCGTGAACATCGTTCGCGCCGGACCGGGGCTGGGTGGCATCCTGCCGGCCCAGTCCGATTACCTGCAGGCGACCAAGGGGCACGGGCACGGCGACTATAAAATCCTCGTGCTGGCGCCCTCGTCGGTCCAGGAGGCGGTGGATCTCATCTACGAAGCCTTCGATCTGGCCGACCACTACCGCATGCCGGTGATGGTCATGGGAGACGGCATGATCGGGCAGATGATGGAGCCCGTCGAGTTCCCGCCCCTGCGCGCGCTCGACGACCTGCCGGTCAAGAGCTGGGCCGCCACCGGTGCCGTCGGCGGACGGGAACCCAACATCATCAATTCCCTCTACCTGAACGAGGTGGAGTGCAACAAGAACAGTTGGGAGCTTCGGGCCAAGTACGACGAGATCGAGAAGCGCGAGAAACGCTTCGAGGCTAACAAACGTCGCGGCAAATCCGAAATCCTCATCGTGGCCTACGGCAGCATGGCGCGCATCTGCAAAACCGCGGCCGACGAGCTCAAGAAGAAGCACAAGATCGGCGTATTCCGGCCGATTTCGCTCTATCCCTACCCGTACGAAGCCCTGGCCAAGGAAGCCGAAAAGGCCGAGCGGATCCTGGTCGTGGAGATGAGCACCGGTCAGATGATCGAGGATGTCAAGCTCGCCGTACTCGGCAAGCGGCCGATCGATTTCTACGGTCTCACCGGCGGCATGGTCCCTTCTCCCGATGACGTGGTCCGCGAAGTGCAAAAACTGCTGGAGTGAAAAAGGGGCACCAATGAAGAAGATATTCGATTATCCCGAATCGCTGACGAAGCGTCAGACACATTACTGTCCCGGCTGTACACACGGCACGATCCACCGGCTGGTGGCCGAGGCTCTCGACGAGCTCGGTCTCCGCGAGCGCGCCGTGGCGGTCGCTCCGGTGGGATGCTCGGTGCTGGCCTACAACTACTTCAACTGCGACTGTTTCGAGGCGGCTCACGGCCGAGCTCCCGCCGTGGCTACCGGCGCCAAGCGGTGCCGCGACGATCTGATCGTCTTTTCCTACCAGGGCGATGGTGATCTGGCCTCGATCGGCACGGCGGAGATCATTCACGCCGCCAACCGGGGCGAGAAGATCACCGTGATCTTCGTGAACAACGCGATCTATGGCATGACCGGCGGGCAGATGGCGCCCACCACGATGCCTGGACAGGTCACCTCGACCTGCCCCTTCGGTCGCGATCCCAGCCGGGAGGGCTTCCCGATCCGGGTCGTCGAGATGCTTCAGACCTTGCAGACCCCGTCCTTTCTGGCACGTGTTTCAGTCCACACACCGCTCCACACCATCGAGGCCAAGAAGGCGGTCCTCGAGGCGTTCCGGCTGCAGGCCGCCAATGTTTGCTTTACCATGGTCGAGGTGCTCTCGATTTGCCCCACCAACTGGGGTTTGACCGCCGCCGAGTCCAATGAGTGGTTGAAGACCAATATGATGCCTTACTACAAGCTCGGAACCCTCAAGCACCCTGAGCGGTCTGCGGACGAGGCCGCGCGGCGTGCCACCGCCTCCCAGGGAGGAAATTGAGATGCAGACAGAAGTAATCATGTCCGGATTCGGTGGACAGGGCTTGATGATGATCGGCAAGCTCCTGGCCTCGTCCGCTCTGGAGGAGGGCAAGGACGTCACCTGGCTGCCCTCTTACGGCCCGGAGATGCGGGGCGGAACAGCCAACTGTACCGTGGTGATCGCCGACAACCCGATCGGCTCCCCACTGATTTCGAGCCCCACGGCGGTGATCGTGATGAATCAGCCCTCGCTGGAGAAGTTCGCGCCTTCGCTCAAGAAGGGAGGTCTCCTGGTCATCAACACCTCGATGGTGCCGATCAAATCGGACAGGGAGGATATCGTCTCCTTGGGGATCGAGGCCGACGACATCGCCTTGCGGGCCGGCAGCCGGCGTTCGGCCAACCTGGTCATGCTCGGCGCGTATATCGGTCTTCACGAGGTGGTGTCCCACAAGACGATACTGAAAGCGATCGAAAAGGCGTTCGCGATGAAGAAGCAGTTCCTCGACGTGAACCGCAAGACGTTTCTCGAAGGATACAAGCTGGGCAAGGCGGGGAAGAGAGATGGATAGACGGCAGACCGACCCGAAAAAGGTCAAAAAGATTCTGGACAAGTACGCCGCAGGTGATGAACAGTGTCTGATTCATGCCTTGCAAGACATTCAGGCCCTGTTCGGATTCATCCCCTGCGAGGTGGTGACGACTCTCTGCGATCACCTGGACGTGCCGATCAGCAAGGCCTTTTCAGCGGCCACGTTCTACAAGGCGTTCAGCCTCGAGCCCAAGGGTGACGTGATCATCCGGGTTTGCACCGGCACGGCCTGTCATATCCGCGGTGCCCAAACCCTCGTCGACGAGATCAGCACGGCCCTCGAGGTCAAACCGGGGGGCACCACCAAGGACTTCGCGTTCACCCTCGAAACCGTCAACTGCGTCGGTGCCTGCGCCATGGCGCCCGTCGTCGCACTGAACGGCAAGTATCAGGGCAATGTTCAGCCCGGGGCGATCATGGATAAGATTCAGGCTGGCAAGAAGCCCAAGAGTAGCAGGAAGAAGACCGATGCGCTTAAGTAATACGAAAAGCCTGAACGAGCTCGCGAAGACGATCCGCACCGAACACAAGAAGGTGCAGACCGCGATCCTGGTCTGCGCCGGCACCGGGTGCCTGGCCAACGGCAGCCTCGAAGTGGCCAAATCCCTCGAGAAAACGATCAAGCGGCGCAAGCTCGACGTCAAGCTGCATCTGGCCGTCAAGAAGACCGGCTGCCACGGCTTCTGCGAGAAGGGGCCCCTGGTTGTGATTCAGCCGGGAGAAATCTTCTACAAGGGGGTCACGCCGGCGGACGTGAAGGAAATCGTAGAGCGCACCCTTCTGAAGGGGGAGATCGTGGAGCGTTTGCTCTACAAGGATCCCGCTACCAAGCAGAGGATCGAGAAGTACAGCTCCATCCCCTTCTACAGCAAGCAGCAGCGCATCGCCCTGCGCAACATCGGCAAGATCGTTCCTGGCGATATCGAGGACTACATCGCCCATGACGGCTACCAAGCCCTCGCCAAGGTGCTCGATGGAATGGCGCCGGGCGATGTGATTGAGTCGATCACAACCTCGGGCCTGCGCGGCCGTGGCGGCGGCGGATTCCCCACGGGCCGCAAGTGGCGCACCTGCGCGAATGCCAAGTCAAACGGTGACGGTGACGACACGATCAGGTACGTGCTCTGCAACGCCGACGAAGGTGACCCCGGAGCCTTCATGGACCGCAGCATCTGCGAGGGCGATCCCCACGCTGTTATCGAGGGCATGATCATCGGCGCCTATGCCGTGGGCGCTCACGAGGGCTACATCTACGTGCGCGATGAATACCCGCTAGCGGTGCAGCACCTCGGCCTGGCTCTAAACCAGGCGCGACAGCGGGGGCTGCTCGGCGAGGACATCCTGGGCAGCGGATTCTCCTACGATATCCACATCGCCCGTGGCGGTGGCGCCTTCGTGTGCGGCGAGTCCTCGGCTCTGATGAAATCGGTGGCTGGAGAGGTGGGCGAGCCGCGGGCCAAGTACGTGCACTCCGTGATCCGAGGGCTCCACGACTGTCCCACCGTGCTCAACAACGTCGAGACCTGGGCCAATGTGCCCTGGATCCTCCTGAATGGCGCCGACGCCTTTGCCGCCCTGGGCACACCCAAGAGCACCGGAACCAAGGCGTTCTCCCTGGTGGGCAAGGTCAAGAACACAGGTCTCGTCGAGGTCCCCATGGGGATCACGCTGCGCGAGATCATCTACGACATCGGCGGCGGCATCATCCGCGACCGTCCATTCAAGGGCGTGCAGACCGGGGGGCCCTCGGGCGGGTGCCTGCCCGAGAGCAAGCTCGACCTGCCCGTCGATTTCGACAGTCTCACCGAGGTTGGCTCGATGATGGGCTCCGGCGGCATGATCGTCATGGACGATCGTACCTGCATGGTCGACGTGGCCAGGTACTTCCTCAAGTTCCTCGTCGACGAGTCCTGCGGCAAGTGCGTTCCCTGCCGGGAAGGGGTCTATCAGCTCTGGCAGATTCTGGAAGACGTGTGCCACGGCGAGGGCCGGCCCGGCGACCTCGAGAAGATCGAGGAGCTGAGCAAGGTGATCGTCGACGCCTCGCTCTGCGCGCTGGGCAAGTCGGCGCCGAATCCGGTGCTGAGCACGATCAAGTATTTCCGTGAGGAATACGAGGCGCACATCAGCGCCCATAAATGCCAGGCAGGTGTCTGCAAGGACCTGTTCACCTTTGTGATCTCCGAGGAGGCCTGCACCGGATGCGGAGCCTGCCTCAGAGCCTGCCCCGTGGATTGCATCACGGGTGCGAAGAAGAAGCTCCACACCATCGAAATCGACAAGTGCACGCGCTGCGGGGCTTGCCGGAACGTTTGCCGCTTTGATGCAGTCGAGGTTGTCTGATGACTGAGAAAACGATCAACCTGGAGATCAATGGCCGGGCTTACCAGTCCCGGGAGGGCAAGACCATCCTCGAGGCGGCGCGCGAGGCGGGGATCCAGATTCCCACCCTGTGCCACTCCGACGCCCTCGAAGACGTGGGAGCCTGCCGGCTCTGCGTGGTCGAGATCACACACGATGACTGGAAGGGGTGGAAGGGGCTGGTCACGGCCTGTCTCTATCCGGTCGAGGAAGGGCTCGAGGTGACCACCGACAACGCCGAGGTCCAGCGGGCACGCAAAACCGTGCTCGACCTGCTCCTGGCGCGCTGCCCGACCTCCGATGTGATCCGGCGTCTGGCCGCCGAGTACGGGGTGACCCAGACCTCCTACAAACCGTCCGATCTCAAGACCACCTGTATCCTCTGCGGCCTCTGCGTGCGCGTCTGCGAGGCCAAGGGCGCCAGTGCGATCGGTACCGCGGGACGGGGCATCCAGAAGAGGATCGCGATCCCCTTCAAGCAGCCCCCGCCCGACTGCATCGGATGCGCCAGTTGTGCGCACATCTGCCCCACCAACACCATCAAGTTCGAGGACAAGGACGGCGTGCGCAAGATCTGGGGGCACACCTTTGAAATGGTGCGCTGTACCGCCTGCGGGCAGCCGATAATGCCCGAGGTTCAGATGGAGTTCGAGGCCAAGCGATCGGGATTGAGCCCGGAGTACTTCACGATCTGTCCGGACTGCTCCCAGGCCAAGACGGTGGAAACGCTCGGTAAAGCCTTCGACCTGGAAAGCGCGGAGACGCGAAGCTCTTCGTGATCCGACCGTGAGAGGAGAGGGATATTTCCCGTCGCGTCGGTCCTGAGGACGGGCGCACGGTTTTGCTGGCGAAGGAATTCCCATGGAGAAGACACTGTTCATTACACCCTCCCGCTGCACCGCCTGCCGCACCTGTGAGCTGGCCTGTTCCTTCAAGCATTCGGTGAACGGCAAGCCCGGGATCCCGCGCATCCGCGCGTTTTTGCTGGGAGAGGGCAAGAACCAGGTCATCACCTGCTTCCAGTGTGATGACGCGGCCTGCGTGAGGGTCTGCCCCGTGGAAGCCTTGCACCGCAACGAGGAGACCGGGGCGATCGAGGTCGACGGGTTGAGGTGCATCGGATGCGGGCTCTGTTCGATCGCCTGCCCCTTCGGTCACGTTCGGCACACGGCTCAGAGCGAGATCGCGGTGAAGTGCGATCTGTGCGCCGGCGAGCCGGCCTGTGCCGCCTTCTGTCCCACGAAAACCCTGGAGTACCGCCCCTGACCGGCTGATCGCGGTCTCTCTCGAGGCCGCGTCTCGAGACCCGGCTTGGGCCGCGCCGGATCTTTGGATCTCCAGGTCGCGACGTGTATCCCGGCGGGCTCGATGGCATGACCGAAGACCGCCGGAAGGTTGGATCGGATCGATGGACATCCACGCCGTCGCTGCCGATCGACTTCTTTCTCTTTTCGATGAGACCTGATCAAGTCAGCCCTCGTCTAGGTCGGTTGCGACCTCTCGGGGGTCTTTGTTTAAGAAAACGTCAACACGAGCGTGCTTTTTTTTTGACCCCGAGGAGCAAGGATAGCCTTGAAACATATCATTGGGATACGACGTGAGGACAAAAACCGCTGGGAGGCACGGGTGCCGATCACGCCGTCCGATGCCAGCGACCTGATGGCCAAACACCCGCTGGAGATCGTGGTTCAGACATCGCCGATCCGCGTGTTCAAAGACCAGGAATACCGCGAGGTGAAAGTGCGGGTTGCGGAGAGCCTGGACGACTGTCCTGTGATCATTGCGGTCAAGGAGATACCGACGAAGCTCCTCCAGGAAGGACGCACCTACATCTACTTTTCCCACACGATCAAGGGACAGCCCTACAACATGGCCATGTTGCGCCGTCTCATCGAGTTGAAATGCCAGCTCATCGACTACGAAACCATCAGCGACGATCAGAACCGCCGGCTCGTTTTCTTCGGCCGCCATGCCGGGCTGGCCGGCATGATCGACACCCTCTGGACGCTGGGTGAGCGACTCAAGCACGAGGGGCTCGAACCGAATCCCTTCGCGAAGGTGCAACAGGCCTATCACTACCGCGATCTGGCCGATGCCAGGGCAACGCTCGCGGAGGTGGGTCGGGCGATCGAAAAAGAGGGTCTTCCCGAGAGCCTCACCCCCTTGTTTTTCGGCTTCGCCGGCTATGGCAACGTCTCGCAGGGCGCGCAGGAGATCCTCGACCTGCTACCCTTCACCGAGGTCCCGCCCGAGGAGCTGGCCGCCTTCCACGATAAGCGGGCATTCTCCAAGAGGCAGGTCTACAAGACAGTCTTTCACGAAAAACATATCGTCACACCCGTCGATGACGGCGTGACGTTCGAGCTGCAGGACTACTACGGGCACCCCGAGAAGTATCGCTCCGTGTTCAACGCCTACCTGCCCTACCTGAGCGTGCTGGTCAACTGCATCTACTGGACCGAGAAGTACCCGCGCCTGGTGACCAAACAGGAGATCGCCGACCACTACGCCGGGAACGATCCGCGCTTGAAGGTGTTGGGGGACATTTCCTGCGACGTCGAGGGTAGCGTCGAGTTCCTGTTGAAAACGACCTACACCGACAACCCGATCTACGTCTACGATCCAGCGACCGGCAAGGCGATCGACGGCGTCGCCGGTCGGGGACCGGTCGTGCTCGCCGTGGACAATCTTCCCTGCGAGCTGCCGCGCGACTCATCGAAGCATTTCAGCCAATCCCTGAAGCCCTTCGTTCAGGCCATTGCCGCCGCGGACTACAGCGTCTCCTTCGAGGAGCTCGACCTGCCGGCACCGATCAAGAAAGCCACAATCCTCCATCATGGAGAACTGACTCCGGACTACCGGTATATTGAGAAGTTTCTGACCCCAGAATCCTAATCTTTAAGGAGATTTCGAGATGAAGAAAGTCCTTGTTCTAGGCGCGGGCCTCGTGTCCAGGCCGCTGGTGCGGTACCTGCTCGACCACGGTTACACCGTTACCGTCGCCAGCCGCACCGTGAGCAAGGCCGTCAAGCTGATCGACGGCCATGAGAGAGGAGAAGCCCTTTCGCTCAACGTGGAGGACAAAGCCGCGCTGGAGAAGCTGGTGAGTGAGAACGATCTCTCGATCAGCCTGCTGCCCTATGCCTACCATGTGACGGTGGCCGAGTTCTGCATCCAGTACAAAAAACACATGGTCACCACGTCTTATGTGAGCGACGAGATGAAAGCCCTCGATGGCCGTGCCAGAGAGGCGGGGATCACGATTCTCAACGAGATCGGGCTAGACCCGGGCATCGATCACATGTCGGCCATGAAGATCATTCACAAGATCCAGAACGCCGGCGGCACGGTGACCAAGTTTTTCTCGTACTGCGGTGGTTTGCCGGCCCCCGACGCCGATGACAATCCCTGGGGATACAAGTTTTCCTGGAGCCCTCGCGGCGTGGTCATGGCCGGTCGCAACTCGGCACGTTATCTGAAAGACGGTCAGATCGTCGACGTGCCCGGTCCCGAGCTCTTCGGCCTCCACTGGTATGTGCAGCTCCAGGGATATGGCGAGCTGGAAGCCTATCTCAACCGCAACTCGATCCCCTACATCGAGATCTACGGGTTGCAAGGCGTCAAGAACATGCTGCGCGGCACGCTGCGCAACCCGGGCTGGTGCTACACCATGAAGAAGCTCGCCGACCTGGACTACTTCAACCTCGACGAGCAGGATCTCAGCGGCAAGACCTACGCCGACGTCAGCGCCAAGCTGGGCGGTTTCGAGGCTGCCGGCGACGTCAAGCAGAAGCTGGCCCAGGCGATCGACGTCAACGTCCACACCAACGCGATCTCCAGGATGGACTGGCTCGGGCTGCTCGAGAACGCCGCGGTGCCTGCCGACTGCAAATCACCCCTCGACGTGCTGGCCGCCAGGTTGAACGAGAAGCTGGTTTACGCCGACGGTGAGCGCGATCTGTGTGTCATGCAGCACGAGTTCGAAGCCGAGTACCCCGACGGCCGCAAGGAGGGGACAGTCTCCTCGCTCGTCGACATGGGCATTTCCGGTGGTGATTCGTCCATGGCGCGTACCGTGAGCTTGCCCGCCGCCATCGGCGCCCGCATGATTCTCGAAGGTACGATCGCTGACAAAGGCGTGTTCATCCCGGTGGCTCCGTCGATCTACGAACCGGTGCTGAAGGAGCTCGAAACCGATACGAAGGTCATCTTCCGCGAGACGACACGCACACTCTAGCCGAGATGTGAGTCTCACCAGCCCTTCGATGAGGTGTCTGGCGCTCCGGCACCTCTTCGCCGCGTGAAAGACTCGGCGGGGAGGTGCCGTTTTTTGTTTTCAGCCGATGGTGACGATTATTTTGCCCGTCACATCGGCTTCGATTATGCTTGTCTGCCGATCGCCTCGGCGGCGTCGATCAAAATCGCCGGTGCTCGATGTGACCGGACTCTGTGATGACGAACATTGCAGCCTCACGAGAGGCAGGGGAGTTGTGATGAAGAGGTTTCAGCCCTTTGTAGGTAGGGTCGTCGACAGGTCGCGGCTCGATGAGGCTACGGTTCTCGAGGCGCGGCGGATCGAAGCGCGGTATCTTCCCGATAGCTTCGAGGAATTCGATGAGATGGAGTTTCTGGCGCCCTTCGAGGGGCAGGATAAACTCGTTTTCTCGGTCGCCCTCGAGCAGGGCAGGATCATGCGGATCCTGCTCGGGTGGGTGCAGCCCGGCGATCCCGATGATGCCATGCGCAGCCTCGACGACGCCGGGATCGAACGCGCTCTCGCGCTCCAGGGCGAGGCGCTCCTGGGAGTGTTGCAGGAGATCACTGAGCGTTAGTCGGAGAGTTGGAGCTCTTGGGTGTGGCTCCTAAGGATCTTCGACGACGTCTTGATCGGAATCCTTCGCGAGCCATTCGGCTTCGAGAGTGATGATCTCTCGGCCGCGCAGGATGATGAGGGGGATCGCGGTGCCGCAGGGCGCTGATTTGATCGCCTCGCGCAGGGAATCGGACGGATCCTTCGCGAGGATCGTGACCGTACCCAATCTCAGGATCAGGTCGCCTGGTCTCAAACCGGCCCTGGAAGCGACCGTATCGCTGTACACACCGGCCACCCTGAATGCGCCTTGATCCTCGGGCAGCCCCAGCCCCTCGAGTCGCGACGACGGGACCTTGCCGCTTGAATCGATTCCCAGGGTTTTACGCTTTGAATTGATCTTGTGGCCCCAAGCGGTGTTGAAGACGAGCCGGTTCTCCCGGTTGGCGATCTCGTAGGCCAGCAGAAAGATGGAACAGGCGATTTTCTGGACATGTTCGGTGGCGATCTTTTCGACCTCATCGGAGTTCATATGATAGTCGCGATGAAATCCGGTGAAGAAGAAGAACGCCGGTACGCCTTCTCGCAGAAAGGGCCAGTGATCGCTGCCGCCGAATCCACCACCGCTGGATCGGAACTCGACACCATCGCACCACGGATGGGCCAGATTCTGGAGGGCGTCGCGAGCAAAACCGTCCTGGTCGGAAGCGAGGCCGAAGACCAGAACCGGCAGGGTCGGATTGCGGCCGATCATGTCCAGATTGAGCATGGCGGCGGTATCGTCGAGCGGGAAGGATGGGTTTTCGACGTAGTGTCTCGAGCCGTAGAGGCCGTGTTCTTCCGCGCTGAAACAGATGAACACGATGCTGCGGCGCGTCGGGACCCGGGACAGGGCGAAGGCCTGAGCGATCTCCAACACCGCTGAGGTGCCCGAGGCGTTGTCGTCGGCACCGTTCCAGACGAGATCCCCTCGCGAAGGTTTGCCGAGACGCCAGGGGTTCGATTTCTGGCCGTGCATACCGACATGGTCGAAGTGAGCGCCGATGATCACGACTTCATCGCGGAGCAGAGGATCGCTTCCCCGCCAGCAAGCGATCACATTGCGCGTCATCACTTTCTCTCCGCGCATGCCGCGAGCGCTGAACTCGAAGGGCTGGAAGTAGGATTTTCCGCAAGCGCCGCCGCACAGCCCCAGATCGGCAAAAAACTCGCCGATCCAGTCGGCCGCCCTGTCGTTGCCCTCGGTCCCGGCGTTACGTCCTTTGAGCGAGTTGGAGGCGAGATAGGCGATGTACGTGTAGATGTCGTCAGAGTCGATCGTTTCCAGTGCCGCCTGGACACGCGCATCGAGGGGACGAGGCATCTCTCCTGCGGATACATCTCGAGCCGGAAACCCCAAAACGGACAGGAAACCCGCAAAGAGGATCGGCAGAACAAGGCGACGCATGGTGCCCTCCGGGGTGGATGAAAAGGGATGCCGCCCGTATGTTAGCATGGCCATCTGATAGAGCCAATCGAATTCAACGCCTTGCAACACCCTGTGAGAGTCAAAACCGTGAATATACTTAACCTTGGAAGCCCTGGGACGGTTCCTCCCCGGAGCTGTTCCGAACTGCCGCATCCTTCTCACTCGCCCGGCACTTCGCTTCGGTGTGTCATGGCATCTGCCAACCAGAGTTGCTGCAAAGGAAACTACAGTTGGCGATCGCCGCTCTCTCCCGCCAGGCGCACGGGATAGGTGGACAGCGCCTTTGCTGCCGTGTGCGGTAATCCAGGCTCGATCACGATGTGCCCTACCGCTGGGTATCGTGGTGGAACAGTTTTTGCTTACATTTGACCATCATTGCGCTGGGCATGCCAGAAACCGGTGGGTGTCGTTTGCATCTCGGATTGTGTGCGGAGGTGACCCGGCAGCTCGTCGAGCGGTAAGGCCGTTCGTCACGAGCCGCCGGGATTTTTGTGGTCATCAGGCGCGACGATCGATACGCCGTCGACGCGGAACCGATCGTTCGTGGCGCTTGCCGCACCCGTGAGCAGCAGCGTCCTGTTTCGTGTTAGGTCGAAGCATCGGCCTCGCCCGTACCTTCAGATACGTTCGAGGACCAGGTCGATCCCGGCAGGAGGTGCTTCGCCGATGCGAAGAGCTTGCAACAGCAGCAATCGGGTGGCCTTTTCGTCGGACGCCGATCCCAGGTGCAGAGTGGCGAAAGAATCACGCTCCTGCAGCATATCCCCGATCTTGCAACGCAGTATGATTCCCGCCGCCGGATCGATTCGGTCGTTCTTGGTTCGCCGGCCAGCACCCAGGGCGAGAGCTGCCCGGCCCACGAGACCGGCGTCGAGACCGCTGATGTAACCCGACGCGGGAACGCGGACCTCCACGGTCCGGGCGGCCTTGGGCAATCCGTTTTCGACGAGCCGCGGATCTCCCCCTTGTGCCTCGACCATTGCGAGGAACCTCTCGTAGGCGGCGCCGGAATCGAGTGCTTCGGTAAGCCGGTCGTCAGCCTCGCCGCGCTCGAATCCGGCCAGGAGCATCATCTCCCGCGTCAGGGCGAGCGATAGCTCTCTGATGTCCTGCGGGCCCGCGCCCTGCAGAACGGACACGCACTCCGTCACCTCCAGAGCGTTGCCCACGGCTCGGCCCAGAGGTTGGTTCATATCGGTGATCAGCGCTCGGGCACGCACGTTCTTGGCCTGGCAGAGCCTGACGAGCCCCGCCGCCAGGTCCCTGGCTTTGTCCAGAGTGTCCATGAAGGCGCCGTTTCCGGTCTTCACATCAAAAACGAGCGCCTCCGACCCCTCGGCGATCTTCTTGCTCACGATACTGGCCAGGATCAGCGGCTTCGATGGAACCGTGGCGGTGACGTCCCGCAGCGCATACATGATCCGGTCGGCCGGAACGAGACGATCGGTCTGCCCCGAGATGAAACATCCCGTTTTCGCGAGGATCGCCCGCAGCCGGTCCTCACCGAGATCGGTCCTGAAACCGCAAATCGACTCGAGCTTGTCCAGGGTTCCTCCGGTGTGACCGAGTCCCCGGCCGGAGATCATGGGAACCCTGAGACCGCAGACCGCGGCCAGTGGAGCCAGTATCAGGGAGATCTTGTCTCCCACTCCCCCTGTGGAATGCTTGTCGGCCTTGATCCCTTCGAGATCGGTGAAGTCGAGAATGTCGCCTGAGGCCAGAACCGCATCGAGCAGGGCCACCGTCTCGGCATCGTCCATGCCGCGTATGGCCACGGCCATGAGGAACGCGGCGATCTGGTAGTCCGGGATTCTGCCGGCGACGAATCCCTCGACCATGGCGCCGATCTCGTCGGCTTCGAGCCTGCCTCCATCCCGCTTGGCGGCGATGATTTCAGTGACGGGTAATTCGCTCACTTGATGATCTCCTCGAGAAAGCTTTCTCCAGCGCTGGGCGGTGTGATCTGGAGGTACGCGGCGCAGGTCGCCCCCAGATCGGCGAAGGTTGTGCGCAAGCCCAGGTCACACCCCGCACGCACTCGAGTTTCCTGGGTCCCTCCGCCGTAAGGAGGCCCGCACACCAGCAGGGGAACGTGCTCGCGCGTGTGATCGGTGCCTGGCGTGGTGGGGTCGTTGCCGTGGTCCGCGGTGATCATCAACAGGTCGCTCTCACGCAGGCCGTCGAGCAGCGCAGGCAGGGCGTCGTCGAACTCGCGCAGGGCGCGCGCGAAGCCTTCGGCATCGTTGCGGTGGCCGTAGAGCGTGTCGAAATCGACTAGGTTGGCGATGATGATTTCCCCCGGTGCTGATTCTGCAGTATCGCCGGCGAGCGCCTGCCGAAGGAGCTCGATCGTTTGGGTGTTCCCCTTGGACGGCAGGTGCGCGGTGATTCCGTGTCCGGCGTAGAGGTCGAAGACCTTGCCGATCGCCAGCACCCGCATGCCCGTTGCGGCGGCCAGGCTGAGCAGAGTGGGTCCATGGGGCACCAGCGAGAAATCGCGTCGCTTCGCCGTGCGCTCGAACCGCCCCGGCGGGCCGACGAAAGGTCGGGCAATGACCCGCGCGACCGCGTGCTCGCCTGTCAACATCGCCCTGGCCGCCTCGCACATTCGGTAGAGCTCCCCGAGAGCGATGACCTCCTCGTGAGCCGCGATCTGAAAAACCGAGTCGGCCGAGGTGTAGAGGATCGGGCGACCTGTGGTCAGGTGCTCTTCGCCGAGTTGGACGAGAATCTCCGTCCCGGAGCAGGGGAAGTTGCCGAGAACCTTGCGGCCGATCCTGGCCTCGAACTCGTGCACCAAGTCCTTCGGGAACCCCTCGGGATAGGTGGGGAACGGATGCTCGACAATCAGGCCCGCCAGCTCCCAGTGGCCCGCGGTGGAATCCTTGCCGGCACCCCGCTCGGCCATTCGGCCGTAAGATGCTCCTGGCCGCGACTCTTGGGGAATCCCCTCGACGCCGGGAATGTTGCCGAGCCCGAGGTTCGCCAGGTGGGGGAGCTCGAGGCCGCCGACGGCGGCGATGACGTGGCTCAACGTGTTGGTCCCAACATCGCCGTAAGATGCGGCATCGGGGAGCTCACCGACACCGACTCCATCGAGGACGATAATGATGACTCGTTTCATGGTTTCCGCCGTTTTCAAAAGTAACCCAGTTTCTTCAAGAGCTCGATCTCACCGTCCGAACGCGGCGCGATCTGATCGGCCTCACGCCGTCCGGAGAGCAGGTCTTCGAGGCGGTTCAAGAACTCCTGTACCAGCTCGGGACGCTCATCTGCCAGGTTGCGCTCCTCTGAGGCGTCGTGCTCCAGGTCGTAGAGCTCGGCCTCACCGGTGAGCCGGTTGTGGATCAGCTTGAACCGGTCGTTCTGCACCATCCTGCGGATATCGGGCTCGTCGTTCTTCCAGTCCGCCATCGCAAGCGCCAGGCGGGTGGAGCCGGTGATCGCCCCTTCGCTGCGGGAAGCGCGGTCGAGGTCGCCCAGGAGATCGATGCCGTCGAGCCCCTCGCTCGCATCGGGCTTCAGGCCGAGCCGTGCCAGCACGGTGGGCACGATATCGACCACCATTGCCAGATCGCGGACGCGGCGTCCCACAGGCACGCCGGGACCACGCAGGATCAGCGGTACCTCGAGCACCTCGCGGTACATGGTGCGGCCGTGGAGCACGCCGCCATGCTCGAGGAACTCCTCACCGTGATCAGCGGTGATGACCACAAGAGTTGTCTCCTGCAGGCCGAGCTCACCGATCGTGGCGAAGAGCTTCTCGAGCTCGGCGTCGAGCTGGCGGATCTCTGCGTCATAGAGGTCGGAGACGTGGTCGATGTCCTCGTTCGAATAGGTCAGCTTGCCGGCGCGGACGGCCAGCAGTTGTCCGGTGCTGCCGTCGGCGTGGCCTTGGTACGGTCCGGTGAAGCGCTCGCGGAAGGCCGGCGCGGGTGTATATGAGCTGTGAACGTCGTAGTAATGCAGGAAGAGGAAAAAGGGCTTTTTGCCGTTCCGTTGCAGCCAGGCGATCGCGTTTTCGGTGATCGGCCGGCCCATGTTGCCGGTCGTTTCCTTGAATGAATCGAAGGTCAGGAAACCCTGATCGAGCCCTTGTTCCGCGCTGATCCAGTGGGAGTTCACGATGGCACCGGTGATGAATCCGGCTGTGTCCAGAAAGGTGGCCAGGGTCGGCACATCCTGCGGCAGGGTGCGGGACTCGTCGACGACGCCGTTGCGGTGCGGGAACCGGCCGGTGATCATACTGGCGTGCGAGGGCAGGGTCCACGGCGACTGCGCCACGGCACGTTCGAAGAGCGTTCCTTCGGCGGCCAGGCTGTCGAGGAACGGAGAGGTGGGAAGCTCATAGCCGTAGCAGGAGAGGCGGTCGGCGCGCAGGGTGTCGATGGAGATCAGGATCACGTTGCGCGCTACCTCTTGGTTGTCGCCGCAGCTTCCGAGGAGCAGGAAGACTCCCAGCAACAGGCACCCGGCAACGAGCCGTGCTCTCCGCGCAGGCGATCTCGATGCGGAGGATCTGCTGCGCGCGCGACAGGGCGGACAGCTTCCGTTCGAGGAGGAGAGATCGAATTGGCGTGTAGTCATGTTCATGCTCAACGAAAACTCTTTCGAGAATCGTCCTTTCTTGGCTCGTCGGAGAAGAAGTCGATCCTCTCCTCCATGGCTTCCATGCAAACCGGACAGAACTTCGACGTTCGCAGCGAAAACATGACACAATCGAGACAGGGCCTATAGAGCCCTTCGGCCCGGTAGCCGGCTCCCTCGAAGCAGCCCACCGATTTTCGATACCGGCCCGCATCCTTGGGTGTCGGGATCGGCGTGCCCTTGGTGATGAGGTGGCCCCACTTGATGGCGCGCGGATCGAGCAGGGCGGTGAGATTCCGTTCCCACGGCTCGACGCCGTCGGGATGGTAGTCGATATATGTCACGTCCGCTGAAAAGTACTCGTCTCCCAGGCCGGCCAGGGCGTGACCTAGCTCGTGAACCAGGACCTGGTTTCCCACCGGGCTGTCGGCCGAGCAGACGGCATAGAGATTGTAGATGCCACCACCGCCCATCCGCGGCGAGTTGAAGATCAGGATGATCGCATCGTGGGGCGCGAGCGATGCCACGTCGTAGAGATCATGGATCGCGGCGGTCAGCGAGTATCTCTCTAGGTCGAAAAAATTGAACGTCACGTCGAGGGCGGTTTTTTTGAAGATGCCGGCCCGCGGCTCATCGACACCCGACTCGGGTGACGGGCATTGGACCGACCACACGTTGAAGTCGTGGCGCCGCTCCTTGAACGGCTGGACCTTGAAGAGGCTCTTGAACAGGCTCTGTGCGTCGCTGTTGAACTCGCCGATCTGCTTGCGCGTATAGCCGTCGCCCAGGATCAGGAGGTCCACCTTCTGTGAGGGCCCGCCGTTGATCATGAGCGGTTTGATCTTGGTTCCCGCCGGGGTGTTATTCCTGGAGATGAACCGTTCTTCCAGGTTGAGGCGCTGCTCGAGGACGACCGACCAGGTTCCCTTTGGCGAGCGGCTTCTGATCGTCAGCACCACCGGTTTCCTCGGGTAGGGCAGGATCAGAACGTGCTCGAGAGCGCGCCAGGTGCCCCTGCGCGCCTCCTCGATCGTGCGCCATTCGTTGAAGAGGCAGCAATACCCTCGCGAGAAGATCAGCCGTTCCGTCTCGGCATCGCGCAGCTCACAGCGATATGTCCCGAGATCGGCGGCATCGATCAGGTTGCGGCGCGGCCCGGGGTAAATCTTCTCCTCTTTGAGCTCGTCGATGATCACGCGCTCCGAGTCCGACGTCCCCACGTGGTAGATATCGACTCTGAGGGCCTTGTCCAGAAAGTAGTCGTCGAACAGGGGAGCCGCGATTTCCTCCTCGCCGATGGCTGCCACGAACGGCGCCAGTGCCAGGGGAAGCAGTAATAGCAGCATGTGTTTATTCACGTCGTCCATCCTGTTTTCTCGGTTAGAGCCATGAGATTTTGGGATCGTAATGGCTCGTGGTGATGTGGCGCGACAGAGGCCCGGCGAGGCCGCCTCGGATCACTCCCGACTGAACGTCGATCGCCCGGAGATTCATACCCATGACGCTGTCGGCGCCGATGATCACGCTGGCTCCCGCCAGCCGGAGCCGGTCCTGATTGGTGGAGGAGAAGAAATCGGAGGCTTGTTTGCGCGTCTCCCTCGCAAGCAGTTGGAGTAGATCGCGGACAGCCACCTTGTGAGCCCCCTGGCTCCCGGTGTAGAGGCCTGCGATGAGGGCGCTCTTGACCTCGTCGTCGAGCGAGGGCTGAACCACGACGGTGTCGCCCGGTTCGATCCAGGGGGAGAGCCGGCGTGCCACCTGGGAGGGGGTGTCGCGGTAGTAGGACCAGGCGGCGATGACACAGCCGGTGGGGATGTCGATGGCGACGAGATGCAGGTAGGTGGTGAACCAGAACTCGTCCTCCAAGACCTGCGCCCCTGCGGAATTGGTCGAGAAGACCTCTTCCTTCTGCTCGCCGCCCCAGCCGATTACCACCGTGTTGGCGCGCAGCAGCTCACCCAGCTTCGCTCGGCTTTGAGTGTCGAAAACATCCCAGGTGTTCCGCTCGAACTCGAGCCGGATTTCATCGAGCAGGTCGCGCTCAACGAGCTGAACCTTGCCGGCCGGTTTTTTCTCCAGGGCTTCTAAAAACGCCTCCATCAAAGAACAGGGCGGGTGGGATGCACCGCGAATATCTCCCTCGAGGGCGATAGTTCGATCCTCGGGGTAGGCTTCGAGCTGCTTCAGAATCGCCAGAGCTCCGGTGGGCGCCGCTTCCCTGACCGTGGGAGTTCGGCAGCCGATGACGAAGACAATCAGCGAGAGTAGGATATAAAGACCGGCTTGGCAACGGTTCATGGCGACCTCTTTGGGATCCTGCTCGTTCTCGACTCCCGTCGTGACGAAAGCCTCAAATGCACCACATCGCACCTCGTTTGTCAAATCCAACTTGCAGGCTGGCGGGTCCCCATAACGGCAACGGGACACTGCAGGAGAGCAGTGTCCCGACTTGATAGCCAGTTGGAATCGAAGACTATAGAGAATCCAGCATTCAACCAATCCATGCACCCGACCTCATACAGACCTCGGCGGGTGATGGTGTCGTTGGCCCGCCCGTGTATCAGTTCACGGGATAGCTCGTTCTGATGTGATTGCACAGCTTGCCCGAGAGGCCGCCACGCACGGCACGGGTCTCCACGTCGACGACGCGCAGGTTTTCCCCCTGCTCGTCGTCGCCGGCGACGATGGCCGTCGCGCCGGTGAGCTCGAGAAACTTCGTTTCGTTCCTGAAGGCTCCTGAAGCCTGCTCCTCGGCGATGTTTTGGACCAGGTAGAGCAGGTGGCGCACGGCAACCTTGTGGTGACCCTCGCTGGCGCGATGCAGGCCGACGAGCAGGGCGCTCTGGACTTCTTCGTTGAGGTCCGACTGCACCACGATGATGTCATCCTTCTCGAGCCATTTTTTCAGCCTCTTCGACACTGCACGGGCCGTTGCGGGATAATAGGACCACGATGCAATCACGCAACCCGACGGGATATCGACGGCGATGAGGTGCAGGTAGGAGGTGTATTGGGAGACGTTGTCGCCGTTCCGCTCGCGCTGTTCCTCACCCCAGCCGATGATTACCGTGTCGGCTTTCATGAGCTCGCCGAGACGGCTGAGTGAACGCGTGTTCCAGATGCCGTTTTTGTAGAGTTCGTACTCCTTCATGATCAACGGCAGGAGCTTGCTTTCCACCATGGTCGTGTTGGTGCCGGATCTTTCGCCCATGGCATCTAGAAATGCGGGCATCAGAGAGTATTCAGAGCCCAGAATCGTGTCCGCCAAGACGTATGTTCGCGAGCCTCCCATATCGTCGAGCTGGTCCAGGATCGAGGTGGCTCCTCGCGGTGCAGCCTCTGGGATCGATGGTGTGGAACAACCGGTGGCGGCATAGATCGAGAGGACAAAACACGCCAATGCAACCCTCGTTTTCTGATCAATCATTTTGGTCGAATCCCCTAGCTGTTCATCTGTCATCCCACGCACACTTGCGTAAGAATCTTATCAGCTTGGTAATACGATGTCAACGTCACCTCCTCCTCTTTCGAGCCATGACTTTGACATTCATCGCTATCCCGACGATAATCTTTCGCGATTCCGTCCGCGGAATGGGGTTATGCCTGTCCGTTCCGCCATCGCGGCTCGGTTTGATGGGCACTTGGAGCCTGCGGTGATCGTTTTTTTATGACCGGCTCGAACGATCCGCGAGGCGCGGTCGATCTCACAACTGATGACCGATGACACGAGAATGAGGATATCGATCGTAATGAACGTAAAAACTTTTGTCGCCTCGCTCTGGAGAAGGCTGCGTGGACCGATCGATCGGATGGCCTCTCTTGCCCGCAATGCGGCGTTCTACGGCGCGCTCGTCTGTGTCGCTATCCTGAGTGGTTGTGGGGATCGGGATGATTTTGGCTTCGTTCCCGGCGAGCCGGCGATGCTGCGCGTTGGAGGCGGGGCGCCGCGCCTGTCGATTCAGGCGTATCCCTTCGAGGGGGAGCTCTTTTACCCTGATAGGGTGCATCTCGACTCATCCAGCGAGCTCGTCTTCTGCCCCCTCGTCTGTGAGAAGAGCGGTGAGAACACGCGGTTGGAAGCCTATCTCGTCGTCGACGGACGGGAACGCCTCCTCTACAGCGGCCCGCCGCTCTACGTCAAAGACGACGAGCTCGCGGAGCACAAGATCCGCCAGATCCTGGCCGCTGAGGTTCGCGTCGATCTGAGTGCCTACCAGGGCATGCGAGGTGCGATCCGCTGGGTCTGCCGCGACGGCGGCTCGTCCCGGCGCGGCGCAGTGGCGGGCTTGAAGATCCTGCCGCGTTCTCCGTCCGCCCCGAAGAAACCCCATATCCTCTTCGTCTGCACCGACACCCTGCGCTACGACTACGCTCTCGGGGAGAGGGGGCGGCGTCTCATGCCGGAGCTCGCTGAGCTCGCGGAGCGTGCGGTAACCTATCATTGCGCAGTGAGCAGCGCCAGTTGGACCATGCCTTCGCTCGCGTCAACCCTGACCGGACTCTCGCCTCGCTACCACAAGACCGGCTTCCGCACCGCCACCCTGGAGAAAGAGGACTTTGATGAGGAGCAACTCCCGCCCGGACGGTTCGTCTTCGCTGCTGGAAACAAATGTCGCATCTTGACTGTATATCCGAATCAGCTCAAGACGTTCACCGAGTACCTTCAGGAAGCGGGCTATACGACCGGCCTGATCGCTTCGAATCCGCTCTATTTCCTCTCCGGGCTCTATGCTGATGGACAGGACCTGGCGGTCAAGACCGGAGTGGTTGCGGGATCGGAGGTCAACGCCGCGGCCGCCGAGGTGATCGCGAACCGTCCCGAGGGTCGGCCCCTCTTTTTGCTCGTCCACTACATGGACGTCCACCAGTGGAAACCGTGGTACTTCGACAAGCTGGCCCCCGAAAGTATACCCAGCGAGAATCGCGACGCGCTGATCGCCAGCTACACCCAGGCGGTGCGCGACTCCGATCTCCACCTGGGCCGGCTGTTGGATCTCTGGGAGCAGGAGATCGGACTCGAGGAGAGCATGGTTGTCTTTTACTCCGATCACGGCGAGCATCTGCTCGACACGGGACGTCCGTTGACCGGACATGGCAACAGCATGGACGAGGTGCTGCTCCATATCCCTCTCGTGATCCGTTATCCTCGCGCAGCAGAGATAGCGAGTGGTGATCGCTTCGAGACGGTGTCGCTCCTCGATCTGCCGGCCACCGTGCTCGATCTGCTCGGGATCACTCCGGAGGCGGGAACTTGTCAGGGATTTTCTCTGCTCCGGTCGGTCGGGGAGCAGGATTCCACGGAGCGCTTCCTCTTCGCCGATAGCCAGCTCTACGGCGATGAGATGGCCAGCGTGCGCGAAGGGCCTTTCAAGCTGGTGCTCAACCTGGACTCTCCCTCGGTTCACCTGCTCGATCTGCGCGTCTCTCCGGCGGAGGCCGGCGAACCGGGCCAGGTGGTCGACGACCAGCAGATCTTCGAGCGGCTGAGCAAGGCCTACGAGGAGTATCTGCACAACGCGAAGATCACGACCGCCGGCCTTGCCTCCGACCTGGAGGTGGACCAGGAAGAGGCCCTGCGAGGCCTGCGCGAGCTGGGGTACGTGAAGTGATTGGGCGTTGGTGGCCTGCCTAGTGTGAGAAGTCGTATCCCTAAGCGACGACTATCCAGATACATACCGAGATCCTTGACTCCTTCGTAAAAAATCTTTTGGGTCCGATTTTGCCATTTTGAATCGTTGTAACTTCTTTATTTGGCCTTTTAAACCACGTCCTCTGGGCGTGGATTCTTTACTCTCGGCGGTTACTCTGGAGGGCCGATCTCAAGCCATCCGATCAAGGTCGCCGAGTAGCCGCCGCTTTCAGGGATCAGACCGCGATGATGGAGATGCCGCTGCAGCATCGGCTCGAGGCATTCATGCAGCAGGCGCGTACGTTCTGCGTGACTCAAGACCGGGTTTGCCACCGATCTTTGGAATAGTTCAGCGCCGTCGTGCTCGAGGGACGATACTCGACACCATGCTCGTCGACCTTCCCGAGGGTTTTGGCGATCTCTATGAGCTTGTCCTTCAGCAGCAGAAAGATGCGGCCCTCGATGGTGTCGGAAAGGACGAGGTTGTAGACCTGAGCCGTGTGCTTCTGTCCATAGCGGTGAATACGGCCGATGCGTTGCTCCACATCCATCGGGTTCCACGGAAGATCGAAGTTGAAGAGGACACGGGCAGACTGAAGGTTGATGCCTTCACGACCTGCGGCGGTGCACACTAGTACACGCGGGCCATCAGCCTTTTTGAATCGACGCTCGGCGGCCAGCTTGGCGCCGTGATCGCCCCCACGAAGGACTACGACGCCTTGCCCGGGATAGGCGGCTTCGATCTCCTGTCCGAGCAGGTCCACGGTCCCGAGATAGGTCGCGAAAATCACAACCTTCTCGTCTGGATTCTGTTGCCACAGCGCGCCGAGACCACGCAGTAGCTTATCGACCTTGGTTTCCCGTGCAGCCGGGAAGCGAGCCAACAGGTCGTTAATCCTAAGCCGCTCTTCCGGGAGAGCAAGATTCACGGCCATCGTCACCGTTTCTTCGCCGGAGGCTTCCGCAAACTCGCCCGAACCGGCGTCAGAAGCGAGCGCGAGCTCCTCCTCGTCCAGCTTCTTCAGCAGCCGGACTTTGAGGTCCGCCAGTATGCTTTCGGCTTGGCCCTGGCTGACAGCATCGTTGGCAAGATCGTACTCCTCACGGATGAGCCGTCGCGTTTCGTCGAGCAGCTCCTGCCGACCGTCGATGTCGAGCTCTCGGTCCCTGATGATCGCCTCGTGAAGCGTGAGCATCAGCAGCCGACGCCGCAGCGTCCGGTGCACCGCGGCAAAGCTGGAGGCCGCGATCTTCTGGAAGATCGTCAAAAACGACGAGATCCCACGGCGGCGCTTCCAGGAGCCGACGCACCCGTGCTCGCCGCTTCAACGTGTCGATGTTCGCGATGAGGCGGTCGTGCTTGGCAAAGGCGTTGGACTTGCGGTCGGTCACGTCGCCTTCACTCCCGAACACATCGAAATCCAGGTTGAAGACCTATTTGAGCCGCGCTGCGGATCTCCGCGGTAGCGCTTCGATCAGAGAGCCACTCCAACAGTGCGCCCGGCGCGGGGGGGGGGATGAAGTTCTCGTTGACCAGCGTGTCGGTGGCTTTGATGTCGCTGTTTTCGAAACAGGCGCCGGTGAGAAAGGCGGCCTTCTCGTAGTCGCTGGCCATCTTTCGGCGCCGGCGATCGCGTTTCGCGTGAGGCCTTTTGAAGTCGACGATGACGGGATTGCGATTACTACCCTTGAGGAAGTTCAGTAATTTTTTTATCCCCTCTTTTTTCAGCGACTCCGCTTAAGAAAACAGAGGATTAATCGCAATCGTTCTCGATCTGACTTGAAAGAAGACTCGGGCAGTTTATGGATCTTCATGAATGTCACATTTCACCGTCAAAAACACTATATTATTTCAATCACCAATCTGGCACCAATCTGGGATTTTTCTGCTGCATCGTACCATCGATATTTCTACATTGCTGCCTATGCGGATTTGCACCTTCGATCAAGCACACTGTTCGGGATAAATAATAGAGAATCCGAATGCATGAAATAAATCACATGTAACTTTATGATCACGGTCTCTTTGTGTTCATATCCGGGGGAAGAGGAACAGAATCATGTCTCATAAATTCTTCGTTAGCTATCACGGCTCGTTCTTTTTTATCAACATGCTTGTGATTCTTTGTCTTCTTCTCGTGACACAAACACTCGAAGCACAAAACCTCCCCAGTCCTCCGCCACCCAACCCGCCAACGACAGGCATCGACAACCCCGCCGGTGGCCAGTCTCCTCAGGACGCGACCACCTCGTGCCGCAAAATCTGGATCGGAATGAATCGTGAGTTTGTCCCCGGCAAGGGCGGAGGTGGTGATAGCGGTAAACCACAGCCTCCGTTTTTCTTGCCTCTCCCGGTCATCTATGATCTGCTTGAAAACCCTCCGGTTGTTTGTCTCCAAGCAGACAACAGACGCGGACAACCTGACCCAAATCCCCCTGCCGAGATCGCTCTGGCCGACGAGGGCGCCATCGAGATTACCTCACTCCTCTCGCCGGTGAAAGGTGCCACCCGCGATCGCCACAACGTGGACCTCTTCTCGGGGCAGCTCGAGTTCACGATCCCCACAGGCATCGCCTTGGCCGGCCGCTCCGGCCACGACCTGTCGATCGACCTCGTTTTTCGCTCCCAATCCTACCGCCCCGACGGCGTGCTCGGGCCGTTCTGGAGCCTCAACGTCGAAGACTTCCTGATGATCGAAAAGATCATCGACTTGGGTGAGCTGCCTCCCGGCGCCGATCCCCTCGATCCGGTCCAGATGAGCTTAGACGATCTGATCAAGGACGCGCCCTACATCAACCGCATCGAGAGTGGGCGTATGGCCACCTACACCAATCTCGACGCGCTCCTCAAAAAGAACGGCTTCGAGCTGGATTCACACGGCCACTGGTTCACCATGCCCAACTCCACGCTCACTGCCGAGGTGGGGTTCACTCATGATCTCGGCCGCGAGACACCGCCGCCCTCACTTCAGCCGCCGGATGACATGTGCCTGACCGCCGTGGCCGATCCGTTCTTCAATCGCCCGGGCGCCACACAGCAGGTCGAGAAGGATGTCTTCTGCGAGTTCCTGCCCCGGCCGGGACGCTTCGAGAAGTTCAAGTGGAGCTGCGAGGGCAGCAAGATCCGCTTGAGCAACGGCACGATCTACGAGTACTCGCCTTTCTTCAAGCGCCAGGACGACCGCGACGTACGCAACCCCTCCAACCTGCCCCACGGCGGCCGCGGCAGCGAGATGCTCTCCGACATGGATCACGAGTTTGTGCGCGTCCAGTTCAAGGCCCGGCTGGAGCGTATCGTCTTCCCCGACGGCAACCAAGTCACCTATTTCTACGACAAGTGGGGCCGCGTCATCTCGGTCCGTGACGTGCTGGGCCGGCGCGTCGATTTCAGCTATGTCGATAAACAGGGCGAGACGACTAAGCGGATCCACACGATCGAGTGCTTCGAGTCGTCCACCGGCGAGCGCCGCCGCGTGGAGCTCATCTACGGCAATAATTACGGTAAAAATCCAG
>Ga0190284_1000038_pt1 | contig 114530 bp, 91 predicted proteins | sample 48691812_MG_FD_161668 | JGI IMG/M metagenome (GOLD analysis project Ga0190284, IMG submission 161668) | Hydrothermal vent microbial mat bacterial communities from Southern Trench, Guaymas Basin, Mexico - 4869-18-1-2_MG | ecosystem: Environmental > Aquatic > Marine > Hydrothermal vents >... | reverse complement strand
CCTCCTGTTGCTTCCCACGCCGCCTCATGGCGACTGCAGTTACAGTTGGCTACAGGCTGTAGCGTAGACCTGAAGAGGACTTGCACCTCTCTGACTATTTGCGCTCACAGGCGCACGATTCCGGCTTTCGCCGGAATGACGGACAATAGTATCCGGATCAACGGTATACGGCTTAAGTCACCAGCATTGCCCCCTCACCCTTACCCCCCCTTGACCTTACACTCGGACACACGTGACACCGCGGGCGCCGCTCGCATTCTGTCGTCCCTCCGGGACTCTCAGACAGGGTTGGAGAGGATTGAGGAACCCGGCGCTGAAGCACCGGGCTACTTTCTAGTGTCCCTACGGGACACCTCTTCATGCCCCGTCGGGGCATCTGATAGTAGCTCGGTCATTTATGGCCGGGTAAGAGAACCCACCATGATTTCCCTTCCTTAAGTCCCGGAGGGACGACTGACTCTCCCTTCTACACCACCCACGGTGTCACGTGTGGGTAAGAGTAAGTTTTTCACAGGGGGGGACCGGCACCACCCCCCTTTAGCAAAGGGGGGCAGGGGGGATTTCTCCCTTCCGGACTTGAGCCATATGTTCCCCCTTTGAAAGCGCATTCCTATGAAAGTCCCGTTGGAAAACCACCCCTTTGCGGGTCAACGTATGGGGTGGTTTGGAGGGGAGATGAGTCTCCCCCCCAAGGTCGTGCGCAGCGTGCGCGCTCTTTAGGGGCCCCGTCCGAGGCGAAGCCACGGACCAGTGAACAACGGAAAGGACTTTCATGTTTCGTTGTCGCTTTCTTGCCATGATAGTTGGTATTAGACCCATTTCCCCCGGACCGCGACTTCCATGCCGTAAAATAGAGGCCCTACGAAACGTGAAAATGACCGCAAAGTCGCGGATGCCCGGCGCAGGGGCAGGCGCCTGTTCGAGCCGGGAGCAGGCCCGGTTGGTCTGCCCTTGGAAACGAAGGCTTACCGTCCTTCATGGAAAGGGCTTGAAATTCGCTTCACTAAATGAGAAGCTCTTTGGGCGATACTGGCAGTAGTGCTCTGCTTGAGAAATACGGAATAACGGCTTGGTTTGTTTGCGTTTGAAGCCTGGATTCCGGTCCCGGTTTTCACCGGGATGACGTTCTTTTGCCGTATGACGGTTCACGGGGAGCCGGCTAAACCGCGCGCGGATTTCCGCCGTGCAGTACTAATTGTTGTGCGAGTTGTCGATGGATTCAAAAGATGTCTGACGTAGATTTCCCGGATGAGAAAGGCTGTCTGGCTCTTCTCGAAAAGCACAAGATGCCCGCGCACATCGTTCGACACTCACGGATGGTCTGGGCGGTGGGTCGGATAATCGGAGAGGGCCTGTCGGGCAGGCAACATGACATCGACATGAACTTGCTGAGAGCTTCGTGCCTTTTGCACGACATTGGGAAGTATCCCAGCATACTCGTGGGAACCATGTTTCATGATCGCAAGGGGCAAGAGATACTCGTGGAAGAGGGTCTTCCTGTTGTAGGTAGGATTGTAGCACGACACGTAATTCTCGGAGACCGTGACGGCGATCCTGTGAAGGAACCGCACGTGCTGTTCTATGCGGACAAGCGAGTGGTTCATGATGAGCTCGTGACCCTGGAAGGGCGATTCGATTACTTGTTCCGGACTTACGCCAAGACCCGGCGAGCTCAAGAAATGCTACAGATCATGAAGGATCAAACCGTGGCCCTGGAAAAGAAGATCTTCACGTTACTCGACTTTGAACCCAAGGACATCGAGAGCCTCATTGACTGGATCCGGTTGGCGGACGGAGAACCGGCATAAGCCCGTGCACCTGCCTCTCTTACGGATTCGCCATCAAATGGGTAATTTCCGGTCCGAAACAGCGAGCGAGGAAAATCCCCCCTTCCCCCCCTTTGATAAAGGGGGGCTAGAGGGGATTTCTCAACTAAGACCTTCGCTCGCCCATGTTACTTCTTTGATCGCGAATCGGTATCTCCCGGTCTCTGCCCAGAAAATTGGGCCTGCATGGCTCTTGTCTGATTGTTGACACCGACCTCTCGCGGCAAACCCGGATTACAATCATATTCGCGCTACGGTATCACGTTGTCTTAATGTTTGTTCTTCAGATTCCTTGACAACATCCTCTTTATGCTTATTAATACCGACCATCTGGTTTGGGGCAAGGTTCGGGTGAAAGAGGCTTGTCTTTTCTGAACGCGTCTGGTACAATAAAGGCTGTTTGTTTAGACTGAGCTTGGTTCTTATGGCTTATGTCGTTTTGTTGGTGGTAGAGGATGTGGAGTCGGTTCTCGAACCTTTGTGGTCGATTCCGGCCAAGCTTCCTTCAGATAGTAAATTAGTCGACGCTCGACCGGCAAACTCTTTCGGGCGCGCTCGGGCTTCATGGCGGGACATGGCAGAGGGCCTGCCGAGCCGAAAAGAAGCCGGGTAACTCGGACTATGCGGTCGGCCGCGTTGAGGCAACAACGTTCCCTTTCATCAAGTGCAACATGGTGTGAAACGATGGGTAGGATTTTTGGGCTTTCAGTGGTTTCGGTAATCCTTGTACTGACCGCATACACGGCCGGCTTGGGCCAAGATTCGGCAGCGACCTTGGAGAGGTTCGCGAGCTTGGCGTCGCAGGCCACGGATCACGGTGTGAACGCGACGGTTCCTGATCAGGCCACGCTCCCGCGGTGGTTGGACAAGCTTCTGAGTCGAATGCCCGACCGGGCAGACACGCGAGATCTTGAAAAGGAACTTGATCGGGAGCTCGGCACGGAACAACCAGCGAGTGCTGAACCTGTTGATCCGGTGTTTGAGGGCCTCGCCGACATGGACCCCTTGTACAAGTCTCCTGCTCTGGAGGGTGAGGGGATCTGGACCGCGCGGGGAATGCCGCGAGGTAGAGAGGGAAGGCCACTGGTGTGCAAGACCGTGTACCGGCCCAGTGTCGATTTTCCCAATTCGATTGTGTACCTGGCAGTGTTCGACCTCGGGCGGTTGAAACCCCGCTTCTTTTTGGGACACACGGAGCCCGGCATGTACGAGGTCACACAGGCGCCTTCGGACGATAATTTGTCGAAAATAGTCGCAATCACCAATGCAATGTGGATGCAGCGGCATGCCCGGGGGGCCGGGGCCATTTTCCGCGGCCAGGAAGTCTACCCGATGGTTGACGGGATGGCCACGCTGGTAGTCTACCATGACAATTCTGTCGACATCCTTGAATGGAGTAGCGATATTCCCCGTAGACTGGTTAGAGACGCTCGCCAGTTGAGGTACCTGATAGTCAAGGACGGACTGGTCGTCGAAAAAGTGGCCCGCCATGGCCGGATGCGTGACGCGGAAATCGGCCTCGGTGGATTCCTGGTCGACAAGAAGGGCCGAAGCACCATGGGAAAGAAGCTCTGGTTTTTAGCGGACCGGTCGGCTTTTGGTATTCGGGACGACGGGAATTTGGTTTTCGCCATGGGACATCATATCAGCACAAAGGACCTGGCCAAGGCGCTGGTTCTTGCCGGCTGCAAAAGGGGGATTCATGGCGACGCTAATATCCATAACATTGTGTGCAATTTCTACTTCAGAAACGACAAAGATCGCATCGTGAAGCGGGACAGGCTCTCTCCTGAGCAGAAGAAGTACACCATGCGTCGATATGACCAGGGGTACAGCAAAGATTTCTTCGCATTCTACGAGAAAAGATAACCGGCAGGTGGCGAGTGCTTGGGCAGCAGCAAGGCGGGGCCGCGGGTATGCGCGCTTTTGGGGCCGACCCTCAGGGCGCGACGCCGTAAGAAACCGTCCGATCCGTTTTTTCCCACCTGATCCGCCTTGTCTATGTCCTAATGTGTAATCGTTCACCGGGCTTGAAGCGGTTCTGCGCCCTATATGTCCGGCGCTCAAAGCACCGTATGATTCCAATGCGCGTTCAAACAAGTGATAAAGAGCAGTGCTGGGCAAGCCGGCAGTGGCACCCAAGAAACCGATCTCACTCTCTGGATTGCGCATTGGTATGAAGGATGATCCAACGCCCATCCGACGGATAGGTGACTGGAAGGGAGCATTCATGAAGCAGTCGGGAATTGCAGCAGTTCTGAGTTTGGTGATCCCTGGTGTGGGTCAGATATACAACGGAGACTTCCTTCGAGGGATTTTCTGGCTTATCGTCACCCCGGGGCTCTGGATCGGATCCGGGGGTATGCTCGGTTGGATATGCCACGTGATTGCCGCGTTGACCGCGTACAACAGGGGTGAGAAGTACCTCAGGGGCGAGCTCCCATAATAGACCCGGGTCAGACCATTTCGCGAATATTATTGCAATTCCGGGATTGCCGCGAGAGAGGTCTGTGTCAAGAAGCAGTCCGTGGCTTCGCGCAGAACATAGACCCAAAACCTTCCTGGAAGTACCCACACCCGACGGGCCGCTACGGATCAATAATGAAGCTCCCACACCAACCGGCTCGTAAATTGGCCCTACGCCCGGCAGCCCTCGGCGCTCATGAAAATTGACCCTTTTGTGCTCAAGAGAACTGACCCATCATTGGCGCACAGGTTTGTAAGATAGTCGCAAAATACAGGAGCTTTCTTTCAGATTGGGGTGGTTTCTTGGGTCGGTCGGTGGGGAGGTACGCGCTCTGATGTGGTGTCTGTCTCTGGAAGGGGGATTGAAAACCTCTTTACCCACACAGAATAGAGAAAAGAGCCAAACGCTCTCTGTGTCGAAATCACGTGGCTTTCTTGCCATTTCAGCGTTCTTCGGGCCGCTGCCAAGTCACGGAATGATTCCTCCGGTCGCGCAAGAGTCAAATGACCGGCTCATCGCTGGTCCGTCCTCACACACCGGAGGAGGTTGGTGATTCGTGGTGATGACCGCGGTGTGTCCTCTTGGTCATTTGCCGTGGGTTAATGCGACCTTTTCGAACATGATCGCCAGCCCCGCGGCAAGACGATAGAGTGCATCGATACCGAGGTTTTCTTCCGCTGTGTCATCGAAAAAGACGTTGAGCGCGGATTCCATATCATCCTCCGGCTTCCAGTAGCAAATCAGCATTTGGATACTGGGCAGAGGACTCAACACGACCGCAATATCCGAGTCAAACGCGTTGGGCGCCGGTTTTGCACTGAAGATATCGATCATGTGATCAAACAGATCCGTATGGGTATCCGCAACCCGTTTGAGGGGCTTCTCACATCTTTGGACAAACAACGGACTCAACGCCGCTCCATCCTTGAGTTCTCTGAACGGAACCCAGTTCCCTGACAGAGGGGCTCCCGCGCAAGACAGCACATAGGTGAGCAACGGAACGGTCACCCATCCATGGACATGGCAGTCGGAAACCACATTTCCTCGTGAATCGACACTGAAGTTTTTCCCGAGGCTCTTGATCGTCAAGTAATCATCGGCGAAGGAAGCCCCGATCCTCTCCGCGGACAAGGCGAGATCCACATCCGCAACTCTCTGTCTCAATTTTGCCAGAGTCTTTTCCAGCTCGCGGTCAAGCGTCCTGGAATCAGCGTTATTCACATCAAATCGGTCAATTTTACCACTCTCGATATGAGGGCAATCCTCCAGGCGCTTCTCACCCTGGAATACGGCAGCGGCAAAAGCCAGGCAAGTCGGCACGCGACATTCTCCACAATTGGTCTTCCCGAGTATCTTGAAGATATCCATCGCGTTATTCAGTTGCGACATGGCTATACTCTCTTTCCTACCTTCCTTCCTATCGAAAGGTCCACGGCCCCCTGATTTGGTGCCGCACGGAAACCGCTCAAAGGTTCACACGCATGGTGACCCATTCTCCACCGGGCCGACAGCTCTTCTCTTGAAATATACGCACCCCTGCTACAGCGTCCAGTCCCCCCCATAGTAAACGTCTCGCACGCTTCGAGCCTTATCCTTTGCCCATGCCTCCAATCCCATCTTCTTCATCAAACACAGATTGAATACTTTGGTGTTGTGCCACACAAGGTCTGCCCTGTCTGCGTACGGATGAAGGTAGTCACACGGGAAGTCGGTACACTCGTGACAGAATTCGATGCCTTTCTCTTCGGCACATGGGTACAGTCGGCACGCCATGGGGTGGTGGCCACATTTGCCCCCTTCGTTGCGGCATCCCTTGCAGACTGCCTTTTGCACCGGAATCCCATAGGTCTCTGAGATCAGGGATTGCAGCTCCGGGTGCTTGTTTGCCAGATAGAAACCGCAGGCAAAACACGGGAGCCCGCAGGGAGGGGTCATCTGTCTGTAATCCGCCGTCTCCTCAGGCGGCAGTTTTCGAACGTGCTCCAGGATGTCTTTCGGTGCGCTCGGATGCGTCTCGTTCATCATCACCTCCTCTGTCTCCAACCCGCGGCATCCTTGAAAATGGCGCTCCGGACGGCTCCGGAAAACCCCTTCGCGCAAGAGGATGCCGAAGTCTGATTGTCGCGGATCAGCCTGCTTGGGCCGTGGGTATTCACAACGTACCGCTCAGTATGAATCCAGGAAAACAGATCTTAGCGCACGGGGCATCACCCAAATGGGTTATTATTTCTCATCGAGCTCTCAAATTAGTCCAAGGCGGACTGCCTTCACCGCGGCCTCGGTTCGATCGCTGACCTCTAATTTGTTGAACAGATGCACTACATGGGACTTAACCGTATGCGGACTTATGCAGAGGATCTTCGCGATGTCGCTGTTCGTCAACCCTTTGGCCATGAGGTCCAATACCTCCAGCTCCCGCCGGGTGAGACCGTGTTGAGGGGCCCCTCGCTCCGTCTCTATGGCCTCACCGGCACTCCGCTCGGTCATCTCCTGCAGAGCAGTCTCAAGCGTCTCAAGGTATCTCGCCTGCTTAGCCAGCCTGAGCTTTCTGTCCGTGACATCAAAGCCCATCCTCAATGCAGCGACGATCGCCCCATCTCTGTTACGAATGGGATAGGCCCTTACCTCCCGCCAAACGGCTGCCCCGTCGTCTGAGGCGAATCGTTTCTCCATGGTGCAGCCCTTGCCTGTGTTAAAGGCATCGGCCACGGGACAACGAGCACACTGTCGCGCCTTGCCCAAATAGACTTCGTAACAGAGCCGTCCGCGGATTCTGTCAAGACTGAGTCCGAACCGTCGGCGGATCTCCCCGTTGGCCCATAGGACTCTGAACTCTCCGGAGATGACTGAAACGGGGTCTCTGATTCCGGCAACCACATCAGCCAGAGGAATCTCAGGGATTTCCAGTTGAGAGAAGATATGGGTTACTTCACCGACTTGGCTCATAGCCTGCCTCCGAAAGGCCCCCACCCCGACGCCTGTAAAAGGGCAAGTGGCACGTCGCTCTCCACGAGGGAGGGGAGACTGCAAGTGTGGGCAGGGGTCAGGCTTGACATATTTGTATTTGTGTCAGGTCTTCTTTTACCCTCTCAAGTTCTGCCGCCAGACGGGGATTCGTTTCCGCACGTTTGCGCAGACGATTGACCGCTTGACTCCTTCCTGCCACAGACCGTAGAAACGAATCCGGTCCGGCTCGTCAAAAAATATATCCGGACCACCGTTCCCACGTAGTATCACATGATAGACAGCGCCCGGATAGTTAATGCGTGCTCTCCCTGCCATTCTTAGTTGTTTATGCCCTTAAATCCACATATGTCAAGCCTGACCCCCTATTCTTCTTCTGCCGAACTTCGGCAGCAACGACTTTCAGGTCCTCCAAATGTTCGGACCTAGGGCTCGGATCTTGGTAGCGCTCCGATGGTTTCCCAGTGTCATGGACTCGGTTCAGCCTTCCCGGGGCTTGAAACAGAAACGGAATTACCGGGGAAGGGGGTTGGTCACCGGCCACGAAATAGTACGTGCCTCGTCCGGTTCCACCGGACCCGGCATCCGTGTTTGAATATCGAACACTCTCGGGGTAGTGCGACCGGCCTGTGCCGGAAGCCGTACCAGCGCTACACAGCAGGAGACAATGACGGACCTTGATACTCTTGAAGGAACTGTAGCTCCCCCTTCGAGCATCCCCCATCGTAGGCCCCGAGATTTTACTTGTTAAATGGCGACGCGGTATGACATCCGGGAACCTCCTTCAGGTTGCCCTTCAGAAACGAAATATTGTGTTCCCGCGAATACTTGCGTTGGACGAATCCCCCCTTTTCTTGACTCTCAAGATTCCACTACCGATCGACTTCCAGTGTGCCCGCAGATTTGTGTCTGAATCTGTTGTCATTTCAGAGCTTTTTTGCTATAATACGCGTTCAGACTGCATTTTGTCGGGGTATGAGTATGAGAAGTCTTGTTTCCGCCGGGATGTTGAGGAATGTGGTATTGGGGCTTGTTTGCGCCTGTACGATTGGGTTGCTGTTGGCAGACGATTCGCATGCGGCCTTCGACATCGACAGAGACGCTTTTTCCATATCCAACGAACCGGGCTACTGCTTTGCCATGGCCGCGTTTGCCCGCTGGTACTATCTTAGGAACAGTGGCGAACCGGGCTTGAGATTATTGCTGAATCAAAGGATACAGACGAAAATAGCCCGTGATCTGCAAAGATTCTACAGTAAGCACCTCATCGGAGTTCAGGCCGATTATTGCAACGAGCACCACCGGGATCAAAGGGAGTCTTACCGGCGATTCCTTGCCGGGCTGACAATCGGTGAGCCGCGGATCGTACTATTGATGAACAAAGGGAATCGTGGAGTCGTGCTTCACGCTGTGCTGGCATATGAATGGTTGCCTGAAAAGAATCGACTCAAGGTATACGATCCCAATTATCCGAACCAGCGGCGCGTAGTCGATCTTGAGTCCAAGGAGTACACTTCCCTGGACATCACTTATAGTGAGATATGTTTTCCGGAGGTCCTGCACCATCATAGGGGGCTTGTCAAAAGGATGGAGCGCCTTTTCAGGAAAAACGTGGCCGTGAGATCCGCGGCACTGGCGCGACCCGCAAGCTTCCGGCCTCGTTGATCAATCACCTGACCATGCAGTCCCCTTCCATTCTCAAAAAGTAAAAGCGATTCCCCCTGAAACCCCCGAGAGGCTGTAGAACCATTCGTTGTTGAGCGGTTGATTGGTTTCCAGGTAGTGGACCAGACGGTTGGACCCCCAGAAGGTGAGCATGATATCAGGATAGGCTTCCCAGAGCACTCCAACGCGAGTCCGGGCTACGAACCCCCTGGTGATAAGGTGGAATCCTTCCATTTCCAAGCGGATGTCGATGCCGTACGGCAGCAAATAGCGCGTTTCCAACCCGATGGTCGGATATGTCCCGTCAAGGCGGCGCGTATTTGATATGACCCCCGCTTCTTGGGTCCGTCCCTTTAGGGTCGCGGCGTGTCGCACGTGATGGATTCCCACCTGGGGGGCTACCCAGAACCCCGGGGAGTCTATGAGTTTGTACCCATATGCCGCGCGCAACCAGGTGAAATCGAGGCTGGTCTCAACAAGGGATCCCACGGGATAGGTCTTGTTTTGGAACCGGAATGTGTCGCGCACCCTTCTCAATCCGGTGGGCACCATCATAAGGTAATCGATGCCCAATAGGTGCTTGTCCAGGATTTCCCCGTGCAGAGTAATCGCTGAGGCCTCGGTCCGATCTATGCCGAGTGTCTTTGAGACATCGACTCTGGTGCCTGATCCGGGCCGCCCCCCCGCGGGGATGCGCATCTGCCCGGAAAGCCACAGATAACTCCATTCCATGCCCAACGTGAACCGGGCATTAGGGGACAATCTGAACGATTCTTGGGAGGAGGCCGGTCCTACCGCAATCATCACCATCCAAAGCGCGAAAGTCAGTCGGAAAGCAATGTGTTTCATCGAACCCATAACTGATCTGCCCTCCGGAAGCAATCCGTCCAATTGGGGGAGTTATATCTCTTTACCGACTTCGGATCAACAGGTACTGTTGTGGGAGGGATCATGCCTCAAACTTTCGGCACAACGAGGCATGAAAGTCCTTTCCTCTATTACTAATGCGCTTTCCAACATGTGACACCTGCTCATGCCGGTGCCGTCCGCCGGGCTCGGAGTGTCTGCTGTGCCTGCAACAAGAAAGACCAACCCAGGCCGCAGGCCTTGCGATTGGTCTTGCTCGGAGACAAATACGTTAATGGTTGCGACAGTTTAGCGCCTACTCAAACCTGTCTGTGGTGGGCGATTCTTGTTGAGTCCGTACTCACGCGGCCACATCGTCTTCAATGGGCCATCGCCCTTCATTGAGCCATCTTACGAGCGCGGCATCTATTGCTTCCTCGAAAACATCGCAACGGGCCGCGATTTCCTTGAAAGTAAGGCCCTTTCGAAGCATCTGGTGGATGTTTTCGGGAATCAGCCTCACTCTGGATCCTTCCATCTTCAACATGCTTCACCCCTTGCGGTACCGGTTACTATTATTAAGATCTCCATCAATCCCGAAGGTTCCCGTTTGCCCAAAAAAAACAAGGGCAGCTCAAAAAAACACCATACCATCGCCAAGGCGAGACCCAACCGACCTCTTATGGGCCTCATGAAGTTCTTCCGCGTACGCCGGTCCATCTAGTATTTCTATTCTACCATTATAGGCCCTGCTCGGTCTCCAAAAATCGCACAGGCAATGTTCTTTTTTTGCGGAAATCAGGATATTTGTCGTTCCGACCGCTCACTGTTGCAGATGTACGGCCGATTCGGAACCCTGTGTGTGGTCGGAAAACACAGTCTGTTCCATATCCGGAAACACTATCTTGATCACTTCATCCATGTGCTCCACTGGAAGCATCTCCAGTCCTTTCCGAATGCGACGGGGAATCTCCTTCATTTCCCTTTCATTCTCGCGAGGTATGATCACTCTGGAGATCAGACCGCGCTTGGCCGCCAGCAGCTTCTCCTTGAGACCCCCAATGGGTATCACACGACCTCGAAGGGTGATCTCGCCCGTCATAGCCAGGTCGTTGGGAAAGGGCCGCTTGGTTAGGGCCGAGACAATCGCCATCGTCATGGTAATGCCGGCTGAAGGTCCGTCTTTGGGTGTCGCGCCTTCGGGAACGTGAATGTGGATATCTATCTTGTTATAGAAATCGGTCTTCAATCCCAGGCCCCATGCCCGGGATCGAACGTAGCTCATCGCTGCCCGCGCGGATTCTTGCATTACCTCTCCAAGTTTTCCTGTTACGATGAACTTCCCGGAGCCCGGCATAAGTGCCACCTCGACTATGAGCAGCTCTCCGCCGGTCTCGGTCCAGGCCAACCCGATGGCGATTCCTTCCTGTTGCTGTTCTTCCCTCCTGCCGTAACGGAATTTCGGAACCCCCAGGAACCTGCTCACGTTCCTGGTATCGATTTCCAGCCGATCCCCTGTCTTGCCGCTCACCACATCCCGAGCCACTTTCCGACACACCTTTGAGAGTTGGCGCTCCAAATTGCGCACGCCTGCCTCGCGAGTGTACCGACGAATGATTCGCATGACGGACTTTCTAGTGAATTCCAGGTGTTCCTCAGACAGTCCATTTGCCTCCATCTGTTTCCGTACAAGGAACTGCTCCGCGATCTTGAGCTTCTCAAGTTCCGTGTACCCGGGAAGACGGATGATCTCCATCCTGTCCTGCAAAGGAGCAGGAATCCCGTGAAGGGTGTTCGCAGTAGTGAGAAACATCACTCTGGACAGGTCGTAATCCACGTCCAGGTAATGGTCGTTAAAGGTGTGATTCTGCTCGGGATCCAACACCTCCAGCAGGGCCGCGGACGGATCCCCTCTGAAGTCCATGCTCATCTTGTCCACCTCATCCAGGAGCATTACGGGATTAATGGTCTGAACCTTTTTCATGCTCTGAATGATCTTGCCGGGCAGTGCTCCGATGTAAGTCCTGCGGTGGCCGCGGATCTCCGCTTCGTCACGAACTCCGCCCAAAGAGATGCGGATGAACTCCCTGTCGGTTGCGCGGGCCACTGACTTGGCCAGAGAGGTCTTGCCAACACCGGGGGGGCCTACCAGGCACAGAATCGGACCCTTTATCTTTTTGACGAGCTCTTGGACCGCCAGATATTCTATGATTCGTTCTTTTACCTCTTTCAATCCATAATGGTCCTCATCGAGGACCCGCTGGGCGTCGTCGATACCCGGGTGAGTCGAGGAGACTTCCAACCAAGGCAGCACGAGAAGCCAATCAATGTAATTTCGGACCACAGTGGCTTCTGCCGACATAGGTGACATCATCTTGAGTTTACGGATCTCTTTTGTGACTCTAGCCCGCGCGTCATCCGGCATCTGTTTTTTTGCCAGATGTTCTTCCAATTCGCCGATTTCACTCTGGACATCGTCCTTTTCCCCCATTTCCTTCTGGATGGCCCGCATCTGCTCGTTGAGGTAATATTCTCTCTGGCTCTTTTCCATCTGCTTCTTGACGCGGTCGCGGATTGTCTTGTCAATTTGCGCAATCTCGATTTCGCCCTGCATCAGTTCCAGGAGCTTCTCCACCCGCTCGGTCAAGGACGTGCATTCCAGAAGACGCTGTTTATCCTCCAAATTGAGATTGAGTTGTCCCGCTATGGTGTCCGTGAGACGGACAGGGTCGTTCATGGCCCTGACGTTGGAAATGAATTCCTGGGGAAGCTTCTTGTTGACGGACAGATAATCTTCCAACACGGATTTGATCCCCCGAGTCAGGGCTTGAATCTCAACATCTCTTTCCAGAACCTGTTCGCTGATTTCCTCCACTTCCACGCTGAAGAGCGTATCGGAGTCCACGTACCCGAGTATCCTGCCGCGGCAGCGACCTTCCACAAAGACCTTGATGGTGCTGTCAGGCAGCTTCAGCATCTGGATGATGCGCCCGATGGCGCCTATTTCGTAAATGTCTTCCCGACCCGGATTGGTCTGCTGCGCGTTCCGCTGGGACGCAAGAAAAATCTGTCTGTCCGACTTCATCGCAACTTCAAGGGCTTGTATGGAACGATCCCGTCCAACGAACAGAGGGATCACCATGTAAGGGAACACCACTATGTCCCGCAAAGGAAGGAGTGGCAGCACAAGGGTCCGCTCTGCGTGTGAGTCTTCCTTTTTAGTGAAAAACATGGCCGATATTCCTCTCAACAGGCTTGGGGAGGCGGAATGAGATTTCACGCCTCATTTGCGTATCCGCGTAAAGGATCACCGCGTCAGCCGATCCGGTTCAGTGGATAAGCTGCACAAAGCAAGATTCCCATAAAAGTCCCTTTGTCTTGAGCACAGGCTCGGGTCTACGAATGGGGTGGTTTGGAGGATCGCGCAGTACGCGCAGCGCGGTTTTGCCGGCCCTGAATCCGCTGACGGGACCTTGACAGCTGCCGGCCGTTCACGCTGTTATGCCGGCCCGGCCAGGGCCTCCCCTGCAAATTGTTGCGCAGCGTGCGCGCTCTTTACACCCCGGTCCGAGGCGAAGCCTCGGGGCTGCTGGACAGTGGAAAAGACTCTTATGTTTCGTTGTGCCTCTGTTTTGAGGCATTTATGTTGATTTGGATTGTCTCCCCGTCAGGATGCCGATTCTGCTTCCTGTTCGAACACCAGGATGCATTGCGCGCCATTCAAGACCACGTCTTCGTTGACAATTACCTCCTGGAGGTTCTCCAAATCCGGGAGATCGTACATGATATCGAGCATGGCCGATTCCAGCATAGATCTCAGCCCCCTGGCCCCTGTCTTGCGGGAAAGGGCTTCCGAGGCCACCGCGCGGAGCGCCTCATCAGTGAAACGCAGATCGACGCGCTCGAATCCGAAAAGCTTCTTGTACTGCTTCACCAGGGCGTTCTTCGGTTCCAACAGGATTCTTACCAGCGCCTCCTCATCCAATTCGTGCAGAGTCGCTGCAACGGGAAGTCTGCCCACGAATTCGGGTATCAGCCCGTAATGTATCAGATCTTCCGGCTGAACTTGCTCGAGCACATTACCTATTTCCTCAGAGCCGGCCCCTCCGATTTCGGCATTGAATCCCATTGACTTCATATTCATTCTCTGCTGAATAACCTTGTCCAAACCAACAAAGGCGCCTCCGCAAATGAACAATATGTTGGTGGTGTCCACCTGAAGGAACTCCTGCTGTGGATGCTTCCTCCCGCCCTTGGGGGGCACGTTGGCCATTGTCCCCTCAACTATTTTCAGCAGGGCTTGTTGAACACCTTCTCCGGACACATCTCTTGTGATACTGGGATTCTCGGTCTTGCGTGATATCTTGTCGATCTCATCTATGTAAACGATTCCTCGAGAAGCCCGAGATATATCGTAGTCCGCGTTCTGGAGGAGATTGAGGATAATGTTTTCCACATCCTCTCCCACGTAACCTGCCTCGGTGAGGGTTGTGGCGTCCGCGATGGCAAACGGAACGTTGAGAATCCTGGCCAAGGTCTGCGCCATGAGCGTCTTTCCCGACCCGGTTGGACCAATGAGAAGGATATTGCTCTTCTGCAGTTCCACTCCCTCCAGGTCGGGCTTGGCCTCTATGCGCTTATAGTGGTTGTGAACCGCGACCGAGAGAATCTTCTTGGCCTGTTCCTGGCCTATCACGTAGTCATCAACGGCCTTCTTTATGTCGGCAGGAGTCGGAGCCCTTGTGCGGGCCCGACCCTTTTCTTCTTTCTCGTATTCCTCGGCAATTATTTCATTGCAAAGCTCTATGCACTCGTCACAGATATAGACCGTCGGACCAGCGATAAGCTTTCGAACTTCGTCCTGACTTTTTCCGCAGAAGGAACAGTAAAGGGAAGAGAAATTTCCTTTTCGGCCCGTCATAGGTTCCTCCTTGAGCCTTGGTTGATTGTTGTATCCTGAGTAACGGATATTGGGGTTTCCATAATAAGATCGTTTCTTTGAGAGTCCAGGCTCACGACTCCGGATTCTCTACAGCTTCAGCCGACTCCCGCCGGGAAATCACCCTGTCCACTATCCCATATTCAGTCGCCTCCGCGCCGCTCATGAAGAAGTCTCTTTCCGTATCGGCTTCAATGCGGTCAAGGGGCTGCCCTGTGTGCTTGGAAAGAAGGAGGTTGAGTTCCGTGCGCATGCGTAAGATCTCCTTGGCGTGGATCTCTATGTCGGTGGCTTGGCCCTGAAATCCACCCATCGGTTGATGGATAAGGATGCGTGTATGGGGAAGGGCGTGGCGCTTGCCCGAGGTTCCTGCTGCAAGCAGCAGCGCCCCCATGCTCGCGGCCTGACCGATGCAGATCGTCTGGATATCGGGTTTCACATACTGCATCGTATCGTAAATTGCCATACCCGACGTGACAACGCCGCCGGGAGAATTGATGTAGAAGTTGATGTCCTTGTCAGGTTCCTCACTCTCCAGGAACAGCAATTGCGCGATTATCAGATTGGCCACCATGTCGTCCACCGATGTCCCCAAAAAGATGATCCGCTCTTTGAGCAGCCTCGAATAAATGTCATAGGATCTCTCCCCACGACTTGTTTGTTCAACCACTATAGGTACGAGCATGTCCTCACTCTTTCTCGGATTTCTGATCTTTAGATTCTTCTTCTGCCTCGGCTGGCTCCACTTCCGTCACTTCCGCGTTTTCCTCAATCATCTTGAGAACCTCTTCCATCAGAAGCGTAGATCGCACATCGTCCAGCATGTTGTTTTTTTCCAACTGATCACGGTAGTAGTCTTCGGAGACTCCCAATTCCCGTGCGCTCTTTCTCATGGCCTCCTCAAACTGCTCATCAGAAACTTCAATCTCCTCCTGCTCACTGATGGCTCGCAGCATCAAGGTGACCTTTACCGCTTTCTCCGCTGAAGGACGGACATTGTCGCGCTGTTCCTGTGTCGGCGGCGGAAGTCGCTTAGGATCGATGCCTTGAAGTGCGAGATTCCGAAGGGTCTGTTCCAGAATCGCATCAATCTGATTTTCGATCATCGACTCAGGCACGTCAAACTCGTTCTTTTCGAGCAGACCTTCTGCGATCTGATCTTCCATCTCTTTCCTTGTTTGCGTTTCCTGCATGCGCGCTAGGTCATTCCGGATTTCGTCCTTGAGTTGCTCCAGACTACCAAATTCCCCGAGATCCTTGGCAAAGTCATCGTCCAGTTCGGGAAGGATGCGTTCCTTGACCTCTTTTATCGTGATACCGAATGTGGCTGATTTCCCCGCCAGTTCCTTGTTGGGAACATCATCGGGAAACTCAACGGTTACCTCTCGCGGGTCGTTCATCTGCATGCCTTCCAGCTTTGAATCAAAGTCCGGAAGATAAAAGTTTCTCCCGAGTTCCATGTGGTACTCGGAGACCGTCAGGGATTGGATCTCGCCCGACTCCGACCGGGCATTGATGTCAACCAACAGGTGGTCACCTTCCGCTACGGCCCGGGAGTCCGAAACCGGACTCAGTTTGGCCTGTCCTTCTCTTAGACGGTCCAGACGTTCATCCACGTCCGTCTCCTCAAGTTTCCGGATCGTCTTTTTCAGCTTCAGTTCTTTGAAGCCGCTCACCTCTATATTCGGCGGGACTTCAATTTCAGCTATGTATTTGAACGGCTTGCCGTCCTCAAAATCCTCCGGTTCCAAGCTGAGCACCGTCACGGGTATAATCTTCTCGCCTTGGAGCCCCGGCTCAAACGTTTCGTCGATTATCTTGCGGGCAGCTTCTGATTCCACCTGTTTCTTGAAATAGGATCGAACTAGATCCAGTGGAACCTTGCCCTTCCGGAATCCTTTGATCTGAACACTCTTTTTCAGATCTCGGTATTGAGAATCGATCAGATCGTTTACCCTGTCAACAGGAACCTCAAATGTTACCTTCTTCTTTGTATCGGTGACGTCTTGCACTGTTATATTAGTCATCTCTCCTCTTCAAATACCAGGAACCCTATCTTGATGAAATGAAACATGGGTAGACGGCTTTCACGCCCCTAATCCTGCCACACACCGGCTCGGCATGCCGTCTTCCCGACAGCCTTTCTTTTTGCTCACTTAGTATACGTCAATCCATTCCAAAAGGGAAGGGCATGGGCCCCAATGGCCAATCCTTCAGTTGCGCGCGGCAGATCGTCTCGTGGCGCACGTTATTGCGAGGAGAGAATCGACGAAGCAATCGCTGTATTCAGAGCGCTGGAGATTGCTTTGCTGCGCTCGCAATGACATCTGTCGGGAACACCCGAATGACTGAAGGACTAACCCAACGGGCCTCACAGGCTCATTCTTCTTGAACCTGAGCGCGGGTTCTGTTAGACAAGACGGCAACTTGGTCTTTGTCCCACACAATCTGAGCCCCTGGAAGAGCTTGCTCGTTTGCCGTCCGCGAATTCAATTCTGTCAGAGGCTCAGCGCAAAGTCGTCAGGAGGGATCTCTTGAGCCGGCCACATTCAGAAGATGCGCGGTTGATCAGTTTGGTCGTGCCGCTCTACAATGAAGAGCACAATGTACGACCACTCATGGAGCGATTGAAGAATCTCTTCGACAGAATCCAATGCCCGTGGGAGGTTGTCTTTGCCTTGGATCCCAGTCCGGACAACACGAGGGCCGTGATAATGGAACTCGTTCAGGAGGGCTGGCCCGTGCGTCTTCTGACCTTTTCAAGGAGAATCGGCAAGCCCCTTTCTTTGCTCGCGGGCCTCGATCACGTCAAGGGGGATGCTTGCGTGATCATTGACGCTGATCTTCAGGATCCACCGGAACTCATAGAGAAAATGATAGGAAAGTGGCGCGAAGGCTTTGAGGTGGTCATAGCACAGAGAATGTCGCGAAAAGGGGAAAGCGCCCTGTATCTTGGCGCGGCCCGGATTTTCTACTGGATCCTTGAAAAGATCGGCGATGTTCACGTACCAGGAAACACTGGTGATTTTAGGCTCCTGGACGCTCGCGTCGTCCGTGAAGTCTGCCGATTCAGAGAGCGTCACGGCTTCCTGAGGGGCATCAACGCTTGTGTCGGCTTTTCAACTGCTCTAATACCCTTTGACCGGGACCCTCGATCGGCGGGAAAGACTCAAATCTCTGTGCTGGGGTCTGTGAACATAGCCCTGGACGGCATAATCCCCTTTTCCAGGATTCCGGTTCGTGTCATCTTCTGGCTTGGATTGGTGCTGATAGCGGCCGGCGGACTCGGGGGCCTGATTTGGCTATTCTGCGCGCTATCGTCGGGGTTCTCCGGAGTCGGCATGTTGGAAGCCGCCCTGGTCTGGGCCACGATTCTGGCCGGCCTCACCATAACCTGTCTGGGCATCATTGGTGAATATGTTGTGCGAACCTATGAAGAGGTGCGAGATCGCCCACTCTACATCGTGGATGAACTCATCGAGTCGGACGGCATTCCACGAAGCGTATTGGACTGATATCTTATGAAAGCTCTTGTAACCGGAGGCGCCGGGTTTATCGGCAGCCACATAGTAGATGAGCTTGTTCGCCGCGGAAACGATGTGATCGTGTACGACAATCTTTCCACGGGACAGGCCGGTCATCTGGAGCAAGCGGTCGGAACCGGCAGGGTCAAGCTGATAGAAGCGGACATACTTGACGCTCAGATGCTGAGAAAGTCCATGGAAGGGGCTTCTACCGTATTTCATCTGGCTGCGAATGCAGACGTGCGGGGAGGCCGGGCCGACACCTGGGTCGACCTGGAGCAGAATGTGGTCGGAACCCATCGAGTCCTGGAGGCCATGCGACACACAGGCGCGAAGAGCATCATCTTCACGAGTTCCGCTACCGTGTACGGCGACCCGGAGATCTTTCCTACCCCGGAGGACTATGCTCCGTTGCAAACTTCGGTTTACGGTGCTTCAAAATTAGCGGCTGAGGGATATATCCAGGCGTTCGGAGAATATTTTGACATACGTAGCTACGTGTTCCGGTTCGTTTCCTGGATTGGCGAACGCTACTCCCACGGCGTAGTTCATGATTTCATGAACAAGCTCCGGGACAACCCCGGCGAACTGGAAATCCTCGGTGATGGAAATCAGAGGAAGTCCTATCTTCACGTGGAAGACGGTATTCGCGGGATCTTCCAGGCCCTCGATGATGTCGAAGGCCCCAAGAACGTTTTCAACTTGGGCCATGAGGAGTACATGAACGTGAAGGAGCTGGCTGGAATCGTGTGTGAAGAAATGGGGCTTGACGGGGTTTTGTATCGTTTCACCGGTGGCGAGCGAGGCTGGCTGGGAGACAGCCCCTTTGTTCACCTGGACATCAGCAGGATGAGGAGCACCGGGTTTCAGCCCCGAATCAGTATAGAAGAGGGCATCCGCCGAACTGTCCGCTATCTCCTTCGCAATCCCTGGTTGCTGGATTCCAGGAAAAAGTGAGCGTTCGGCCTGTCGATGCAGGCCAAAGGAACGGTAGGCCCTTGACAATTCTGGACAAATACATAATCAAGGAATTCCTGAAGGTTTTCACGGTTTGCGCGGTCGGCTTTGTTCTCGTGTTCCTGCTGGTGGAGCTTACCGACAAGATCAAATACTATTTTCAGTACAACCCATCCGGTTGGCTGATGCTGAAGTATTTTCTTGTGAAGATCCCCGGGTATTTTTTCTTCGTGGTCCCGTTGGGCATTCTCATGGGCGGAATGCTCTCCCTCTTGATGTTGGCCCGGAACTCCGAAATCATCGCCATGCAGGCCAACGGCCTCGATGCGCTCAACATAGCCCGTCCGGTTCTGTTCATTGGGGTGGTAGCAAGTCTGCTGACGTTTCTCTTGAATGAGACCATCATCCCATGGTCCAACAGCTATAGCGAGTACATCCAGAACGTCGAGATAGCAGGTAAACCGGATCGAACGTTCTTCAAGGGCGACCAGATCTGGATGCGCTCTCCCGGCTCTGTGACCCAAGTTCAGAAATTCGTAAAGTCCAGTCAAGCGTTGGAACGTGTGACGGTCGTTCAATTGGACGCTGATTACAACTTCGTGCAGAGGCTGTTCGCGGACAAGGCCCGATGGTGGAACGGCCATTGGATCTTTTACGGGGTTAACCGCACCCGCAGATTACCCGGGGGACGATTTCGCGTGGAAACCATCCCGTCAATGGAAGGGCCTCTCAAGAAACCCCCGGCAGATTTCGGCAGAGTTGAGCGCCTTGCCAAAGAAATGAACTTGGTGCAGCTGTCTGCCTACATGGACAAGATAGTTCAAGAAGGCCATCATCCTACACGGTACCTGGTGGATTGGCACGACAAGATAGCCTTCCCACTGGTCTGCATCATAATGGCGGTGCTCGGTGTGCCGTTTGCAATGAAGGTGAATCCCCGAGGCGGGGGCGTTGCCATAGGACTGGCGCTTTCAGTGGTGATTGCTTTCGGATACTGGATGGTTCACACGTTGTTCATCGCGCTTGGGCATGGGGGATACATCCCGCCCGTGGCCGCGGCCTGGGCCTCCAACGTGATTTTCGGTCTCTTCACGACTGTGCTGCTCCTTCAGGCCGGAACCTGAAGGGGAATCCTACAAGAATGGATGCACTGCAAAGTCCACCGAGTGCCGTCACTGACCGACCATCCAAGAGGGGGGCGCCGGACCCTTATCTGATCCGTTTGAATTTCGCGAAGAGGCCCGGGTCCTTGGTATCCTCAAAGACCTCTATGGACGTGTACTGATTGGGACCTTCAAATCGAACGTACATGATCTCCTCCCCGCGCATGCCCTTGGGTCGATGCCGAAGTTCGTGCCCTGAGAGGGTCCAGTTGCCACCCTGGACAGTCTCCGAGCCTCCGTGTCGGGAGATCCGCCGAAAAGTCCCATCCTTGCGGTACTGAAGGACAAGCGTAAAAGCGTTGTGTCCCTTGCTCACGAAGGGGCGTCCTTTGTACCCCTTCCTGTAGGGCTTTCCCGGCTCCTTGGTTTCATATATCTCCCAGTTGCCTGTGAGCCCGGGTTTGGCTTCCGCATCTCCGGACGCTGAGTCCGCTCCACATAAGGGAACCGCCGGCAGACTCACAAGAAGCACGGCAGACAGCATTGCGACCATCCGCAACTTTTGCACCATTCGCTCCTTTCAACTCATGCACCGGATTTTTCAAAAAGGGTAGCGTGTGGCTCTGAAAGCCGCCCGAAAGCAAGTGAGCCCTCGGTATCACGATGCTGAAAACGTAGCACAAACGCCGGAGTTCCGCAACTTTTTACTTTTCTCTTGACACGGGAGTCATGGGCTTGGCATGAGATAGTTCATGCGCACACCACAGACTACGGTTCAGAAGACGCCCTTCTACATGAACGGCGATGTTCTCATGGCCCTGACCTACATGGTTTCGGGCGTTTTGATTACGCGCGAAGGGGGGCTGAAACTTTGGGAACTCTGGATTAAGCTCTCCGCGTACTTGCCGTTTTCGTTCCAGGACCAGGCGGCTCAAAAGATTCTCCCGTTCTTGCCGGTGATAACCAAGACATTCATAATAACCGTGAGCTCAGTCTGCGCGGTGATAATCGGTGTTCTGTGGATTCTTTCCGGGTTGTTCGAAGCAGTTCAGGCACGGGCGCGACCGTTCAGCCCCGCCGGCTTTGCCCGGCCGGATCTAGCGGCGGAGTCTCTAAGGACGGGAGCGCCTCAGTACTGGCGATCCCCACCGTGGCTTGTGCGAATCATGGCAGTGGTTTGGCCCAAAGCTCGTTTCATGACCCCGGTATCTTACGACCTGTTGGGCGAAGTGCTCGTGGCCTTCTGGAAAATACTCTTCATGAGTCTGTTGATCGCCCTTATGACCTTTCTTCTGCAATGGGCTCCCGCATTGTTGGAAAAACGGCTGAACGTGACGCTCAATCTGGCCGTTCCCTCTGCCATGCCGCTGTACTATGTGCTCGGCCTGATGGCTGCGATAAATCTCATCATAGGTCTCACGCTTGTTCCGCTTGGGCGACAGCTATTTCACCGCAGCTCCAAAGAGATTATTGTGAGGGGGCGGGGAGATCCTCACCTCTTTTTCGCGCTCGTTGAAGAGGGCTGCCTCCTTCTCAATCCCCGCGGATTTCCCGATTCGAGGCCTGTACGGCTTGAGCAGGCCTCGACCCCCCGGGCCAAGGGAACACTTGTTGAGACCTTTCCCACAATTGTCCGATCCTTTTCAAGGCCTGTAGGGTACCTATGCCTTCCTGTCATGGCCGTGCTCCTCGTGCTCGGGTTTTCGAGGCTGGTGCAGTTTCAGATGTCTGCACAAACCATGAGTCATGGTGATTTCCTGGCACTACAACTTCCCGCATATCTACTGGAAATCGTATTCGCTTTCAGCCTTATATTATGCGGGCTGCACGTATCGGAATGGGCTCGAAATCTCCTGGGGATTTGCAGATTCAAATCAGCGCTGATCTTTTGCCGTTTGAAAAGAGGCACCGGTTCTGAAAGCGTTCCTGTTGAAAAGCATGGAAAGAAGCGTTTGTTCGCTCGCGCTCAGGGACAGGATCCAATAGACTGGCAGACCGCGCAAGGCGTAGACGAAGAATTCGTTGATTGGGCAAAAGCCCCTGAAGCGGCCAAGCAATTCCGGGTTGAGATCACCTGGGCCGATGTTGTGTCCGAATCAGCCTCACCCGATGCGGACAGGCATCTGACCATTATGGAAAGGACCGAAGCATTGGACGGGGGAATGGCCAGAATTCTCGAGCTGCCGTTTCAAGTGAAGCTTGAGTGCGAAGAGCCTTTGCCGGCTATTGAAAGACCACCTGAATCTTCCTCTGACCTCAGTGAGGTTCAAGGTGGCGTCGAAAAGCCCTGAGCAGTCCGGAAAGCGGGAGTCAGAATAGTCATGAAGTTCCAAAGGAAGAGAATGATCATTGTCGCCACGCTTCTCCTTGTCGCGGTCGCGGTTGGGATTTTTGCTCTCATACTGGTTATGGACAGTACCTATTTTCAGAGTCCTCAGTACACACGACATGGAGAAGGACCCTCAGATGTTCTCGTGGTGTACTACTCTAGATCGGGCAACACAGCGGCATTGGCCAGGGAGATAGCCAGAGGGCTGGAGGCCGACACAATAAGGATAGAATCACGAGAGTACCCTTTGGATTTCAAGGGTTGGCGGAACGCGGCGGGTGACGCTCTGAAGGGTTCTCTCCCGGAAATCACTCCTGAAGTCGTTGACTTGAAGAAGTACCGCTTGGTTTTTCTGGGCGCGCCGATATGGTTTTGGCGACCAGCGCCACCATTATGGACGTTTGTGGAGAAAAACAGCTTTATTGGGAAGAATGTCGTAGTATTCAACACGTTTAACAGTGGTTTCAAGGAAGACGAGATGGAGGTATTCCGGAAAAGGATTAGAGAAAAGGGAGGGAGCTTCATAGATCATGTTTTTGTGAGACGAGGCCGAATTATTTTCCAAATGACCGGAAAAGAGCTCATAAAACAGTCACAACAACTGGTGAAGAGCAAGGTCGCCCAATGGAAAGCCCTTATACGGAAACCACACGAGCAATAGTCGGCCTGATTCCAGTTGCATTTCAAACCCGGAACATAAGAAGTGAGCGATTTGTGGCAGTTACCTAAAACAATGACCGATTGATTCTTGGGCGCCATTATCGGCTTGGTCTTCGGCGCCTATTCGCTCTTTCAACAAGCTGCATTCTTACGAAACTTTTTGCGAAATGGTATCAGTACTCGTTTGATCGCGCGGCGGTATCACGGATTCGCAGGCTGGAAAGCCTGCGCCACAGGAAGAAGTTTCGGAGGAATACGAAACTGATTTCGAGAACCACTATAGGATCCACGCGGGCGAAAAGAAAGAAATGGTTCCCACAAAAAAAAGAGGAGACCCACAGGTCTCCTCTCCTTGATTTGGTTCGGGTGTGTCAGGGATTACAGTTCAAGCCAGGAATGGGAATAGAGCGAATGCGCCAGCAGGAGCTTGGCTGTCTTGACGTAATCGACCTCTTTCTTGTCCAGGCCCGATGTGTCAATTTCCTCGCCGTCCATGACGCGTCCCACCAGTTCTTCCAGTTCCGGCGCCTTGTCGTGGGCGATGTTTACGATCTCGTCATCGAACCCGTCGAGTATCGCTGAAGTTATCCCGCACCTCTTCAGCATGATCAGGTAGACCTGATTCAGAACGTCTCGCAGTTCGTCGGGGGAACCGTTGCTGACATTGGAGAGCCCGCAGGTAGATTGACATCCCGGCGCGAGATCAGGCAACCACTGCATAAAGGTGGTACATCCCTGAAGCTCTTGCTGCTGTGAGGAAACCGGCACAACGATCGGGTCGAACCAGATGCTCTCCAGGCCGATTCCCAGTTCCGTGGCCTGTGTCATCATGCTGTCCAGGAGAATCGTGCGCTCGTTCTCATCCCGGGGGATTCCGTCGGGTCCCCACATCAGTCCCACCATCTCGCAGTTATACTTGGGGACAAGCGGGAGTTGAAGGGCCATGCGCTCGGGAGTGGCCATGATGGAGTTGATCACCGCCGGCCCATCCTTGATCTCATAAACCTGGAGACCCGCTTCCACTGCTGCACTATTAGTGGTGTCCAGGAATAAGGGGAGGTCCGTCGCCTCCTGAACCGTCTTGACCAGCCATTGCATCATCTCGGCTCCGCCCTTGCGAGCCGGACCCAAGTTGAGGTCCAGCAGGTCGGCCCCCCGCTCCGTGAGCTTCTCCGCCCATTCCTGAATGGGCGCCGGGTCCTTCTCACGCATGGCATCGCCCGTATATTTCGACATTATATTGATGTTCTCGGCCACAACCTTCATCATAGCCACATACCTCCTGGTTTAACTACCGTTCCTGAGCGGAACGCAACTTGCGTAATCGAATCTCCCATATGCCGACAATGAATCAGCAGAGAATATTGACATCTCCACGACAGGCGCGTTAGCGTGTTTCCGTCGTGAGATGGTTCTACGATTCAGGGCGCTATGGTCGAGCGGCGCCCGGAGGCGCCGCGAAGTTCTGCCGAATCAAGCGTAATTCTGACGCAAATACGCCGGAATGTGCGCCCCTTCCCTGGGTCCGATCAGGATCTTCCAGTCCGGGAGCTCTTCTTCCAGGTCGCCGCTGATGATTGCCGCCGCGCCTGGGATGACGAGTTCCTTTTTCATGGCCTTGTCTTCGATCCCGCATTTCTTGACAAACGGTCCAATGAGATCGCCCACGAATTTACCCGCGGCCCATGCGGTGAGGACGGACAGTCCGTCGGTGTTGACGACCAACAGCCAAGACGGCACACGGCTCGCCTCAATCTCTCCTGAAACTATGAAGTAAGTGAGCGAAAAATTGCTCGTTATGAGCACCGGGGAATTATCGTCGGGGTTGTTCAGCTCGTATATGCCTTGTTCGGTTGTCATGGGCCGCTGCGGGTCCGTGAAAATGTTCAACCGCTGCAAGAGCAACGGGAAGAGGACTTCTCCCCTGAAATCGCTGAGGATTGCGATGCCGCCGTACTTGGCGATAAACGTGCCGGCTGCAATGGCCTCGTCCACAGGGTTATCGGCCATTTCGCCCGGGAAGACGATTGTGGGGAATCCCAGAGGCCGATAAAGTTTCTCCACCGCGAGACGCCGGATCATGACATTGTCCCGCAGGAGCTCACTGAGGCCCTTGGCCCCGGAATCCAGCACTATGTCTTTATGGCCTTTTTCCACGAGCTTGGCGCTTAAGCGCGCCACGTCTCCCACCTTGTCGGCCTTGACCGTTAGCGGGCAGTTGTGCTCCTTGGCCAGTGCGGAAACATCTTCCAGACTATCAGCCGTTGCCGCGTGCAAAAGCGGCTTGTTCTTGCCGACTTCTGCCAGGGCGGCCTTGAACGAGTCCAGGTTGTCGCTGACGAGAACCAGGGCCGCGCCCGCGTCGGAGGCCTTCTTTGCAATCTGCGCGAACCGGGCTGGATCTCCTCCGTCCTTGACAGCGATCAGGTCGGCCTTCAGGGTGAGCCCTACCCTCTCATATTTGAGGTCTTGAAAGGCCTTGATCTTTTCGTCCACAGTGGAGTCGTCTTCAGAAGCAGCTATCATGCACCCCAAAAGGGTGGGGTTGTTGAAGGTCTTTTCATGTCTGAAAAGAACCGTTTCTCCACCGGCCTTTGCAACGCCGTCCCCTGTTCCTATCTCGACGGTCCTGATGGGAGGGGCCGACGCTGAAGCGAGCTTGTCTTTGGCTTCATCTGAAACGTATGGGCAGGCATCCAGTTCGGCCTTGCCTGCGGCAAGGTTCATGGAAAAGGCGAGGCATGTTGGAACACCACACTCCCCGCAGTTAGTCTTGGGCATCAGCTTAAAGATTTCGATACCGGAAAGCGCCATGGATTAAACCCTCCCTCTTTGTGGAAGATCACCAATCGCGGGTGATGAATATAATTTGAGATCGCAGAGGAAGGGGGCTCCGGGAGAAAGAGCCCCCATTCGGCTGCAAATCGTACAGATCTGCCGTAGTCGCGTCACTCTAGCCCACAATCGGGTCCATAGTCAACGCAGGATGCTCCTTTTCCTGAAGGAAAGGAAGGATCGCATCCTCGGTATCCCCGACTGTTTCGTCAGCGATCCTATCGGAGAGATTGGACACGCCCAGCGCTTCTCCGCGAGCGTCGATCTTCTCCTTGAGAGCCTCCTTGAGCAACTTAGGCAACCAGACCAGTCTCAGAATGCCTCCCTCGGCCGCGACAAACTTCGGCGAACCAATGTAAAGCTTGCTGTGGCCCACGAACCCGGGAGTGATGTTACCGCCGCCCGCGCTTCCGGCCAGGGTGGTGAACTTCATTCCACAAGGAGTGATTGCTTTGTAGTCGCGATCCACACTCATGACTCCGTTGCAGGTGGGCAGCACCGCGGCAATGCACTCGAAGCACCCGCATGAAGTCATGGGGTCTTCCATAATGGAGTACGCGTTGTACTTCTCGATCTTGCCCCGTGAGGCCTGGCTGACGAAATCATTGACACCTTGCCACTGGCCCAAGCGCTCGTCGAGCGTCTTGCCCTTGTCAATAGGCTGATTCGGCCCCGTAGGATTGATCTCATTTGAAGCTTTGCAGTCCAACCAGTTGTATGCGCCGCAAAGTCCCGCGCGCTCCGGGGTCACCACGCAGACATGTGTCGGAGCAAAGCTCTGACAGAGTGTGCATGAGTAGAAGGTCTTTTCATCCTCGTCGGTCATACCCTCAACACGCGCGTCCCTCGTAGTATAGCTCTTCTTGGCCCGCTTGAGGAGGGCGTCGCAATCTTTCTGCTCCGTATAGATGGTCACCTTGACCTTGTCCAGAACAGACCCGAAATCCTGATGATACTTGGCGTGGAGAATGGATCCGAAATGTTTGAGGGAGAATCCCTTTTCCACCGCCCCTTTTCCGACCCTGAACCAGGCGATGTCCCTCTGTCCTATGTGCATCATGCCCTGGGCATAGTTGATAAGGTGGTGGATCTGGCGTTCAAGGATCGGCTCAAAGTCGGGCTGCATCTTGCGCCCGGCAACCTCAACCTGGATGCCGAGGGGAATGCGCGTACCCGGTTCAATGTCTTTGAGGTCCGGACCGATCAATTCGATCTCGCCGTCCTCAATCTCATTCATTTCCTTCATCACCGTCCACTCGACAGCTGTGGTCTTGCCGCCGCCGGCCTCCATGTAGATGTCGTCCCCTCGGATCCTCTCGCCCTCGAAAGCGGGTCCATAAGCGACCGGCACAGGAACCTCGGTTACCGTGACTTTCAGACCGCGTACCTCAATGGCCTTGGCAACGATGTCTGAATGGGGAATGTTGGAAATAACATGCTCATACGTGCAGACACCTGTCGGCAGAATCTCGGGAATCGGCGTGTCGGCAATGGTAGGGAATCCGTAGTTGATGCACCCGGCAGCGGCTGCGTACCATTCGTCGCTTACATCACCGAGGGCCAACACGAACGCGAAGACGCGGTCCTTGTTGTAGATGAGGACCTTCCTGAAGTCCCCCGGCGTTATGCCGCCGAAGCTCAACGCGGCCCTGGTGGCAAAACCGACAGCAAAGATGGCGGAAGAGATGTCCGGGCCAAAGGGAACCAGACGAGTCGGCCATCCGATCTGTACACCTGCATCCACCAGCTGCTGGGAGAAGGAAGTCTTATTGTACTCAGCCGCCATGAACACGTAGAGATTCTTCTTCTGGAGTTCCAGGGCCATTTCCGCGGCGATTTCTTTGCTCGGCGCGGAGCCGACTATGGCAGCGAACCCGGGCGCGGTGCCGTCAACGAACTCCACTCCCCTTTTTCTCAGGATAACGTCATCCGCGGCGCCCAACCAGGGCTTGTCATCGGTGGGGTCTTCCGCGGGAAGATAGAAATCAGGGTCTTCGATGTACCGGATCGCCTCGATGATCTCGTAATTGAACAGAGACGCCATGCCCGCGTCCAGGACCGGGCCCAGGTAAGGCAGATGCGCTTTCTCCCTGACCTGGGGTGGAATCAGCTGTTCGCTGCGATCGAGAACCAACCCCACATCTCCCAGGGTTTTAACGGGGAACCCGAGAATGCCGTAGATTACGGGTAGATAGTAGCCCGTGTTGGGAAAGGCCACCTCTTTCTTCTTCCCATGCTTCTTAACGGCTTTCTCATAATTCTTCCTGGCCTTGTTATAGACCTTATGAGCGCCGGCTATGACATTTGCTGCAATGATCTTGGACACTTTGTATATCCTCCTCTGGAAACTTGAAGTCTCATCAAAGGGGAGGGGGGGCCCTCCCCATTTTTAAGCCGAACGCTCGAACTACTCGGACAGCTCACGGCGTGACTCCATGTCCATGAGCACACGCTCTCTGGCTTTGTCGATGCCGAGATTCTTTCTGGCCCGATCGATTTCAGCTATACATCTTCTGGCCATCTCATAGGGATCCTTCTCCACGAAGTCCCATCTGCCACCATAGACCTTCTGGATATCCTTGAAGAGGTAGTTGGTGCAGACATCCTCATTGATTGTCGGGAATCCCGGACCGCCGAAGAGGACGTAAACGCCGGAAGCCACGAAGTACTGTCCGATGGAGATGGCTTTCTCACTCATCCATTCCGGGGCCACGCCGACAGCCGGGACCTCCCCGATGTCGTCCCCCAGCCCGCCGTCTCTCACCACCGCTGTGGCGGCCATGAGGATTCTGGTATTGTCCACGCAGGACCCCATGTGCAGCGCGGGCGGAATCCCGACCGTCTCGCACACTTCCGCGAGGCCCGGTCCCCCGTACTTGGCCGCTGCCTCCGGGGTTAGAAGCCCGGCTTTCCCCAGTGCTATCGCTGAGCATCCTGTGGTCAACACGAGCACATCGTTCTTGATGAGCTCCTTTGTCAACTCCACGTGCAGATAGTCGTGCTTGGTGCGCGCATTGTTGCACCCGACGATTCCGGCCAGACCCCGGATCTTGCCGTTGATTATGTTGTCGTTCAACGGGCGGTAACTGGCCCGGAACATACCCCCGAGCATGTAGTTGATGGTCTCGTGGCTGAATCCCACGACCATGTCCTGCTTTTCCGTGGGAATGGCCACTTTGCTCTTGTCTCGGTTGGGAAAGTTGTCAATCGCTTCCCTGACGATCGCGCGTGCGGTAGCCAGGCCCTCGGCTTCGTCGTACGCGTAATGCTTGTACGCTCCCTGCATCTGCGCGATGGGGCTTGTGGTGACGATTTGCGTGTGGAAGCACTTGGCCAGTTCCGCGACCCCCTGCATAATGCACTGGACGTCGACCACCATTGATTCCAGAGCGCCGGTTATTATGGCCATTTCCTGTTGCAGGTAGTTGCCCGCGATGGGAATGCCGTGACGCATCAGTATCTCGTTGGATGTGCAGCAAATGCCACCCAGGCTGATACCGCCCGTAGCGCCCTTGCTCCTCGCGTATTCGATCATCTCGGGATCTTGTACCGCCTGAACGATGATCTCAGACAGGGACGGTTCATGGCCGTGCACGATGATGTTTACCGTATCCTCCTGCATGCAACCCAGGTTCACCTTCCCAAGGATCGGCACCGGTGTTCCGTACATGACATCAGAGAGATCCGTGGCTATCATGGATCCGCCCCAGCCGTCCGCAAGCGAGCATTTGGTAGCCAGGCGGATGATGTGCTCCATTTCCTGGTTCACGCCCATATGGGTCATGTGCATGACCTCGACTATCGGGCGGTCGCAGCCGGTAGGAATGACTCCTTCTTTTCGCCAGATCTCCTGTCGTTTGAGCGGCGCCCGCTTGATGTTGAGCAATTCGCCGTGCTGCTGACCGTACTGAGCCAAGGCTACTTCACCAACTTCAATCGCGATGTCTTTGACATCACGATCTTTGGTTTCGACGCCGTAGTCCATGGCCACAGCCATCAATTTGGGAATGTCCTTGACGTGGTAATCGGGGAGTTCACCCTTTGCCGCACGCAGGAAGGTATGCGCAACGTGGCGACCATGGTCACTATGGGCGGCGCAGCCGGCTGCCACCATTCTGGCGAAGTTACGCGCTGCGATGGTTTCAGGAGTGGCCCCGCAAACGCCTGTTCTCTTCAGCCGTTCTTCTGGTGTTTCTTCCTTTTTCTTCGGCGGAAGGACTCGACAGGGACCCATGTTGCAGATCTTGCAGCAGGAGCCTCCCTTGCCGATGGGGCAAGCCGTCATGAGCCTGGCGCGGTGAAAAGCAGTCGAATAGCCTTCCCGGTCGGCTATGGCCAGCCCGTCCAAAGTGACCTCGTCAATGGTGTACTCGGTCCAATCAGCAGGCTTCAGTTCTCTCTTCTTGATCGGGGGACCCGCGGGGGCCGGCGCTGCAACTTCTCCCGGGGCAGGTGCGGCCGCGGCCGGCGCCTGACCGGACACGAGGGCGCCCAGGCCGGTTGTCAGATTCTTCACAGCCCTGAACACGCCTATCATTTCCTTTAGGCCTTCAAGGTCTTCCTTGGTCATATGTGCCATTATTTGTTCCTCTATCTCGCCGGCGTCAGGCTCGGCCGACGCGGGTTTTGCCGCGGCCTTCTTTGGCGCCGCGGGGGGCTCTTCCTTCTTGGGAGGAGCCGCTGCCGCGGGTTCTTTCTTGGGCGCCTTCGCAGGCGCTTTTTCTTCTGCGGGGGCCTTTGTCGGGGCTGGCTTGGGCGCGGCCTTCTTTTTGGGCACAGGTTTTGCCGCTGCCGGCTTGGCCGGGGCCTCGGCAGACAGTGAAAGATCCACGTCCATGGAATCCAGATCTGTCTCTATGAGAAGATCGGACAGATACTTACGGATGTGTTCCACGGTCTTAGGGTGCCGCAGGATCAGGAGATCGGACCCTGCCTGGAGACCGCTTATGGCTGTTATGGCCTCAAGGTTGACGCCTCTGATTTCCGGGTCCCCTATTTTGGGTTCATCTTCGGCAGAGAGCTTGGCCTCTTTGGTCTTCCACACCTCCTCGGCTATATTCGAGATGATGGGATACTGCAGCTTGTCATCATTCTGGGTCAGGGCGGCCTGGCGTATCCTCTCCATAATGGAATAGCAATATTCCATGCCATAGCCGACTCCACCCGTGGTGGGATCTATGAGGATCTTGTTGTTGGGAACACCAAGGTTCTCCAGCAGAATGTTCAACTGCTTGGCCAAATTAATGTCGATCGGCGAATTCGCGGCCACCACATGCTTGTAAGCAATGGCAGCTGCGCCTATTTGCTTGTAATTATTCTCCGTAATCGGGCCGATGACCAGGTTCATCCCGTCGCAGGCCTCGCAAACGGCCTTGAGAGTCTCAGTGTTCTTTTCATCGCTGGAAACACCCCACACAATCAGGGGAACATTGACGGCCTCCGCGACTTTCCTGGCCACTTCCGCTGCATGGTCGGCGGAGAGGTCCTGTGCGTTCGGGTCAGTGCCGGCGAGCCAGAGACATACCATGTCGGCCTTGTACTCATCGACACACTTCTTGGCCCAAGCCACCGGATCTCCAAGCACGTCCTTGAAAGCCTCCAGAGTGGCTTGAGGCCATTCGTCGGGCTCAATGTCCATGACTTGGAGCGCCAGTTTGGGAGGATTGGGGCTCTTGCCCTCAAAAGAGTAAAAGCTGTAACCCGTCTCACCCCCCAGGACAACTTCGGCCCCGGGTTTTCCAATTGTGACTTCTCTGATCTTTCCTGAATATTTGACTTTGGGCAGGTTTGCCATTCACCACCTTCCTTGACAGCTAACTGGATTGAACGTCTCGGTGACTACTGTACAATAACCGCTTACGCTGGGGTCTTGCGCTTTTCACTTCCGAACCATTCACCGGGATCGCTGCTGAAATACCTTTCGGCTGATTTAAGGTAACCCATCACCGGATCGGCTTCAACGCCCATGCTGACTCCGCTGATATTGTTTCTCCACTCGTACCGATCCTCATCAGGACTGGGGCCATAGGTGGGGATGAGAATCTTCACCTTTTTGCCGTCAAACCTTTCCTTTTCTTCAAACTTGTCTTTCGCCATGAAGGAGTACCTCTCTTTCGTTGCAATAATCTATGAGCGTTCCGGCAGTCACACAGCCGGTGATCGATCTCAGTCTTTGCGAATGCAATTGCGATGGATGGACTGCGGTATTATGGACGAGTAATTGCGAAGCCGCAACATTTATTTTGGATCTTCACGCAGATAGCACGATTTCGCAAAGTGTGCGCGCATACCAAAGAAGGGACCACGAATTCCCGGATACTTCTTGCCCGATTCCCTCCCCGGCTCTTGTGCGACTGCTAGCATAATATTGATTGGCCGGACAGTCAACAAACAATTGCCGTTCCGCGTAATCATTCACTGGTGTGCGGCACGCGTCCCACAATGGGATTGCAAGTCTGCTCTACGTGATACCCGGGGTGAAGAGGTCCCACGTTCTGCGCCCTCATGAACACTTGCCCCCCGACATTTTGCGAAATCATTGAATGTGCCGGCACTCCCCCCTCGTCAGGGAATGATTACGCTTCTTGCGCGAAGCGGATCACAGCGCGGAAGGCGGCGCTGGGTTGGTTGACAAGTAATCCAGCCTGTTCAGGGCGTTCAGCATGGCCCTGGCCGAGGCCACCAGAATGTCCTCGTGAGCGCCTTGGCCGATGGCCGTGTGGCCGTCTTCCTCCAAGCGGATGGTTGCCTTTCCCAGGGCATCGGTTCCGCCTGTGATCGCACTGATGGAGAATCGCACCAGCTTGGGTGTTCGACCGGTGAGTTTGAGTATCGCGTTGTAGGTCGCGTCCACAGGACCATTCCCCAGTTCTGCGCCGTGGAATTCCCGTCCCTCGATCGTCATCCTCACGGTCGCGGTGGGGACCACGTCGGATCCGGACATCACGGTAACGGACAGCAACTCGTAGGTCTCGGCCACTCTCAGGACATCGTCAAATATTATGGCCTCGATGTCTTCATCAAATACGCTCTTCTTGTGGTCCGCGAGATCTTTGAATCGGGTAAAGGCAAGGTTGATGTCTTCATCGGTGAGATTGAATCCCAGGGTCTTCACTCTCTCCCGAAACGCGTGACGACCGGAGTGTTTGCCGAGCACCAGGGAAGACTTTCCGATCCCGAGAGATTCAGGGTCCATTATTTCATAGGTGGACCTCTCCTTCAAGATTCCGTGCTGATGAATTCCCGCTTCGTGTGCAAACGCGTTTGCGCCCACTACGGCCTTATTGGGCTGCACTGATATGCCGGTGATGTTGCTGACCAGCCGGCTTGTCGGATAGATCTGTTCCTTATGTATTCCGGTTCGTAACCCGAAAGACTTGTTTCGGGTTTCCAGGATCATGACGATTTCTTCGAGCGCGGCGTTACCCGCCCTCTCACCGATCCCATTGATTGTGCACTCTACCTGTCTGGCGCCCGCCTCGATCGCGGCCAGGGAATTTGCAACCCCGAGCCCAAGGTCGTTGTGGCAGTGCACCGATAATATGACATTTTCGCTGCCGGCCACCCGTTCTTTGACAGTGCGGATGAGGTTCGCTATCTCGGCCGGGTAGGAATAGCCGACCGTGTCAGGTATGTTTATTGTTCCCGCTCCGGCATCGATTGCGGTCCGGATGACCTGACAGAGAAACTCGGGGTCGCTCCTTGTGGCGTCTTCGCATGAGAATTCCACCCAGTCCGACAATGAACGGGCCTGGGTTACGGCCTGGCCGGCCATGTCAATCACCTGCTGCTTGGACATATTGAGCTTGTGTTTCATGTGAATGTCGCTGGTGGCGATGAAAGTGTGTATGCCCGGCATCCTGGCGCGTTCCACTGCCTTCCACGCGGCCTCGATGTCCGCCGGGAGCGATCTGGCCAATCCGACCACACGTGTTTCAGTGGTTTGGGCCGCTATCTGACTGACCGCGGCCAAGTCCCCTTCAGAACTGGCAGGAAAACCGGCTTCTATTATGTCTACTCCGAGCTTCTCCAGTTGGTGCGCCAGGCGCAGCTTTTCACGCTGATTCATGGTCGCTCCGGGAGATTGCTCTCCGTCGCGCAGTGTGGTGTCGAATATGAGGACTCGTTCGGACATTCTTCTCTCCCTGGATGTGCGCCTTCTCCGGCCACGAAGTCCGGTCGGCGCGGGCGCGTTTGCACAATTTACGATATCGGATTCTTTGGACTCAGCCCTGTATCGGCCTGCTTCTCTTCCGCGGCCGTTTCTTCGATCTGCCTCTTCCTTCGGACTTGGAGTACCCAGGTCAAGACCGGGCCTGAAATCACGTATCCCGCGCAGAGAAGGAAGGGGACTACATAAGGCGAGGCCGCAATGAGAGCCAGAATCAGGACAAAGGCAACCGTGGAACTGAAAGGTTTTTGCTTGGCCAGAGTGAGGTCCTTGAACGCATGGAACTTCACGCCGCTTACCATGAGGAATGACAGGACATACGTGAGGATGAATAGAACGATCCCGTGGTCCGGCGGATTCAGACCCAGCTTCTTGAAGATCAGAACAGTGGTGCCAATCATGGCCGCGGCCATGGGTATCGGCAGACCCTGGAAGCGCTTTGGGTCTGTGTTGCCGGACTGAACGTTGAATCGTGCCAGGCGGAGGGCGCCGCAAGAAACAAACACAAATGCAGTGACCCAGCCTATTCGACCGTAGGGTTCCAATGCCCACATATACATTAGCAGGGCCGGAGCCACACCAAAGGAGATAACATCGGCCAAGGAATCGAGCTCCAGCCCGAACCTCGTTGTGGTCTTGGTCAACCGAGCAACTTTGCCGTCGATTCCGTCGAAGAATCCAGCGATCAGGATCAGGGCCGCAGCGAGAACGAAACTTCCCTTTATCGCGGATACTATCCCGTAAAAGCTCAGGAAAATGCCGGTGAGCGTCAACAGGGACGGAAGGATGAATATTCCCCTTTTCATCCTGTTGATCCGTTGCCCCCGTCGTGAACGGCCCCCCTCACTGCCACGGGGCCTCTTGCGCTTGAAGAAATCTCCCTTATTCCGCGATGTTGTTGCCATTTGCAGCCGCCTTCCTTTTGGCCGACATCGTTGTCGGGACTGAGGCAAAGCTCGTGTCCGCGATAGACAGGCCCTGGAGCGAAAAGGTCACAGGTTTCTCCCTGGTTATGGTTCCCTCATACGTAATTCCGGGAGCTTGTACGGTTCGCAGTGAACGGTTACCTTCTCTGTTCTAAAATCCTACCTATAATACCATTTTGTTCTTCTGAGGTCACTGCATAGGTTTGAATATTGGTAATCATTCAGTTTCACGGGGCAGATATTTTCATCGATCGTGTCATTGCGAGGAGTGAAACGACGAAGCAATCTCCATGCCTGGCGAGAAGGAGATTGCTTCGCTTCGCTCGCTATGACATCCTGCCGGTGCCCCCGCGTAAGTGATAGGTTACGAATATGTTGATTGTTCCGGTAAGGGAACGTCATCCCGGTGAAAACAGGGGCGGGAATCCAGGCTTCCTCAAGATTTTGCGGACCCCGGGGCCTGCCCCGGGAATCCGATCCGGGGTCTGCCACTACAATTGCGTCAGCAACCTGTTGCAAGGTTTGTTTTGGGACACACCCTAAGCTTTCTGATTCTGCGCTATCACGGTGACCCCGGCCCTGACCTTGTCGCCCGTTTCAACGCTGACGCTCAGGTTCCCCGGGACATAGACGTCCAGCCTGGATCCGAACCTTATCAGGCCGAACCTGTCCCCCTGTTTGACCTTATCACCTGGACCCACCCAGCAGGCGATTCTCCTGGCGATCATGCCCGCAACTTGAACCACTTCAATGGTACGGTCATCGCCGACCACGACTATGGAATTGCGCTCGTTGCTTTGAGACGCTCGGTTATCGCGAGCGTCGAGAAACGCGCCCGGAACATGAGAGACTTTCTGCACAGCACCGGAAATGGGGCAGCGATTGACGTGAACATTGAAGATTGACATGAATATGCTGATCCGTTGCAGCCCGTCCCCCTCAAGGTTTTCCGACTGCGTGGGGCGGACTATTTCTTTTACGACTCCGTCTGCAGGAGAGAGCACCACGCCCTCAATTTCCGGAGGGGTTCGTTCGGGGTTGCGAAAGAAGCATGCCACTGCAAAAGACACAAGGAGAAAGACAAGGGACAGCTGGGAGTAGTCAAGCGACCACAGGAACAGGGCTGCTAAGAACAGGGGGATAATGAAGGGAAGACCCTCGCGCGCGATGAGTTCGTAATGACCTGTCCTTAAAGCCATAGATTCAAATCCTATCTCTTTTGATTTTTCTTGGCGCGTGGAATCGCGGTTCGTCCGGTGCGGATCAGGTCCAAAATACCGGTGGGTTTGAGTAATTCCAGTAAGGCCTCGATCTTGCCCTGATTGCCGGAGATCTCAAGCGTCATGGTCTCGTGGCTGACGTCCACCACCTTACCTCGGAAGATATCCGTAATACGTAGTACTTCCGCCCTTTTCTCATCGGACGCCCTTACCCGTATGAGAATCATTTCCCGGTCTACGTGGTCTCCGGTGGTTAGATCCTGGACCTTCACCACGTTAATGAGCTTTCTCAGTTGCTTGGTGATCTGCTCAATGATCTGGACATTGCCATGAGTGACTATGGTCATCCGGGAATAATCGGTATCAAGCGTTGGGGCTACCGTCAGGGAATGAATGTTGAAGTTGCGGCCTGAGAACATTCCCGCCACCCTCGCGAGGACTCCGGGTCTGTTTTCCACGAGCACTGATATGATGTGTTGGGATTCCATCTAAACGAGTATCATCTCCGTTATTTTGGCTCCGGCCGGGACCATCGGGTACACGCCTTCTTCCCTCTCAACCACGAAATCCATCACAACCGCGGAGTCCGCTTCCAAGGCCTGCTTTATGACCGAATCCACTTCCGAGGTGGTCGTTGCGCGCAAACCTACCGCGCCGTAGGCCTCAGCCAATTTGACGAAATCCGGTGTGCCCGTCATTTCGGTGTGCGCGTACACGCGGTCGTAAAAGCGTTCCTGCCACTGGCGAACCATTCCCAGATAACCGTTGTTGAGAATGGCCACCTTGATGGGCAGGCGGTATTGAGCCACGGTCGCGAGCTCTTGTATGTTCATCTGTATTGATCCGTCACCGGCTATGTCGATCACGGTTCGGTCCGGAAAGGCCACCTGCGCGCCTATGGCCGCGGGGAGACCGTACCCCATTGTGCCCAATCCCCCTGAAGAGAGGAAGGTGCGCGGTTCATCCAGCAAATAGTACTGCGCTGCCCACATCTGGTTTTGGCCGACTTCCGTGGTGATGATCGCGTTTCCTTGGGTGAGCTCGTGGAGTTTCTCCACCACGAACTGGGGCTTGATCGTTGTGGAAGTTCTGTCGAATCTCAACCGATGCTCGTTCCGCCATGCGGTTATGGTAGAGTGCCAATCTCTGAGCTTGTCCGGGGCCGCCTCGGAGAATCCGCTCTCCCGGAGTGTATCCACGAGCATGGCCAGCGCAGTTTTGGCGTCGGCCACAATGGGTACGTCGACCGGGATGTTCTTCTGAATCGTGGTGGGATCTATATCTATGTGAATGATCTTGGCGTCGGGCGCGAATTCGTCCACCTTCCCCGTGACCCTGTCGTCAAAGCGTGCGCCTACCGCGATGAGCAGATCGGAATGGCTCACCGCCATGTTGGCCCGGTACGTGCCGTGCATCCCGAGCATACCAAGGGACAGAGGATGCGCGCCGGGAAAACAGCCCAACCCCATAAGGGTCATGGTGACCGGGAAGCGAGTGATTTCCGCCAGAGTTCGCAGCTCTTTGTGCGCGCCCGACGTGATGACTCCGCCGCCTGCATAGATGACCGGCCTTTCAGCGTTGGCTATGAGTTGCGCGGCTCTTTTGACGGAGGGTTTGTGCGCGTTGACCGTTGGCTTGTACGTGGGCAAGTCCACGGACTCGGGGTAGCTGAAGGGGTGCCGAGATTGGATGACATCCTTGGGTAGGTCGATTAGGACCGGCCCCGGGCGGCCTGTGCAGGCTACCGTGAAGGCTTCTTTGATCGTGGCGGCCAGGTCCTCCACACGGGTTACCAGGTAGTTATGCTTGGTACACGGCCTGGTGATCCCGACAATGTCCGCCTCCTGGAACGCATCGTTCCCTATCAGGGCCTTGGGTACCTGCCCGGTGAAAACCAACACTGGAATGGAATCCATGTACGCGGTGGCAAGACCGGTAACCGTGTTGGTGCCGCCGGGCCCCGACGTAACAATGCAAACCCCGGGCTTGCCTGTGGCCCGGGCATATCCGTCTGCTGCGTGAACCGCGCCCTGCTCGTGCCGCGCTAAAATGAATTGGAATTCATCCGCGAATTCAGTTGACATGACATCGAAGACGTCAATGACCGATCCGCCCGGATAGCCGAATATGACCTCTACTCCCTCTTCTTTGAGGCAGCTGAGAACGATTTGGGATCCACTAAAGTTCACGGGGACTCCGTATGGACCCCGGAATGGACTGGAGACGACCTGCTAGTTCTGGTCTTTGCGAATTCTCATAATGATTCTTTCGATCTGCGTCCTGCCCTGCAGCTTCTTCTTCTTAAGGGCCTTTTGTTGAATTTCTTCCTCGGTAGTGAGGTAGACCCTGCTGTTGAACTTTTCCAGTTCTTCTTCCAATTGGAGGTGATCGGCCCAGAGCGCTTTCAGTTCCGGGTCCTTTTCCTTCCAGTCTGCAATCAGATCGAGGTCTCGTGTTTCCATCCGAAAATCCTGTTCGATAAGTTTGCTAACATTTTCTTTTCATTTATATGCTCGGATTGTTGACTTGTCAACCAATCCATGAAGAAGCCTTTAGCTCGGCCGTAGTAACCATTCATACCAATGCGCGGTCAAATGACTGACTTTGCCTCACCTCCGGAGAAGCCACGGAAGCCCTCGCAGCCCTCACCCTATCCCTCTGGGAGAGGGATAGGGTGAGGGCAGGGAAAGCCGATGACGGCGCAGCAGGGTTGTCACTTGTTCGAAAGCGCATTGGTATCAGTCATTGGGGGACCGACGGGAAGGACCACGTTCTCCAGCCTAGCGGATGGTAAGAGGGCGCGCACACAGGTGCGCGCCGTACAGTCGCCCCCACGAAACTGAATGGTTACCGGAAGGATTCATGACATTGTTTTTTGATACGAGTCCTGGTAGTAGAGAGACAAGGATACTCGTACGCTTGGGCTGAAATCCCTTGACGGTTTGTTCGGGGAATTACTCGGGTAACTGGTAGACCATTTCATTAATGCCGTCACCCTAGCCCTTTCCCGCCAGGGGAGCGGGTTTTCGGTCGCCCCCCTTCGAGGGGGGGGGCACGGGCGCTAACCTGGTGAACACACAGCGAGTCCCGCAGGGACTCCTGATAGTAGCCCCGGAATTCATTCCGGGGTACGCAGGCCCTACAAGGCAACTCCCGAGTCCCCGTGGGACGACTGAAACTCCTTCCCTACTTGTCGGAGTTCAGCCGTCCCTCCGGGACTCGGGCCCGTCGGTAGGCACGGCATACCCGGCGATGAATCGGTGGCTACTATCCAATGTGCCTCCGGAACATCTCGTCGGCACAGTCTAACACCAATGCGCAATCAAGAGAGTGAGATCACTCTTGGGTGGCACTGCCGGCTTGCCCGGCAGTGGTCTTTATGACTTAATTGAACGCGCATTCCTATGGAAGTCCTGTTTGTTCGCAGAGCCGCCGGCCCCAAGTAGGGGAGGCGGAGCCTCCCGGTATGCTATTCCCAGGCAGAGCCTGGGAACGAGAGGAAGAGACTTTTATGCTTCGTTGTCGCTTTTTTCGCGATGGAAGTTGGTATAAGTTGACACCTATAGGCCTAGGGGGAGCGTGATCTTAGGGTCTGTCACAGAATGAACCTTGCAACAGCTTGAATTGTTGGGCAGACCCCGGATCGGGGTCCGGGGCGGGCTCTGGGTGACTGCCCGGGTGCAGGGGTGCATAGGCGGAAAGGGCGGACACATAGGTCCGCCCCTACAGGAGAATGCCAACGCTATTTCGTGACAAGGCCTTAGCAGCCAGTATCAATGCGCATCACTATAGCTGTCCCTGAACCGTCATTCCGGCGAAAGAACGTCAGCCCGGTGAAGACCGGGACCGGAATCCAGGATTCTTGGTATCTTCCGGACTCCGGCAAACCCTGGATCGAAGGCACGGGACGGTTCAGATTCCCTATTGAAATATTCGTGGAGGGCGGTCTTGAAGCAGAAATTGGACTCAGCAAGCCTGGAACATCTTCGGATTGGGCAGAAGCTGCCCTTGATCACTCTCGGTCCGGTGACCGCGTATGATGCGTTAGCCATGGCTGGTTTGAGCCGGGATTTCCATCCGGTTCGGATACTGAACGATGTTGCGGCTGAAGCAGGCCATCCCGGGTTGGTGTTACATCCGCTCTTGATTTCCGGATTCGTGGGCCATGCTCTCAGTCAGATGGCGGCAGGCTATGGGATGAGTGGTATTACGATCAGCTACCTGGCGCCTGCCTATCAAGATGACACCTTGGTACTGGATTGCACACTTGCGGCCCGAGACCGCTCGGGAGTGATAGTGTTATCGTTCGAGGTGAGGCACAGCAAGCGTGGGGCCTTGGCTTTGGGCCGCGCCAGGATGCGGACCCCGGAAGGATTGTGAAGGGCAGGACCCACTCGACGTGGTGTGAATAGGTTCTCTTCGATATATGCGTTCTTCGACCAAGTAGGCCCATCCCTCGATATCCGCGTGTCCCCGTGCAAAGCAAGAACCCAAGACCTTTCTCGAAGCACCCACCCCCGGCGAGCCGCTACGGACTATAAGTATCTCGATAACTGCCATATAGTCTGGGTGGTGGACTGGGGGCACGGACTCAGCGGAGGCCACATGGCTTTGCACAAAAGGGAGCCCAATGTTTCACGTGAAACATTGGGCTCCCTTCCCATGTGATTTTCAGATGTTAGCGATCTATTTGGGCGCGGTGGGCGCTTCAGCCCCTCCGGGTACGGTCTTGTCACCCACGGGCGCATCCGACTTTACCGGCGAAGGTCCTTGCACCGGCACCGCGGGCACTGATTCCCCGTCGAGAATAGACTTGCCCGTTGTCACCGTAGGCCCTGAGAAATATGTCAAAGTGATCGACGTCACCATGAATATCACCGCGGCGGCAATCGTCAGCTTGCTGAGAAAAGTCCCCGGTCCCGCGCTCCCGAAAACAGTCTGACTCGATCCCCCCCCGAACACAGCGCCAATGTCGGCGCCCTTGCCCGACTGCAAGAGAATCATAAGAATTAGCGTCAAACAGACTACTATGTGTATCGTTAAGATCAGTGCCAAAAACATCCCTGCTTACCTCTCAGTCCAGCTACTTGGCCGCGTCAATGATGCCCAGGAACTCACCGGCTTTCAGCGACGCCCCGCCCACCAACGCGCCGTCAATGTTCCTGCACGACAACAATTCACGGGCGTTCGTAGACTTCACGCTCCCACCGTATAGTATCCGCACACCATCCGCAACCTGATCCGCGAGTTTATTCCTCAACTCTCCTCTAATGAATGCGTGTACTTCCTCCGCCATCTCCGGTGTCGCGGTCCGGCCGGTCCCAATACACCATACCGGCTCATACGCAACAACCAACTGACTTGAATCCGATATCGCGACACCTTCCAGTCCTTTACCAAGTTGCTCCTTCACCACATCGAAGGTTCGGCCGCCTTCCCTCTCTTCAATGCTCTCACCTACGCAAAATATGGGAACCAGATCGTGTCCCAAAGCCGCTCCTATTCGTTGATTCACCGTAGAGTCAGTCTCACCAAAGTACTGTCTCCTCTCGGAATGTCCCACAATAACGTGCCCACACCCGGCATCCCTGATCATCCCCCCGGACACCTCTCCCGTGAACGCTCCCTCATCCGCCCAGTAAAGATTCTGCGCGGCCACTCGAATTGCCGATCCGTCAGCCGCTTCAATCGCGGCCGGCAGGGAGGTAAAAGGGGGCGCAATGATCACCTCACACTTGAGGTCCACAGATCCCAGACCCGCACGCAGTTCCTTTACCAGTTCTCGGGTCTCCACCGCGGTCTTGTGCATTTTCCAATTGCCGGCAATGATCGACTTCCGTTCTGACATGAACCTATTTCCTCTCCCAAGGCCTCAGCGGAATGCGTGGTCTCGATCGATCCCAAGCACCGCGCTACGTTTAAAGAGCCGCCACACCAGGGAGCGTTTTCCCTTCCATGAATTCCATGAACGCGCCACCACCAGTAGAAATGTACGACACCTGCGATTCCACGCCCGCCTCTTTGACGGCCCTCACCGTGTCGCCACCACCCACAACACTGAACCCGGACGCGCTCCCCACGGCGCTAGCCACACTGCGCGTACCTGACGCGAAGCCCTCCATCTCGAATACGCCCATTGGACCGTTCCACACAATCGTTCCTGCTCCTGCGATGCTCGCCTTGAAAAGATCTGCCGTCTTCGGTCCGATGTCAAGGGCCATCTGTCCAGCCCCTACTCCGTCGGCTCCCACCACGCTAGTACTCGCACCAGCCTCCATCCTGTCCGCGACCACCAGATCCACGGGGAGAACCAGGGAACATCCCGCCTTTTTCGCGGCCTCCAAAATCTCTTCCGCGGTTTCGATCATCCCTTGTTCCATCTTGGAACTACCCATGTTCAGGCCTTGGGCCCTGAGAAAAGTGTTGGCCATTCCTCCGCCTATCAACACAGTGTCCATGCGGTCCAGCAAATTCAGCAAGACTCCCAATTTATCAGATACCTTGGCCCCTCCAAAAATACCGACTACGGGCTTCTCAGGATTTGACAACGCCCGACCCAGATTCTCCAGCTCATCCTTGAGCAACAGGCCCGCTGCCTTTTCATCCACCAGGGCCGCTACTCCGACCGTTGACGCGTGAGCCCTGTGCGCGGTCCCGAAAGCATCATTCACGTACACATCAGTGAGTGCTGCCAGATCCTCGGCAAACCCTGGATCGTTCGCGGTCTCCTCGGCATGAAACCGCAGGTTCTCCAAGACCAACACATCTCCGCCTGAAAGCTGTCCTACTGCGTTCCGGGCCTTTTCCCCTACGCAATCCTCCGAGAATCCGACTTCTGTTCCAAGAAGCGCTCCCAGCCGAGCAGCTACCGGCCTCAGGCTCATCTCAGGCTTCCTCTCTCCCTTCGGTCTACCCAAATGAGACGCAAGAATGCACTTTCCGCCCCGACCGGTCACATCAATGATTGTAGGGATCGACCTGCGAATCCTGGTGTCATCCTCCACCTCTCCCGACTCGCCCAGAGGAACATTGAAATCGACCCTACAAAAGACTCGCTTCCCTCGGACATCGACATCTTCAACGCTTTTCGGGGACATCTTCAACGCTCCTGCGAGTCAGTCTCAAACCAAAAACGGAAGCTTCTTTCCGTTCGAATGTCAATCCTTATATGCCCGGTCCGACCTGGGAGAATAGGCCTTCCACCGACCTACCCAACTCAAATCATCTTTTCCCCCATCAACATTGCAAGGTCTACCATCCTGGCCGAATAGCCGGATTCATTATCGTACCAAGACAGGACTTTGACCATGTCTCCCCCTAGACTAAATGTGGAGGGGGCATCGAAGATGCAGGAATATTCGCTGCTTACAAAATCAATGCTCACCAGGGGTTCATCGCTGTACTGGAGAATACCCTTCATGCGTCCTTCCGCGGCCCGCTTCATGGCAGCATTGACCTCCTCCACCGAGGCTCCCCGGCCAAGGGTGACCGTGAGGTCCACGAGCGAAACGTTCGGAGTTGGAACCCTTATGGCCATGCCGTCCAGCTTTCCCGCGAGCTCGGGTATAACCTGACCCACCGCTGTGGCCGCTCCCGTGGTGGTAGGAATCATATTTATCGCCGCGGCCCGCGCCCTTCGATAGTCCTTGTGCGCGGTGTCCAAAAGGCTCTGATCCATCGTGTACGCGTGGATCGTGGTCATCAGGCCTCGCTCCAGACCGAACTCATCGAACAAAACCTTTGCAACCGGGGCCAAGCAGTTAGTAGTACACGAAGCGTTGGAAACAACGTGATGATTGGCAGGGTCGTACGTTTCATCGTTGACGCCCAACACCAACGTTGCGTCCACTTTCTTGCCCGGGGCTGAGATGATGACCTTCTTCGCCCCTGCTCGTATGTGCTTCCCTGCGCTCTCACGGTCCCTGAAGATTCCCGTACACTCCAATACTATGTCAACATCCAGGTCTTTCCAGGGGAGATTCAGCAAGTCGTCAGTGATCCTCAGTGCGGGAATCTCTCGACCGTCCACTTTCAAGGCTTCATCCGAGAAATCCACACTCCCCTCGAACGTCCCGTGAACCGAGTCTCGTTTGAAAAGAAAAGCCATCATTTTCGGGTCCATCATGTCATTGACGGCCACCACGTCCACTCCCGGCTTTGCGAACGCGCTCCGCATTACCGTTCGTCCGACACGTCCGAATCCGTTAATCGCGATCCTTGTTGTCATAAGGGCCTCCCGCAAACAAACAAAAAGATTTTACTCGCATCTCTGAACGCAGTCAATCAGCAAGCATAAATTCCCTTGTCTTTCCAAAGGATTTCGGGTATATAGTTATCCAGACCGCGTCTAAATGGGAGATCAGCGCCTGACATCATGAAACCGACCCGCCTTCTCATCGCCGTTCTGTTCACGGCTTCCTTGCTTCAGGGATTCTGGTTCCTCCCCTGGGCCCATTCTGCCTCGGTCTCACAAAAGTGGAAGATTGCAACTGTCAAAGTATGCCGTGACAGAGGTGGATACCTGGCCCCCCATTTCGAGGTTTTGGGTCGTTATCCGGTATATTCTTTCTTTATTCCGCGCCCTGTTTGGACGGTCAACGGCACGGTTGTCGAGGCGCAGCCAGTTTACGACAGGGGTACGATTCTCAGCTTCAGGCTGCTCCGATCCTCACCTCTCTTAAGATCGAAAGCAAGAAACACTATCAAATTCTCTTTGCCCGATCAGACCGGCGTCAAGACCTTTTATTTTGACGAGACCAAGGTCCCGCCTGCCGACTGCTTTGAATTCTTCTAGATGCACTTCCTGATCCGCTTGTGTCCCCAAGACTTGTGTCCCCAAGACCCGGAACGCATCAGGGAGGGCACTTCGCGCAGATAGACTTGAACAGAGTTGTGCTCAGGTACCTGTCTCCACGGTCAGGCAGCACAACTACGACAGTCCCATCAGACATATCATTAGCCACTTTGATCGCGACATAGACCGCGGCTCCGCCACTCATCCCCACAAAGATTCCCTGTGTCACAGCCAACCATCGGGTTGTATCATAGGCCTGATCGTCATTTACCTGGACAATTTCATCGAGCCTACTCCTGTCGAAGATTTTCGGCACCATTGACTCTGTCATGTTCTTCAGACCCTGGATCGCGTGTCCCTCCACCGGTTCAACGCCAACAACACGAATTCCGGGATTGCGCTCCTTCAAGCGCCGCGAGACGCCCATTAGAGTACCGGTAGTTCCCATCCCCGCGACGAACACATCAACGTCTCCGTTCGTCTGCTCCAGGATCTCCACTCCGGTGGTCATATAGTGCGCTTCCATGTTTACCGGATTTTCGAACTGATTCGGCATGAAATACTTATCGGGGTCCGACTCAAAAATCTCGTGCGCCCGTCGAATCGCCCCATCCGTTGATTCGCACCCCTCAGTGATTTCAAGGTCTGCTCCAAAGGCCTTCAGCGTATTGCGTCTTTCGTCGCTCACGCACTGCGGCATGGTAAGAAGGCACCGATATCCCTTGGTTGCCGCCACCATAGACAGCCCGATCCCGGTGTTCCCGGAGGTCGGTTCAAGAATAATCTTGTCCCGAGAAAGACGTCCATCCTCCTCGGCCTTTTTGATCATGTATTTTGCGATGCGATCCTTGACCGAACCGCCCGGGTTATTCCCCTCCAATTTCCCCAGAATCCGCACGCTCCCGGACCCGTTCGGGTACTTTATGGCCACAAGCGGCGTATTTCCGACCAGTTCCAGTATTCCCATTTTCCCGCCTCTTAAGCTTCTATCAATCCTTATCATATTATCATCTCTCGCAGAAATCAAGCACCCTTTGCGCCGACACCACATCCCTTGTCTTGTCGTTTCAATATGATATTGCCTTTTCCTCAGGTATTGTGTCGGTCTCAGCGGCGCTCCCGGCCCCCCCCCAAGGACCTGAGAGTCCGGCTCCTTTCCATGATTCTCATCTCTTTCCTGTGTTGTCTGCGCCCTCTGTGGTAAGTTCCTCTTGCTCTCCTGGTCCTGTTCGAGCTTGTAGGACCGGCAACATGCCCGTCCTACTCCGGCGAATCCTAATGGTTCACCGGGCTTGAAGTGGTTTTACGCCCCGTGAGGTTTGGAGGCGGCGACTCGCCTCCCCCCTCCAAACCTCCCCCATACGTAGACCCGAGCGCTGCGCGCAAGACAAAGGGACTTCTATAGGAACCTACATGACCAATCGACGCAAACGCTACGTGTGCATACACGGCCATTTCTACCAACCACCGCGAGAGAACCCTTGGCTTGACCACATAGAGATTCAGCCATCAGCCGACCCTTTCCATGACTGGAACGAAAGAGTGGCGGAGGAATGCTACACAGCCAATGCCAACGCCAGGATCCTTGACGATCACGGACGCCTGGCCGATCTTCTCAATAACTATGAACACTTGAGTTTCAACGTAGGGCCCACCCTGTTGTCCTGGCTGCAAAGGCACGCCCCCCCCACCTACGAATCTATCCTCCAGGCCGATGCGTTGAGCCGAGCAGCGCGATCGGGTCATGGCAACGCTATCGCACAGGCGTATAATCATATGATCATGCCTTTGGCTTCCACCAGAGACAAGCTCACTCAAATTGTGTGGGGAACGGAAGACTTTCGCACGCGATTCTGCCGGGAGCCGGAAGGAATGTGGCTTCCGGAAACAGCTGTGGACATGGAAACACTGGAACTCCTTGCGGACCACGGAATTCGGTTCACTATTCTTGCGCCAAGTCAGGCCGCAGGCTTCCGGATTTCCGAAGATGACGAATGGACCGACCTGAACCCCGCGACCATCGATCCCACCCGAGCCTATTCTTGCGAACTTTCACAGGGCCGTTCAATTGCGCTCTTTTTCTATCATGGCCCCATATCACACGCCATCGCGTTCGAGCGTCTTCTCGATAACGGCGATGACTTCAAGTCCCGGCTCGTTTCAGCCTTCTCTCAGGATAGACCCTGGAGTCAATTGGTGAACGTTGCTACAGACGGTGAGTCGTTTGGCCATCACCACAGATTTGGAGAAATGGCTCTGGCCCGGATGATCGTGGATCTCCGGAACGAACCGGATGTCCTCCTCACCAACTACGGCGAATACTTGGAAAAACATCCCCCTTCCGCACAGGCCAAAATCGTGGAGAATTCCTCGTGGAGCTGCGCGCACGGGGTCGGTCGCTGGTCCGAGGACTGTGGGTGCTGCCTTACACCGCGACCTGACTGGAATCAAGAATGGCGCACTCCCCTCAGAAAAGCGCTGGATCTCCTTCGGGACCGCGCGGCCCGGATCTTCGAGGAGACGACCGGGCCCCTGCTAAATGACCCTTGGGCCGCGCGCAACGCTTACATCAAGGTCATCCTCCAGCATCACGACAACGTCCAGGCCTTTCTCGCCCAAAACGCCGCGGGGGGGATGGATACGGACCAGTCGGTCATTGTACTGAAGCTCCTGGAGGCGCAAAAGGATGCCATGCTCATGTACACCAGTTGCGGCTGGTTTTTCGACGACATAGCGGGGATCGAGCCCCTCCAGATCCTCCGGTATGCCGCTCGTGTGTTGCAGTTGGTGGCCCCGTTCGACCGGACACTCGACCGCGATTTCCACGCGCTCTTGTCTCAGGCTCAAAGCAATCTCCCACCGCACCTATCCGGCGCTCAAGTGTTCCAGAATCGAATTGCCCCGCTCATAGCGGATCTTCCCAGGATCGCAGCGAATGCCGCGGTCTCCACGCTCTTCCTGGATCCACAGCGCATCCGAACACTCTATTCTTCGGAAATACAGATATCAGACCCGGTGAAACAGGAATCCTCTTTGGCCCGCGTTTGTTTCGGCCAAATGACGGTGTTCGATCGGGCCACCACCGACCGCGCCCACTTCGTGTACGCGGCCCTATTGCCAACCGGGGCCGATCTCCGCTGTTACATAATGGAATTCCAGGGAAGGGCCGAGTATGACCGGATCAGGAGCGATCTTTTCGGCCGCATAGCCCTCAAATCCCCTTCTGAGATGATCCGCCTCATGGACCGAATGTTTGGCCGAAACCGGTACTCCCTGAGCGATCTGTTCGTGGAACAAGCCGCTGAAGCGATGAATCTCATCATGTCCCGCAGGTTCAAGGACACCCATGATCCGTTCCAGGCCTTTCACCAGAAAACCGAAGAAATCCCGCGCTTCACCGAGAATAATGCTCTCAGCCCTCCAGCGCACTTCATCGCCGCTGCCCGCTTTGCCCTAAAGCGATCGCTGAACGCGCAAATCGAAGAGATCCTCTGCCCCTCGATGCCCGTAAACTTCGATATTCTCACTGAACGATTGAACTCTTGGAATATTTCCCCTGACGTGGCTTCGGCAGAAAACCTGATCCGAGCGAGAATCCTGTTCCTCCTCCGTCAAGTCGAGGAAGACCCACTACAGGAAACGCTCCTCAAGGAAATACGGTCTCTACTCAACCTCTGTAAGGACAGGGAAATCCAGCCTGAATTGGCGGAAGCCCAGGCAATTCTGCTTCGCACTGTTCGATCATCACCGGCTTGGACTCACTCGGACCTGGCTCCCACGTTCCAGGAACTTGCCGAACTCCTACTGGTCACCATCCCCCCCGACACACGTCCTCCATGAACCCCCTGTCCAGGTCACCCCTCATCCACACGACACTTATCCATTTACCTGTATCCGAATTCTTTGAGCATTCTGGGATTTCGGCTCCAGTGTGGGGTAATCTTCACAAAGAGTTCCAGTCGTACCCGACACTCCAGGAACTCTTCTATCTTTTCCCGGGCTGCAATTCCGATCCGTTTGATCATTTGGCCTCGCCTTCCTACGAGGATCTTTTTCTGGCTGTCCCGTTCAGCGTGAATGTCTGCCTGGATCAGCACTGAATTCCCTCTCTCCTTGAATGATTCCACGACCACAGTAGTCTTGTAAGGGATCTCTTGCTGCGTGAGCTTGATAACCTGCTCCCGAATAATCTCGGAAATGAAAAATTTGACGGGCAGGTCGCTCACATCGTCCGGCGGATAGAGCGGCGGCCCAATGGGCAGTAGTTTGACAAGCGCGTCAACCAGTTCATCCACTCCGGAACCCAAAAGAGCGCTGATAGGAATGATCTCCTCGAAAGAATGAAGCTGAGAATAATTCTCCATCATAGGTAGAAGCGCAGGAGGAGCTATAGTATCAATCTTGTTAATGCCCAGGATTGCCGGGGTTTTCCCACGCTTCAGCAGATCGATGATTCTCAGGTCTTGCTCGTGGATCTTCTTAGATGGGGTTGTAAGAAAGAGAATACCGTCCACATTGCTCAAGGTGTCCACCGCGGCTTCAACCATAGACCGGTTCAGTGGGGTCTCCGCCTTGTGAATCCCCGGGGTGTCCAAGAGAATCATCTGCGCGTTGGGCATGTTGTGCATCGCGGTGATCCTGTGTCTCGTGGTCTGGGCCTTCGGCGTAACAATGCACAGATCTTGCCCTACTATCCGGTTGACCAGGGTAGACTTTCCCACGTTGGGGCGACCTGCCACTGCTATAAAGCCTGACCCGTGTTCACCTGCACGCGGTGATCCCATTGTGGATTCTCCTTGACCCGAATCTCCATGGTGGTTTACTATCCAGCGAGAATTCCTCAGGAGAGATGCCCGAGTGGCTGAAGGGGCGCGACTGGAAATCGCGTGAATGCCCACAAGGTGTTCCCAGGGTTCGAATCCCTGTCTCTCCGCCAACTTCCCCCTCCCCTGAGTCCGCTCCCAAGACCATCTTATGAGCAAACCAGGGCTTGTGCAATCAGATTGTTTTCGTGCGACGTGAGAAGTCCCGGCAAAGCCTTGGGGCCGCACGCCGGAGACCATTGAAACGACCGAGCGCGGTGATCTTTTGCTCTTGATTCCTCAGCGCGGTTTCCGACCGTGGACTAATTCCAATCGTTGGAGTTGTAATTGGGAAGATTGAACGTGCGGCCGGTTCCATATTCCCATCCAAATGGGATCGGATACCACGGAAACTCCACACCCGTCACCCGGGCCATGTACCGATCCCAACGATAGGTCTCTACTATCCTATTGTCCGGGCCCGTCTTTCTATTATAGAATTTCTCCGCGTTGTACCACATTCCATAATAGCCCGGGGGATAATTGGGGATGAAGCGGTTATTGTAATCCGCGGCCCGCGAATCCGCGCACGCCCAGAATACCAGCATTCCGGCCACAACCAACGCTACTACGAACAAGCTGCTACGCATAGTGACTCCTCGGGACCAATTTTCCAGCAACATCCGCGCGAATCATACCAGAAAAACCCTCTCTTTGTCAATGTGTTGTGAGATGTTCATGAAGTTGTTTCAAGGCAACCCTGTGGTCCGACGCCCCAGGCCCCCCATCCGGCTTCCCGGAAGAACCCATTGTTTTGCAATGTCGCGGCTTGCCTTCGCGGCACGCAAGGCCTACTTCCTTTGTCATTCACGCGCGCGTCCGAGTTTCTCCACATACCGGACAACTTGCGCATGCACCTGTTCCCGCGGTCCTGTTCCGTCTATCCGGACTATAACGGGATCCTCCAGATCGCTGTAGATTGCCGCCACCGTCTCCAGTTCCCCTCGGATCTCGAACAAAGAGAATTCCGGCCCTCGGCCGGATGCTATCCTGGACAGGCCCGTATCCACCGGCACTTCGAGCAGGAAGACCGTGTCCGGCCCTATGGCAAAGCTGTTGTTGCGGGCCCGAATTGCTTGCGCGTCGATCCCGCGCGCGCCCTGGTACGCGATCGAGGAATGGACGTACCGGTCGCATATTACTGTGGTGCCCTGCCTCAATGCGGGCACTATTGTTCGTTCAACATGATCCCGGCGGTCCAGGGCAAACAGTTCGGCCTCTTCCTCCGGCCCTGCGCGCTCCTTCAGAGACCGAATACGACGCCCTATGGGGCCGTCAGACGGCTCCGCGGTGAGAAGTGCCGGCTTACCGCTCTGTTTCATCCAATGGTGCAGCATCCGGGCCTGCGTGGACTTCCCCGAACCGTCGATCCCTTCAAACACTATGAAGAGGGCTGACCGCTCGGCCGAGTCGCTCCTATGGGCCTTGAGATCTCTCATACCGTCACTTGCCGCCCGGGCTTGCCTTTCTTCTATGGCCCCGCAATACAAAGGTTTTCAGAAGACTCAAATCCTCGGGCTCTTTCGGACGTTCGGCCGATCCGAACACCTGCATAGTGGTTCTGTTGGTCTCAGCGCTGACACTGACCATGCACCAACCCCAGTACGCTTTCTTGGTCTGATTCCAAGGCCATATTACCGAAGCCCTGGGGTTTTGCAGCAAGCCATTGTACAGAATTGTGTTCGGCCGCGGATCTTCAGGCGCGCCGTTCAAGGGCTTGAGTTTCTCAGTGACTCCACCGGCCACCACCTGCCACACTCCCTTGACGCGCTGGACTTGCATATTGTGTTCGTGCCCGCAGAAGTATGCGACCACATTATGCTTTTTCAGGATGTTCCAGAACCGGTCCCTTTCCTTTCTGCGATCGATTCCCGAATAATTCTCGCAACTGTAATCAGGATCGAAAAAGGGCAGGGAATCCCGCATGTGCTTGGAACCAGGGAACGCAGGAGGATGTGAGGCGACGAACAATAGCTTTCCCCGCTCCCGGGCGTCTCCCAGATCACAATCCAACCACTGCAAGGCCCCGTTGGAAAAGGAGTTGTTCTCGAACATAGTGTACGCGTTCAGGACCGCGAAGTGACAAGGACCTTGATCAAAGGAATAGGTTAGACCCATGCCCAGTCCAGGATCAGCGCCGGGTTCCAGCATCTCGGCCAACACTGTCCTAAACACCTCGAAGTTTTCCCGTTTGGGGAGGTACTGATGAGAATAACCACCACAGACGCGCGAGGATTTTGCGCGAAAAGTCCGTTTCATCTCACCACCGCCGGAAGCCGGATTCATCTCTTCATCATCGTTCTTCTTGCACTTGTCCTGCCTTACTCCGGTGATCAACGCCACTCCGGCCTCATGATTGCCCGCGGTGACTCTCACCTTCATGCCATTGTCCACAAGCGGTTGCATTGTCTTGCGCCACTCCTCAAGAGCAACCCTATTGCACTCCGCCACAGACTCCCGGTTCTTTTTCCAAAGCCCCAAGATGAGGTCTCCGGGGAAGAGCACAAGTTTTATCCCCGCCGACTCACTGCGCGCCACGATGTCTTGCACCATGACCTTGAGCACCGCTGAAACGCCCTTGGAACATGTTTTCGCCTCGGCATGCGCCCTACTGTCGCACAAGACAGCGAATCGGAAATCCTCGGCCGACACCGGCGTCACATCCGCGAAAAAAGCTATCGCGAAGATGACCGTCAATACCCTTGGCCTCCAAATCATTCCCGGTCCTTGAACCATGATCGACCTCCTGTACGCACGACATCACCGTGATGCACATCCGTCATTTCGACTCCTTGGCTTGTCATCCAAATGCGCTTTCAAACAAGTGGAAATGAATTCCTGCGCGCCATCCCATCTTTGTCGACGCAAATAGGAACCGAGTTCACAGATCAAGAGCCTGCCCAAAAAGATCCGCCAGATCCATGAAATCAACGGCCATTTCCTTATCAAGATCCCTGGTTTCTCCCTGAGAGTAAGAAACCCCAAACCGCTTGTTGATTTCTATGCCGTGGGTTTCACAGTACGCGGCCAACGAAGGTTTGGTCATGCTGCCCACCAGGTAGGCCCCTGATCGGGCCCCCCACTCGAAGTGAGGCCCATCTCCTCCACTGTCTCCCATCACCACCACATTTCCCGGGCGCGCCCCCCGTGCATTCATCACCGCCTCAGAACATCGTGGCTTGTCGTCTATTTCCAGAACCTGATTCGTGTAGCGCACACCATCACCGGCCCCGGGAAACCTGATCATTGGATTTGCAGCCACAATTGGAACCTCGGGCAGCAGCCCTTTGCCTATGCACCGTTGAAAATAACCCTGTGTTCCCGTGGTGTTGATCATAAAGAGGATTCCCCGGCTCAGACACCATTCGATCAGTTCCGGCACTCCACTGTAGGTCTGGAATGATTTATCAAGGTATTCATCCATTTCTTCCTTTGTTGGAGGCGAAGGCATCAATTCCACAATGCTCCGCGCCGCGTCGGTCAGCGAGATCTCATTACCTGTATATCGCCTGAATGTGTCACGCAATTCGGGCTCCAGATCAGGATAAACAAAGGATATGGGATCAAAGGGGCCGTTGGGCGAAAGACATTCGCTCCAGTCCGAGGAAACGAGGCCCTTGTACTTCCGGTTTCTTCCCGCCATGCTCATCTCGCTTTCGTATCTTTGGTCGGCAGATCTCCTGCCACTCGTAACCCACCTCCGGTCGGATTTCATCCCCGGAGACGCCCCCAGTACACACTTCCCATAGGGACCACCTCAGGATGCCGGTCTCTTCCTGCGCGCAGCACTTCCGTCGACTCCGGAAACCTCTCCCGGGATCACTCCGCTGCTTCGCGTTGATTTAACTGGCCTCATACTATATTATTTGTCAAGATCATTCCCCTGGAGACATTCCCATGGCTAAACTGGAAGACAAGATAAGTCCGGGTGAACTCTTGACCGCCATCAGAGCGGGCCGCACAAAGGAACAGCTAGTCAAGCAGTACCGGTCCTCGAACGAAGAGATCGCTATGATGCTGCTCCCGCTGTACAGGGAGCGACAACTTACCAAGGAAGAATTCAACACGTTCTTCCGGGGTGCTCCCGGGCTCGGGCCCACACAGGCCGCGAACGCACAACTGGCCAAGGAGGCCGAACAGCAGGACTACAATGAGCCCCCTTCCGAATTCTTCAAGGTCTTCTCAAAAGTTCTCACAAAGAAGTCCAAGGCTGAATCTCCCGACGCGCAAGGACCGGCCGAAGCGCAAGAGCCTCCCGCGCATCCGGATCTGCAGCCCCCGAGCCTGTTGGTGGATGAAGAAGACCTCGAACGCCTGGAAGTGGGAGAAACCGCTCATCTCAAAGTCCCTGAACAGCAGCCCCGCCGGAGACCGCATTTCGATGTCGCGCATTTGCCCGCTGTACTTGAAAAGATCATGTCTGCACTTGCCTCAATTGATCGGCGTCTGGCCAGAATCGAAAGAAAAATCGGTCGCGACTAAGTAATCCAATTCGTAAGCTCGGTCACGTATCTGCTTAGGATGAGCAGAGCACAGCGAACCGCATCGGTCGAGAAACGACACGAACCATGCGGTTCCCTTTGGTCACCGCATCCTACGGAGCTGAACGAACCGTCATTCCCAGAGCCTGCCCCGGAATCCGGGCTTTTCAATGGTTGCCGGGGCACGGTCACCCCAACTGAGGAAGTCCCATTCCCGAATCAATCCCTCTCCGGTAAAAGCGCCATTTCCCCATAGACACTCTCCAGCGCATGCACTATGGTGCCATGCAAGATTACAACGAAAGGAGCCGTGAATGAAAACGCGCAGCTTGCTGACAATAGCCGGACTGACCTTTCTATGTGTTTCCTTGTCTGCTCTTGTCCCCCCCGTAATAGGTGCGGCCGATCTCAAGGCCGCGACGGTCAACTTGAAAGACGTGTACACGAACTCGGTATACGTCAAGGCAGCCGGACAGAAGTTCGACAAAATGAGAATAGACGCCTCAGCCAGAATCAGGGGCATCTCCGAAGAAATCAAGGGGATCAGGACCAAGCTGGCGACAGGAAAAGATTCTCTGAAAAAAGAGGAAGTTGAGAACCTGCAGAAGCAGCTCCAGGCCACGAGCGAAAAACTTTCCAATGAAAGGGAAGCCTTCAGAGTCAAGATGGGATTCCAGACCAAGTCCCTTCGGAACAGCTTCAGGATTCAGATCCGGCAGATAATCAACGCAAAGGCAAAGGAGAAGGGCGTCAATCTCGTGCTTCACGGCGAGTCAGTGCTTTACTCCGAGGGCATGCCCGACCTTACCCAAGAGGTCACCAAGGCGCTCGACGCATCGCAAACCTCGGCCGGACCGAAGAAGCCCCCGCCCGCACCGAAGAAATAGATCGGGAGCGATCCGACTCAGACAGCGTGCCCCTAAATGTGAACAATTGCGCACCGGAAATCGCGTCATCCAAGACATGCCTTCTCGGTGTGCTTTGTGTCGCATTTGAATATGAAAAATGAGTGAAACTTACGATTTGGCTGTCATCGGCGGAGGACCGGGTGGATACTCCGCCGCGCTCCGGGCTCGTCAGCTGGGCCTCACTGTGGCCCTCCTGGAAAAGGAGCGCGTAGGAGGCGTTTGTCTTAACCGCGGTTGCATTCCCACCAAGGCCTTGTTGTCCGACCTCGAAGGCATACGATGGATGCGCCGCGCGGCAAAGGAAGGGATAATCGACCATGTTCCTCCAATAGCGTTCTCCTCACTCATGACACGCAAGACCGCTGTAGTGGACGCTCTTGTCGGAAACCTTGAGAAGCTGCTCGCGTCCACGGGTGTGGCTCTCATATTCGGCCGGGCTCGGATCAGGGAACCGGGACACATTGAACTGGACGGTAAAGCCGCAATCAAGGCTCGCAACATTGTGATTGCCACCGGTTCTAGATCATGGGCGCCTCCGATACCCGGCAAGGAGCTGCCGGGAGTCGTCACAACCAGGCATATCCTGAATCTGGAAAAACTACCTGAAAAGCTGATCATAATAGGTGGCGGAATAATTGGGCAGGAATTCGCGGCCATCTTTTCAGGACTTGGCACGCGAGTCACGGTTTTTGAGGCCCTGCCGAGAATCCTTTTTGAAGTGGATTCGGACATGGCAAAAAGATATTCCAGCTTGCTCCCGGGTCGTGGAGTGATCACCGAGACAGCGGCAAAGGTCCTTTGCATAGAAAAGGTGGGGCATCTGTTGCGGGTGGTCTATGAGAAAAGGGAAAAGGAAAAAACAGCGGACGCGGATCTGGTGCTGATGGCCACCGGCCGGGTTCCTAATTTCCACCAAACGGAATTGGATGAGCTTGGAATTGCAGTGGAACATCGCGCTGTAAGGGTGGACGGGTTTCTGCGTACAGCGGTCGAAGGTATTTACGCGATCGGCGACGTGACGGGCAGGAAAATGTTGGCTCACGTAGCAGCGCACCATGGAGAGATCGCGGCTGAAAACATCGCGGGGCGGCAGAGGTCCGTTGACGATGAAATGGCGCCTGCCTGCGTTTTCACGTCTCCCCAGATCGCCTGGGTCGGCCTGACCCAGGAGCAGGCTAAGGCTTCCAATCGAGCCTTCCGCACCAGCACCTTTGCGCTCGCCGCTAGTGGCAAAGCTCAGGCCATGGGAGAGGCTCGCGGTTGGCTCAAGTTGATCGAGGATACAGAGACGCGGGCCATAATAGGCGCGCATTTCATGGGCCCCCATGTCTCAGAACTCATAACCGAAATGACGCTCGCCATCCGGTCGGGAATGACCGCGTCAGATATAGCGGACACTATTCATCCGCATCCTACGCTGTCCGAGGCCGTCAGGGAGGCCGCGCTGGGCTTGCTGGACGGGCCGATCCACGCAGCGCCTCGAGTGAAATCCTTTGATGGGAAGTGACCGTGATCCTCAGCATGCGATTCCGGGGAACCTCAATCAAGGCTCATGCCCCAAAAAGGGATGGCTTTCATGGTTGCCCTGATGCCGGCGCGTTTCATACCAATGCGCGTTCAAATATTTGACGTGTGGTCAAGCGAGAGCCATGAGTGAGCGGGAGAAATCCCCCCTAACCCCCCTTTTTCAAAGGGGGGGACCCGAACCACCCCCCTTTAGCAAAGGGGGCAGGGGGGATTTCTCCCTTCCGGACTTGAGCCATATGTTCCCTCTTTGAGAGCGCATTGGTATCAGACGTACAGGTGATAAGGCTTGAAAGAATTCCGAGTCCTCGACACGGGCAAGCTCTCTGCCGCGGCCAACATGGCCCTGGATAGGATTGTCCTGGAAGAAGTTGCCGCGGGCGAGAGTCCGCCAACTCTTAGATTCCTGCAATTCACACCAGCAGCAGCGTTGGTCGGTTTTAACCAGGATGTGAATCTGGAGATCAGGCTGGACTACTGCCGGGCTCACGGGATTGATGTCAACCGCCGAATCACCGGCGGAGGGGCCATTCTTTTTCAGGAGTCCGCGCTGGGATGGGAGATTTTCGCCATTCCAGGCCGTGAGCCCTTCCGAGGATCGTACGAGATCATCCTCCATAGGGTTTGCACTGCAGCGGCAACCGGTGTCTCCCGTTTGGGTATTCCCGCCGCATTCCGACCGCGCAACGACATTGAGGTCAACGGCAGAAAGATCTCCGGTACCGGCGGCACAATGGTTTCCGGAGCATTCATGTTCCAGGGGACGCTCCTCTTGGACAATGAGGTGGAAAGGTTTCTCAAGGCACTGCGCGTACCCGTGGAAAAGCTCAAGAAGCGCGAAATCGAATCCCTGCTGGACAGGATCTGTTTCCTGTCGGATCTCCTGGACCCCACTCCTTCGCTTGCCTCCATTAAGGAAGCCTTGGCACTGGAGTTTGCTGAGAGCCTTGGGATTAAGCTGATCCCCGGCAACCTCACCGCTGCGGAAGAGCATCGACTCAACACGGAGATAGATTACTTCAACAGCCCGGAATGGATCAACGGCCGCGTCAGACCAAATAGCGAAGGGGAACCCATTCTTTCCATTCTCCAGACCCCGGCCGGTACGCTCAGGGTACGCCTCTGGGTGGCGCCCGGGGGTCGCAGAGTGAGACAGGCCTTGATCGTCGGTGATTTCTTCGCGGTTCCCGGACGTCTCATTCATGATCTGGAGGCCGCTCTTGTGGGGACAAGAGTGGATGGGGAATCTTTGAGAGAAGCAGTGATCTCCTTTTTCAGCACAAATGATGGAAGGATTCTCGGTATCGAGCCTGCAAAAGTCGCGGAAGCAGTGGCGTCGGCCGGTGACCGACTTAATCTGCTCAAAGACGATTTCTCCCGCAGTGAAGTCAACGAGCTCTTTCTTGTGAACCTGGACCCTGATGAGCTTGGTCGTCACCGCTTGAAATGGCTGCTCTTGCCCTATTGTTCAAAGAACCTCAGTTGCCCTTTTCGTTCCGTCCCCGGGTGCGATGAATGCGGAGAATGTGAAATAGGGGAATGCTTCGATCTTGCCCGCTCATTGGGTATGGAACCCATAACCGTGCAGAGCTTTGAGCATCTCATAGAGGTGCTCAGAAGCCGATGTGCGGACAAGAGCGGCATGTACCTGGGTTCCTGTTGCGAAGCGTTCTATTCCAAGCATCAGACCGAGATGGAGGAAGTGAAGGCCAAAGGAGTGCTCGTCAACCTGGATTCAACTACTTGTTACGATCTGGGCAAAGGCGCCCAAGCATACAAAGGGAATTTTGACAACAAGACATCCCTCAATATGAGGCTCATTGAGAAAACCCTGAGACGCCTACATGCAGCTGCCGACAAAATTTGAACTCCTGGTAGTAGGCGCGGGCCCGGCCGGCGCCCGTGCTGCCGCGATCGCGGCCGCCCAAGGCTCGGAAACGGTCCTCATCGACAGCAAAGTCAGGATAGGTGAGCAACCCCATTGCGGGGAGTTCGTCCCCAGGCAGGTTTTCACTGAACTGGGCCTGGATCGGTCATCCGTGATTCAATCCGTGGAATTCATGGAATCAACCATACTGGACTCCAAGCTCACGGAACAGGCTGTTTCCGGGACTCACAGTACGCAGCCGTCCCCGGGATTTGTAATCGACAGGGTGCGCTTCGACAGGGACCTCGCCCGGGAGGCCGCGTCAAAAGGAGCTCTTGTCCAAGCCGCTGCCCGCCTGGTAGGATACGACAGTGGTTCGTGGATCATCCGCCACGGTAGCACAGAACAGACCGTTCGCCCCGAGTTGGTCATAGCCGCGGACGGCGCGCTGTCAACCGTGGCCTCTTGTCTCGGTATGGAGCGTCCCAATGTGCTTCGGGGCCTCCAGGTGGAGGCCCCTCTGAAGCGGCCTCTTGACCGGACCTTTATTTTCCTGAATCAGGCTATTGTCGGCGGATATGGCTGGCTCTTTCCAAAAGGAAACGTAGCCAACGTCGGTGTGGGCGCGATTCCCGGAGACCGGACAAGCCCCGCCACCTTACTGGACGAACTGGTGAAAATGCTCTGTGAATCGGAAATGATCGGACCCGGGATATTGGCGCGTTCAGGCGGCCTGATTCCCGTTTCAGGAATGCGAGACACCCTGATAAACGGCAATGTCCTTTTTTGTGGCGATGCAGCAGGACTCACCCATCCCATTACCGGAGCAGGAATTCCCCAGGCGCTCATCTCGGGCCGAGACGCCGCGAGCGCCGCGGTAACCGCGCTGAAACAAGGAAGTCGGCAAGCCCTCATGGATTATGAGAAGGAAACAAGAGGCAGATACAAAGGCGTGATCCACCATGCGCTCTCAAAGAGAGAAGTCATGATGAGGCACTGGAACGACAAGGATTTCGAGAAGACCTGCAAACAGACCTGGATCGCGTTCAAGGAGTACAGAAAACGGGTCCGCCGGACTTGAGCGAATGAAACGCCTTGAGACACGTTCCGGTCACAGTGCTTGCATCACCGTAACGATTCCGAAAGCAATCCGCAAGGAATTGGAATTTGAGTAACAATGATTTGGACTCACTCCTAGGCCAGGCTTGGGCTTTGTCACGGGAGCGTCACGGCTATGGTCTCAGCGTCCACGTGCCGGGAATGTTTGTGTTCAACGGAGCTAGAGGAAAATACCGCGCGGTTTCCATAACCGGAAACAGATGTGATCTTGATTGCGACCATTGCAAGGGATCTTTGTTGAAAACCATGTCGCAGGCTCCTGATGGGGAATCCCTGATACGGATCGGCATGGAGGCCGCGGCGCGGGGGGACTCAGGCATGCTGATTACAGGAGGGTGCGATTCCCGGGGCCGGCTGCCCTGGAAAGATTTCCTTCCCGCTATCAGGCGACTGAAGGATGAGACCGATCTCACGTTGACGGTACACGCGGGGCAGACAGATCCCCATATTGCTCAGGGGTTGAAACAAGCCGGGGTGGATCAGGCCCTGGTAGATGTCCTCGGCGACGATATGACCGCGCGGGAAGTGTACCATCTTCCCCGTGGAATCGCGTCCATACACGAGACCATGAGTTCGTTGACTGAAGCCGGCCTGGAAGTCATCCCTCACATCCTTTTTGGGATATACTACGGCCGGGAATCGGGAGAGCGGGGCGCGCTGGAAATTCTCAAGGAATATCCCCTCAAGAAGTACATCGTGGTAGTGCTCATGCCGACCTCGGGAACGCCGATGGCCTCAGTGGCCCCCCCTGCGCCGGAAACCGTTGCCAAGTTCATTGCGCGGGCCAGGGTGGAATTGCCGCATCTTGAGGCCGGCTTGGGATGCGCTCGACCCCGCGGCGCGTACCGACGGGACCTGGATCTTCTCGCGGTTCGCGCGGGCATTAACTCGCTGGCCCTGCCATCTGACCGGGCCATTGCCGAAGCTGAAGCACGCGGGCTGCAAATAACTTACGAACAGACTTGTTGTTCACTGGGACATACCGGCCTCGTGAGTCATCATCCTTCAAGTGTCGAATCCCACCGGGGGCACTGACCCGTGGAGGCGCGCCGTTCAACCCGGGAATTACTACCGACTGAAATCCCTTGGAGCAATGCCCGGGATAGACCTTCCTCGCATTGCCGGAGGTGAAAACACATGCAACTTGCGCAGAGCCGTTCCACGGCTGTCCCTAATCCGGAAAGCCCTGACCACGTGAGGCTCTCTTTGGCCGCGGCCATGACTTTGGGATTTGCCCCGGGATGGTTTCACCGGAACGCCCGACTCCGCTGCGTCAATCTCCTTCTTACATACGCGGACGGCTGCAAGGCCAACTGCTCCTTTTGCGGTCTTGCCCGGGAAAACCGGACCGACAGCAAGTTCATTCGGGTCGCGTGGAAGGCCTATCCAACGGATGAGGTCATCGAGCGGTTGCAGAGCGCGCCCGACCATGTGGGCAGAGTCTGCGTTTCAATGATCACCCATCCCCGTTGCAGGCAGGATGTGTTGAGAATCTGTGGTCGAGTCTTCAAAGAGACCGGCCTGGCAACGTCCTTGCTGATTTCTCCCACGCTCCTCAAGAGGGATGACCTTGTTGCCATGAAGGACGCAGGCGCGGACCGAATCGGAGTAGCAATTGACGGGGCAACCGAAGATATCTTCAACCGGTTCAGGGGAAAGCCTGTTAGAGGACCCCATAGATGGGAAAAATACTGGACGATCTTTGAACAGGCCCTCGAAGTGTTCGGCGAAGGTATGGCCGGGGTACACCTCATATGCGGCCTTGGTGAGACGGAACAGGAGATGGTTTCGGCTATTTCCAGGGCACGCAACCTGGGTGGATGTACACATCTATTTTCCTTTTTCCCGGAAAAGGGCTCAGTCATGGAGGATCATCCTTCTCCCCCCCTCGGCGCGTACCGTCGCGTACAGCTCTCCCGCCGGCTGATCGACAATGACCTGACACGCGCACATAAAATGGAATTCGATCAAAAGGGAAGAGTGCTCGACTTCGGCGTCCCCGACTCCGAACTGGCTGAGGCCCTCCGCAGTGGGGATCCCTTTGAGACATCCGGATGTCCCGGGCCCGATGGTAGAGTTGCGTGCAATCGTCCGTACGGAAACGAAAAACCGGGGGGGCCCATAAGAAACTTCCCTTTTTCCCCCGAAAAAGAAGACCTTGAAGAAATTGTGCAGCAGCTGAAAGAGTACGAGTAGGGAGATTATAGTGGGTCCCGAAAGTAATTTCGGATTCCCTAGTACGCAGCTGAAACCAAGCCCGCTCGTCTCGATAGAGATTGCTTCGGATTTACACCCTCGCTATGACGCTTTGCCTTCCCGTCATTGCGAGGAGTGAAACGACGAAGCAATCTCAGCACGTAGGATGGGATGACCGGAGGGAATCCCATCGGTCGAGGCTTTCACGCCGCACCTCACCCGGATAATACCTATTGAATGGTCGGAGTTTTAAGACAGCTTCTTCCAGCCGGCCATTCCGCGAAAACTTTCGAGAACTGCTCTAATACCAATGCGCGTTCAAACAAGTGATAAAGACCACTGCTGGGCTAGCCAGCAGTGGCACCCAAGAAACCGATCTCACTCTCTTGATTGCGCATTGGTATAACCCCCCTTTGGCAAAGGGCCGCAAGAGGGATTTTGCCATTCTCTGAAACCAAAAAGCGGGTTCGTTTCATACGAACCCGCGTGGCATCCTAACATTGTATCTTCTCGTCAAGGCTGAAAAAGCTCGATCTCTATACCATTGGGATCCTTGACGGAAGCGTAAGTCACACCGTCTTTCTTGCGGCAAGTCTCCACAAAGCCGATCCCTTTTTCCTTCAGATTCCTGACCGAAGCCCGAATGTCGTTGACTCGGAAGCTCATGCTGGAAACACCGCCCATGGTATGACCCAATTCTGAAGACCTATCGTGCCGGATTTCCAGTTTGTAGGGGGTCCCTTCCTTTTCCATGCAAACTACGTCAAGCCCTTTGCTGATACCCGGAGAATCCTTGAACCCGAGCTTCCTATAGAAGTCTATCGTCTGTTCAGGGTCCCCGGCCGGGATTGCAATGGTAAGAGCATGGCCGTCATCCACTCGTCCCTGGCGACTTGATGATTCAGCCTCGGTATTGTACGCGACCAAAAGCGTGAAGACCATAAGAAACATGATACAACACGTGAACCCAAGAAACAGCCTCTTGGCATGCCCGCTTGGCAAATCCATCGGCGTTCAACCTCCTCAACCGCTAGTTGCCGGAGAATGTTCCCGCCTCGAGGAACGCAACTCCGAATATACAACAAAAACACTATAAAAGCAAGTCCTAAGATTGCTTTCTTAAAGTCGTCCGCATCGGCTCACCGCGATCCCACCCTCAGGCACCCCTGGGGACTCAATGTCACCGACACTCATGTACTCAATCGGAAGCGTAATCCTTTGCCACACTTGGACAGGGCTAGTCAAGAACAAAATTTCCTATTCGTTCTCGATTATCGTTTTGGCTTGTTTTTCGGGGGAGTTACCCATTCACCAGAGATCGCGGGATCTACTCCGTTTTGCGCGATGCGCGCCATTTCGCCAATATCCAGCATCATGGTTTCATCCGTGGAAGAGGAGTCCGTAGGCTGGTCCTCACTTGGAGGCTCGACAAGGGAACCGCACCGGGGACAGAGCGCCCCCCCGATCCCGGGCCGGGCCGGCTTGACCATCACGCGTTCGCCGCAAGAACACACCCACCAGTTTTGGCGATTCTCCACTTCTCTGTCCTCTCAATAGAAGGATGAAAAAACCGAGTGGTTGGTCGCCCTCGAGGGCGCGAGATATTCACGGGCCGCCGCCACCCACTTGTCGTCCGGGCCCTGCTTCCTCGTGAACAGCCCGAGGTTCTTGGCTTGGCCTTCCTTGGCAATAGGGTTGATGAGAATATCCGGGACGACTCCTCCGCCGTCTATGTTTTCGCCGCCTGGTGTGTAGTATCGCGCGGTTGTCAGGCGCAACGCCATTCCTCGGCCCAATAGGAACACTCCCTGAACAGAGGCCTTCCCAAAGCTGCGTTCCCCCATTAGCAGGACATGGGGCCGTGCCTGGAGCGCGGCGGCAAGTATCTCCGACGCGCTCGCGCTGCCTCTGTTCACAAGGACAACCATTGGAACCTGCCGAAACGTGCCGGCTCGCTTCGCCTTGAAATCTCGATTCAACCTGGCATAGTGGCCTCTCACCGATATTATCACTCCTGACGAAAGAAAAAGATCGGCCACCTTTATCGCCTGATCGAATAGGCCCCCGGGGTTATCCCTTAGATCCAGTATCAGGCTTTGCAGTCTCCTCTTCCGTCCTCGATTCATCCGATACAGCGCTCTTCTGACTTCTCGTGCCGTGGTTTCCTGAAAGTTAACGATCCTCAAATACCCTATGCCCCCGGGGAGAACCGCGGACCGGACCGGACCGATACGGATCAGCTTCCGTTTCAGCCTGTGAGAACGGATCGTGCCCTCCTCTTTGTTCTTCAACGTCACTCTTATGCTCGATCCCGCGGGCCCCCGAACCTTGCGCAACACGCGTGGAAGCGGCATGCCCCGAATTCTCTCCCCGTCGATCTCAAGGACGATGTCCCCTCCTCTAATCCCAGCCTTGTGCGCCGGGGTGCCCTCAATTGACGAAATCACCACATAATCATCGCCTCTTCGAGTAACGACCATTCCTATTCCGCCGAATTTCCCCGAAGTGCTGATTCTGACTTCCCTGAGCATTCCCGGGTCCAATAGGGAGGAGTTGTGATCCAAATCACTTAGAAGAAAATTCAAGGCGGAAAGAAGGAGTGACTCGGGGTCCAACTTGCAGTGTGCGGCCATCTCGCTCAGCGTAGAGCTGAAACATGTTTCCGGATCGTCCCGGCATCCTTTCACACGAGGGACCTCTTCCAGGCATCGAGGAGGCAAGATCAAAGCCAGCTTTTCCAGCGACGCTGTTAGAATCTCTCTTTCGCTCAGACGTTCAACGTAGTGCTTCCTTATCAGTCCCATGGTGTCCCGAAAGAGCTTCCGCCCACGTAAGCTGAGTCTCCTGTGCTTTACCGATTCCTTGTGACCGTAATCACGCGCATGGAACTGCTGCGCTGCCAGGCTCAAATAGGGCGTCTCGTCATCCTGCCCGCACTCGAAGCAAACAGGGTCCACGGCCCATGCTTGGCCTGCAAGGACCAATTGACACAGAAACAGCGACGCGGCTTTCAACATATATCCCATTAATTTCAATTGCCTGTCCTGTCCAGCGCCGAGGTCGCTCCCTCGAAAACGAGGCGCTTCCGATCATGACACGGCCGTCCGGCAGAATCAAGGACGCAACGCTTCCGTGGTGGGTAAGCTTTCAGTTTCGCGGGGCAGATCTTGACATCGCGCATGTCATTGCGAGGAGTGAAGCGACGAAGCAATCCCTATATCCACTGCGCAGGAGATTGCTTCGCTGCGCTCGCAATGACATCTTGGAAGACCCACCCGAATATTTGAAGGCCTTAATTCTGTGGTTGCTCAGGCCTCGGTTCTGACAAGGATCACCTCCAGTACGCGGTCTGTGTCTTTTCGAACCGGGGCCGCGCTGCCTCGGCGGATGCCCGGAATCCAAATTATTTCCTCGCCCCTGACCAGAAGTGGGAGTATCCTACGTTCACTGAACGGGATTTTCAGGTCGATCAATATCTTCTTGAGCTTCCGGGTCCCCTGCATTCCCCACGGCCTGAACCTGTCACCGGGTCGGGGCGCCCTTAGTTCAAACGGGAACGACAGTTCATCCGCATCGAAGAGAGCCGTATCAATACCGTCCGGATATGCGACGGGCCTTTGTTCTCCCCTTCTGATCCTGAATTTGATACGCATTCCGGCTTGGGGCACGTCGATGGTCCCGGGTCCCTGAACTGAAATGCACTCAAACGGAGAAGTCTCAACCGGCTCAGTTGAAATAATGAGACGATCGTATTTCCTTTGGAGCGTCAGGCCGCGGGGTAGGTCGAGTCGGGCCGAAGGGTTTGAACCGAGGATAAGCTTCCGGATCGCGTCCACGTGGGTTCCGGTCCACCTGCCGTCCGGTCCTGAGACTCGATACAGCGCGGCGAGGATAACTCTGGAGGAAAGTACCTTATCCGTTTCAGCCAGGCCCGAGACCTGCATTTCCAAACCCTCGGGCCCTGAAAAGACGGTCCGTGAATAGAGGTCGTGGGAGAGCCGTTCAAGGAATAGATCTTCTTGTCGGACACGATCCATTGTCCCTGAAAGCGGCCCCGCGAAATCGGGAAACCGCTCTCTTATGACCGGGATAACTCGATTCCTGATGAAATTACGGTCCGTGTCTGCCGTCAGGTTTGTGGGATCAATGAGATAAGGTATTTGTTCATACCGTAGAAAACAGAGTATCCGGTTTCGGTCTGCTCCAATCAGTGGCCTGATAATGTTGGCCCTGACCGGGGGTATGCCTCCCAACCCGGCAAGGGATGAGCCCCTAAAGCTCCTCAGGAAGAAGGTCTCCAGTTCATCATCTCTGTGATGCGCGGTTGCTATGACGTGCGCGCCCGCTGAAATCCGCGTTTCCTCGAAGAACGAATACCGGGCGTACCGGCCGGCCTCTTCTATACTCACGCCTTTATCTCGTGCCAGGGCCTGCACGTCGACACGCTTCACATACGCACCGACACCGAGTTTTTCCGCCATATCACGGACAAAATCGGCTTCTTGCGGGGATTCTGGCCTCAAGGCATGATCGAGATGGGCCACAATCACCGAGAAATTGAACTCGGATCTCAAGCGATCCAAAACATGAAGCATGGCCGTAGAATCAGGGCCTCCTGAAACTCCGCAGACCACGCCGTAACCGGGTTCGATCATGCTGTAGCGTTTGAGCGTGTTCCGGGTGGAATCGAGCAGCTGCTTCTTTGGGTCCGAGAAAGACATCCTGGCGCCATCCATTCAAAATCGATTCTACTGTTGGGCCCCCTCATCCGCAAGGGAATAGAACCGGCCGGGTACCGCGTTACGGACGTAGGGACTGCATGCACGACCTCCGTGATGTGCGCGATTTCTTTGATGCCCCCCCCTGGAAGCCCACAACCCATCCCATTCCCTGCGACCACCGTGGGGGCAGGGAATGGGGCTACGCATGCGTCGCCCTCTTCGATTGGTCAGGTAACGGGCGCGGGTGGGATGAGGTCGTCGGGGCACCGCATGCTGCGCCCTCTTATAATGTTCATGACCGTATTACGGTGAAAATAATTCCGATCATTTCTTTGATCTTGTCTTGATCCCGGCAGTGGAACAATCTAAGGTGAACCCCGTTCTGATCGTTGTTACCGGTCTCATTCTTTCAGAAAACGGAGAATAAAATGATCCCGAAGAAGATACTCTTTTGCACGGATTTCTCCGAGAACAGCCGACCCGCGCGTGAATGCGCGATCTCGTACGCCTCGGGCTTCGGCGCGAGCCTGTCAATCATCCACGTGATCAATTCTTCTCAGATCGGGTATCCTTCCGTTGAGGTAGAGATTCCCTCTACTCTCAAGTCGGCCGTGCAGGGTATTCGAGAATCTGTACAAAAGGCGTTGGAACTGATCGCGACAGAATGCCTGAAAAAGGTTGAGGAGGTTGAGGTCTATCACAGAATCGGCAACCCGGCACACGAGATAGTCCGACTGGCTGAAGAGGAATCAATTGATCTGATTGTGACGGGCACGCACGGATGGACCGGCATAAAACATCTGATATTGGGAAGCACCGCTGAGAATATTGTCAGGAAGTCCAGTTGCCCGGTGCTCACGGTCGGATCTTCATCAAGCTCCGGACAGAGGGAGCCCGAATAAGCGAATCGCGTTAGCGGTCGTAATTCGCGCTACTTCTTTCAATGACATACCACGGACCTCGGCCACTTTTGTCGCTGTGTGACCGATGAGCGCGGGCTCATTGTTCTTGCCTCTGAAGGGCTCGGGCGCCAAAAACGGACAATCCGTTTCCAGAAGGATCCGATCCATGGGCAAGCCACTGACAATCGACCGTAGCCCTTGATTCTTCTTATAGGTTATTGGTCCGGGTATGGAAATGTAGAATCCCAGATCCAGCGCCCTCTCTGCATCTTTCCGATTTCCTGAGAAACAATGGATCACTCCGCCGGCGGGAAACGGCGCGAACTGTTCCAGCATATCAAGACCTTCCATGTACGCGTTTCTCAGGTGGATCACCACGGGTTTGTGCAGATCCTTGGCCAGGGCAAGCTGCTCCGAAAATGCGGCCTTTTGCCGCCCTTGAGGGGACAGGTTCCTGAAGAAATCAAGACCGATCTCACCATAGGCTACCACCCCGGGATGCTCGGCCAATTCTGCCATGTTCTCAAGACTGCTGTCGGTAACGTCCTTTGCATTGTGAGGATGAAATCCCACCGCGCCGTACACATTGTCAAATCGCTCCACGATTCTCAGGGCCTCCGCGGCATCATCAAGATCTATTCCCACGCAGATTATCGCGGCCACCCCGGCCGCGCCGGCTCTGTCCACTACCCCTCCGGGATCAAGTACCAGGGGTTCAAGTTCCAAATGCGCGTGGGTATCAATAAAAATAGGCTGCTCCTTTTGCAGGTCTGACAGTTTCATCATGTGTTTTCCCGGTTCCGGCAAGAAAAACGTTAAGACAATGATCTGATACGGACTCCATGCTGCGACCCTATCATTTCGATGATCCACCCATGTCCAGAAAATAGTCTCGCAACCACTTCTTCTTCAGCGCGTCGAGCCTGCCGTCATTCTGAATCAAGAGGATAAAATTGTTGAGCCAATTCAGCCAATGGGAGTCCCCGGGCCCTACCGCCCAAGCGATCGGCTCGTATGTGAGTGGAACGAATCGACTCACCACAAGGTCGGCATTCTTTGCACACGCCATACGGATCGCGAATTCCCCATCCACATACCCGTGACATCTGCGCTGAAACACCTCCTCGAGCGCTTGCCTCGTATCGGGGAACTCCCTGGTTCCCGCCCTGGTAAGGATTTCCCTGATTCGCAGTTTGCCCAGCCCATCGGCAGTGAACCCCACGAAGACCCCTGGTTTGTCAAGATCACGGAATTTCCTGAACGGAGCCGCGCTTTTCCGATGCACCAGGAACATTCTGCCGGTCTCCAGGACGGGCCTCGTGAACACGACCTCCATGTTGCGTTCAGGCGTCACCGTCATGGCCGACATTACCAGGTCCGTCTTGCCGGCCACAAGCGACGGGATCAGTTCTCCCCAGGACTGCCTCACAATGCGCAAACCTACTCCCAGGGATCGGGCCGTCATGGCCGCGGTTTCCACATCAAAACCAATGAGCCTACCTTGTTCGTCGAGCATCTGGAAAGGAACGAAGCCTACCTGCATACCCACCCTGATCTCTTCACGATTCCTTATGGCCTCCAACACTCCACCGAGCGATGGGGGCGGTTTCCCGGTCCTGTTCAAAGAATCCTTGACCGGCTGTTTCTCCGGGTGGGCTCTCTTATCCTCTAGAGTAAACCACTGACAGCATGTGACGGTAAGAACCGTTACCAGGCCGATCAAAAGCGTGAGGCAACGTCCACTTAGGATTGCGCGCACTGCCGGATCTCCTCCCAACAGGTCTCACTTTATATAGAAGGGAATTCAAAGATAAATCAAGCCTTGTCTTGGAACAGAGCCCGGATTGGCCTAGAGACTCCTATCGGACGGCTTCCATAATGCCTTGCCACAGTGTGGACCGGGCCTTCGGATATGTCCGAGTCCGACACCTGCAAAGGAACTACCATGCCTGAAATCACAGGCACAACGAAGCATGAAAGTCTTTTCCGTTGTTCACCTATCCATGGCTTCGCCTTGGACAGGGTACTCGAAGCGAGCGCACGCTGCGCATGGACTTGGAGGGGAGACTCATCTCCCCTCCAAACCACCCCATACGCTGACCCGGATGGGGGTGGTTCTTTTACGGGACTTTCAGGTAAACTTCTCAAACGATTTGCACGGGACAAGAACCCGGGGGTGCCGACGACTGTGCCATACAATTCTCGTTCCGGGGAACCCCCTCCATGAGCGTTCTGACACTTTGGTAGAGGCCTGCGAAATCTGCAACTTCGGCATCCTCACCGCGTCCGAGCGCGCCCACAATGATCTCTCGGAACATTCGAACCTCAGCTAAAACTGAATCCGAACCATTCCCATCCTGCGGTCCCTCGTTTGGAAATCTCAACGGATTTTCGGCCTTTGGTAATGATGACAGCTTCCGGAACAGGTTCTCCGTGCTGTTTACAATTTCAGGCGTCTTCCGGGAATAGATAATGCTCTCCGCCAAACGGCCTATGTGGCCAAAGGCTTCTGATTCACTGGAAATCACGTTCGGAAGACCCCTTTCTCCGACAGTCTCCACTATGTTTGTCTCCTCGGGCACGCATGCAGCGCACGCGGCTTGGATGTCAAACATGTTCAAGAGATCGTTTTCCAATCGACTACAAACCATGTCCGTGAGGCCCTGGTGGAGAACTCTGTTCAGGACCAGGCTTATTCTCTTCTTCCCGGCGCTTCGACAAATGGAATCGACCAGGGAATAAGCCTCCCCCGTGGCAATCTGCTCCGACTTGACCACCGCAAAGAGCCCCGAGATCTCCCGGGTGAGAACCGGCAGGTCCTGACCGATCCACGGAGGTGTGTCAATCAACAAGAAATCTCCGGATTCCAGCCGATCTGCCATGGGAATGAGCGCGGACATCTTTTCACTGAATGTATGGACTCCAACATCTCCCAGTGAAACGAGATCCAGATTGTCACCCATGCAAATCGGGAGATCCTGCAGAGAGCAGGTCCCATCCAGGAGATCGTTGACATCGTAGAACCGCGGCTTGCCGAACCGGGAACCAAGTCCCATATGAGATTGCCCCATATCCAGGATTGTTGCGCTCAACCCCATCTCCGCAAGCGCCACTGCAGTATTCAGGGTCAGAAATGTCTTTCCAGGTGAGCCGCTTCCACCGACGAACGCGAGGATTTCACACATTGAGGGAATTCCTTTCCGGAATGCGGATACGCACTACACAGCACCAAAAGTAGCATATTTCTTCATGCATTGCAAGCGTTCTCTCATGAAATACATGAGCTTTGCGTGGTTCAAAATTGGAGCGTGTTGGGCCGCCTTGGTTCCCTTGTGCCTTTTTTTCTTGGGGGATGAGACTACTTTGAGAAAAGGGGATCCCGGTCCGGAATCAGTGGACGTACTGCCCGGGTTCCAGCGGTGGGCTCTCCGAGCTGACCGATTTCAACAAATCAGGTTCGATAACGCTCATGCAGATTTGGTCGCCGACTTTGGCTTCGATATACGACACCAGGCTCTCGAAAGCCTCTTTGGTGATCACCGGTGGATCCTTGTCGGATCCCTGGCCGCTGTAATCCAAAGCCACAAACTTGCCGGTACCGGGATCGACCTCGCCGGCCAGTCGAATCACTTCAACACTGTCCCGGGATTTGTTTCGCGCGACTATTGCCAGTCCCCGAGACCGCGAAAAGTAGAGCAAGGCCATCTTGTAGATTTCCGGGGACTCGAACAGTTCAAACGGATTCATGTCGTGCCCATTGTTCCCAAAAAGATTGACGCAACCAGAAGCACAGGCTTCAGGGCTTTGAATTCTTTTGGCCGACTACAACGTACCAGTGGTAACCGTGAATGTCAAGAAAGCCGAGTTTAGACTTTATACCAATGCGCCGTCAAATAAGTGACGTTGCCTCAGTCCCGAGAAGCAGTGGCATCGCTCGGAACCCTCACTCCAGTGCTCGATTCGCAAATCATACTCCATCCCCACAGTACGTGACAGAAAAGCGCGGCACTCCCTGTTTTAAAGCGCATTAGTATCAGTTGTTGGTGGAGCGACTAGAGCGGCCAAGTTCTTTATCCAGTGTTTGAAAAAAGGGGCGGAAACTCCGGTTCCCGCTTTTCTTGCGGAACTGATTGATGTAGAATCCAAAGGGGTTTCTTCATTGGTCGGAGGACAACATGAAGTCCATTGTTTTTGGACGCTGGGGTGACATACTCAGGGACTACCGTGGAACGAACCGAGCAGATCCCGACACTTCAGCCCGATATCTTCCGCAGGCCGAACAGTTTCCGGAAGATCTCGTAGCGCTGATGTGCGGCAAAGGGATGCTCCTGTTAGACGACGACTTCGACTATTTCGCCATGATCAGGCAGTATGTGGATCTGATTCAGGAGAAGTACTGCTGCGGGAAATGTCTCACCGGCATAAAGGGCACCGCCCTCATGCTTCGCTATATGAACCGCATTTCAGAGGGGGAAGGCGCAGCCGAGGACCTGGATATGTTGGAGCGCGTGGCTGAAATTCTCGACAGCGCGGCCAGATGTTCAGTTTGCCAGAGTGCGGGAGAGCTGGTCAAAGACGGCCTCGCCAATTTCAAAGCGGATTTCTTGAAAGCAGTGGAATCCGGCGTAACTGAGCGGCCGGTTCGATACCTGGGCCGGATCTCCGCTCCCTGCATTAATGCTTGCCCTTGTCACATCAACGTTCCAGGTTACGTGGAGGCCCTTCAGGAGGCCCGGTACCACGAGTCACTTGAAATAATCCGTGAAGAGATGCCTCTTCCCGGGGTCACCGGCAGGATTTGTCCTGCGCCGTGCGAGCGGGCTTGCACCCTGGGAAATCAGGGCAGGGCGGCCATTCCTATCCGAGAGCTCAAACGGGTGGCCGCGGATTACGAGATGAATCACAAACTGACTCCCCCATTGGAAAAGAGGGAGTTGGACGCTCTCCCGGTAGCGGTTGTAGGCGCGGGACCGGCAGGTCTCTCCGCAGCCTACTACCTGAACCGCCGGGGCCATGCTGTGACACTTCTCGAGAGTCTCGATGTTCCTGGCGGAATGGTTGGTGTCGGAGTGCCTCCGTATCGTCAGCCGAGGAAGGTTCTTGAAAGGGATATCGGAATAATCGCTGACCTGGGTGTAGAGGTGAAGCTCGGGGTGAAGCTGGGCCGGGATTTCACAATCCAAGATCTCTTTAACCAGGGTTTCAAGGCCGTTTTCCTTGGCATAGGCTCCCACCGTTCCATTCCTCTTGGGATAAAGGGCGAGGATGAGGGCATTGGGGGCGTATTCCCGGGCGGCATCGACTTCTTGCGAGACATCAATCTCGGCGAGGAGGTCTTGTTGGGTGATCGCGTCGTGGTGGTGGGCGGTGGTAACACCGCCATTGACTGCGCCAGGACCTGCCTGAGAATGGGTGCTTCCGAGGTGCAGATTGTGTACCGCCGGACGGAAAAGGAGATGCCTTCCGATCCCCACGAGGTCGCGGACGCCCGGGAAGAGGGCATCCTATTGAATCTGCTTACGCAGCCTGTGGAGATTGCTGCGGAAGACGGGAAAATGGTCGCGCTCAAGTGTATCCGCATGGAGTTGGGGGAACCGGACGCTTCGGGTCGCAGGAGACCCGTACCTGTGGAGGACTCTGAGTTCGAGATTGACGCGGATTCGCTTGTCCCGGCCATCGGCCAAAAGGCGGATCTGAGCTTTCTATCTCCTGATGACGGCATTGACGTAACCCGTCGCGGGAATATCAAGGTCGACGAGCACACCATGATGACCACTCGACCCGGAGTGTTCGCGGCCGGAGATGCGGTGACAGGGCCGCTCACGGTGGTCCACGGCGTAGCGGGCGGCAAACAAGCCGCCAAAATGATGCATGATTATGTCACCACCGGGCAATGCGGTGTCTCGGAAGAACAGAAGATCGAAAACATTATCGCGGAAATAGAAGAAGACCCCGGAGTGTTCGTCACTCCCAAGACCGAAAGCCGAACAGGCAGTCTGGTTCCGCCCAAGAAGTTGGATATGCGTGAACGGGTGGCCACCTTCCGCGAAGTGGACTCGGGGTTTACTCAGGAAAGCTCGTTCGTAGAGGCCAGTCGCTGTTTGCGATGCTATCACCTGATATTCGCAGCTTTTCGGGAAACCGAGGCTGACCGCAAAGTTGGAACATCGCGTCACCACGGTCTAAGTTAACTCTTATAGGCCTAGGGGATGCGTGATCTTGGCGCGGAATATCTATGCGTGGCACTATAGGTTGAAGATGACGCCGTGGTATCCGCGACTTCATCATCGCCTGTTCGAGGTACATGTTTATGCCGGTTTTCACTATCGACGGTGTTGAGGTGTCTGTTCCGGAAGGAACGACTATCTTGGAAGCCTCCGGAGAGGCCGGAATATGGATTCCCACGCTCTGTTACTATCCCAAGTCCAGCCCTTCAGATTCCTGTCGCATGTGCGTTGTTGAAATAGAAGGGGTAGATCGACCCAAGACGGCCTGCAATGCTGTTGCTCTGGATGGGATGAGAGTACAGACCGACACGCCCCGGTTGCGGTCCATGCGTGAGGAGATCATGAAGCTGGTGCTCATGGATCATCCGCTGGACTGCCCTGTCTGCCCCGCGGGTGGCGAATGCGAGATTCAGGACCTTGCCCACCGTCTTGGCATGCAAGAAAACGATTTTCGTATTCCCCAGCGCACCAATCCTGTCGTCCGAGACTGGCCGCTCATCGAATACAATGTCAACCTGTGCTTGACCTGCGCCCGGTGCATCAAGGTCTGTCATGAAGTAATCGGGGCAAGCGCGCTCTACTTGAAAGGCGTGGGATACGATTGCCGCGTGGGGACCAAAGACGACCAAATCCTGGATTGCGACTTCTGTGGGGAATGCGTTGAGGCATGCCCGTCCGGCGCAATGTCGTACAAAATCACGGGAACCTGGGCCCGCTCATGGGAGATGAGAAAGACGCAAACGGTCTGTCCCCTGTGCTCCGCGGGCTGCCGTCTGGAGATGAATGTCAAGGATGACAAAATCTTCCGTGTTACCACCAAGTTGGAGTCTCATAACAGAGGATCACTGTGCGTGGGTGGACGTTTCGGATTCGACGTGATCCACAGCCCGGACAGGATTCTCACTCCGCTCATTCGTCAAAACGATGAACTCAAACCCGCGTCCTGGCAAGACGCTGTGAAGTTCGTTGCAGAAAAGTTGACGAAAATCATCGAAGAATCCGGCCCGGAAAGCATTGCCGGACTGGCTTCGCCTCGTCTGTTTAACGAGGATTGCTATGCCTTCCAGAAGTTTTTCCGTTCCGTGATCGGTTGCAACAATGTGGACAGCGAGGCTCGTTTCAGCTTCTTGCGAGTCCAGCGCGCGTTTGAGCTGACCTGTGGAGTGAAGGGTACCACGGGCACACTGGAAGACCTCCTCGACTCCGACGCTATTTTCCTGGTGGGGACCGATCCTATCGAAGAGACCCCTGCGCTGGGATGGAAGATCAAAAACGCTACTCGAAGGTATGACAGCAATCTCATAATTGCCAATTCCCGAGAAACCAGCATGGATGGCTTTGCCAGGGTCCGTCTGAGGACACGCCCCTATTCGGAAACCGATCTGATCCTGGGAATGATGAAGATCATCCTGGACAAGGACCTGTGGGCCGGAGAATTCATTCGAGAGCAAACCACGCACTTCCTCCCAATGAAGAACCTGCTCGACAAGATTTCCCTCAACGGTATTCTGAAGCGGACCGGAGTTTCAGCGGAAGACCTTGAAGAAGCCGCGACTATCTTTGCAGAGGCTCCCGAGGCTTCCATAATCTTTGGCGGGGATGTCATTCTCCAGGAAGACGGTCTTCAGTGCGCGATGAATCTGGCCAACCTGTCTCTTCTCACAGGGAACATCGGAAGGACGCGTGGAGGAATCTACCCCATACTGGAGAAAGGTAACATAGTGGGCCTTTGTGACATGGGAGCGCTTCCGGAGTACTTGCCGGGATATCAAGACATCGCAACGGCACGGGATTTGTTTGAGAAAGTCTGGAAGACCGATCTGCCGTACACCAGGGGAACGACCGTACCTGAGATGGTCAGAGGTCTGGAAACCGGTGATGTCCGTGCCTTATACATGGTGGCCGCGGACCCTCTTACCGATTATCCGAACTCTCGCCGCTTTGGTTCCGCTCTTGAAAACGCGGAGCTGCTCGTGGTACAGGATCTGTTTCTGAGTCCCACGGCAAGAAAGGCCGACTGCGTGTTTCCCGCGACCTCCTATGTTGAAAAAGAGGGGACTATGACCAATATCGAACACCGTATCCAGAGATTCAATCAGGCGATATCCCCGCTGGGGGAGGCCATGCCCGATTGGAATATTCTCGAGCAGGTGGCTTCGGCTATGGGTCGTCCCATGGGCTTTTTCAGTGTGGCCGACGTGTTCAGGGAAATGGCTCTCACCATACCGTTCTACAGGGGACTAAAGCTTGAAGAGCTTCACGAAGATGGTGTAATTTCACATCCGTTTACCGCGGGGCCGGAACAACGACGAGGGGGCAGGCCCTATTCGTTTGCCCCGGCAAGAGTTGTTGAACCCCCGGCTCGCGGCGATCTCGCCGACTATCCCTTCGATATGATGGCGGGACGATCCAAATATCATTTCGGATCCTTTTCAACCCGATCTGAGAGACTTCTCAGCCTTTGTCCTGAAGGATATATTGAAATCAACCCTGAAGATGCAAAGGAGCTGGGTATCGATGAAGGAGATCGGGTCCGGGTGACTTCTCCACAGGGCGCTTTTGACGCAGTTTCAAGGGTATCTGATAAAGTGGGCCGCAGTATGATCTTTGTTCCGACAAATTTCTCGGAGCTGGGAATCTACAGGCTTTTTGAAGAGAACACTACCATGTGCAGGGTCAAGGTAGCTCCCTTGGAAAAGGCTTCCGAATAATGCAGTATGAAAACCACGGGGCATCGGCGCCGGCAATATTTGTTCGGAATTATTCACTTGAGAAAGACGAGACAGGCGCAGAACTTAACTTAGGGCTTGTCTGAAAATAAACCTCTCAATTCCCAAGTGCCGTCACCCCGGCGAAAGCCGGGGTCCAGAAAGTCTTGAAGAAGCCCGGATTCCGGCTTTCGCCGGAATGACGGTAATAAGTTCCGGGAAGGTTTCAGGATTCATGGGTTGTAGTGCTTATTTCGGGACGAACCCTTGGCCGTCACCTATTTGTTTTCTTTACTGGAGAGCCGCTTCGGTATAAGATTTCTTCTACACGGAATCCGGGCTTCGTCCAGGCGGAGTCTTTGCGCATGAGTCACTGAATCAGGAGTGCCTGACATTAAAACAATATCAGGAGGTTGGTATGAGTAACCCCGGAGATCCTAGAGCCCGGCTATTGGTCATAGATGACGAGCAGATCGTCCACGAAAGTGTGCAGCGAATACTCGAGGCTGAAGGGTTCGTAGTGGAAAGCGCTCTGCGAGTAGACGAGGCCCTCGAAAAGTTACGGAAGGGTTCATATGATGTTGTGCTCACTGACCTCATGATGCCCGACCGCGATGGCATGGATGCCATTCGAGCAATCGCTGATGGGCACCCCGATACCGGAGTGATCATGTTCACCGGGTTTTCCTCTGTCGATTCCGTCGTAATATCCATGAAGCTGGGAGCACTTGACTATCTGCCTAAGCCCTTCACCCCGGATGAGCTTCTCGAGGCTGTGGAGAGTGCGATCGAGAAGACTCGGAAGGCCCGACGGGACAAGGAAATAGAAGAGACCTATGCGGAAGCCGAAAAGGCGCTCACCTCAAGCCTTGATCTCCAGGAAATCCTCAACCTCATCTGCACCAGCGTTGTGAGGCTTTTTCAGGTAAAGGGATGCGCTGTGCTGATGATACACCAGAAGGACCAGTCCCTGGCCATGACGGCTTCCAGCGGTTTGAGTGAGGAATTCGTGGAAAAGGGCTTCATGGAACCGACCAAGAGCGTGCCCGCAGCCCTGGAATCAGGGGAACCAGTCACAATTGAAGCATCGGAATTCGATTCTCAACTACAGTTCCCCGACGCTGCTCGGCGAGAAGGAATAGTCTCTATCCAATCTATTCCGCTTAAGCTCAAAGGGGCGGTCCTGGGATTCCTGAGAGTCTACCGTACAGAGGCATGTCGCAGTGGCGAAGAGGAACAGGACCTGATACTGAAGTTCGGGGAGCAGGCGGCCAAGGCCGTCGAAAACGCAATGTCTTACGACAGGGTTCGTAAAGATATCGATGACCTCAAGAAGGGCATCCCGGGAGCCGTCGCCGACAAGATGGGTACCTGAGACCAGCGCGACCCCTGAACGGTTTTCCGCAATCATCAGGAGGAACCTCCAGGACGTCCCGGGCTTTGTGGATGGACTCAAATAGGTTGTGTGGAACACGAGATCGCAGATCTGAGTAAAGGCTGTTCAAGCGCCAACCAAACACTTCTTCGTCAGGAGTAACAAAAGATGGACAAGAAGAAAGGGAAAGTGCTGGTACTGGACGATGAGAAAATCGTACTCGAGAGTGTCTCTCGGATACTCGAGGCAGAGGATTACGAGGTAAGGACCTGCCACAAGGGTGAAGAGGCCGTGGAAATGCTCAAAGAAGGAGGATACGACATCCTTGTCACCGACCTCAAGATGCCCGGGATGGACGGTCTGCAAGCTATGCAAGCGTTGACCGAAGTGGATCCGGACCTGTCCATGATCATGGCCACTGCCTATTCCACGGTTGATTCCGCGGTGAAGGCCATGAAGCTGGGCGCTGTAGACTACATTAGAAAGCCGTTTACGCCCGAGCAGCTTGCTGATGTGGCGGACAACATCATGGAGGATCGTAAGGTCCGTTTTGAAAAACGGTACCGTGACGACACCTTCGCGGAAATCAAGGATGCGGTAACGTCCACCCTCAATTTGAAGGAAGTCTTGGACCTCATCGTGCAGGGCGTTGTTAAAGTCACGAAAGTCAAGGGAAGCTCTTTGAGTCTCTTGGACAAGAAGAGACAGCAACTACGTGTGTTTGCGTACCACGGCCTGAGCCGCAACTACGTGGACAAAGGGCCTCTCGACTCATCCAAGAGTATCGGAGAGATTATCCTTAGCGGAAAGCACGCATGGATTGAGGACGCCCCAACTGACACAAGGGTCCAATATCCCAAGGAGGCCAAGCGTGAAGGTATCGCCTCCATACTTAGCTTGCCTCTTCTTGTGCGGAACAAGGTGATCGGGTCGCTTCGTGTTTATACGTCGAAACCCAGGGAATTCACGGAGGAAGAAGTCAAGTTCCTCCGCGGGTTCGCCGAGCAGGTTGCCCTGGCCATTGAGAACGCTCGAAACTACGAAGACGTTATGGACGAATACGAAGCTTTGCGTGACGACTTGTGGGATCACTTTGATCGCGACGGTTGGGTTTGATTACCGGCGCCCGCGGTCGGGGTTTTTCTTGCGATTCCGGGGAGCAATACTTCGGCCCGGACTGAATCCGGATTCGAGTGGTGTCCCTGAGAAACCAGCTATTGCGATAAACGCCACCGGAAGATTGGAAAGCCGTTTGCACTATTCTTTGAAGAAGCTGGAGCCCAAGCTTCCTTTGTCTTTCAAGAATCGAATTCTGCTCTATACCTTCGTGGTCCTGATCGCTGGTGTCATTGTCATCGGCGCCATCCTACAGATAGTAGTTTTTCCCCAAATGGAGGCTGATCCGACCATCATCCTCAATTTGAAGATCATTCACCTTGTTGCCAGTCTTGTCACTATCGTAGTGGGCTGGGTTTCCATAAGCATAATATCCAGGAGAATCACCCTTCCTTTGCAGGAACTCACTCTGAGAGCCGACCAGATAAGTAGAGAAGTGGGAGAAGATTCGCCTTCCGACCCCTTCGGAGAGATACGATCCCGACCGGCGGCGACAACACAACACACGGATGAGCCGGCGCGCGCGGATGAGATTGTCCAGTTGAGGACATCCTTTTATCGGATGTTGGCTCATCTGAAGGCTTCAGAAGAACGATTGAGGAACTCGGAGGAGAAGTACCGCTTTCTCTTTGACAACGGGCCTAATCCTCTTTTTGTACTTGATACTCTCGACATGACCATAGTCGATCTGAATAATCGGGCTATGGATGTTTATCAATTCGACAAGGATGAATTGGTGGGCAAGCAATTGTCGGATCTTGCCGCGCCGGAGGACCGGGAAAGGACCGAGGTCACTCTGAAGAAGCTTATCACATCGGACCCATTTCTGGTCCCCACGCTCCAGCACAAGCGCAAAGACGCGTCCACCCTCATGGTCCATCTTCAGCCCCATGTACACTGGTTCCAGGATCGGCCTGCAATCATAGTCGCTATCTGGGATGTGACCGAAAAACTTGAACAGGAATCCAGAATCCTCCAAGCCAGCAAGATGGCAACCCTTGGCGAGATGGCCACTGGAATAGCCCACGAGCTTAATCAGCCGCTCAATGTCATCAAGATCGGAGCCGACTATCTGTTGAAGAACATCAGAAGAAGGACGAAACTAACCGAAGAGCAAATCGGGTACATCGCTTCTGAACTTGGAGAAAATGTGGACAGGGCGGCTCGCATAATCAATCATCTTCGCCAATTCGGGCATAGTGTCGACCAGAGCATGTACCCGATGAACCTCAACGATCCTGTCAGGGGTGCTTTCACACTGTTGGGGGCCCAGCTCGAAAAGAAGGGTATAGAGCTGAAGCTATCCCTGGATGAAAACCTGCCTCCCATACTGGGAGACCAAAACCGACTGGAGCAGGTCTTGATCAACCTGGTCATAAACTCCAAGGATGTCCTGGTGCAATATGAGAAGGATTTGAAGGAGCAAGGAAAGACCGCGGAGAAAGTTCTGCACATAAAGACATTTTCCGAAGGAGATCGCGTTATTGTAACCATAAGAGATTCCGGTCCGGGAGTTCCACAGTCGATAAGGTCCAAGATATTTGAACCGTTCTTTACGACCAAAAAGGTAGGGGAAGGAACCGGCCTCGGGCTCTCCATAAGTTATGGTATTATCAAAGAACACAACGGGACAATCGAAGTGGATGGGGAAACCGAACCCGGCGCCACTTTCAAACTCACCTTCCCGGCTCTGCACGAGGTGATGGAGACTGATCATGGAGAAGATCCTAGTCATTGATGACGAAGAGAGCATACTCAGTATGATGCGGTTGTCGCTGGAGGCGGACGGCTACGAAGTCTTGACCGCGCGAGACGGCGTCACCGGCCTGGAAATCTTCGAGAAAGAACTGCCGGAAGCAATTTTGCTCGATGTAAGGATGCCTGAAACGGACGGTCTTAAGGTGCTTTCCAAGATTATGTCCGTGGATCCGGATTCCGAAGTGATAATGATCACGGGTCATGGCGACATGGCCATAGCCGTCGAATGCATGCAGAAACAGGCCTCCAACTTTCTGACCAAACCTGTCAGCGACGAGATGCTGTCCATCGCTCTGAAGCGTTCCCTGGAAAGACGGGCCCTGAAGGCCAAGCTCAAGAGATACACTGCCGGCCTGGAGACCCTGGTGCGTGAAGCCAATCAGGAACTTGAGAAAGCCTACCAGTTTAGAGAAAACCTTATCGAGAGTTCACCTGACGCTATTGTCTCGATCCGCAAAGGCGGGGAAATCATCATTTTCAATTCCGCGGCCGAGCAGCTTCTGGGTTACACAAAGGATGAAGTTATCGGAAAGATGAGCATTGCGGACATCTACCCCCCGAGCGTTGCAAAAAAAGTCATGGCAGACTTGAGATCCAACGATTTCGGCGGCCCCGGACGCGTTGCAAAGAGAGAGTTGACGGTCAAGCACAAGAACGGCCACGAAATTCCAGTTTACTTATCCGCGGCCACGTTGTTCCAGGGGGGACAAGAGGCCGGTTCCATGGGCATTTTCACCGACCTCTCTCAAAGGAAACGTCTGGAAAAACAATTATTGCGAACCGAAAAGCTCTCTTCCCTTGGAAAGCTCGCCGCGGGCATTGCTCATGAAATCAATCAGCCCTTGACAGGAGTACTGACCTTCGCGTCTCTGCTAAAGAAGAAATTCAAGGACGACGAGCAAACACGTAAAGATCTTGAGATCATAGTCCGAGAAACTACCAGGATACGCGGAATTGTTCAGGGAGTGCTCGATTTCGGCAGAGAAACCCCTATGAGCAAGAGCACCACCCAAATCCAAACGATTCTGGAGAGAACGCTTGAAATATTGGTACATCAGGAGCGCTTTTTCGGCATAGATGTCAAAAAGGAGTACGATCCGGCTCTTCCGTACGTTATCGTCGATTCCAATCTCATGGAACAGGTCTTCATGAACATAATCCTCAATGCTGCTGACGCAATGAACGGATCCGGCACGCTCACACTGCGAACCAGGCACGCCAACGGCGGAGTTGAAATCCATATAGCCGATACGGGCAAGGGGATGCCACCATCGATGATTGACAAGATCTTCGATCCTTTCTTCACCACCAAGGACTCCACCGAGGGCATGGGAATGGGCCTCGGATTAGCCGTAAGTTACGGCATCGTCAACAGTCACAACGGGGACATTCAGGTGACCACCCAAGAGGGGCAAGGCACCACATTTACCATCCGCTTGCCTACGGAACAGAATTGAACCGGAAAGCGTGGGCCGGAAATCCGTTGACACCGGACTACTCAATACAGTAGATTCCGATTGTGCGCCCGTAGCTCAGTTGGATAGAGCGCAACACTCCGGATGTTGAGGTCGGACGTTCGAATCGTCTCGGGCGCACCACACAGCACTTCCCGCGACACCAATATTCTTCAAAGAGTTATTTCTCGCATTTCACGGCCCGGGCAATTTTTTCTCATACTAACTTATACCAATGCGCGTTCAAACAAGTGATAAAGAGCACTGCTGGGCAAGCCAGCAGAGGCACCCAAGAAACCGATCTCACTCTCTTGATTGCGCATTGGTATTAGGGCCTGTCACGAAATAACGTTGGCATTCTCCTGTAGGGGCGGACCTATGTGTCCGCCCTTTCCCGCGTGCGCACCCTTGCATTGGGGCAGACACGTAGAGCCTGCCCCTGGCCTGAACAGGGGTCTGCCCCTACAATTGGGCCGGCAACCTGTTGCAAGGTTTATTCTGTGACACAACCTTACATGCCGCAAAAGAGACGCACAACGAAGTCTGGAAATGCCTGGAGCGCGGGGGGCTCCGTTTGTAGGGGCGACCGGCGGTCGCCCGAAGGGAAGCCGTCACATTCAAGAACAAAGGGCTTTCTCGTGGGAGTTTTCGTTCAAACATATAATCGCGCATCCCACCGTCCAGTCAAGCCTGTGAGGTCGGAAATCCCCCCTTCCCTCGTTTGAAATTAGGGGGCAAGTGTGGCGGAGAGAGAGGGATTCGAACCCCCGGTACGACGAGCGTACAGTTGATTTCGAGTCAACCCCCTTCGGCCTCTCGGGCATCTCTCCGCAGCCGGCCGGTTCATAGCGCGTGTCATCCTACTGCCGCAGTTTTCTGAAGAATTCCTGCAACAGTTTCGCTGCCTCCTGTTCCATGACACCAGAGACAACTTCGAGTTCATGGTTGATCCTGGGGTCGTGAGAAAGGTCGAAAAGACTTCCCAGCCCTCCCCAGCGATCATCGTGGGCCCCGAACACCACACGCCTTATCCGTGCGTGAATCAATGCAGACACGCACATAATACATGGTTCGAGTGTAACATAAATATCCGCGGCGGGCAATCTCCAATCACCCGCTTTCCAGGCGGCTTCACGCAGAGCGATGATTTCCGCGTGGGCCGTTGGATCGTGTAGTGTTTCAACCCGATTGTGACCGGTCCCGATGATGTCCCCGTCCTGGACGATCACCGCGCCTACAGGGGTCTCCCCCTCTTCGAAGGCCTGTCTCGCGAGCTCCAGAGCAAGCGACATGAACTGCTCTTGGGTTGGTTCGATCCCGGGAAGCAAAACAGTATTACCCCACCACCGCCCCTTGAGCAGCCGAGCCGACCATTTCAGCATATCGCGCAAGATAACCTTCCGTGATCTTTGGGGGCGGTTTTGTCCACTTGGCTCGTCGTTCTCTCAAATCTTCCTCAGACACATTGAGATTCACTGTTTTTCCAGGGATGTCTATTGTGATCGCATCCCCATCCTCCACCAGGGCGATGGGCCCGCCCTGAGCGGCTTCAGGTGATATGTGTCCGATTGCGGCGCCGCGGGTCCCGCCACTAAATCGACCGTCCGTTATCAGGGCCACATATTTGTCCAGGCCCATACCGGCCAGAGCCGACGTAGGATTGAGCATCTCCCTCATTCCCGGTCCCCCTCTTGGCCCTTCGTATCTTATGACTACTACGTGGCCAGGCTTTATGTCATTGGCCATAATGGCTTCGACCGCGTCTTCTTCCGAATCAAATACCCTGGCCTTCCCCTGCATCTTGAGCACAGCGCGGTCCACCGCGGACTGTTTCACCACCGCGCCGTCCGGGGCCAGGCTTCCTCCGAGAATAGCTATGCCTCCAACCGGGCTGTGAGCATTGTCGAGGTATCGAATGACCTCATTATCTTTTATGGAAGCGAACTTCAAATTCTCTACGAGCTTAGCGCCCGTCACTGTCAAGACATCCGGTTCCGCAAGCTCACCTCTCACCAGTTCTTTCAGCACTGCTTGAACACCGCCGGCCCTGTCAAGATCTTCCAGGTGATTCGGGCCTCCCGGTGACAGTGAACACAAGTGAGGAGTTCGAGAGCTGATTTCGTCGAACAGTTCTAGGTCAATATTGATCCCTGCTTCACGGGCTATTGCCGGAACGTGCAATATCGTGTTTGTGGAGCATCCCAGGGCCATGTCAACCGCTATGGCATTTCCAAAGGCTTGTTCAGTGGCGATCTGTCTAGGCTTCAAATCCCTCGAGACCAGATCCATCACTTGTGTTCCGGCCCTCTTGGCGAGACGAATCCGGGCCGCTTCTACCGCGGGTACTGTGCCATTTCCGGGCAACCCTAATCCCAAAGCCTCGGTGAGACAGTTCATGGAATTCGCGGTGAACATACCCGCGCAGGAACCGCACCCGGGACAAGCCCGCTCCTCCAGCTCCGCGAGCTCGTCTAAACTCATGGTCCCGGCTTTGACCTTTCCCACAGCCTCAAATACCGTGATCACATCGGCCTTCTCCCCCTGAAAAACACCTGTCATCATCGGACCACCGCTCACCACTACAGACGGGATATTCAGTCTGAGCGCGGCCATCAACATGCCGGGAACAATCTTGTCGCAGTTGGGCACCAGCACGAGGCCGTCGAATGGATGAGCCACGGCCATGATCTCCACTGAGTCGGCTATCAGCTCCCTGCTGGCGAGCGAGTACTTCATCCCCACGTGGCCCATCGCCAGGCCGTCGCAGACACCTATGGTGCAAAACTCCAAAGGTGTTCCCCCCGCCACTCGGATCCCGGCTTTGACCGCTTCAACAATCCTATCCAGGTGTATGTGACCAGGCACTAATTCATTTGCGGAATTGGCGATGCCGATGAGCGGTCTCGCGAGCTCCTCGTCCGTCAGCCCCATAGCCTTGAACAGAGCCCGAGAGGGAGCTCTTCCGATGCCCTTCTTCATAAGATCGCTTCTCACGACTTCCTCCGGACGAATGTGGATGAGATCATTCTTTTTCCTGCCGTCACCAGCGGAACATCTTATCCTCAAATTAATTGCTATCACAAGCTCCGCGTCCGCGCAACGACTGACCGCGCTCCAGGCCAATAAACTCGCCGCACGGACGAAGCCCGTGGTGTCAATTGTGTCCCATAGTCAGTTTGACACCGGGGGGTTGGGGGGATTTTGCCCATATGTGGGAATCATCTTTCAATCAGACAGAACTTTTGGCAACTGCCATGGGCGTTCCTCTGCTCACATAGGGATCTCCGCGCCCGAGAAGCTCTTCTTTTGGAGTGCCTTGTTGATTTCCACCATTACTACGCGCTAAACTGTGATCATGAGAAAGACGCTCGACACGGAACAGGCGATCGCTGTTATTGAGAATTTTGAATCTCTTCCATTGGAGAAACGTACCGCGATCTTCAGAGATCTTTCTCCCCAGGCTCGCGAGGAACTCGTGGGCGCGGTCTCCCACCCGGTCGACATCGTGCAAAGGATCTCACCGGAAGAGATCTTCTTCACCATCAAGGAGCTGCACGAAGACGCCCCCAATCTCATTGCCCACACTTCCGGGAAACAGCTGCTCTATTTCTTGGATATCGACATGTGGAAAAAAGAGGTCTTTGATTTGAATGCCACCGGACGATGGTTCAGGCTTCTGGCCGACGCGGGTGATGACAAGATCCTGCAACACGTACGGGTCACCGAGCCCCATCTTCTTGTGACCGCGATGAGTCACTTCATCAGGGTTGCGATCAGGAACCCGGACGTGGATCTGCTTGAGCAGCGCGATGAACTTCCTCCCTTTACTCTGGACGACCTGTTCTTCATAGACTTCCTGTCTCCTGAACACGAGGACATCATAAGGAAATATTTGGATGTGATCTTTCGTTGGAACACCCGGATGTATTTCAGCCTTATGGAAGAGATTGCCAGAGGTATTCATCTGGAAAATGAAGATGCTGCGCTTCATTGGCGACGCGCGCGGATGTTTGATCATGGATTCCCTGAATTTGATGAGGCTCTCGAAATTTACGCATACCTCGCGCGGAATGTCGTCACCGCGCCGACCATAGAATCCTCAGCACAGGACTCTATTATTTCCGGACCCCAAAGCCCGGTCATAGATTATCCTGTGAAGATCCTCGATCCGGACAATTTCTTTAGGCAATGCCTTGCAGAATTACAGGAACCAACGGAACTGGACCGCATTTCTACGGAACTTGCTCATCTGGCCAATAAAGTCATGATAGCGGACGGCCGTGATCCAGGGGCCATGGAAGATCTTCGTAACAGTCTCGCAAAAGTAAGCGGGTACATCAACATTGCTCTGGAAGATCTGTGCGCGGACGACATTTCCAAGGCTTCGGGTCTGCTCCGACAAAACCACATGGAGATACTCTTCCGGAGAGGATTCAGTCTAATACTAGATTTGCGCAAGGATATCCAGACCCTTCTGAGAAACTACGATGGTGGTGTGGAGAATCTCGGACATCCTCTGGCCGGTTTGGTCGAAGGCCTGATTAAGAAACGGCCGGTATATGCTGACAACATCCAGGGACTGCCCAAGCCCAGGGAATTTGCATCTATTCAGGACATTCGGGTTATCCGAGAACTTATGGATGCTGGGACCATAGAAGACAAATGGGAACCGATCTGACCCGTGGCCGATCCCCTGCTTCATGCTTATGGGGCAATCCGGATCACTCCACCACATACTACATCCTGTGGTCGGCTGAGTCATCCGGATTGCCTTATATGTCCAACACCAACCATCACCCTTAATAGGGGACAACGAACTACGAAAATCTTCTCCTCGTTCCCAGGCTCTGCCTGGGAATGCATACCGGGAGGCTCCGCCTCCCCTACTTGGGGCCGGCGCCTTCGCAAATAAGGAAGACTCTCGTAGGAATGCGCGGCTAAATATGTGACTTTGCCTCATTCCTGAGAAGTGACGGAATCCCTTTCTTCCGGTTCCTGCCGCGCACTTCTACGGCAAGTGATTGTAGTTAACCATTCAGTCATTCGGGGGCAGTCGGCAACGACCACTTTCTCGAGTCTAACGAATGGTAAGAGGGCGCACACACAGGTGCGCGCCGTACACTGTGCCCCATCGGGTCTGGGCCCAGACGTAAGGGCAAACCCCTGTTCAAGCCAGGGGCAGGCTCTATGTGTCTGCCCTTGCCTTCAAAGCCCCCCCGAAACTGAATGGTTGCCTTGTAGTTAAAACCGTTTGCTTGATTTTTTCCCGCGATTCGTCTAGATTAGTGGACTACTTTTCGTGTCTTTCATCGACCATTTCAGATTCAGGAGTATCCGCTGATGGCTGAATTTGAGCCTACTATCGTGGCATTTTGCTGTCATTACTGTGCTTACGGCGCGGCTGATCTGGCCGGCAGCATGAGATTGGAGTACCCGCCCAATATCCGCGTGATCCGTCTGCCTTGTTCCGGCAAGGTGACACCGGTCTTTCTGCTCAGGGCTTTTGAGAAGGGAGCGGACGGGGTATACGTGGCCGGCTGTATGGAAGGCGACTGCCATTTCATTCACGGGAATCTTGTATCCAAACCAAGAGTCAACTATGCGAAGAAACTCATTGAGGAAGTGGGCCTTGAACCGGAACGGCTCGAATTCTTTAACATGAGCGCGGCCATGGGCCCCCGATTTGCTGAAGTAGCCCGTGAGTTCACTGAACGCATTCGGGAGCTGGGGCCGAGTCCCATTAGCAAGAAATTCCATTCCAACAAAGACGAGGCAGCGTGATTGCCTTTGATTTTCACGTCATGAGGCGCGTTGCTTTGGAGGAATAATATGATTATCGCTGAGAGAAAGCCCTTTGACGAAATCATGAAAATGTTGGAGGGGCACAAGAAGATCATGGTGTTGGGCTGCGGCGGATGTGTCACAGTTTGCCTGACCGGAGGACACGATGAAGTCCGTGTGCTGTCCAGCCAGATACGCATGGCAAGGGAAAAGGAAGACGATCCCATTGAAATCATTGAAAAGACCATAGAAAGGCAATGCGATCCTGAATATCTTGATGAAGTTCAGGATGTTGTCCCTGACGTAGAGGCCATTGTCTCGATGGCCTGCGGAGCGGGAGTGAATTTCATGGCTGAACGATATGCCGCTACTCCGCTCTATCCCGCGCTCAACACCACTTTCATAGGGGGGTCTTTGAGAGAAGGCTACTATGTGGAGCGATGCCAAACGTGTGGAGAGTGCAAACTCTTCTACACCGGGGGCATATGTCCCATCGCCCGCTGTTCCAAGAGCCTGCTCAACGGCCCGTGCGGCGGCTCCACCAATGGGAAGTGTGAGATAGACCCGGAAGTGGATTGTGCTTGGCAATTGATTCTCGACCGTCTCGACACACTCGATCAAATGGACCGGTACGAGGACATCATGGAGATGTGCGATTGGAGAACCAATAGAGACGGCGGACCGCGTAAGATGGTCAGGGAGGATTTTCAACGATGAGTGCTGAATTGAAAACTGACAGCAGACTTGAAAAGATTCTTAGATCGGGCCAGTTCGCGGTAACCGGCGAGTGCGGTCCCCCCCGGTCGGCCGACGGCAACGTGATCAAGGAAAAGGCCGAACTTCTCAGAGACACGGCCGACGCATTCAACATCACGGATAATCAGACTTCCGTGGTTCGCATGTCTTCCATTGCCGCGGCCACCATCATGTTGCAACAAGGATTGGAACCGACCATGCAGATGGTCTGCCGAGACCGGAACCGGATAGCGATCCAAAGCGATATTCTCGGAGCGGCCGCGCTCGGTATCAAGAACATGCTGTGCCTGTCGGGCGACCACCAGAAATTCGGGGATCATCCCCAGGCGAAAAACGTCTTTGATATCGACTCCATGCAGCTGATCCAGACTGTTCGCATGATGCGCGATGAAGGCAAGCTCCTCGGGGGTGAAGAGATGAGCGTTCCACCCCGTCTGTTTGTCGGCGCGGCAGCCAATCCCTTTGCAGACCCGTTTCATATTCGGGTACCCAGACTGGCCAAGAAGGTCAAGGCCGGTGTGGAGTTCATCCAGACTCAGTGCATATTCAACATGGAAAAATTCGCGGAATGGATGAAAGGCGTCGTGGATCGAGGCCTCCATGAAAAAGTCTTCATACTCGGTGGAGTAACTCCCTTCAAATCTTTGGGCATGGCCAAGTACATGGGCAAGTTCGTGCCGGGGATGGATGTTCCCGATGACCTACTCCAGCGCATGAAAGACACTCCAAAAGAGAACCAGGCTGATGAGGGCATAAAGATAGCCGTTGAGACAATCCAACAACTCAAGGAAATGGAAGGAGTCTCAGGGGTCCACATAATGGCCATCGAGTGGGAAGAAAAGGTCCGGGAAATTGCGGAAAAGGCCGGGCTCCTGCCGCGGCCGGATGTATAAGCCGGCTACTTGAGTCGGACTCACATCTTGAAGAGTAATCCAGGGGGGACCTTTTCTCGGTAGAAAAGATCCCCCCTGATTCCTTCCAAGACACTTCATCACATGCGGCACCCTGGTACTCATTCGGAAGTTACTTTTGGCAATTGCCATATGCGCACAAAGTAAGGCGTATGTCATTGCGAGGAGTGAAACGACGAAGCAATCCCCGTATGCAGCGAGCCGGAGATTGCTTCGCTACGCTCGCAATGACATCTCAAGATAGTTCCCCCAATGAACGACTGGTTGTTGACTTCCGCCGATCAGTATTAGTAATCCAGATTCACAACATTCAGAGCGTTCTTTTCGATGAAATCTCTTCTTGGTTCCACCTGATCGCCCATTAGGGTGGAGAAGATCTCATTGGCTTTTACAGCATCCTCTATGGTGACCTGGAGGATTTTGCGGTTCTCGGGTTCCATGGTGGTTTCCCACAGTTGTTCAGCGTTCATCTCCCCGAGGCCCTTGTATCGCTGAATCTTGATCTTCTTGAGGCCTCGTTCCATTACCAGGTCAACGAGACTTGACAGAGACGGCGCTTCCACTGTCTTGTCTTCAATTCGCAGAATAAATGGAGGTTCTCCCACTGCCTTGACCCGATCCATAATGGTGGACATCTCCATAAACGATGGAGACTCCGTTAGACGAAAATCTACCACTGTCTCCCGGGATAAGCCGTTTCGCAGTGATTTGACTTCAATGAAATACTTGGATTCTTCCTCGTCTTTGACTACGTTTGGTTGAATCGACTCTATTTCCGGATACCCGGCTTTGATCCTTTCTTGCACTCTGTGTGCCATATCCTCTGCCCGGTCCGGGCTTTCCAGGAAACTTGAATCCATGCCTTCACGTATAAACGCCCTTAACACCGTTTTGTCCATATTCTTGCGTTCATATACCTGAAGTATTCTGTCCAATCTCAGAAGGTTCTTGATTATATTGATTAATTCCGTGCCTTCGAAGAATTCGCCTTCCTTTTTGCCGAGTCTTGCATTTTCAGAACCGTTCCTCATGACGATTTCATCCAGGGAACCTTCATCCTTCACATAGGTTTCAACCTTCCCCTTCTTCACCTTGAACAAAGGAGGCTGCGCAAAATAGAGATACCCTCGGTCGATGATTTCCCGCATCCACCTGAAGAAGAAGGTCAGCAGCAGGGTACGGATGTGAGATCCGTCCACATCGGCATCGGTCATTATTATGACCTTGTGATATCTGATTTTCGAGATGTCAAAATCCTCTTCTCCTATGCCGGTTCCCAATGCCGTGATCAAAGCACGGATTTCCTGGCTCTGCACAATCCTGTTGAACCGGGCCTTCTCAACGTTGAGGATCTTTCCCTTTAGCGGAAGAATAGCCTGGGTCCGCCTGTCTCTGCCTTGCTTTGCCGATCCCCCCGCTGAGTCACCCTCTACAATGAACAACTCCGCCTGCGCCGGGTCCTTTTCCTGACAGTCGGCCAGTTTTCCCGGTAGAGCCGATGATTCCAGCGCGCTTTTCCTTCTTGTCAGCTCACGGGCTTTTCGAGCCGCCTCTCTCGCTCTCCCTGCCTCGAGCGCCTTGTTGACTATCCACTTCCCTATCAGGGGATTCTCTTCCAGGTACTCTGACAGCTTTTCATTGATGAGCTGCTCCACGATACCCCGAATCTCCATATTCCCCAGCTTGGACTTGGTCTGACTATCGAATTGGGGATTGAGTATCTTCACGCTTAACACCGCGGTCAGACCTTCTCGCAGATCGTCTCCGGTAAGGCTTATCTGGCTCTTTCCGTTCTTGAGAAGTCCTTTGCTCGTCGCATACTGATTAATGGTTCTCGTCAACGCGGCCCTGAAACCCGAGAGATGGGTCCCCCCTTCAAAGGTATTGATATTATTGCAGTATGTAAAGACCGTTTCAGAGTACCCATCATTGTACTGGATGGCGCATTCAACAACATTGTCATCCTTTTCGCCGATCATGTATATGGGCGCCTCATCAGCGGTCTTCTTTGCCCTGTTGAGATGTTCCACAAATGAGACTATACCACCGTCATATTGATAGACCAGAATCGCCTTTTCAGATCTCTCATCGTCAAAGCTGATGCGCAAACCCTTGTTCAGAAACGCCAACTCCCTGAGCCGCGCTGCAATGATTTCATAGCTTAGATCCACATCCTTGAATATGGATTCGTCCGCTTTGAAGCTAACCTTGGTGCCGGTTCGGTTGGTAGTCCCTATCAGTTCAAGATCGCCGGCTCTCTTGCCCTGCCGGTAAGGCTGCCTGAAAACCCGGTTGTCTCGACGTATCTCCAGCTTGAGGAATTCAGACAGGGCATTCACTACCGATACGCCTACACCGTGCAGGCCGCCTGAAACTTTGTACGAATCGCTGTCAAATTTACCGCCCGAATGTAGAGTGGTCATTACCACCTCGGCGGCCGGTATTCCTTCTGTAGGATGAATGTCGGTGGGTATTCCTCGGCCGTCATCTTCCACCGTTACAGAGGAATCCAGGTGAACCGTAACGGAAATACTCGTGCAATGTCCGGCCAGGGCTTCATCGACCGCGTTGTCCACTACTTCCCAGACTAGTTGGTGTAGGCCTTCGGAACCGGTGTTTCCTATGTACATGCCAGGGGTGTTGCGGACTGCCTCCAGTCCTTCCAGCACCTTTATCTGTTCAGCGCCATACTCTTTTACTGTTTCAGAGCCCGGTGTCTCCATGTGCCTCTTCTTCTGTTTATGGGTTCTTCCGTCCCGTATCAGGTCATTTTCGCATGGGCATGACTAGACTGAAATAACCCTGGGTTTGGTCTGGACGAACTATGATCGGCTCTTCTTGGTCGTGGAATTCAAAAAGGACCTGGTCGGTGTCCATAACTCCGAGAGCTTCAATAAGATACGCTACATTGACTATTACGGTGAATTCCTTACCTTCGAAATCCAGATCAACCGCGTCCCGCGCTGTACCCAGATCGGGATGAACCGCTGTCAGCTCCATTTTTCCGGAACCAACTTTCATGGTCACTCCCTTGTTGCGATCAGAAGTCAGGACCGCCACCCGTCTCAGGATCTGAATCAATCCAATACGATCCGTCTTGGCTATCACGTCGCTCGAACGCGGAATCACATTTCCGTAGTCCGGATAGTCCCCCTCGATAAGCCGAATGGTCATGGAAAAACGGTCAGTCCTAAGGACCATGTTCTTCTTCTCGAACCCCATCCCTATTTCGCCCTGAAGGCCTTCCAGGACTCTTCGCATTTCCAAAAGGCCCTTCTTTGGGACCAGCATCTTGGACTCCAGAGATATGCCCAGAGGTTCCTCTATCATTGCAAGCCTGTGTCCATCGGTGGCCACCATTCTTATCTTATCCTCATTTTGCTCAAACAGTACCCCGTTCAAATTGAATCTGGATTCGTCGCTCGATGAGGCAAACATGGTTTTGTCCACCATATGGAGCAGTTTCTCGGCCTCAACCTCCGTTGTTTGGACTTCCTCCAAAGAGGACCAGGCCGGATAGTCGGACGGATCCATGCCGGCCACCTCAAATACACTCTCCCCTGACACAATCTTAATCCGGTGGGCGTCCACCGGTTCCACTCTCATGATACCCGGAGACATTTCTCTGACAATCTCGTACACCATTTTTGAAGGAACGGTAACCAATCCGGGATCTTGAACCTCGCAGTCGTAGCTTACCTGCAAGCCCACTTCCAGATCAGTTGCCGTAAGAACCAGTTTGTCGGCTTCCGCACTAATCAAAACGTGGGACAGAATGGGAAGAGGAGACCTCTTTTCAGCAATTGGAACTGTCTTGGATAGTCCATCGAGCAATGAATCTCTCTCTATTTGGAAAAGCATCAACATCTCCTCTACTCTTTAAGTCTTAATTAATTAAGAAAAGAGTAATAGTAATAGGGCCTGTGATTTTGTGGAAAACTCACCGGGAACTACTCTGTGAGCAGGTGTGGCCTGTTGGATTTCTGTGGCTGAAACCTGTCGCTGGATGTGGATTACCGGTCCGGTAACGAAAATTCCACGTGAGTGGACAGTTTTTCCACAGCAAATCAACAGTGGCTATCACCCCTTGATATCTTTCTTGAGGCCTTCCACTTGGCTCTTCAATGGTCGGTTTTTCTCCAGTTCCTTTTCGATTTTTCTCGTGGCATATATCACGGTCGAGTGATCTTTGCCCCCGAAGGCCTGACCTATCTCAGGATAGGAAAGCTCGGTCAAGTCCCGGGCCAAATACATCGCTACCTGCCTGGGACGGGAGTAGAGTTTGTGTTTCTTCCGGGACTTGATGTCTGCCACCTTTACGTCAAAAGTTTTGGAAACGTGTGATATGATCTCGTCTACGGTCACCGTCTTCGGAGGCCTATTGAGCTTCTCCTTAAAGCACTTTTCCGCCAGTTCCAGAGTCATGGGCATGCCCTGAAGAGTGCTCATGGCCACCAGTCTGATCAGAGATCCCACAAGTTCTCTAATGTTGGAATCGGCCTGTTCGGCCAGAAAAAACGCCACATCATCGGGAATCGTAACCGAATCCTCGTACGCTTTTCTCTTAAGAATCGCTACCCTTGTTTCCAACTCGGGCATTGTCATGTCGGCAACCAGTCCCCAACCGAACCGGGACTTAAGCCTCTCCTCGATGCCCGATATTTCATTATGAAATCTGTCACAGGTGATAACGATCTGCTTTCTGTTCTCATAGAGACTATTGAAGGTGTGAAAAAATTCCTCCTGGGTCCTCTCCTTGCGCGCAAGAAACTGAATGTCATCTATGAGTAATAGATCTACATGCCTGTATTTGTTGCGAAAGTATGCCATCTTATCATGCTGGATGGCATTGATGGTCTCATTGGTAAACTCTTCTGAGGTAGTGAAATAAACTTTCTTGGTCTTGTCCTTTGAAAGGACCGCATATCCGATGGAACTCATAAGGTGAGTCTTACCCAAACCCACGTCAGCATAAATGAAAAGAGGATTATAGCTGCCCGCGAGTTTTTCGGATACAGCCACCGCGGCAGCGTGGGAAAAGTCGTTGCACTTCCCGACCACGAAACTCTCAAAAGTATACAGAGGATTGAGGCGATGCTTCAAGGCAAAGGAATCGCTGATTGCCGACCCGGATCGATGAGAAACCTCGGATGGTCGGCTTGACTTGTCACCGGGAACATCCGCGGATAATTCATTACGGGACCGAAAATCAATTTGGAGTCCAGTGCTTGTTAGATCGGTGATGATTTCCTTAATCATATCAAGGTAATTATCCTGAATCCAGCCTATGAAGAAGTTGTTCGGCACAGACAGGACAATCCTGTCATGTGTCACACTTTCACAGATGATAGGATCCAACCAAGTGGCAACGCTATGATCGTTGACCCTTGTGTGAAGCAGTTGCAGACACTGAGACCAGATATTGCTCATAAGTAAACACAAAACGTAAGTATTTCTAACAGGATAGACGTGGGAAAGACTAGCACGAGACAGCGGTAATTTCAAGAAAAATCTTCTCTGTACCCAAGAAGACTCAAGAGGCGGTCCAATTCTTCGGCGGAATGAAAATGAAACTCTAACTTTCCGGAATTATTATTATGTTTCTTTAAGATCACCTTGGTGGAAAAGAACCGAGAAAGGCCCTTTTGCAGATCGGCCAATTCCGGATCAACGGCTTTCGCTGATTCGTGGATAGCCGCCTGTTTCTTTCTGAGATTACTGATAATTCTTTCAAGCTCTCTCACAGTGAGCTTGCGCCTCACAATCCTTCGAGAGAGATTCAATTGGGTGGGAAGGTGATCTACAGCCAAGAGGGTCCTGGCGTGCCCCATTGAGAGTCGTTCGTTACGAAGGTCGTCCTTTATGGAATCAGGGAGCTTTAACAACCTGAGATGATTAGTAATATTTGATCTGTCTTTTCCTATCCGCAGTGCCAGGTTTTCATGGGTGTAGGCAAACTTCTGAATAAGTGTCTCATAACCCTGCGCGGTGTCCAGGGGGTTGAGATTCTCGCGTTGAAGATTTTCGATCAACGCAATCTCCAGTGATTCGGCATCGGAGACCTCGCGTACAACAACCGGAACCGATGAAAAACCGGCCATCTTGGCAGCTCGCCAACGGCGTTCTCCCGCGACTATTTCATAACGGTCATTGTCCTTGGAACGGACGATGAGTGGCTGTATAACCCCTATCTCCTTGATCGAATTGCTCAAGTCCGAGAGAGATTCCTGAGAGAATAGCCGCCGAGGTTGGAAGGGATTGGGTACCAGGGAGTCGATAGGAATGTGCGCTACGTCTGTCTGAGCGTTCTTTGAACCGTCAGGCTCATCGACAGGGATCAGGGCGCTAAGACCTTGCCCCAATGCTGTACGCTTTTTCACCATCTCGTTCACCTTCAGCATTCATAATCTCCTGAGACAAGCTCATGTAACGGAGAGCTCCACTTGACGTAATATCGTAAAGCACTACCGGCTTACCGAAACTCGGTGATTCCGAGAGCCTGACATTCCTTGGAATAATAGAGTCGAAAACCTGTGAGGAAAAGTGATCCTGAACATCAGCGACCACCTGATGGCTAAGATTGTTCCGGGGATCGAACATTGTGAGCAAGAATCCCTCGATCTCTAGAGAATGGTTGAATGCAGACTGAACGCGACGGATAGTCTTCAACAGGTTTCCCACTCCCTCCAGAGCATAGTACTCACACTGAACAGGTATGAGAGCCGAGTCGGCAGCTACCATAGCGTTGAGCGTAAGAAACCCCAATGAGGGGGGGCAGTCGATAAAAATGTAGTCATATAACGGCCTTATCGTTTCCAGCGCAGTGGAGAGCATTCTCTCCCTGGATTCAAGACTCACAAACTCGATCTCAGCGCCTATCAGATCCTGGGAAGCCGGCAAAATATCCAGGCAATCCAAGGCCGTTCGACGAATTATCCTTTGATGCACCTCTCTGGAAAGCAGTAGATCATAGACCGACGGCTCACCCGCGGAAAGACGGATGCCCAACCCGCTTGAAGCATTGGCCTGAGGATCCAGATCAATCAGGAGTGAGCTCTTCTCCGCCAATGCGATGCAGGAGGCCAGGTTTACCGAGGTGGTAGTCTTGCCGACTCCGCCTTTCTGGTTAACTATGCAGATTACGCGTCCCATGGTTATAGACCCACAAGATGTAGTATATAGAATTTCGTGGTCCCTATACCACAAAATTCTCAAGAATCCAAAATTAATTCCCCAAGTCCATGAAAAATAGTTCTCAGTTCTTGAAGTTTCACCTCAGGGATCATGATATGGACTAATGTCCTCGGAGACCGCGCCGGAGGCATCCTCTTTCAAGAAACCTTTTTGTACAATATCACTCTGCGAAACCTATCGGAAAAAGGGAGAATCCCAGCCCAAGAAGCGGCTTGCCGAAAACCGGTCAAATCTGTGTCCTGTTCGGCCGTGGCAGGGCCGGCCATCTGAATCAGGTATCCTTCTTCGCGTATTAGAACGCGGAGTCTGTTGAGGAGGTCGGGGTCTGAAGAAAAAGCCCTGGACACCACCACGTCGAAACCCGGACACGGGGGAGAGTCCAGAAGACTGTTCAAATCAGTATTCAAGAATGAGACCCGGGAGAGACCCAGTTCCTTAACAGCATGTTTAAGGAAAACGATTTTTCGGGGATCACGATCCATCAAAGTCACGTGAATGGAGGGCAGAACAGTGTTGAGGACCAATCCAGGGAATCCGGCCCCTGTTCCGATGTCGAGCACACGGGTTCCGCTGTGATCGGGAATTACCTTCAGCACTGTAATGGAATCGACAAAATGAAGAATCGCGATCTCATGATCCTCGGTTAAAGAGGTCAGGTCAATACGAGTTCCCCACTCTTTGAGCATTCTCAAATGGCGCCTGAACTTGTCAAGAGAGCCCTTCTTGAGACAGATGCCGAGATCCCGACTGCTCTGCCTGATGATTTCGCATGGATCAAGCTGGTGGACCGGTAGAGTCATTAATCCATTGGAGGTACTCAGGGAGGCCCTGGTCGATGGTGAGAGCAATGATTTCCGGTACCTCATACGGGTGCAATTCCCTGACTGCTCTTTTCAGGTCCGGGAAAAGATTCTCTCGTGTTTTCATTATCAGGAGCGCTTCCCGGTCGTCACAAACTTCCCCCTTCCACGAGTAGATTGATCTTATTTCGTGGACAATGTTCGCACAAGCGACTATTCTGTTCTTGACGAGGGTGCGCGCGATTTCGGCAGCCTTGTTCGGATCATCGATGGTGACGAAACAGACTATGTACGAACCCATAATCACTCCATATTGTGCTTTTTTGTTGACAAACCACAACCCCTTGTATATGGTGACCTTGGTCGTTGGAAAGTTGTGGGTCAAAGCGTCGCGCGGAAGAGCATATCCTTAATTGAAAATAATCTCAACCAAGACCGGGGAAAGCAGGATTTACATTGGAAAATGAGATCCGATCAGCAGGGCCTGTTGACGAGGGAAAGAGTGTTCCTCAACCGAAAGCAAGACTGAGCAAGTTCGAGGTCGGAGACATGGTGGTATATCCGATCCACGGGGTTGCGCGAATCAAGGAAATAAGGACCGAGAAGATCGGAAATTCCGACCAGAAGTGCTATATTCTGGAAGCTGAGATCGACCACGCGAGCCGACCACCGGTCATCAAGCTGCCCGTGGACAAGGTTGACTCGATCGGTGTGCGTAGGATAGTCGATCAGAGACAGGTGCCGAAAGTGATCGATATTCTTAAGAAAAGAGGGATGAAGGCGGACACGCAAACCTGGAACCGTCGACACCGAGAATATCAAGAAAAGATGCGAACGGGGAGCATCTTCATGGCAGCGGAGGTATTCAGGGATCTGAGCCTTCTCAAAATGACCAAGGACCTTTCTCACGGCGAGCGCCGACTCTTCGATCAAGCCAGAAATCTACTCATCAAAGAGCTTTCCATTGCCAATAGCACCAATGAGGAAGACGTAGAAAACACCATCAGCCAGATCTTTCAGGATGCGATTCGCTCCGATTCCTCGGGTGACGAATAAACCTGAAGGCCTACACCATTATTTCTTAATCCAGTTGAGAGGAACGTCGAGATGCCGGGGAAGGCTTTCAGTACGGTAGTAGTAATCTTCTGCCTCTTTTCCGGTGGTCTCATTGGTCAGTTTGTTCTGGGCACTCGCCAAGGAATAATGGTGTTCTGCGGGGGAGGGTTGCTCATTGGGCTTGGAAGCCTACTGGTACTGTGGACTTGGCTTAAGATGGAGCCTGAACGGATTATCGGGGGCACATTGGGAGTCCTTGTTGGGGCAGTACTCGCGGTGGCAATTGATTCGGGACTATCAGGAGTTATGGACAAACCAGGGGTGGGGGGCACCGTGAGCGTGACCCTGTTCATAATACTCGGCTTGATAGGCATGCAGTTAGGTGCGTCCACAGGGGGGGCTCTAATCAGCCGGCGAAATCAGGAGAAAGAGTTAAGCCAAGTAATAGGGATTCTGGATACATCCGTGATAATTGACGGTCGCATCGCCGATGTGTGCAACACCGGATTCCTGAATGGAGACCTGGTAATCCCTGAATTCATTCTTCGCGAACTGCAAATGATAGCCGATTCCGAGGATTCGAGCAAAAGAACCAGGGGCCGCAGAGGTCTGGACATCTTAAACAGGATTCGGAAGCAGCCCTATGTCAATATTATTATAGACGGCACTGACTACGGCGGAAACAAAGAAGTGGACCGGAAATTGATAGACATGGCCAAGGAAACCGGTCACGCGATTCTCACCAACGACTACAATCTTAACAAGGTAGCAGATGTGCACTCAATTCAGGTACTAAACATCAACCAGTTGGCAATTGCCCTGAAGCCCGTGGTACTGCCTGGGGAGATCATAAAGGTCAAAATCATAAAGGAAGGAAAAGAGCCTGTTCAGGGCCTGGCGTACTTGGACGACGGAACCATGGTAGTAGTGGATCACGGCAGACGGCATATTGGCAAGAACGCGGAGGTCTCCGTAACCAGTGTGCTTCAGACCACTGCCGGGAGGATGATTTTTGCAGATCTGAAAACCTGAATGGGGGAACCGCTCAATACGAATGCTTCAAGAAGCGCTTCTACTCTGCGCGCCCCGAAGCGGCCAAGAACTTTTTCCAAAGCTGGAATCCGGGTTCCCTAGGTTGCCCGGCGTCTACCCACCACTCATTAAACTTCTGATAGACTACCAGGAACTCGGGCCACGTGCCCTGCGGTGAAACATTCTTCTTCCAATCGGGATAAAGATTGTCATTTGCCAGCCTGAATTCAGCTTCACCATAGTCGGCATTCATTTGCTTGAACACCTTGAATTTCTCCTCGGTGCTCAGCTCCTCAGCGGGCGGCGCGGCAGCGGTGGTTTCAGTCGCGGGAGGCTGGGCCGGGGCGACCGGCTGCTCCTCGGTTGGGTTAGGTTCCGACGCAGGCTGCTGAACCGCTTTTTCAGACGGTTCCTCTTTGACCACAGCCTCCTTGAAGGTGGGCTCGGATTCAGAGCTTGCAGCCGATGGTTGTACTACTACCTCGGCAGTTGATGACAACCGAGCAGAAACCCACCCGCGGGAAGGATCAAACTCGTCAACCGTGCCGGAAAGCTTCGCTATCCGGAAGGCCTTCTCCGACCCGGGGACAGCCAAATAGTGGTACCTGTTCTGAGATGCAATAACCAAGAATCCCAAGCCGACAATGGCAAGAAATATCCATGAATGAAGCCAGGTCCATTCTGACAACCGTTTCTGAATACCAGGTGTTTCAGGACGAGCCCCCTTGCTGTTGACCACCATTGTTCCGGCCTCCTATTCATGATGGACCGGACCGATTTTCAAATCAGTCCGCCCGAACCAATATATCATATTAGATTTATACTGTAAACTACTTCTCAACAGCGAGATTTGAGAGAAAACGATCGATTGGCGTGGCATTTTTCTGCGATCAACGAGATCTTGAAAAAGGACCTTGCAAATCAACGGCAATGTGACAGGAGGGAAAAACTTCTCAACATACCTTTTCGTCTCAGAAAGGCCCGGAACCGGAACAATTGATCTTGCCGTATTCGGGCCTTTCGTTTGTCTGAATGAGATGGAATGGCGCCGAAGAATCCAGGAGGGCTCATGATCAACACCCTGTTTCCTTGAAAGTGGACATTCAGTCAAGGAAGGGTTGAAAAAGCCCTTTGTTGGTTTAGGACATTCAGTCTTCGGCGCCGTTCAAAACCGTTTTCCAATTAACCGGAGGATCATCTGCACTCGACAAAGTCTCCCAGGAAAACCATGTCGAATCGCAGTTCATCCTTGAAGCCTCACCCCGGGTCTTCAGACTTTTCTTTCCGGGCCGCCAAGATGGACGAGTGTATGCGGAGAACCCTGCCCGTCCGGACGTGTGCCCAAGGCGGAAGACCTTCAAATCAGAGAAGGATGAGACAGCTCTATCTGTAGTCATTGGTTTTCTGTGAGCATGGCTGTGCGAGGGAAAGCACGGAGCACCAAAGGATTGATGTATCGGATAAAGCGGTAGACAAACCGACGGCTTAAAGGGGTTAGCTCTCATATACCCTTCCTCCCAGCTCGAACTCACTGGTATTGCTAAACTATACTTTGGACATTCTTGTCAAGCAAAAAGCGACGATATTTTAGATAGTTTGTCCTTTTTGCTAGAATGTGCTTCGTCACATAGTAAAAGCCGTTGCCATGCCCCAGCTTTATGGCCAATCTCTCATTAGTTACACTAGTTATCTCCGTTAACCCCCCGTCTTTTAACAGTTAATGTTCTCGCCAAGCAAGTCTCTCACCGCAGACAGGAAAGATGATGTCTCAACCCCCCCCCTCTTTTCTTACTCGGCCCCCCCCCCGGTCTCACTCCTCCTTTCACTCAAATCCAACAGGCACCCGCATTCAAAGCGGATTCTCTGGGACATCCGTGCTCTGTGCAGCCCGTCCCGGTCGATCGCGAAGGGAGCGCGCCATGAGGCCTGCCGAACGCCCGGCACGTCAAGCAATATCGTGCGTCAAATCAAAGGGATAGGCGCAGTTTTCTCGATCTGTCGTGCCTCCATTCTCAAAGGCGCGCAAGGCCTACCACCCCATAACGTCATAAATTCAAATAGGTTGTGCCGGAAAACTAGATTCGGCTTTGCCATGAATTGGAAAGGCGATCATAACTCAGCAATAAGACGACCTTAACATCAGCGAGATCTTCTGACCGGTCCCACAACCTTGGCTTGTACCACCACGGGTGGTATCTTCTGCCGATCATGAAGAGGTACATTCGGTACAAGGCCGGACCAGGCATCCTGGACATGATCAAACAGGAGGGCCTGAATTGGGAAAGAATCAGCGTGTTCGCCGGTCCCGCAGGGGGCCCGAAGTGGTTCGTGTCGGTGGGCTTTGACAGGGCGCTCATGAAGAGCCGCGTGCTGGAAAACAACACACGGAGGGTCCTCCTTGTGGGTTCGTCCGCGGGCGGATGGCGCTGCTTGACCATGGCGTGTAAAGATCCCCAGGAAGCGTATGAAAAGCTTCGGATAGCCTATTCCAGAAATGTCTTCTCAGCGGCCGACACCCCGGCGACTCTTTCGCAGGCGCTGGCTCGAAATGTCCGTGATTTCATATCGGACGAGGACATCCCATTTATTCTGGAACATAGGAACTATGATCTAGCCATACACACAGTGCGGTCCATAGGTCCTGCGGCATCTCGGAACAAAACCATAGAGGGCCTCGCTGTGATGTCCGCGTGGCTTGGGCACCTGATATCTCCGAGCCTGTCGGGCATGTTGTATGAAAGAACGGTCTTCTATTCGGGTGCCTCTCAACCGGAATTCCTGAGATGTTCGTTCAGGGGCAGGGCGGAGCGGCTCACATCCGACAATCTCCCCCTGGTGGGCCTGGCCACCGGATCTCTTCCCTACATCATAGGGGGAGTGCCCAACATCCCGGGAGCGCGTACCGGAGTATTCCGAGATGGAGGATTGTTGGACTATCAGCTGAATCAGGATTATTGCCCGGGTCCCGAATCACTGACACTGTTCTTTCATTATCAGGAGCGGATAGTTCCGGGGTGGTTCGACAAGCATCTGAAATGGCGCAACCCCCCGCGGGGCTCGCTGGACAGGGTCCTTCAGGTTTTTCCCGGCGATGATTTCGTTGGGTTGCTGCCCGACGGACGCTTGCCGGACCGAAGGGATTTCATTGATTTTGCGGACAACCCATCTGAGAGGATACGTCGATGGGACGAGATTTCCCGGCTCAGCGAGATTCTTGGTGAGGAGTTCTTTGAAGCAGTGGAGTCAAAGAAGATCCGAGAGCTTGTGGAGCCCCTTTGATTCATCGTGATGGTTCACCGGGCTTGAAGCGGTTCTGGGCCCCGCGCCGCTAAATCTCCCCCACACGTAATTCCGGGAGCTTGTACGGTTCACGGTGAACGGTTACGATTCATTATCACGTGAGGTGACAAGGTTATGAACAGACCTTCCTGGCATGAATACTTTATGATGGTGGCTAAGTTGGTTAGTGTCAGATCTACCTGCAATTCAAGGAAGATCGGCGCAGTCATAGTAAGAAACAACAGAATTTTGAGCACCGGTTACAACGGCGCGGTACACGGCGCCCCCCACTGCATCGACAAGGGGCCTGATTTCTGTTTCAGAAGAAGCGTGGGAGCGCATGACGGAGACAAGTACAACTACTGTGTATCGAGTCACGCTGAGGTGAATGCGGTCGACCAGGCCGCGCGGTTCGGGATTTCCCTTGAGGGGGCCGTGGTCTATTGCACTCTTGAACCCTGCAATTGGTGTTGGAAGCAGCTCATTCAAGCAGGCATCAAGGCGATCTACTTCGAGGAGCCGTACGAATCCCGGAACAAGGAATTCGATCTTCACTGGCGAAAGATCATGGAGTCCCATGAGGGCATAGGAGAATTTGCCCGGGTCACTGTGTCGGATGAGGCGATGAATATGGTGATGACGGTGCTTCAGGGATCGTCGGCCAGAAATATGCCCGCGACCGCGCCTTCGGAATCAGGGGAGCTTGACCCGCAGGCCATAGACGAGTTCATGACTGCTCAACATGGAGAAGAGCAATGAAGATCAAGGCAGTACAAAGATTTGGGGAAGAGGAACTGATGAGTAGACTCCGTGATGTGACCATGCTCAAGGCGCCCGAAGTCAAGGTATACACGGATGCCCATATTTCCCTGGAGAAGCTTTCGCCGGCGGCCATGGCGCCTCCTCAGAATTACATTCTCAGGGATGAATTGAAGAAGGTGAGGGAACTGAAATGGGCCCTTGAAGAGCACGGGGTGAACATATTCGAGCTCAACGGATTCATCAGGCTTTCCCTGGAAGAATCCGACGAGCCGGTAGATCTGCTGCCTCCCATTGTAGAGGAATCCATTGAGAAAGACGGTTCGGTCCACCTCATCGTGTGTGATGGAATGCACCGAATTTACATGGCCTTGCGTGAATGGATTATCCCTCAGGTCGCGTTTGTCCGGGGGACGCCAAAGAACTTGCCCTATTATGCCTTTCCTGTGCCGGGCGGATGGTCGAGCGTGGAAGAACGGGAAGACCTGCCTCCTGGATACCTAAAGAAATGGCATCGAATTCCCAATTTTCACACTCTGTACCGAAACTACAACTCAACCTTCAAGAATGTGAGCCAACCCAGGGAGTTTTTCAAGAAAACCTGAAAGCGAGAATTCAGCGAGGAATGTGTTCGTATCCTACTTCGCGTCATAGTGAGAGTATTGCATGGTGAAGATGCCCCGCCCCTGGGTGATGGATCTCAGGGATGTGGAGTACCCGAACATGGTGGCAAGGGGAACAATGGCCTGGAGGACCGAGGTCTTTCCACGAGGCGTCACCCCTTCGACCCGAGCTTTTCTGGAGTTGAGATCCGCGATCACCTCCCCCAGAGATTCTTCTGAAACAACGACCTCAACGTTCATCTGGGGTTCCAGAAGCGCTGGAGACGCCTTCTCGCAGGCTTCCTTGAAGGCCTGAGACCCGGCCACCTTCAAGCCCAGGTCATCGACCAAATCCGGGCTATCGATGGCATCAAGTGTCACCTTGACGTCCACTACCTCATTGCCGGCCAAGGGGCCTGAAAGGGTGGCCTCTCGAACGCCCATTTCCACGTAGGATACCAATTCCGCATATGATTCGGCAACATCCGGCGCGGCCATGAAACTTACGCCTTCTCCTCTGGGCGCGGGTTTCACACTTAGAGTGACATCACCCACATGACGGGTCTCCGCAATCTCTCGGTCGAACACCGTGTGTGCTCGGCCCGAAGATTGGATAGTCTCTTTGTGCACCACCTGCGGCCTGCCTGTTACAAGATCAACCCCGTATTCTCGCTTGAGTCTGTCCTGGACAATGTCCAGATGGAGTTCGCCCATACCCGACATGAGCATTTGCCCGGTCTCTTCGTCTTCTCTGAACGCGAATGTGGGGTCTTCCGCGCCAATCTTCTCCAGGCTGAACATAAGCTTTTCCTGATCCGAACGGGTTTTCGGCTCAATCGCAATGGATATGACCGGAATCTGTGTGTCGAGCGATTCGAGTATCAAGGGTGAGTCGAAAACGGTGAGAGTATCCCCGGTGCGGGTATTCTTGAGTCCTACCGCGAGCGCTATGCAGCCCGCCTGCGCTGTCTTGATCTTCTCTCTTTTGTTCGCGTGTGTCAGGAACAGTCTGGCCACCCTTTCACGGACGTCTCTGGTCGCGTTGTACACTTCCTTTTCCGCGTGAAGCTCACCCGAATAGACCCGAACATATGTTGCCCTTCGGCCCTGGTCCATGCTCACTTTGAACGCAAAAGCGCACAATGGTTCTTTGTTGTTGGGTATGCGGGATTCTTCAGCCCCTGTTTCAGGGTTGATGCCGGTTATGGGAGGGACGTCCAGTGGCGACGGAAGAAAGTTGATGATTGCCTCGATTACCGGCTGCACCCCCTGATTCCTCAGGGCGGAGCCACACAGAGTCGGCACGAGCTTATTGGATATGGTTCCCATTCGCAACCCTTGGAGTATCTGTTTCTCGTCCAGGTCGTCGTTCTCGAGGTAATCCTCCAGCAGGCTCTCATCCATTTCCGCGATTGATTCCAACATGAACACCCGGGCCTTTTCGGCCTGCTCCGCGAATTGGGAAGGTATATCAACGTACTCGAAATCAGCGCCCAGACTATCCTGATCCCAGACGATCGCCCTCATGCCGATGAGATCGATGACACCGAGAAAATCGTCGCCCGACTGCACCGGGATCTGTATAGGCACCGGATTGGCGCCCAGCTGTTCACGCATCATGGTGATCGCCCGGTCGAAGTCGGACCCGATTCGATCCATCTTATTCACAAACACTATTCTAGGAACATTGTACCGTTCGGCCTGATGCCAGACCGTCTCTGTTTGAGGTTCCACTCCCCCCACCGCGCAAAGAACGGCCACCACACCGTCGAGCACTCTGAGGCAGCGTTCTACCTCGACTGTAAAATCCACATGCCCGGGAGTGTCAATGAGATGAATTTCATGGTCCTTCCATTCAAACGTCGTGGCCGCGCTTGTTATGGTTATGCCCCTTTCTTGCTCCTGGGGCATGTAATCCATGGTTGCCGCGCCGTCGTGCACTTCGCCGATCTTATGGATCTTTTTCGTGTAGTACAAGATCCGCTCGGTCAGACTGGTCTTGCCTGCGTCGATATGAGCGGTAATACCAATATTTCTGATCTTGGCGAGGTTCTTTGCCACAATAGCTCCAAATTGCCGGCCCCTGGAAAAGGAGCCGATGATTTCCGGAAAACAAATATCTTTTAAGATGTAGTGCGAATATTGTCAAGTAACCGACCAACTAAACATGATTTGCGTTTTCCTTTTTCATATGGTACAGCTATTTCACGTTAAGAAGGACTTTGGCCGCACAGGGGGCTGAATAATGAAGACGTTAGCCGCCTTTTTTGAGGGCATAAATAACTTGCTCGGGATTTCAGGACCCGGACAGTTGCTTTTTCACCCGGTGTTCATTGGTCTTTGCATAGCTATCTGCATCTACTCGTTTGTGAAGGGCTGGAAGCTCATATATTTGTTAGTTGCCGGCGGAATTGGATCGGCCGTCATTCATCACTATTTTTACCCGAAACGTGGATCTGATCTCACCGACCTGATGCAGTTCGTTGGAGCAGAGGGCATCCTGGTCCTCGTGTTGGTCTATCTGGGATTCATCAGGGAATAGACCCCTGGACCCGAGCGTGACATGGCGCAGGAACCGGAGAGTCATCACCAATGCCCTACCTGATTGACGGAAATAATGTGATGGCCCAAATCGTCGGATGGCGCAGGGACAAAAGTCTGGCAAGGCGAAGGCTGATTCATGATCTGGTTCGCTTTGTGGCCGTCAACAGAGTCAAGGTGACAGTTGTTTTTGACGGCGCGGCGGACGCGAATTTTCCTGATGGGAGAGTTTTCAAAGGCGTGCGGATTTTGTACGCGGACCCGGGTTCCGACGCCGACAGCCGCATCAAGAACATTGTGAACCGATCTTCCCACACACGGGACCTGGTGGTAATCACCTCGGACAGACCTCTGGGCTCCTTTGTGGCCCACCGCGGCGCGACGGTGAAAAGTTCCGGAAAATTCAGGCATATGCTGGAAGAGTCCTTCGCAGCGCAGACCGAGGCCGAGAAAAGGGGTGACACGGGCGCCGTAGATGTGGACGAATGGATGAGTTTTTTCGAAACAGGAACGAAATGAGTCACAGGCCACGCGCGGCCACCGAACGTGTTCCCTTCGGGCTTGTCACAAAATAAACCTCTCAATTCCGACAGTGTTGTCACCCCCGCGAACCCCGGATCGGCGTCCGGGGCAGGCTCTGGAATGACGGACAATAGTATCCGGATAAACGGTATACGGCTTAAGTCACCAGCATTGCCCCGGGGTCCAGGCTCTTAGGCAAAAGACTGGATTCCGGTTTTCACCGGAATGACGGTACGAGCTTCCCCGCGAGGGTAAGGGGGTTAAGCCGACAACATTGATCTCAAGCGGAAGACCATAAGATACAGGTAACCGTTCACCGTGAACCGTACAAGCTCCCGGAATTGCGTATGGGGGAGGTTTGGAGGTGGAGCTACTGGGCGTAGGGCCAATTTGCGAGCCGGCTGGTGTGGGAGCTTCATTCATAGTCCGTACCGGCCCGCCGGGCGTGGGTCCTTCGAGAAAGGTTTCGGGTTTATGCTTTGCACGAGGACACGGGGATATCGAGGGATGGGCCTACTTGGTCGAAGAAACGGATATATCGTGGAGAACCTATTGACACCACGTCGAGTGGGCCCTCCATTCTCACCGGGCGCAGAACCGCTTCAAGCCCGGTGAATCATTACAGATATAGTATGTGGTGGAGTGATTCGGATAGCCCTAAACAACAAATCAGCTTTTGTTTTTGCGTCTACTCACGACGATGTAGCCATGGTTCTCGATCCCGCGAACCGGTTTGGCGCACTCATGGCCTTCACGGTTCGAAGCGGAGGATGCTCTTCTCCGCCTTTTGATTCACTGAATTTCTCATCCAAGGATGGGGATGACGAGCGAACCGTGCGGCAAAACCTTGCAATCTTGGGGGCCAAACTCGCCGTAAAACCCGAAAGAATTGTCTTCCCCAAGCAGGTGCACGGCGCCGCGATTGAAATCCTGGACTCAATTCCGCGACACGCGCCCACGGCTGACGCGTTGATCACCTCATCTCCGGGAATCTTTCCCGCAGTGAAGACAGCGGATTGCGTGCCGATTCTACTTCTCGATCCTGTGCAAAAGGTCGCGGCTGCTGTTCACGCAGGCTGGAAGGGTACAGTGTTGAGAATCGCGCGAAAAGCGGTCAATCTGATGTGTGAAGAATTCGGAACCGAGCCTTCCGACATTATAGCGTCTCTTGGCCCGGGCATCGGGCAGTGCTGCTATGAGGTGGATGAAGTTGTCCTGAAGCCGTTTCAACAGGCCTTCCCCGATGCTGATCGGTTTGTTGTCAGCGCGGAAAAGCTGAAACGAGAACCATCTTGGAACGAAATCAGGCAACGACCATTGCCGACGCGGTCCGGAAAATCGGATTCGATGACTTATCATCTTGATCTGGTAGCGGCAAATCGTTCAGAACTGTGCTGCGTCGGCGTGCTTGCCAATAATGTCTACTCAACCGACCTCTGCACCGCGTGTCATCCTGAACTCTTCTTCTCATACCGGAGGGACAGCGGCAGAACAGGCCGGCAACTGGGGTTAGTGGGATTCAGAGCTTAGTACGCCCTTTCCTAAATAGGGTAACGTACGACTCACTTGCCAAAATCCTTCAGCGTCATTCCTGCGACTGACAGTTGTAATTATTTCCTACCAAAGGCATAATCTTTCACAATCATTTGGAGTGGAGGAGCGTATGACCTTCGAGGACAAATGGAGGCCGTTTCAACAGGTAGTGGACGAGCCGTGGGATTGGATACGGGACTGGAAGGCTAAGACCGGAGGCAAGGCGGTCGGCCATCTGATTCCGGATGTGCCGGAAGAGATAATCCATGCGGCCGGCGCTCTGCCTGTTGCGCTGGAGGGAGCGGGGACTCAGGTTTCGTACGCTCAGGCGCACATTCCGGGATATACGTGCTCTCACGCGATGGGCGCGCTGGAGATGGGGCTCCGTGGAGACCTGGAGATGTTGGACGGAGTGGTAATCTCATACGTGTGTGACACCACTCGAAATCTCTTCCACATATGGCAGTGCACGGTACCCGAAATGGCCGCGGAATTCCTCCGTTTGCCAAAGAGCTTGGAACATCGCGGCATAGGGGAATATCTGCACGCGGAGTTCTCTCGTCTGCTGGGGTGGGTGGCCGATCTGACGGGCCGTGCCCCGGGGGGCGACGATCTCGGGGAAAGCCTGAAGCTGTATAATCGAAGCCGGGAAATGCTTCGAAGAGCATACGCAAAACACCTGGAGCACCCGGATCTGTGGACCAATGAGAGGTTGCGGCTCATGACCGTCTCGGCCATGAAGTGCGCGCGGGAAGATCATCTTGCCTGGATGGAGGCCCTACCGTGGGACGAGCCCTCATCCAACCGCGCCCGGGAAATGGTTCCCGTGTACATCCGCGGAAAAATCTGGGATCCGCCGGCGATTTCCGGTCTTATGGATGAACTGGGCCTGATGGTGGTGGAAGATGAGATAGTCACCGGTTTCAGGGGAATATCCGAGGACGCGCCTGTCAATGGAGATCCTATGGCCGGGCTGGTGAAGCGCCATCTGAGTACCGTGCCGTACACCGGTTACCACATCAAACCCAAGGACATGGTTGACAATTTCGTGGATCGAGTAAGAGCAAGTGGCGCACAAGGTGTAATATTCTTGAATCCGAAGTTCTGCGAAGCAGCAGCCTTTGATACGCCGGACTTCCGGAAAGGCCTGGAAAAGGCCGAAGTACCGAGCCTGGCGCTCGAGACTTCGGATCGTGGCGTGTCATTGGGGCAGATTCGACTGCGTCTTGAAGCTTTTCACGAGATGCTCAGTGGAAGCCTGGAATAGTGGACACGGGCGTGACTGTCAAACTGTCTGTGGAGGCGCAGATTCGAGCAATTGCCAAAATTAATGTCCGATTTTTACAGGCGTGGGGCAGGCTTTCCAGCCTGCCAATCAGACAGAATTCCTGGCAATTGCCATAGAGCGTCTTCCGAATCAAAGGGAATGGAAAATCCTATGACCGAGAAATCTTCGATCAATCCTATCAAGTCTCTGAAGGCCCTAAAGCAGATAAACATCGAGTACTACGGAGCGGCCCATGCCGCGAAGGGAAACAACGAGTTCGTCGCGTACGTGAACGCGTTTACCCCTGTGGAACTGCTCTATGCAATGGATATGATACCTATTTATCCGGAGAATCATGCGGCCATTGTGGGCGCGCGCAAGATGTCCAAAGATGTGGTTCCCGCGGCTGAGCGATTGGGTTACTCTGCGGATCTCTGCTCGTACGCGCGATGCGATATCGGTTCCATTGAGATGAAACTGAGTCCCACCTGGGGTTTGCCGAAGCCGGATCTTCTGCTCATCAGCAACTGTCAGTGCGGTACGCTCGGCAAGTGGTTTGAGGTCCTATCCAGGATGTATGACGCTCCCATGGTCATGCTCGACGTGCCCCACTCCGGTCGCGGTGAGAAGGACCCCGCGGCTGAGAAGTACCTGCGCTCCCAGTTGGAAGACCTGGTCGAGGTGGTCGAGAACATCACCGGGAACTCGTTGGATCAGGAAAAACTGAATCAGACCGTACGGCTCTCTCAGGAGGCATCGGACCTATGGACCAGGGTCCTTGAGGCGGGAATGGCAAGGCCCGCGCCTATGACGGTATTCGACCAGTTCATTTCCATGTCCCCCATTGTTTCCCAGAGAGGAACGCAAACCGCGGTGGATTTCTACCAGGGCCTGCTGAACGAGCTTGAAGAACGTACCGAACAAGGGGTCGGCACGGTTGAAAACGAGCGCTTCAGGCTCTTCTGGGACAATCTCCCCATCTGGCCGGAGCTTCGCGGGCTTTCCATGTTCCTTGCGGATCGAGGGGTCAGTCTGGTGACCTCACTGTACACTTGGGCCTGGGCTCAGCTCGCTGTCGGTGAAGAGGACCCCCTGGGTGATTGGGTGGACCAGTACCTCTACAAATCCAACTTTCACATTGAAAAGAGGATCGACATCTACGAGGAACTGGCAAAACGATTCCAGTTGGACGGATTCCTGTACCATTCCAATCGTAGCTGCAAGTTCGTATCCCAGGATATTCCCGAAGTGCGCCGCGCGATCACCGAGCGCACCGGAATTCCGGGGGTGATCCTGGATGCCGATCACAATGACCCCCGCATGTACACACTGGATGCATTGCAGAACCAGATAGACAACTTCCTGGAACTCTTGGAATCGCGACAAGGGAACGTATGAATCCTGCCGGCTTTGGAACCTGGCGTTGGAAAACAGATTGAATCGCCTGAAAGAGAAAAGAACCATGATACCAAGTTGCCTTCAAAGAAGTACAGTGTACACGTGAGGGACCGAGTCTCAAAATCCCCCCTAACCCCCCTTTTTCAAAGGGGGAGACCCGAACCACCCCCCCTTTAGCAAAGGGGGGCAGGGGGGATTTCTCCCTTCCGGACTTGAGCCATATGTTCCCTCTTTGAAAGCACATTGGTATGACACGGTGAACGGTTACATGACGCGTTTCTCAGTCTTGTTGGCTGCTGTTTTGTTCGCCATCACGTTTCCAGTGGTGACGTGGCCGCAGAGCACGACATATCAAAGTGCGGGAACGTACCCCCATCCGGTCTTACTTGCCCGGTCGGGCGTTTCTGGGCAGTCTCAGGCCTGTGGTAGGCGTGTTGTTCCGTGCCTGTTCCAGGGACCATACCTCACGCGGTCGCCTTATGACCGGAGAGCTGCAAGAAGCTCATGGATGGGCTACAAGCTTGACGCGGTCACGTCGGCCAGCCCCAGACTATTTCCGAAGTAGCGAGCCATGTCCGGCCCACATCATGGCTTCCAACGCTCCTCCGGCTGTCTCATATCATCTCGCAATCAGTTTCGTAAGATTGGAGCTTGTTGAAAGAGCGAATAGGCGCCGAAGACCAAGCCGGCAATGGCGCCTTGGGTCCGAAGCGAAGTGACAGAATAATGGTGGGATGTACCGCAAGCCCGTTGTGACCGTTGAGCACAGGGGGCTTCCGGGAAACCAGCTCCAGGGAGAGGCCGTAGCCCTGTTGCTCGGCTGGGATCAGCATACGGCCACGTTTTTGGCACAAGGAAACATGAGAATGTCCACAAAATCGCGGGTCCCCAGAGTACGGGCGACGCATGCGTTGCCCTCTCGGATAGTCGGTCCAAGCCGCAACGCGGGGGGGTCCCAACTCATCCATTTTCACAGGATCTCGAAATCTCATCCTCGTCTTACGATCCCAAAGCGCAGGTCACGGAACCGCTTGCGGTCATCATCGGAGACCCTGGAGCCGATCCGGACCATGAAGAAGTTCTCTTGCCTCAGAGCGATATTGGGCTCATTGGTGAAGCATTCTTGAAAACCGTGGTCCTTGAGTAGGTGAATCATCATCCGGCGATATTGCGCCAAGGTCAGCCTAGTTCCATCAACATCCCAATGCCACGAGAAGCCGTTCATGTAGGCAATTTTGTCCTCGAAGAAATCCCCCTCCATCACCAGTTGAAAAATCCTCCTTCCCACCCGCATGCTGCGGAAGTTGCGGCTCACTTCGAGCGCTCCCATTTCGTACATGAGATTTCCAAGCTTACGCCAGCGTTCGTCCGGTCCCGGATACCAGCAGGCCCCGTACCCGACAATGGTTTTGCCGTCGATCAGAGCTACGGTCACCCGGCCGCCTTCTTCCGAGGCCACTTTCGCGAAGATCTCAAGCTTGTTGATAATAGAAGAGTAATGGGCGAAACGCCCCAGCCCGTCGTCCAATTCCAGGTGAGCAAACAATTCCGGAGGGCAGCGAGGAATTATGGAAAGGACGCCTCTGTCGGTCGATTCAAAAACTCGGACGTCCTTGGCGCATTCCAGGACATTTTTCTGGGATTCAAGAGTCAAAAATCGCTCCATTCCGGATGGAGGTTCTTCACCATTATGATGAGGTCATGATGCCCCCCGCGAGGATCCTTGACATACTCTTTGAGAACCGCCTGCTCGAAAAAATCGAGCTTGTGAGCGGCATTGATCGCCGCCTGCTCTACGCCGGCCACGAATTCCGCGACGAGCTTCTCAATACCCATATCCATTGCCAGTTTGATTATGTCTACCAGCATCCAAGTGCCGACTCGTTGGTGCCGGAAACCCGGATCAACCATGATTCGAAGATGCGCGATATGATTCATGCACGCTGCGGGCCGACGGTAGAGTCTGACATTTCCGATGACCGTGTCATCTTCTTCCGTGACCGCCACCATAGGCAATACGCGAGCGAAGTCCAGATCTTTGATCCACTCACGCAAGACTTCCGGCTCGTCCACGTTATCCCTGAGAAACCAACGTTCTTCTTCGGGAATTCGCGCAAAAAATTCATTCAGTCTCTGCTCGTCTTCCTTTTTCAGAGGTCTAAGAAGCACGGGCACTCCGTCCTTAGTGACAATCTCACGAGGATAATCTTCCAGCATCAGGCAGCTCCTTCACACGGACCTGGTATTAGCACACACATTTGATAACAAACTTGGCGGCCCTTCGCAATGAGTGACGTTTTGGGGTGCCGGGACATCTCCAGGTCGGCTCCAATATGAGAAAGGCCGCCACGGGAAGAATTCACTGCAGCGCAGGCTGATGGAAATCCATTATGACCCAAAACCGCGCTGATATTGACACCGTGTCCGGGGGTGCTGTATGGTCAAAATCTGGAGAAAATGGCGTGAATCAGGGACTGTAGCGGTTGCCGAGAATCCTGTCTGACTGGAAGGTGATCCTGGATTGAATCGTCATAGGCCCCAAAATCACTGAAATCGATCACAGGCGTCCGGTTTACTTGGCAATGATCCCAAGCGGTTAGGGCTGCCTATTTCCTATTGTGTGCGCAAGCATTTGGCGAATGTCCGATATTTCACC
>Ga0190284_1000037_pt1 | contig 117019 bp, 96 predicted proteins | sample 48691812_MG_FD_161668 | JGI IMG/M metagenome (GOLD analysis project Ga0190284, IMG submission 161668) | Hydrothermal vent microbial mat bacterial communities from Southern Trench, Guaymas Basin, Mexico - 4869-18-1-2_MG | ecosystem: Environmental > Aquatic > Marine > Hydrothermal vents >... | reverse complement strand
CGATCTCTGTTTGGAGCTGAACAAAATAGAAGCGAAATTCCCGGGAACGAACAAGAAAATTTTCCTGGCCGTAAACCTACCGAAATCGGACAATTGTTAGTCGGGTATGTCAGGAGTTCTGAACTTCGTGGCCAACTTCGCCAACATCCGCTACCACGACATGCTGCCCGAGATCCAGGCCGTCCAGCGCGAACTGGAAGGCACCTTCTTCGCCCTGCAGCCGGCCGTCGAGCAGACCGCCGTCGCCCTCCACGCCAGCGATCCGGCGCTCATGACCCGCTACCTCACCGACTACTCGGTCTCCCACGCCGAACTGGTCGTCTCGCGCTGGCGCGACCTCGGCCACCACCTGATCACCAAGTTCAACGACGGCTATGTACAGGACGAGAACGGCCGTCCCCGCGAGCAGGGCTACTCGCGCTCATGGCTCGAAAAGGTGCTCTCCGCGCGCCCCGATCAGTTCCGTTTGAGAGACAAGAAGGAGGAAGTTCCCGAATCCAAGCTGGTCGACTGACCGTCCGCCGAGCCGGCGCCGCCACCATCATCATCAACATCACCCACCGCAGCGCCGCCGGTGGTCGACCGCCGCGACACGACCGCGCTGAGAACGGCATCGATCATGTGCTTGGTGTCACCGCGACCCTTCGTCAGGATGGCGTCGCAGCTCCGACTCAGCTCGACCACCTCATCCTCGGTCAAGGTGCACGCCGTCATGATCACCACAGGAATGCGGCTCCAGAGCCGATCGCGCTGGATGATCCGCAAAAACTCGAAGCCGTCCATCACCGGCATCATCAGATCCAGCACAATCACCGACGGCGTGAACACGGTAAGCTTGTCGAGCGCCTCCTTACCGTCACCGGCGGTCTCGATCTCCACACCCAGCTTGCTCAGCGACGCGCTGAGAACCCTGGCAGTCACGGCGTTGTCCTCCACGATCAACGCGCTCTCAACGTTCTCCGCGAGCACACCCTTGACTTCCTCGAGGAGCTCATCGGGATTGGTCGGCTTGGTGAGATAGCAGCGCGCTCCCAAATCCAAGTTACGTGCCTGCTCGCTCTCCACCGAGAGCACGATCACAGGGACCGCGGCCATCTTCGGATCCTGGCGCAGCGTGTGCAGCACGTCGTATCCGTTTCTGCCGGGCATCTGGAGATCGAGACAGATCAGGTCGGGCCGATGACATGTCACCTTTTCGAGCGCGCTGTCATACCCATCGGCCAACAGAACGTTGTATCCCACGTCCTCGAATGTGTACTTGAGGAGCTTCAGCACATCGGGCTCGTCATCCACACAAAGAATGGTGATCCCTCGGGAGCACGGATCTTGCGGTTCGAGAGCCTGCGTCTCGATCGGGACCTTGGTCTTCTCCATCTCGATCGCCGGCATCTCGAGCGGAAGATAAACGGTAAACTCGCTCCCTTCACCGAAAACGCTCTCCACGTCGATCCGGCCGCCATGCATCCTGACGTACTCGGCGGTGATCACGAGCCCCAGCCCGGTGCCGCTCGCCTTGCGCGTCGCCTGCTTCTCGAGCTGGGTGAACTTCTGGAACAAGCGATCCAGATCCTCGTCCTTGATCCCAACCCCAGTATCCTCGACGGCGATCTTGCCGATCATCCGCCCTTGCTCGTCTCCAATACGACTCACCGAAAGCGAGACACGCCCTTCGTCTGTATATTTGATCCCGTTGGACAACAGATTCGTGACGATCTGGTTGACCTTGATGTAGTCGGCATCGATGATCACAGGATGTTGAGGCAGCTCGAGCTTGACCTGTACATTCTTCGAATCCGCCAGAGAAGCAGCCTTCTGGACCACATCCCTCACCGCCGCCACGAGATCGAACTTCGTGCGCTGTAGCTCCATCTTTCCGGCTTCGATCTTGGAGAGATCCAAGATGTCATTGATCAGAGTCAGAAGATGCTTGGCGTTGCGGTCCACGGTCTGCAGCGCGTCGAGGTTGCGCTCTGAGGTCGAATCCTCGAGGGTTTTGATCAGGCGGTGGGTGAATCCGATGATCGAATTCATCGGAGTTCGCAGCTCATGGGACATGTTGGCCAGAAACTCGCTCTTGACCAGATTGGCGTTCTCGGCGGCTCTCTTGGCCTCTTGCAGCTCGTTGACTCTCAGCCTCAAGAGAGCGTTCTGTTTCTCCGTGCCCTTGCGATGGCGGTCGAGCTCGATCGCCATATCGTTGAACGCCTGGGTCAGTTGGGCGATCTCGTCGTTGCCGCGCGTCGTCAGGTGGATGTCCAGTTGTCCCTGCCCCACGAGCTCAGCGCCGCGGTTGAGAGCGGAGAGGGATCCTTTGATCTTACCGGCCACGACAAAGGTAATGACCAGAGCCAGCAGCGTCAAAACCGCGGCCAGGCCGACACTCTTGAGGGTGATCCGGTTGACGGCCGCATCGATGTGGTTCAGATCCACCCGCGATGCCACCATTCCCAGCAGCCTGTATCTCGTGCGCAGATCTTCCGTGGACTCGAATTGGAACAGATCGTTCTCCAGGTCGTCCTCGGAATCGCTCAGCGTGTAGATCGGAACCACGAGATCGGTAACCCGCAACCAGCCCTGTTCGTCGTCGATATCACCCAGAGCGAATTGTCGAAGATCGCGCTCGCGGCAGTCTTCGATAACGTAAGGCATCAGGACCGGCCGGTTGTCCGACTCGCCGTAGTTGAAAACGGGCACTCCCTCCTCGTTGAAAACGACGACACCGACCACCGAACGGTCGTTCAGTATCGGTTTGAGGGGCGGCATGATGTCGGACTTCTTGCCTGAGAGCAGAAACATCTCGGTGTTGTCGGCCAGCACGATGAGCTGCCCGCGCAGGCTGTCATATTCCTTCTCGAACAGAGAGTTTCGCGTCAGATTCGCCGAATAGCCAAGAAAGGCGACACTGTTCAGCAAAATGATGAGGCAGACAGGGATGGCGATCTTGTATTTGACGCTCCACTTGTTGAAACTAACGATTATCTCGAGTTTTTTCAGCATGTGCGCAACGCCCTTCCCCGACGCCTCGATGCTCGCTGCAAAGCAACACCGATCGCCCTCGAATGCACAACACCCGCCGATGCTCCGTGCGTGTCAGTCGATGATTTTGGAGCGGAACGACACCACCGCCCTCTCACCGGCTCACATCAGACCACGCGGTCCGCAATGCCCGTCTGTGATGCCCATCTGTGATGCTGTTCCCTGAGTTGATCCCGCCATCGAGCCTGTGGTCGTTCTTTTGATCGGCTATCGCGCCGACGAGATTGAGTTTTTTGGTGTTTTTCGAGTTTCCGCTCAAGGCATGCCGGGGGCACCGCAACATCCGTTGTTATCGACCTGATCGCACCTGCGGCGACAAGGCGGGTATGCCGCGATCACGATCACGGGCTGAGGTATTCGGCGATCAACCGGTGCACGATGGGCCGCGCCTGGTCGGCGAGACCGGGATTGGCGAATCCGATCCAGGCCACGGGAGAAAGGGTGTCGAGGGGTACGTCGACAGGCCCGCCTTCGGGATGCTCGAAAACGATCCCGGCCTCCTCGAGGATCAGGGCCGCGGCGACGTCGTAAGGATGACAGGTGAGGGACTGCTCCAATCCCAGCTTGCGCAAGACCAGGGGACGAAGGTCACCCAGCATGCGGTCGCGGCCAGCGAGCAGCTCGTAGAACTGGCCGCCCGTCGAGATGTACTGGTCATCGAAGATCAACGGAGCCCGCGTGCTGCCCAGGCCGTAGAGCTCGTCCCAGAGCTCCTCCTCGATCTTCGCAGTCAACGCCTTGCCCTCCGGGAAGAAGCGCACCAGGGCGGCGAAACCGTGACGAAAATCGGTGGCCCTGGAAGGGGCCAGCGCCAGGGGGGCGCAGCGGCCCGAGTCCAGATCCAGCCTCTGCGCCACGATACCCGTTCGCCCCTTCCCCCTAACGGTGCTGATCTGATCCACGCGGGTCTGCTTCATCACCGGGATTTCGGTCATGGCGGCCACGCCGATGTCCCGCAGACCCGTTCGTACGCCCTTCTGCGGCGCCAGCCCGGCCAGCACCCACGCAGGGCGCTTGTCGTACATGATGCCCCGTGTGCCGTCGACGGGGTCGATGATCGCCTTGAGCAACGTCGCGGACGGCGGCGTTCCATCGGGAAAGGTCAGCGCGCCTGCACCGCCCTCCGGCCCGCCTTCCATCACCAGCTCCACGGGCCACGCCGACGGCCACGACCTCCGGAACCACTCCCCGATCGCCGACTCAGAAATCCTGTCGATGCCGTAGATGGCATCGGCCTCGGTGTGCGCCACCACGCCGGCCAGCTCCTCCGTCGTGAGCGTGGCGCGGCGGCGCATCACCTCGCCTCGAATGTGGTCCCCCAGCGCGCAGAGCAGCCTGCGTGCTTTCTCGGCGTCCCATTGTGACATGACGTCGCTTGGCTCCCTCACATGACACCCTCATCGGGCTCCTGCTACCCACCGATGATGCCGAGGGGCGGATACGCTTTCCAGCGCCCCCGTGTAAAGTCGGGGAAGTCCACAGGCCGGCTCCTGTCCGCCACCGACCGCTCGCTCAGCTCGGAGACAGCGCTCCACGCTGCCGCGTCGTAGACGTCCATGTCCAAGGGCAGTCCCTGGCGCAAGCACTGGATCAGGCGGTAGTCCTCGATGTAATCCATCCCGCCGTGACCACCGGCGGCCTTGGCCGCGGCGGCGACCGCCTTCCAGAGCGGATGATCGAACTCGGCCAGATATTCCTTGGCTTCCTCCCACGCGTGCGCCGGGCTGCGCCCCTCGATGTGGATGCGGTCGGGGTAGCCCTGGAAGATCCCGCCCGTTCCCTGTACGAGGTTGATGCGGCTGTAGGGCCGCGGCGAGGAGCAGTCGTGAACCAGAGTGATCATCTTGCCCTTCACGGTCTGGATCAGGCTGGTGTTGATGTCGCCCAAGGCGTACTTGCGTGTGGCGCGCACGTCATCGGGACCGAACTTCTCGGCGGCGAACAGATTGAGCCCGCGCGACGGCGTGCTCATGGAGACCATGAAATCGAAGCGGTCCCCGCGATTGATGTTCATGCACTGCGCCACCGGCCCCAGCCCGTGCGTGGTATAGAGGTTGCCATTGCGCGTGATCGAATGCGCCGTGCGCCAGAGCGCTTCGCCGGACTGCGCGAATTTGAGGGCCCGCAGGTCGTGCAGGTAGCCCGCCTCGGCGTAGAGGATCTCGCCCAGCAGCCCCTTGCGCACCATGTTGAGCACCATCATCTCGCTGCGGCCGTAGCAGCAGTTCTCCATCATCACGCAGTGCAGCTTGGTCTTCTCAGCGGTCTCCACCAGCTCCCAGCACTCATCGAGCGTCACCGCGGCGGGCACCTCGGTGGCGGCGTGCTTGCCGTTCTTCATGGCTGCCACGCAGACCGGCACGTGCCACCGCCAGGGTGTCGCCGTGTAAACCAGGTCGAGCTCCTCCTCGGCGCACAGACGCTCGAAGTCCCGCTCGCCCCGCGAGTACCCCGCGGGCTTCGGCTGCCCCGCATCGACAACCCATTTCTGGGCCCGGACCACCTTGCTCTCCACGATGTCGCAGATCGCGCGGATCTCGGCGCCCTCGATCTTGAGCAGGTTCCTCACGTGCGCCGACCCCATGCCGCCCACGCCTACGTAGCCGATGCGCACCCGTTCCAAGGGCGGCGCAGCGAAGGGCTCCTCCGGCGCCGGGCCCAAATCACCCCCCCGGTCACCGGCCGCCCAGAGAGGCTGCCCCCCGAGGCCAGCGCCGAGACCGGCCGCGGCACTCAGCTTGACGAAATCCCTGCGATTACAGTCGGTCATAGTCGTTCCTTTCCTGGCTAGGACCTTGATCGTTGCCACACCACGATATTCGGAACTCTGCTCGTCTCCTCCACACCGGGCGCGATCATCCGTCGGTCTCTCCTCGTTCGCTGTCGAGAAACGGCCATGCCCCGCCGCCGGCCCAGGATGTCCGGAACCGCTTGCGGCAGGGCATGGGTCGATCCGTTTTCAGCATTGGATTATTCTACGGCAAGTCCACCGTAAATTTACGGCAAACTTGCGGCAAGTTCGCGGCAAATCACGGAACGATCGTGATCGAAACGGGATTCGAGACGAAATCGAAACTGCCGGTCAGGGTAAAGGCGAAGCTCATCACATTGCCGATATACAGCGGATTCACGGCCCCCTGTGTGTCCAGGACGGCCAAACCGCCGCCGCTCGCGTCGAGGTTCGCCTTGAAAGACTGGAACATCGGCGTGTTGAGATGGCTCAAAATGAAGTTGGTCAGGCCGTCGCGGTTGATGGGGATCACATTGCCGCCGGGCAGCGTCGTGCCCGGGTGGACATCGCTGAAAGTGCCGGCCACCATGTACTCGCGGTTGGCATAGGCCGATCCGGCGGTCAAGTTGAGCTCGATTCGGCCGCCCAGGGCCGCTGAGAAGCTGTAGCCATCGGCGTACATGGAGGGATCGAACACCAAGGTCTCTACGCGGAAATCATCCAGACCGGCCTCGGTGATCGAGTCGTTCGGCTGGTCCTGCGCGCTGTAACGCACCTTGATCTTGTCGTTGGGCGTCACGAAATCGGAAACGGTAAAACTGTACTGGGTCCAGCCGTTCATGCTGGAGTTGGTGGTGTAGACGTTGGTCCAGGAGACGCCGTTATCATTCGAGACTGCGATGCTGAAGGGATCGTTGCCGTCGCGCCCGTAGAACCAGATGCAGGCGCTGATCAGAGCGTCACCGTTGGAAAGATCGATCGTTGGCGAAATCAGGCGCGTAGGTCCACCGTCGATGTCGTAATCGGCGTAGTAGGCGTTGGCCGGCCCGTTCTCGGTGACGAAGCAGTAGGTGCCTGCGCCGGCGGGATTGTCCTCGAGCGGCGCCACCTGATCACCTGTAGTCGGATTGGGCACGCAGCGCTCCCAGGTTCCGGTGGAAACGCTCACGTCCTCCACCGTCCACCCCATATCGCTCTCGAAATCGTCGTGCAACGTCACGTAGGCCACTGCCACGTCGAAGGCATAGGTGTCGGCCGGCGCTCCCGCCGGCGAGGTCACCGTGCTGCCGCCATTGCCCATGGCGCTGAAATAGAACTCGGGCGCATCACCGGGCTGCGGCGCCGGCAGGTCGGCTGCGAAGAGATCGTTACCCAGCGACACCAGCGCTACCGGTACGAAGGAACCGGCCGGATTGTAGCGATAGTAGAGAAATCCGGTGCCCGGTGTGTACTGCTCGTAGCCGGCGGAGATCTTCACCTCCGTGGGGACGGAAGCTCCAGGGGGCACAAATCCGCTCGGCAGACTGCTGGGGAAAGAGAACCGAAGCGCCTGGATATCCTCGGTGAGAGCCTTGATGCAGAAATTGGCCGTGGTGTCGAAGGTGGTCAGATCCACCCAGGACGACCCGCTGCGATAGAAGCTTTCTCCGGGACTGGCCGACGATTCCACGATCACCCGGTATTTGGCGCCGAGCAGTACCGGCACGTCGGAGGTACAGTCGTAAGGCTGCCCGCCCGAAGAGAGACCGAGGTAGATATAGAAATCATCACCCGCCGGCAGCACGAGCGGCGTATCGAGCTCAATAGTGTGAAAGCCCTCGTAGACGATGAAACCGGTCTGGGAGACGAGCTCGCCGGTAAGCTGGCCGGCGACGAAATCGTCGTAGATCTTGACCGAGTAGGTCACGTTGTCCTCGGCCGCAAAAAAGCTCACCGCGCTCAAGAGCTCCTTGCCGAGGAAGCCCCCCTGCGCGACGAAAGCGTTGAACGCCTCGGACGCATCGGTCTTGGTGCGCCGCCAGCCGTGATAGTCGTGATAGTAGATCCGATCGTAAGCCATCGGCTCCACGTCCTGGAACGAGATGGCTCCCATCTCCGGGTTTTGGCAGCAGTGCTTGTCATAGTAGGAGATCCAGAAGCACCCGTTCAATCCCCAGGTGCCGCCCCAACTGTTCTTGCAGAGCCAGGCGCCCGGCTGGGGAGCCTGGGTGGCCTTGTTGTCGTCCCAGCCGATAATCGCGATGGCATGGTTGGGATCGTAGGTGCTGGTCGGCGGCTGGTAGTGCACGTAGTTGCTGTTGAGGAATCCCGAATCATAGCACATGCAGGTGCCCATGACCCCGTAATCCATGATGGCCTGCTTGATCGTGTCGATGTTGCTCAAGCCCGATCCGGCCACGTACCACTCGATATCGCGGGCATAATAGTAGTGGTAGCTCGCATCCCAGCGCGCCGGCGGAACGTCGTAGGACTGCCCATCGATGTCGCGCACCGCCCCCTCGCCCCGGGTCAAGTAGGCCGAGGTCACACGGTAGTCACCACCTTGGTGCACATCGAGCCCCGAGCCGCCGGGCGGTGTGATGTCGTCGTTGTTGTGCTTGTTGAAGCCGTTCCACCAGTCGAGGTGATACTCGGCGAGATTGGGCTCACCCGCTTCGCCGGCAGCCGCCCAGACCCCGGTCATCAGGAGATTGCCCTCCATGGCGGACATCGCCCCGTGGGTCCAGCAGGTGCCTCCCTGCTGGTTCTTCACCGAGGTGACGTAGTTGTTACCGTTCACGTCACGAAGATCGTACTGGCTGGGTGGAGCATCGGTCTGCGCAATCGCCAGCGACCAGGCACAGACACTCAGGAGCAAAATAATCACAAAAGTTTGTTTGTGCAATTTTTTCAAATACATGACGTGTATCCTCGATAATTCAGTCGTTTCTCTTCAGGATGGATTTCGAATCGATTTGTCTGATGATCTTCATGGCCGAACTCGAAAGTTCTGCTGCAGCGGCACTCGACCACGGCGTGCCTGACTGTTTGATTCATCGGGTGTGATCATGTACGTCGAAAGGGTGCGAACGTTACGCCCGCCGCCCGAGCCCCGGTAAAATCGAAACACCGGTCGGCTCGAGCCGGCGAAGGTTGTTTTTCGACAAAGTTGTCAGTCATTTTCATTGGGACTTACTCTGGAACTTTCTCTGGAACTTTCTCTGGAACTTTCTCGAATGCACCGCCGGATACGGCGGACGTCGCCACATCGATCACTTTGTAACCGGCGTCGATGACCGCGGTCTCCAGAGACGAGCTGTCGATCTCATTCCCTTTGACCACCGCACGCTGCGTCTCGAGGTCCACCTCCACGCCGGCCACGCCGGAGCAGGCGGACAATACGCGCGTCAGGGTCTTGACACACATCTCGCAGTGCATTCCCTCGAGCTGGAGATCGAATTGCTGGGAGATCACGGCCTGCGGCTCATCCCCGGTCTTTTCCGCCGTCGCCGGCACTCCCCCCTCACCCGATTCCCCCTCCGTTCCGCCGCAGGAAACCAGCGAAACGGTCAGGATCACGAACGCACAGATCGAGAGGACTCGCCCTGCGCATCGATACGAACATGGAATCGCAATCTGTAACATCGTTCCTCTTCCTTTCCATGCGGTGGATCTCAAAGATCCCGTGATCGGCCGGTCATGAGACCGGCCGATCAGATCATCGGTCTTGGATCACTACGGCTCGATCTCGACGTGAACCGGGTTCGAGACGTAATCGTAGCTTCCGGTCAGGGTGAAGGCGAAAGTCAGCGTGGTCCCCACGTAAGCGGGGTTGATGGGGCCCTGGGAGTCGAGCAGTGCCGTGCCCGTACCCTGGCTGTCCAGATTGGCCTGGAAGCTCTGGAACTTCGCGGTGTTGACGCTGCGATAGACGAGCTTCGTGAACCAGTCGAGGTTGATGGGCATCACGTTGCCGCCGGGCAGTGTAAGGCCCGGGTAGCTGCCCGACATGCTGGCGCCCACCAAATACTCGCGGCTGGCGTAGGCCGAACCGGCGTCGAGATGGAGCGGGACCTGGCCGCCCATGGCAGCGGAGAGTTTGTACACGCCGGCCCAGATCGAAGGCGCCAGGTTGATCCGCTCCACGCGGAAGTCGTCCAGACCTGCCTCGGTGATCGAGTTGTTCGGCTGGTCCTGAGCGCTGTAGCGCACTTTGATCTGGTTGTTGGGGACGACGAAGTCGGACACGGCGAAGCTGAACAGGGTCCAGCCGTTCATGCTGGAGTTGGTGGAATGTACCGTAGTCCAGGTCGTGCCGTTGTTGTTGGAGACCTCGATGGTGAAGGGATCGTCGCCATCGCGACCGTAGAACCAGATGTACGCGCTGATCAGCGCGTCGCCGCTGGAAAGATCGATGGTGGGCGAGATCAGGCGTGTGGGTCCGCCGTCGATGTCGTGATCGGCGTAGTAGGCGTTGGCCGGTCCGTTTTCGGTGGCGAAGCAGTAGGTGCCGGTGCCGGCGGGATTGTCAACGAGGGGTGCCACCTGATCACCACTGGTGACATTGGGCACACAGCGCTCCCACGTTCCGGTAGTGACGCTCAGGTCCTCGACCGTCCAGCCCGTGGCGGTCTCGAAGTCATCATGCAGGATGGTCTCCACGAGAGCGACCGAGAAGGAGTAGACCGAGGTGGGCGCATCGGAGGGCGAAAGGATCGTGGTCCCCTGATCGCCCTGGGCGCTGAAGAAGAACTCGGGCATATCCCCGGGCGCCGTGTTGGGCAGGGTCACCTCGAAAATATTGGCGCCCTGGGGAACAAAGGACACCGTCGCGTACGAGGCGGCCGGATCGAAGCGGTAGTGAAGGCGGCCGGTGCCGGGCACGTAGTGCTCCAGCCCGTCCTTGATCTCGATGCTGATCGTCGCGTCCGGTCCGGGCGGCTGGTAGCCGGTGGGCAGACCAGCGGGAAAGCGCATCGTCAACGCCGGACCGGGCCCCAGGAAGAGCGTGTCGCCGGCGCCGGTCGGGTTTTCCGAATACTGAGGAGTCTCCGACGAGAAGTCCTCCGCCTCGGCATAGATGAAGGCCTCGTTCATGGAGATTATCGTGTCCCCGTTCAGGTCGGCGTTGCAAGGCACGCCGTAGGCATCCTCACCCTTGACCGCGGCGGTCCAGAAGAAGACGTACGTGTCGTAGACATAGTCGGGCGGCATGGCCCACGAGTACTCGGTGTAGCTGCAGGCCGATGAGAAAGCGAAGGTCGGCGCGGGAATCGAGTTCATGAACCCGCCGCTGAAGCACTGCTCCATGGTGCAGATGATGTCGCACGGGGGCAGCCCGGAGAGTATGGTCTCGAAACTGGAATTGAGCATGGTCTCCATGTTCCAGAGGTTGAGATAGGTGTCCCAGCCGCCGTTGGAGCCGCCGTGATCGGTGGTGAAGACGAAGAGCTGATCCTGGCTGGTCAGCGTGGTGGCCAGATTGTTGAACACCGCCTGAATGTTGGCGTAGGTGCAGGAATACATGATGTCGTCGTCGCCGTCGCCGTCCAGGTCGGGATCGGAGTTCTGGCCGTTCGACTGGTCCGGCGTCGGATCGAGGCCGTCGGAGCACAGCACGATGATGTTCTGATCCTTGTAAGCATAGACATCGACGAGCGTGATATAGATGTTGGATAGATCGTTCCAGTAACGCACGTGGTTGTTCGAAGAGTTGGCGCCGCCGCTCATGAGCACTGCGTAGAGCTCGCCGGCTTCCGAGTTGCCGCCCGTAGGCAACTCGCGCTGTATACGCGGCGCGCGCACGTTCTTGGCGCTCATAATTTTCTGGTAGGCGACCGTTTCCATCTCGAGCCATTTGGCCATCTCGCGCGGCGGGGTACGGTTCTCGACGACCTGCGTCGCACCAAAGGTAGGATCGACGAAGACATAACGGCAGGGATGCTCGAAATTGGCATAAGCGAAGTCGTCGATGAACACGACGTAACCCTCGGCCGGGGTGACCAGGGGAATTGTGTGCCAGGCGTGGATCTCGGTACCTGCGGCCAGCAGATCGGGATGAACCAAGATCCGTTTGCCCGCGGTCTCTCCCTGCAGCAGATCGTCGAGGACGTAATCGCGTGCCGCGACAGGGGTCGAGATCTGAGCGTCTGCCAGGGGCGCAAGCAGCAGAAAGATTAGAAAGACGCTGGAACAAAGGACTTGCACACTTCTCACGGCAACTCTCCTTAATGTGGGTATCAGGCTTTAAGAGCGCTCGGGATAGACACTTACGAGGGTCATATTATAGAGTAAGCCCTGACGAATGAAAGCGCTTTTTCTCGAAGCGGCGTTTAGAGAAGCCCTGGGATCATGGGTTTATTAGACTTAACGCTCACGTGCCTTCGATCGAGCCGCGCTCCGATCCGTTTTGATGCGAACCGATCACCCACGGTTTTATCGGCCGCCATTTTTCTTTTGTTCGAAAGACATTTTTCGCGAGGAGGGCATCATGCGTTGTTTTTTCCTGTTTCTGCTGACACTGGTTCAAGCGTTGGGATCGCCGGACGCGGAGCGGGAACCGACCACGCTCACCGAGGCCGAAAAGGAAGCGGGGTGGGTTCTGCTCTTCGACGGCCTGAGTTGCGAGGGCTGGCGGGGCTACCAGCGCGATGCTTTCCCGGAGCGCGGCTGGACCATCGATGCGGGCTGCCTCGCCGTGGTCGCTGGAGGCGGGGGTGGTGACATCGTGACTACCGATCAATACGGCGATTTCGAGCTCCACCTGGAATGGAAAGTATCAAGGGGTGCCAACAGCGGGATCATCTACTGTGTCTCCGAGGACGAAAAAGCCTCCTGGCAGACCGGACCGGAGTATCAGATCCTCGACGATTTGGGCCACGGCATCGATCCGCAGGCGCACAACTCGGCGGGTGCGCTCTACGCCCTCTATCAGCCTTCACGTCTGAAACCATCACGAGCCGCGGGCTCTTGGAACAAGACCCGTATTGTGCAACACGGCCGGATCGTAAAGCACTGGCTGAACGGGGTCAAGCTGCTCGAGGCGGATATGAACGGCCCCGGCTGGCAGGAGCGCGTGGCACGCAGCAAGTTTGCGGCCTATGGGCGCTTCGGCCGCAACCGGCGCGGTCACATCGCGCTCCAGGACCACGGCAACGAAGTGTGGTTCCGCAACATCAAGATCCGCGAGTTACGCCCGCCGAGGCACCCAGCGCGGGTGGAGCAGGCGCTGCGTCTGGCCGGTGGCAACCGCCGTGAGCTCGAGGCCGTTCTCGACCACTACGCCCGTGGATCGCAGGAATCGGACGCCTTGAAGCTACAGGCCGCCCGGTTTCTGATCGCCAACATGGAGGGGCACGGCTTCACCCTGGCGGCGTTCTACGATGCGAAGGGCACCGAGATTGCCTTCAATGCCCTCGACTACAAGAACTTCGCGGAAGCCCGGGCCGCCATGGACGCGCTCGAGGCGCAGCACGGCAAGCTGCGGTACAAGCGCAAGCGTTTCGACACCGACCTCACCACGATCAGCGCCGCCTATCTGATCGAGAACATCGACGTCGCGTTCCGCGCGTGGAGAGAAAAACCCTGGGCGCAGGATGTCTCCTACCAGACCTTCTGCCGTTTCATCCTGCCCTATCGCGGCAGCAACGAACCGCTGCACTCCTGGCGTCCCGAATGCCTCGCGCGCTATCCTGATTTGGCGCCCTCGATGAACGATTCCAGCGACGCATTCGAGGCGGCTCGTAAGATACAGCACAACGTCCACCGCTGGGTGCGCTTCGATTCGCTCTTCTACCTACACCCCACCGACCAGGGCTTCGACGAGATGAAGCAACGCAAAAAAGGGCGCTGCGAGGACATCAGCAACATGATGAGTTACGCCCTGCGGGCCAACGCGATCCCGGCGGCCACCGATTACACACCCTACTGGGCCGACCGCGACAACAACCACGCCTGGGAGGTGATCCTCGACGGCGAAGGTCGCGGCCGGGCCGGGTTGTCCAACCGGGCCGCCAAAATCTACCGCAAGAGCTTCGCAATCCAGGAAGCCAACCTCGGCTGCCGCAAACGCGGCGAGGAAAAGGTACCACGCTGGCTCGGCGGAAAGAGCTACATCGACGTGACCAGCCAGTATATGGACACTGCCGACGTGACCCTCCGCCTCTCGATGCCCGTGCCCGCGCCGCCGCAGAACCGCTTCGCCTACCTCTGCGTCTTCAACGCCGGGGAGTGGCAGGCGATCCACTGGGGCGCCGTTGACGGCAACCGCGTGACCTTCAGCGCCATGGGCCGCAACATCGCCTACCTCCCGGCGTATTTTGTCGACGGAAAGCTCGTGCCTGCCGGCCCGCCCGTGATCCTCACCAAAGCCGGGGAGGTGCGTACCCTGAAGGCCTCGGCACAGAACGCCGATCAGATCGCGCTCACACTCACGGTAACCACACCGACAACCCCCGACGCCGACACGCGCCGAGATCGCCCCTTGGTCGAGGTCCAACCGGGGAAAACCTACGAGCTCTTCTTGTGGCGCGACGGATGGCAGTCACTCGGCAAGCAGACCGCCGGAAAAGAGCCAGTGTCCTTCACGGAGGCCCCCGCCGACGGGCTCTTCTGGCTGGTAGCGATGGGGTCACGGCGGCTGGAGCGTATCTTCACCGTGGACCAGGGCCGCCAGATCTGGTGGTAGCTGTGCCGGTGAGATGTTGAACGTGTCACTGGATGTCATGATCCCAGGTTCTGACGCACGGCGGTGGCGCAGCTCGGCGAAACGGACAGCGAGGTCACCCCTTCGCGCACGACAAAGGCGGCGCCGTCCGGATCGGACGCCAGCTCGCCGCAAACGAACACATCCCGCTCGCGCCCGAGCGAGCGGGCATGCCGCATGATCAGCCGCAAAAGGGGCCCGAAACCCGAACCGGCGATCTTCTGGTAGTGAATCACCTCGGGATTGTCGCGGTCGGAAGCCGTGAGGTATTGCAACAGATCGTTGGTTCCGATGCTCACGAAGTCTACGAGCGCCAGGATATTATCGATCTCCAGAGCTGCCGACGGGATCTCGACCATGGCACCGATCCGCACCCCGTCGTTGAAAGGGATCTGCTCCTCGATCAGCTTCCGGCGCACGCCATCGAGAATCTCGAGCACCTCGCTCAGATCACCGGCGTGGGTCACCATGGGGATCAAGACCGCCACATCCGCCCCCAAGGCGGCGCGCAGGATCGCCCGCAGTTGGATGGCGAGCTCCTCGGGGCAGCGATAGAGGTGGCGGCGTACACCGCGCACTCCCAGCGCGGGATTGGTGCGCCGTCCCAGGTGCAGCTCGCGGGGGACCTTGTCGCCGCCCAGGTCGAAGGTGCGCAGCACCAGCGGCCGGCCGTCGAGCTTCTCAATTACCTCCTTGTAGATGGCGTGCTGCTCCTCCTCGTCGGGAACACGTCCGTGCTCGAGCACGAGGAACTCGGTGCGGAAAAGCCCGATTCCGGCGAGCCGGTGGTGAAAGCAGAGAGGGACTTGGGAGGGGTGGTCGATGTTGGCCCACAGGTTCACCTCACGGCCTTCGGAGGTCACCGCCGGCAGCGGTGATGCCGGCGGCGACGTGCTCATCGTCTCCAGCTCGCGGGCCAGCCTGATCGCGGTCTTCCGAGCCTCCAATGAGGGTTCGAGGCGAATATGGCCGCGGATGGCGTTGACCAGAATCGGCATTCCCTCGACGAGCGCGAGCTCCTCCACCGGCATCCCGCCGAGGGAAGGGATGCCGCACGAGCGCAGCAGGATCGCCCCGTGGGACGAGAAAGCCCGGCTGCTCGTCACAAAGGCGGCGGCGCCGGCCTTTCGAGCCCGGATCACCGCCGACGGACGCAGGTGGTCGGAGATGAAGACCGGTGACTCATCCCTGTTCTTCACCACCGGATCGAACGCCTCCGGGCCGGCGAAGAGCGCCTTCTGCAAGAGAAGGCAGATGTCGCGCAGGTCCTCCACGCGGGCCTGCAGGTAGCCGTCCCGTTCGGAGCCGAGAGTCTCCGAGATGACGGAGAACTCCTCTTCGATAGCTCGTTCGGCGGGCAGCAGGCGGCTTTCGATGCGTTCGGTGATCGACCGCAGCAGATGCCGATCCTCGAGCATGAGCAGATGGAAGGAGACGATCTTCTTGATATCGACCTCCTCCGGCGCGTGAAACTCCCTGACATGTTTCTCCAGATGTTTCCTGGCCAGGGCTACGGCGGTCTCAAATCGCTTCTTCTCGCTGTCAACCGATGCGGCCGCGATCGCCGGCGGGCTGGATGTGACGAAGGGCGCCTCGAGATGCACGTATCCGAGCCCGATACCGGGCGCGATGATGCGTCCTTTCACGATCTTGCCGCCATCCGACACACCGTTGTCATCAATCATCGACACGGCTCCTTGAGTGAGCTGTCCTCGTTTCTCGTCTCCGTTTCTCGTCTCAAAGACGGAGGAACCTGATTTCGGTTGACTCCCGGCGCCATCGGTCCTTCGACCTTGCCGTGAGGTCCACCCGGACCGATCCCCAGCGTTCGAGAGACGAGCATCTGATTGGCACACTATCGACAGGCCTCTCCAAAATATCAACAACGATTGTCCGAGTCCGAGTTTGACTGCGAGATCATCCGAGAGTCGCGAGCAGCACTCCGGCGGCCACGGCCGAGCCGATGACACCGGCCACGTTAGGCGCCATGGCATGCATGATCAGAAAGTTCGACGGATCCTCGCGGGCGCCGACCATCTGGCAGACACGGGCCGAGTCGGGAACCGCCGAGACACCGGCCGCGCCGATGATCGGATTGATCTTTTCTCTGAAGCAGAGGTTCATCAGCTTGGCGAAGAGAACTCCCGCGGCGGTGGCCACGCAGAAAGAGGCTGCACCGAGGCCGAAGATCTCGAGTGATTCGGGCGTCAGAAAGCGCGAGGCATCGGTGGAGGTGCCCACGGTCAGCCCCAGGAGGATCGTGATCACATCGATAAAGGCGGTGCGCGCCGTCTTCGCAAGCCGCTCCGTGACGCCGCACTCCTTCAGCAGGTTGCCGAAGAACAGGAATCCCAGCAACGGGATCGATCCTGGCGCCATGAACGCGGTCACCAGAAAAGCCACCACGGGAAAGAGGATCCGCGTGCGGCGGCTCACCTGCCGGCTGGGCTTCATGCGGATCAGGCGTTCCCGGCGGCTGGTGAGCAGCCTGATGATCGGCGGCTGAATCACCGGCACGAGCGCCATGTAGGAATAGGCTGCGATGGCGATGGCGCCGAGATATTCGGGCGCCAGCATGCCGGAGAGGAAGATCGCCGTGGGGCCGTCGGCACCACCGATGATGCCGATGGCCGCCGCCCGCGGCAGATCGAATCCAAGCCCCAGGGCGCCGAGAAAGGTCAGGAAGATGCCCGCCTGGGCCGCGGCACCGAGCAGGATCAGCCTCGGGTTGGAGAGCAAGCACGAAAAATCGGTCATGGCCCCGATCCCTAAAAAGATCAGCGGCGGGTAGTAACCCTTTCGCACGCCCTGATAGAGGATGGAGAGCACGCTGCCTTCCTCGTAGACACCGATGTTCATGCCCGCTCTGAACGGGATGTTGCCGATCAGGATGCCGAATCCGATCGGCACCAGCAGGAGCGGCTCGTAGTCCTTGACGATGGCCAGCCAGATGAATAGCCCCCCCACAGCCAGCATGGCCAGGTTGCCGAAGGTGAAGTGGCCCACCGCATTGGATTGAAAGAACTGGATCAGAATATCCATGGAGCTCGTTCTCCTATTTCGTGTGCTCGCCGTGATCGTCGTGATTGCCGGGGACGACAGCGCACGAGACCAGAGAGGTACACCTCATCGAAATCACGACTCCGTCTCGAGTTCCACGAGGGCCTGTCCCTCGTGCACGGTGTCACCGGCCGCCACCGGCACCGCTTTCACCCGACCGGCGACGGGTGCGCTGATCGAGGTTTTCATCTTCATCGCCTCGATAACCATCACGACGCTGCCCACCTCGATCCGCTCGCCGGCGCTGCACTTGATCTCGACCACCGTGCCGGCGATAGGCGACGCCACACGGCTCTCGGCCTGCGGGGAGGCCCCGGGGGGTGGCGGCGTCACGGGCGGAGGAGCTACCGCCACGGGTGGTGGCGCGCCCGTGACCGGCGCGCGCCGGTTGCCCGGGGTTCTCGCGGGGAGGGGTGAGGAACCGGCGAATCCCTCGCCAGGATCCAAGACCTCCACATCGACCTCGTAGGCGACTCCATGAACCGTAATCTTGAGTTTCATCATTCCTCTCCTGCCGACAGTCGTTGACCTTCGATCAGCTCTGTCGCCTCGTCGAAGATCTCACCTGGAAACATCTCTCTGACACACTCGATCGACACGAACTCTTTCCCCCTACCGCTGCTTGACGATCACATGGTTGCCTTGCAGCAGCGCCCGTCCCTGGAGCGACCAGACACGCGTCACGCCGTCCCAGGGCGTCAACCGGCGCACCGATCTGATCCGAAAGCGCCCCACCATGTAAGTGGCCACCGTAGCGGTAATGATCACCACAGTGGTGTCGTCGATGGAAGGCTCACGCGCCAGCCGGTCTTCACCATGGCGTTCCTCCCGCTCCTTCCAGCGGACGTCGAGACGACAGAACAGCGCGACGACGAGAGAAATCGTGGCCTGAACGAAAAAGACGATGCCAAAGCCGATCCCTGTGATGACCAGACCCTGGGTGATCACATCCGACATGGTACTGACTCCCTTCGTGCAAACGGAACGCGATCGAAGCAGTGATCGAAGCCGTGATCATAGACATCTTGAAAGTACCTCTCGATAATCTCATCACAGCGGAGTAAGACCGTGCTTTTTCTGAGGCCGCGTCTCCCGCTTGGCTCGCAGCACCTCGAGAGCCGATGCGAGGTAGGCGCGTGTCTCGGCCGGCTCGATGATATCGTCGATCAATCCCTTCCCGGCGGCCTCGAAGGGGGTTGCGAAGGTGCTCCGGTAATCGGAGACCAGCTCGCGCCACAGCTCCCCACGATCTTCGGCCGTCTCCAGCGCCTTGCGATGGAGGATGTTCACCGCTCCTTCGGCACCCATCACGGCAATCTCGGCCGTGGGCCACGCGCAGGTGCGATCGGCGCCCATGCTCTTGGCGCACATCGCCAGGTAGGCGCCGCCATAGGCCTTGCGCACCACCACCGTGATCTTGGGTGTCGTACCGGCGGCGTAGGCAAACAGCATCTTGGCGCCGTGACGGATGATGCCGCCGTACTCCTGCTGCACGCCGGGGAGAAAGCCGGGCACGTCAACGAAGGTTACGATCGGTATGTTGAAAGCATTGCAGAAGCGGATGAAGCGCGCTCCCTTCACCGAAGAGTCGATATCCAGGACACCTGCCTTGACCATCGGTTGGTTGCCCACGATGCCGATCGTACGGCCCGCGATGCGACCAAAACCCACGATGATGCTGCATGCGAAGTGTTCCTGGACCTCCATGAAATCGGCGCCATCGACGACCATCTCGATCACGTCGTGCATGTCATAGGGCTCGCGGGAATCGTCAGGCACGATCGTGTTGAGCGCGTTCTCGGCGGCGACCTGATCCTCGAAGAGTTCGGGATAATAGGGAGGGTCCTCGGTGTTGTTGCTGGAGAGGAACGAGAGTAGACGCTTGGCGATGGCGATCGCGTCCTCGTCGTCTTCCGCCACGAAGTGCACGACTCCCGAATAGTAGGCGTGGCTCCCGACACCGCCCAGGGCTTCGGCGGTGATCTCCTCGCCGGTCACCTCTCTGATCACCTTGGGACCGGTGATGTACATCTGCCCTTCACTGCGCACCTGAATGATGAAGTCGGTGAGAGCCGGCGAGTAGGCCGCGCCCCCGGCGCAGGGACCGGCGATGATGCTGATCTGGGGAACAACCCCCGAAAGGAGCACGTGACGGTAGAAGATATCACCGTAACCGGCGAGGGCGTCGACACCCTCCTGGATACGCGCTCCGCCGCTGTCGTTGATGCAGACGAAGGGATCTCCCGTCTTGAGCGCGGCGTCCATGGCCTCACAGATCTTCCTGGCCGTCGCTCCCCCCACGGAGCCACCGGCGACGGTGAAGTCCTGGCTGGCGGCGTAGACCGGCCGGCCATCGACAGAGCCGCACCCAGTCACCACACCTTCGGCGGGGAACTCCTTGTGATCCATGCCGAATTGCCGGCAACGATGGCGCATGAAGAGATGCGTCTCCTGGAAGGTGTCGCGCTCGAAAAGCAGGGCCAACCGCTCGCGCGCGGTCAGCTTACCGGCGCGGTGTTGCTTGTCGATCGCCTCGGCGCCACCGCCCTCGCAGAGCTTGGCACGCTTCTCGCTCAATCCTTTGATCAGGTCGTTGTTCATGATTGTCCCGTCAATCCTTCTCTGTTCTGGTCGTCTTCGAAACGTTGCCAGGGTTCGTCAGGCATCAACGTCACCTGGCGTCACATCAGCTCTCGAGCCGTGCTTGACGGCTCGCTTCGGGCGTCGTGCTGGAATGGGGTAGTCGAATCCGAATCCTGGCTCCCCCTTCCGGGCCGTCATCGGCTTCGATTTCGCCTCCCCAGGAACTGACCAATCCGTAGCAGATGAACAGGCCCAGCCCCGTCCCGGTGCCGATCGGCTTGGTCGTGAAGAAGGGCTCGAAGATCCTCTCGCGGATCCCCGCAGGTATACCTGGTCCGTTGTCGCGTACTTCGAGCAGCACTTCGTCGTGCAGTCGATGAGCCGCGATCAGGATCTCGCCGCCGCCGCTACGGAGAGCGAAGAACGCGTTGTTGATCAAATCCACGAGCACCTGCTCGAGCTCCAGCGGATCCACCGGCACACGGGGCAGGCCAGACTCGATCTCCAGACGCATGTCGACCTGGCAGAGCACGGCTTGCCGCTGGAGCAGGTTGGCGATTTCACGGAGGCGCGGTGCAATCTCCGTGGGCGCCACGCTCCTCTCGTGATTGCGCCCGAAGCGGAGCATCTTGGTGGTGATCGCCGCGCAGCGCTGAACCTGCTTTCTGATGAGCTCGAGCGACCGCAGCAGATCGTCGGTGGCGATTCCACCGATCGTCCTGGAGCCGGCGAGGCCGCTGAGCTTGATCTGCTCGGCGCTGATGACGGCAAGTGGAGTGTTGATCGCGTAGGCCAGACCGGTGGCCAGCTCGCCGATCGAAGCCAGCTTGGCGGAACGCATGGAGGTCTGAATCAACTCGTCGCGCCGCAGGTTGGCGCGGTCGATCTCCTTGATGAGACGGCGTGCGGCGATCCAGGTGGTCGCACCTACCAGGATGAGCGCCAGCGCGCCGATGAAGATAGCCCGGGCGCCGAAAGCAACATTTGTGTTGTCCTGGAACTCGCCGAGGACCATGAAGGCTCCTGCACCGGTCACGATCAGGGGGGGCAACGAGACCATGAGAAGGACCGTGACGATCTTCACACGCAGCGGCAGGGGGCCCCTGGCTGGCCTGGCTCCATCTTGCGTGATTCCGATCATCAGACGGCTCCATGTCTCGGACCGAGCTTCCCGCCGCGCCGATCAATGCCGGTCGCTTCCAGGCACCCTCGACGACGGACAGGCGGTCGCAAGTCGGTGACACAGAACAGGGAGAAAACAAAAAATGGGCCATCGAGCTAAAATATTTTTAACTCTCTGCTATAATTCAGGTTATTGTTTGTGACAGCCCTGATGGAGGGTGGTGTCGAGGCGCGCAACATTCGTTGACAAGCAGCGGCAAAACCGTCACGTTGTTGCAGGGGGAGGCAAGCTGGAAGTCACGATGATGCCGTCGATTTCGGTTAAGCGAGGCGCCTGGGTGAGGCATTGAATATGGGGCCAGGTAGTGGGTCAGGTCGTGAATGAGCGCGTCAGTCAGAGACGCAGTGGTTGGAGCCCTGTCCCGGGGTCTCGCGCGGTGTCAGCCCTGTTCGGCTGCCTCGTCGTTTCGGTGGCACTGGCTGTGGCCGCGGCGGATGGCCGGGCCCAGGGGGAGAAGGTCTGGTTCGATGATCTGCCCCTCACCGCACCGATCGAACAATGCAAAGGTCTCGCCCTGGTCACGGAAGCTCACAGGATCCTGAGCCAACGCGCCGATCCCCATACCGAGGAGCCCCCCTTCCCGCGAGACGATCGAACGCCGCAGATCCTGTTCCTCTCGGTGAGCCATGGTATCTCGCACGCACTGATCGTTTTCGGTCGCGGGCTTGGGATCGATGTGGCGCTCCAAGATGCGCTCTCCCAGATACTCCCCCATATGCCCAACAACACAGCTCCTCTGTGGATCAAACTGGACATCGTCATCGAAACAGCTCACGTGAAGAGTGTGGCGCCGGGAAATCGGCTCGACGGCGAACGTAGCCTCCAGGGTCTGGTGCTCAGCCGAGATCCCCCGCTGGCCCTCCTGCCGGAAGAGCTCGTGGCACACACCCTGGTGGACAGCGATCAGCGGCTGCGCCCGGCCAACATCGCCGCATACTTGAATACCGCCCCTGAAACCGGACCGGTCTCTATGACCCTCGCCGAGCGCCACGAGCTGGCCCGTCGCACCGAGAGCGGGCGTGCATTCGAGATACGCCGTTTTCGGACGGCGAGTTTCTTCTGCGACGGTAGCGCGTCGTTCCCCCTCTATCGGGGCCACCGGTTGATCAGCGATGGAAATGGAGAAGGCGAGATCACAGTATCCCGGCTTCGCAGGGCCGCCGAGGCAGGTGGAACATACCTCTCGCGAGCCGTGCGCTCCGACGGACGGTTCGTGTACAGCTTTCTGCCGAAAACGAACCGGAAGTCCCGCGAATACAACATACTGCGCCATGCCGGAACGACTTACGCCATGCTCGAGCTCTATCGTCAGAGCCCAAACGAGGCCCTGCTCGAGGCGGCCGAAAGGGCTATCGAGGGCCTCCTCGACACCGTGCGGCCTGCAGCGACGCCGCGCCCTCCTGGAGGAAAACCGGCACTGTGCGTCGTGGAGCGGCGTATGACCAAGCTGGGCGGGGCCGCCCTGGCGGCGGTTGCGCTTGCCGAGTACGAGCGTGCCACCGGGAAAAAGCGCCATCGCGACACCCTCGACGGACTGGTTCGATGGATCCAGAGCCGGCAGAAGGCGAACGGTGAGTTTGCGCCGCACAAGGCGACCTATCCTGCTGACCGGCCACTTATCTTCGTCTCCCAGTACTACCCGGGCGAGGCGATCCTGGCTCTGATGCGCGCGTTTGCTCTCACGGGAGACGAGAGCCTGCTCGACGCGGCCGAGAAGGGAGCGGCTTTTCTGATCGATGTCCGCGACCGCGACGTGCCGCTCGCCGACCTGAACCACGATCACTGGCTGCTCTACGCGCTGAATGAGCTGCATCGGGCACGCCCGAAAGCCCGATTCCACGACCATGCCTCCAAAATCGCTCGCGCTATCATGACGCGCCAGAATCTCACCCCTCGATACCCCGACTGGAAAGGGAGTTACTGCCAGCCTCCTCGCTCGACTCCCACGGCGACGCGCACCGAAGGGCTTTGTGCCGCCTATGAGCTCGCACGCGATTTCGGGGATCCCGCAGATAAGACAAAAATCCTGGGTGCAATCCGCAACGCTCTAGCTTTCCAGCTTCAGATGCAGTTCCAACCCGAATCGACGCTCTACCTCGCCGATCCTCGGCGCGCGCTCGGCGGCTTTCCCCGCAGCCTGACCGACTTCGAGATCCGCATCGACTACGTGCAACACAACATCTCCAGCCTGCTCTGTGCGGCTAGATTGATCGCCGCCCAGGCGAAACGGTAATCCCGCCGGCCCGCGCGCAGGTTTACCTGACCGTCGCTCTCCCGACCACAGGCTTCAACCTAACTCATTCGTCACGGCCAACCGTAGCCCGAACGGTAACTTCTGACAGACAAGAAACATAGGGCAGTCATCGGCGATGGAAATAAAACACTCGAACACCGATGGCAAGGGAGGGCGGCGCGGTGCGATCAGGCGTCAATGCGCCTTTCGATTGCTCGCCCAGTCCTGCTCGACGGGATGGTGGAGCAATCCAACGGTAGTAACGAGTGCCGGGTAAACCCGCCCTCCATCAATGTCGGGCTACGGATGGCACTATCGAAAGAGCGGGGTATTCGTGTGAGCTGTGGCTCGTCGCTTTTCGCAGAAGCGGCTACCGGCTTTTCTTCCCTTTTTCCAAACAAACTGCTCTCGAGGCTGTAAGAAAAGAACTCTCGCAAAGAGCGCAAAGAAAAAGTCAATAAAGAGATAGCTAAAGCGGTCGTTGCTGCTGCGATTCTCCAGTCTGAGGAGAAGCCTCCACACCCCAAAAATTCCTTGGCGATCTTGGCGTCTTGGCCGGAGGAAATCTTGAACTGGATGTTAGCCCTCCTGGGGTATTCGGTGTACGCGCCAGGAAAGCGGCTTTCAATTCGCCGCAGTCTCCTGATGAAAGCCCAACACGTATCATCAACACTTTTTGATGCTTTCAACTCATATCCTTTCGTTGATATGTCGATATGATTCATGGGTATGAAGGAATATGTGCTCGAGATGCGAGCGAGGAGACCGCGACAGGCTGCCACGACCATTACCACCGTGACGGTCGCGTGATGCTTGTATCTGAAGCGGTTTGCATCGGGTAGCGAGCACGATCTGGAGGTAAGCCATGTACGTACGTTTCAACGACCGCGGGGGGATGATACTGGCTCCCTGCGTCTTCCTCTTGGGGCTTCTCACCTTTCTGGCCATCTCGATTCAAAACGTGGGTGGCCTCGACGCTTCCGTGGCGGCGGCGCTCGCAGAGCGGACACAGGCTCGAAAGGCCGCTTACTCGGGAGTCGAGATAGCCTACGGCAAGCTGACGGTCGATCAGAGCTACACCGGAGAGTCATGCTCGCCCTTTGCCCGGTCGAGTGCCGCGGTGGAAATCACGGTCACCGATCTCGGCGACGACGAATACGAGGTTCTCTCAAAGGGCACTCTCAACGGGGCGGAAAGCCTGATCCGAACCACGGCGCGCGCCGACCAGGCGATCTCCAGCTTTCCGCTGTGCGTCGAGAACAACCTCTACATGCAGGGCCCCGATCCCCAGATCATCAGCGATTGTTACGTCGGGGGAGGCGTCTATTCGTCGAACGGCGGCAGCATCGCGGGCAATCTCTATCTCCCGGGGGATCGCGAAATCCTCTATGACAGCCAAGGCAAACCGATCAAGATCGACGGCAACAGCATTCCCGCGATCGGTGGCCAGATCTACTGCAACGTGCCGCCGCTCACCTTTCCCGATGTCGATCTCACCGATCTGCGAGCCATGGCCGCTTCCCAGGGCCAGATCTACACGGGAAACCTTAGCTGGCGCGATGTGGACATCTACGGCGTCGTGTACCTGGAAGGTACTGGTACGACGCTCTACATCAAGGAAGATGTCAACATCTACGGGGTGCTCGTCTGCGACCACATCGACAAAGTGCATGTTCAAAAGGGGATGCTCAAAGTCAGCGGCGATGAGAACCTGTGTGCGGGGGTGGCCGCGCTCGGGCCCGGAAGCCTGCTGCACATCAATCCCAACGGCGAGGTCGATTTCTTTGGGCTCACGCTTTTTGATGAGGTCGCGTTCCATGCGATGGATGCGTTTTCCGGCATGTTCACCGGTCCCCTCATCGTGCGCGGCAACCTGGCCACCTATCCCCACACGGAACTCTATTGCCTGTGCCCCAAATCGATGTGCAACCGCGTCTATCCGAATCTGTCCTGGGGCTACGTGGTGATCACCGAAACGGCTTTCGAGGAGTATTAATCAGGGTTACGAGACGCATAAAAGAGGACGTGGAGCGGAACCGCGAAAAGACGATACGTAATCCTGGAGGAAGGACATAAAAATGGCGAATTCGAGTCGTAATATAGGTGGTAGAGGCGGATTCACCCTCGTGGAGGTGCTCATCGCAGGAGCGATGGGAGCCGTCCTGCTGACAGCTCTCTCCGCATCGACCGGCGTGTTCTTCGATTCCTATGCCGACGGACTGGACAAGCAGGATCTGAACCTCGCCAACCACATCGCCATGGAGCGGCTGCTCAAGTCGATCACCAATGCTGCCGTCGCAAAGGTTACGTCCACGAATTCGCTGGAACTTACCTTTCCGAACGGCGGCACCGAAAAATACGCTTGGTCCGAACAAGCGGGAGATCCGCTCCTGTTCTTTTCCAATCAAGGTTCGGGGATCGACTTCGTGGACAACGTTTTCGATCTCACATTCACTCCCACAATCGCACAATACTTCCAGGAAACACTCGAGGCGGAGATCGCTCCCCTGCTCTCCTTCGAAGACTACACCGGCTACAGTCAGGAATGGGAAGACCATCCGCTCTTCGCTGACAACAGGCACGGTTTCATGTTCGTGGTTGATTGTAGCAAGTTCGTGGAACGGATCGAGCTGACCCAGATCCAGGTCCGCATCGGCAAGCTCGCCGGTGGTCATACCTCCGATCTGAAAGTTTCGCTCTACCAGACCATGGGTGAGCTCAAGCCCTGTCCATGGGGAAACGAGCTGGCCCACTGCATCATCCCGAACAGCGAGATTCCTCCAGTGACGTATCCGTACGGACAGTTGGATGTTCCCTGGATGACGATTTCTCTTCCCCCTGAGTTCCTGATCCTGCCTAGCCGCTATTATTGCCTGCTCTTCGAGAAGAGCGGTGGGACGCAGGCGGGATACCTGAGGGTCGCCAGGATCAACGGCGGCGGAAACGGCCCGAACAACAACATGGCGTATATGGGATCCAATGACGGCGGGGTAAGCTGGGATCCGCCTTGCGGCAGCAATGACTACCACTTGCGCGACGTACCGGTCTATCTCGAGGGCACCATCTACAATCGAAAAAGAAAAAACATCCAGTATGTGGCGTTCGTCGATGTGGCGCTCACGATGGGCTGTGGCAAAGAAATCCGGACCGAATGCGGCAGAGCGCGCGTGCGGGGAGGTGGCTCGAAACGTTAATCAGGCACAAGCCGAAAAAATCACCGTCCACGCTGCAGGACGGAGAGGAAACGGTCATCAAGTGCAGAACGCCTCTAAATCAAAAGGAGCCCTTCTGATGACGAGGTGCTCTGCCCCGCCGGAAGGACTCCTGGAGGGACCCGGCAATGTCACCACTGGATCGGGCCCCAAAACCCTGTTTGTTGCAATAGTATTCAATAGCATCGAATACCCTCGGGTAAAGGTAGAATTAATTTTTTTGGACACTGTGACGAATATGATCGCCCCGAAGGATGCGACTCAACGGCGTGAGGATCAGAAAATATAACAATTTATAACGACCCGGCGCGGAGATGTGTTTTCCTGCCGAAAGTTTCCTACTGGACCTCGCGACAGACCACGTTGCTTACCTGGCCGAACTGCATGGCTTGAATCCAGATGCCCAGTCCCACACAGGAGGGCGGTACGAGCACGCTCCAGATCGCCTTGCCTTCCGAATCGGTCAGCTTGATGTCCCCGATCTGCTCGGGAGAATCGATGTCGAGCTCGAGGCCCAGAAACGGCACCGGCGTTGTGCCCATACCTTGGATGCTGAAGGTCAGGTAGGTCTTTTCGAACTGCGATGGCGTTTGAACCGAGATGAGGGAGTAGAACCCGGCGACGAAAGGTTCGCTGGTCAACGACAGATCCGGCCCGCCCTCGGCGGGGTAATGAAATCCCAGGTCGACGATTCCACGGTCGCGCTCTCCGTCGCTTCGTGTCGAGCCCTCGAGCAGGAGTGATCGGGAATCTCCCGCGTTCACGCAGGGATTCGTCAGTCCTGGCTGGCAGGGGTCTTGCTGCAGGTGGAAGTCTCTCTCCGACAGATCCACGAACAGGGGATCGTCAGTAATCATCCCCGTTCCCCAGAGCAGAGAACAACCTGTCTCGATATCCACGGCAGCCAGCCCATCTTGCACGACGGAATAGTTGATCGTCAGCTCCGATGTAAAATATCCGGCCCGTAGCGCCACCTCGGGTCCGAAAACCGCACTGTTCCCCCAGAAGATCGAGTTGCTCACCGCCGGTGACGACCAGTTGCAGCAGAGCCCCCCCCCATAGTCCCCGGTGTTCGCCACGATCGTGCAGTTGATGATCTTGGGTTCTGCGAAATCTTCGCAGCAGATGCCGCCTCCTTGACTGGCCTCGTTCTCAAAGATCAGGTTGTTTATCAAAACCGGTGCGGTGTCGTCGCTACACAACACACCGCCTCCGTAGTTGGCGTAGGAATTTTTGAACAAAATATTGCCCAAGATCTGCGGAGACGACCCGTTGTCGCAGGAAATTCCACTCCCGGAGCGCGCTTTGTTGCCTGATATGAAGTTGTTCTTGATCAGAGGGGCTGATTCCTTCTCACAGCAGATCCCACCACCCTCGTTCGTGGCCAGGTTGTCGGTAATCATGTTGTTCATGATCGTAGCCTGCGACGAGAAGCAGTAGATCCCCCCGCCATCGGCCCAGTGATAGATCTGATCGATGACAATATTATTGGTGATGACATTGTTGATGATGGTTGGCGAGGAACGGAAACAGATGATTCCTCCGCCGTAACGATCGCTGCCGATGGAGGGATTGGATCCTACGCCGTTCGTGAGTGTAAAGCCCTTGATGACCGAATCGGGACCTTCATGGTTCTGAAAAACAACCACGCTCCCGTAGTCGGGATTTTGTGGCTGACCTCCATCGATGATCGTGGACGCGGCGCCTTGCTCACCTGTCAGAGTGATCGCTCGTCCGAGAAAATCGAGGTTCTCGTAGTATGTTCCGGGCTTGACGATGATCGAATCGCCATCCTGGGAACCGGCGATGGCCTCCTGAATCGTATCATAGTGACCTGGAACATAGATCATCTCCCCCCACGCTCCGGATGACACGCCCAAAAAAATGAACACGGCAAGGAGACTCTTCGAGCAGAGTCGATCCCTACGTCCTGGTGAGTTCGCGGCTCCACGTGTCCGGTGAATCCACCTGGTGCAGTCCATTAGAGTCTCCCCTGACTAACTCACAGACAATGCTGTCCATGAAGACATCGATTTCCTATCCCTCGAATCCCGTGCGAGTCGTATCGTGTTGTGTGAGAATCCGGCTGGCTACGTGGTCTATTTATACCACGAAACAGACTAAATCTTATCGATTTACCCCAAAGATATTCCGACGTAACCCCTCAGCACGTCGCTCATCGATTGTTTTTATCGCACAACCGGGATTATTTCGAAAATCGTGGCGAAAATCCGCGGGCGGATCGGTGAGATCGCCGCGGAATTCGAATCATGGAGGTGGGAAAAGGAGCCGACTGGAGTCGTCCCGTTTGTGGGCGGCAGGCATTCGGGGTACGAACTGCTCGAATCCAAATCGACGGAACAGTCGCTCCGAAGGGAGGTTGCCCGAGGTGATCACGGCCCAGACGCTCTTTATCTGACGTCGCCGGAGAGAGTTCAATGCTTCATCGAGGACCAAGGATCCGAGGCGGCGGCGTTTCCATTCCTTGCGGGTCATGGCAAAGGCGATGAGCGGAGCGTTTTTGGGGCCCCACCACGTTGAGAGACAGGCGGCGAGCGGTATTTCACTGCTAAAATCCCGCTCGCCTGTCTCGTTTTTCCGAAAAACGAGGTCTTCTTTCCGAAAACAGAGCCAGGAACAGTTGACCAGCGGCGCTCCATAGACACCCTGGTAAAAGCGAGAAACCTCCTCGCGCGCCATCCAGAGCGATCCGCCGTCGTCATCGAGCGTACCACGGTACGCATCGATCATAAGCTCGCTGAGATCCTCATGATCGAACGCCGAGAGGCGGCGCAGCTCGAATTCGACCGGGAGGACTTCTTGTTGGCGCGCCCCGGTTTGCGACAAATCGAGACAATATTCGAATCGCTCTTTCATACCAATCATCTTACCAGATACTGTTCCCGACAGGGAGGCCGGCGGGAGAAGCGGATGCCTTTCCTCGTGTTGAACCAGGAAAGCCTGATTCAGAACATTCCGTCATCCCCCACCGGATTATTTTCTGGTCGGCGGCCCGCGTCCACAACGCGGACCGATCGATCTCCGATTCGAATTCTGGCCGCGCGTCGGCACGCTTTCAACGAGTTGTGGGAGGTCGAACTGGATCGATGCGGTACCCGACAACAGGTGTCGCGATCAATGGTTGGTGAGATTGCGGCTTTGTGTGGATCGATCGAACGATCATCGCGAAGCTGCGCAACGGTCGGCCTTCGAAGAATCAAGAAGGGCGGCGAAGAACAGAGGTGAGAGTGATGAAAGTAACCAAAGCCTAACAGAAACAAGAGTTATGAGAGGGTTCTTGTGGACACAGTCTTGCACCGCCCTCCTTGAGTTCGGCCTTCTTGTATTCAATCGCCTTGATCTAAATTTTTTTCATTCGGAAAATTTTATCTCCCGAAAGAATTGTCTCAGACTACCGAAAGGATTTCCTGATATATTGTATATTCATTTATAGCATAAAATGACTTGTCGACAAACATTCTTCAACGAAAAAACGAAAAAGATTGAGTGAGATGCTCGTTTTTCGGAAACTCGACCGGTAACCATGTTGGGAGCCTGCGATCGGTGGAGGGAAATCGCAAAGCGATACGTTTCTTAAAAGATAGTTCAGATCGTCTCGGCTCATCGACGGGGTGTTTCCATCCCTCGGGTGTGATCCATATAAATGCGACGGCGTTGATCAATTTCTTCGGCAAGCTGAAAAAGACCGCTCCGCCTGGCCAGTTCGATCGCCTCGAGCGCGGCCCTAACGGCGTCATCGTAACGCTTCACAGCGGCGTAGGCTGCGGCCAGGGTGTTCATCACGTTCGGGTTCCCCGGGGCCAGTCGAACGGCCTTCTCGGCCAGCGATACCCCCTCCGCTGCGTCACGTACGGCCGGATCGGAATCGGTCGCCAGGAGCCAAGCCAGGCCTGCGAGGCTCGGCACGAAGCCGGGATTCAATGCCAACACGCGGCGGTATTCGGTGATCGCCTCCCTCCCGCGGCCACACGTTCCGAGCGCCACAGCGAGGGTGTGCCGAAATTCGCAGCTTTCCGGCGCCAGCCCCACCAATTGCCGCAAACATTCCACCGCTTCACCCGGTTGTCCCGCGCGCAAGAGCAGGGTTCCGAATTGACTCAGCGTATCCACGTCGGGCTGCAGCTTTGAAGCGCTCCTGTAGTACTCGAGCGCCACGTCGATCCGACCTTCCCGTTCGAAAAGCCGCCCCAGCTCGAAGTGGGCCGCAGCAAGGCGCGGATTCAGCTCGAGAGCGTGCAGGAGATGGTCTTTCGTACGTTCCGTATCTCCCTGCTCGGCGTGGACGCGTGCCAGGTTGAAGTGAAACGCCTCCTCGTGGGGTCTGATCTCGAGCCCCCGCCGGCAGTGTTCGATGGCCTCTCCAAAGAGCCGCTTCTCGGTGAGCAGAATAGCGAGCGTGTTGTGGGCTTGTGCCAGATCGGGCCGGACCTGCAGCGCTCGGCGGCAGGCGTCGATTGCCTCTTCCGAGCGTCCCTTCAGCATGTAGAGCGTCGCCAGATTAATGTGGGCATCGGCATAATTCGGATTGAGGTCGATCGCGCTCTGGAACCAGGCCATCGCTTCATCGATCCTGTTCCTCTGCTGCAAGGACTCTGCGAGGCAACAACACAGCTCCGGCTCGTAATCGAGCGTCTCTGGTGCGAATGGTCCAGGAAGCGTGGCCAACAGGAACACGGCTGCTATGAGGCCGGCGGTGCCGATCAAGCTTTTCCAGCGCCGTGCCGTGAGGATCTCCACGATCCCCGTGATGCCGGCGCTGGCGAAGAGCGCAAGGAGCGGCACGATCGGCACACGATAACGGGCCGTCACGAACACGAGGACCACGAAGAGCGCGTAGACTCCAATCGCCGTAAACAGCCACCAGGGTGTTCTGCGCAACGAGAACAGGATGCCGGCGGCGGCCAGGGGCAAGAGGATCCCAAAGGGGAAACCGAAGGGACCGATCTTCCAGACCAGAACGGAGAGAACCTTCGAGAAGCGGCGGAACAAGTAGATATCCACGTTGCGCGCGGTCTCGCGCGAGCTGAGGAGCTGCAGCGTCTTTTGGCCCAAACCGCTGGCAAATCCGAGCGGTTCGGAGAATAGATAGTCGGAAACCCGACCGTAGTAGAACCTTTGGCGATCCCACATGCTGCCGCGAATGCCATGCCGCCGTGGCAGATCGATGACGTCGGACCATTGCGATCCCGGGCGGACGTTGATCGTCTCCTCGAGGTGCGGATTGTTCCCGAGATAGAGATTGAGACCCCCGCTAGCCGGCAGGATCGTGGCGCGCCCTGTCATCTGGTGGCTCACGACGACCACAGGCACGGTGGGCAGCGCAAACCCCACGAAAGCCATCAAAACCAGCACCGGCAGGCGGGGCCGCCATGTCGGGCGCGTCCAGTTCTTCACGGCGATGTACAGGCACCCGATCACGAGAAAAGGCAGGAAGACTGGCCTGGTCAGAACGGCGAGCCCACCTGCGAGGCCGAGCAGCAGGAAAGCGACCTTTCCACCCCGCTCGGCGGCTTCGAGGACCAGGAACGTCAGGATGACCGACCAGAAGGCGGCCAATCCGGTGGCCAGCAGCTCGCCCTCGAAGAAGATCAGCGGCCCGTAGAGAGCTGTAATGCAACCCGCTATAAATCCCGGCCAGGGCCCGAAGATCTTACGCCCCAGCAAGAAAACGGCCAGGCAAGTGAGGCTTCCCAGGAGGATCTGGACGATCTTTGCTGCCACTATCGAGACACCCAAGATGCGGTAGAGCGTGCTCAGCAGAAAGGGATAGAGGAAAGGCTGGAAAAAGTAGGATTCGTCGAGACCCTCGCCTCGAGCGAACTGCGCCGCTGCCTCGTGGTAGACCAAAGCATCCACCACGGGAACGGAAAAGGTCGGTCCGTCAGAGCTCTCGAGTGTGTAGACGAGCCGGACCAACAGGGCCAGGAGGACGAGCACGACGGCGAGCCGCAGGTTCCGGCGCCGGGATGAGAGGCCCGCCGCGGCGCTGTCCTTCGGGGAGCCCGGAGGCGTGCCTCCATCCGTGAGGGTGGATGGTGCGCCGTTCCGGGGATCGACGTCGTCGCTGAGTGGCGACGGATTACGCCGCGCCGCCTGCTTACCACTGCGGTTGCCTTTTTTTCTGCGATGCCGCGTCATGTTGGTGTATGTCGTGTTTTTCTGGTGGTCGTTTTAGATTCCTCCGGGATCCGCGGGGGTACTCTTCGTGGCCGCGGAAGGCTTCTTCCCCAGACAGAGCCAGACGAATCCCGACGTCGTTCGCTTGCCCTCCGCAGTTTCCTGCGACACGCAGGTTCCCACGAGGAGGTCCAGGACACCGTCGCCGTTCCAGTCGGTCGTGTCGAGCTTGGGGCGGTAGCCTTGATCGGTCAACGGCTTGCCACCGGGCATCACCGGTTGCGGTGAACTTAGTTTCGGCTTCGCCCTGGTGCCGTCGTTGCGCAGCAGATAGAGCCCGTTGCTCTCCGTGCCGACGAGCAGATCGAGATCGCCGTCACCATCCAGGTCTGCCATGTGGGGACCTGCCTTGCGGAGTTTCACCTCTCCAGTGGAGCCATCGTGAAGGAGCTTGGGCTCTTCGAAGGAGTATCCGCCGTCGTAGCCCGCGTTCGTCAGCAGGTAGATCTGGCCGAAGATCGTACCGATAACGAGGTCCATATCGCCGTCATTCTCCCAGTCGGCCACCGACACAGACGCCGATTGAAAGAGACTGTAGCGGTGCTGAGCGTACTTGTCGGAGCGTGGTTTTTTCTCGATCAACACCTTGCCTGCGGCGAAGGAACCCTCGCCCAGGCCCTCGAAGATATAGATCTCTCCCGGCCAGGAACCGCTGATGATATCGGCGTGACCGTCGCGATTGAGGTCCGCAACCCGCGGACCGAAGCCGATGCATCACCCCGAGGGGACGGAAGCCCTTTTTTCTCCCGCTTCCAGCCAGGCAAACTCGTCGAATGTGGGCGCATGGTTTTCACCCTGGTTGAGGTAGATACGCAGGTTGCCCCCGCCGAACTGTCCCACGAGCAGGTCCTGCTTGCCGTCTCCGTCCCAGTCGGTGACGCACGGTGCGGCGTGCCCGATGGTGACATCGATCGGCTGGCCGCCTGCATCGATCTTGATCGGTTCCGCGAATTCAAATCCTGCCGGTGCAGCACCCGCGACATCAGTCAACCACATCGCGAAGGCTGCAAGTATTAAGATGCATAGATTAAAACGCATCATGATTCCAGTCTCCAAACAGACAACAACTGTCAGGATAGTTATCGACGGATGTTGATTCTATCGTCATGTCCTTGCGGGTTGCTACCTTTTTCCAATGGCAAAGGGACACCGTCAGAGGCGGTGTCCCTTTTTTTTTGCGACTTGGTAGGATTCCTTACGGCAGGTTGTCCTCGATGGAAACCGCGACCATGTGGGTTTTATTGTCGTTGACATCGTAGCCCTTCACGACAATCCTGAAGCGATCGTAGCCGGAGGTGGAATAAGAATCGTCCCACTCTGTCGCCGATCCTTTGTAGCCGTCCATATATTGCCAGAGCCCGTTTCTCTCGTTGCGGAATGAGACTTTCACCTCGAGCTTGTCCCAGGTACACTCCGGGCCGGGGCCGCCCGCGGCCCAAACATCGAGCTGATCCGGATAGTCCGGATCGTTCAGCGCCGCGCCAACTTCAACCCAAAGACCGCAGGAACCAACCGCGCTCCCATACCAGGGGTCGCGAACTTCGTCGAAAACACCATCCCCCGAGGCCGAGACGGAATAACCGGCGAGAACGGCAACCGCGATCAGACTCATCCAAATCAGGGACCGGATCTTGAGGCTTTTGCGCACCTTCTTCATGACGAACTCTCCTCGATGTCAAATAATTTTTGATCGCATTGGACCATCCCATGACGCTACCCCGGCAGCCACGCCGAGGCATGTGTCATTCGATTATCAACGATCGGGAGGGAAAATCAAGATCTTCCCGGCGAACTCGAATATATTCAAATGTGTATATTAAAAACAGAATGATAGATCTCGCTATTGAAGGACAGATGGACAAATTGATCTATCTCCATCGAATAATCAACCTCATCGAATCATGTTTGTGTAACCGACGATATTTAGCTCACTCGACCCTCTTGATGGTGAACGCGCTGCCGGCCACGTTAAACGTCATGGCCGTGGCCCGCCCCTCCTCGTCGTCGTTCAGCATAAAATCGATGTGCGCAGCGGTCCAGCGCAGGGAAAACCGGGTGGTCGAGTGCGGCACCAGATCCACACGGGCGCGTTCCTCGCCGAAGATACAGGTGAGCTGCTTGCCGTCGCTGACGATATCGAACGACGATTTCGAGGAAGGGCTGAATTTGTAGATCCCAATATAGCGCTCCAGGGCTTGCGGCGTGAGAAAGATCACCGGCGTGGAGTCGCTCCTCATAGGACCGGTTTCATTCGTCTCGCGCAGCTCGCGCGCCCAGATGTTGCGGAAGCGCACGGGGTTGCCGTGGTCCTGCAGCGAGAGGGGCAGCCTGTCGGGGTGGTTCGCGTAAGGCAAGTGTTGCAGCCACATGGTGGGTCCCCAAAACTCGGCGGCGTCTTGCACGAGGATGCCGTTGTGGATCACGGTGACGCACGCCGGCGCGGCGAGTCTGCCGTCGGGTTGGAAGCGGGGTCGCCTGAAGACGATGTCGTAGGTCTGCCACTCTCCGGGGGCGCGGCAGGCGTTGGCCAGCGGCGGATGCTGCCCGTAGAGCGCGGCGGCCTGCCCGTCGGGGTAGGTCGCGTTCTGGAAGGAGTCGAGGATCTGCACCTCGTAGAGCCCCATCAGGAACACGCCGCTGTTGCCGCGTCCCTGTCCCTGACCGCTCGCCGGAAGCGGCGAAGACCACTCGAGGTGCAGTTGGATATCACCGAAAGCCCGCTCTGTAAAGACATCGCCGCCCCGCGGTCCACGGACCATGGCGCCGTCCTGCACGGTCCAGGTAGCCGCCTCGCCGTTCTCGTCGCACCACCCGGAAAGATCGCTCCCGTCGAAGAGGATGATCGCGCCGGGCGGGGGCGCTGCCATCGCGGCCTGCGGCGCCGGCGTGACCACCCGGGGTTGCGGGCGCTGGGGATCGTGGATCTTCCAGACCGGTGCTTCCTGAGCCCGAACCGGCAGGATGCCTATGCCCGCGGCAAACCAGAGCACGATGAGACCGAGAAATACGACGCGACGCTGTAGGGTGTGGGATTTCTTCATGAGTGTTGCATCCAGAGGGACAAAGAGTTGATCGGCTTTCTGTTTCCACGGCGCATTCCAAGCCGCTGACGTTGGATCGAGGCCGCGGGTACGCGGATTCGAGCCAGGTTCCATTATGAAGCGACTCCGCCCTCGCGAACAAGATCTCTCTCGAACAGGCAGCTTTCGGGCACCTTGCAGGCACCTCTCTCGGGATCGCCAACGGGCTTTCCTATTTTGGCATGTCTCACAACCGATGTTTTCCGTTATATTTCAGCCTTCCTGGCAGACCGATTTTTGAGACCGATCGAGGAGCAAGGCCATGAACCGCAGAGATTTCCTGACCACCGGACTGACCGCCGTAGGCGTCACCGTCGCAACGTCGTCGACATCGCTCGGCGCCCCCCTCAACCAGCCCCAGGACGACGCCGAAGCCGAGGAGGATGCGCGGCGCGCCTTCAAGCTCAAGTATGCGCCCCACTTCGGTATGTTTCGCCATCACGCAGGCGAGGATCATATCGATCAGATCCGGTTCATGCATGAGAGGGGATTCACGGCGCTCGAGGACAACGGCATGCGCGGCCGGCCAAAGGAGCTGCAGCAAAAAATCGCCCGAGAGATGCAACGTCTCGGTATGACCATGGGTGTGTTCGTGGCCTACGCCGATTTCCGCAACACCCATTTCGTGTCGGGCAACAAGGACCGGCGCAGGGAGATCCTGAAAGAGATCCGCGACTCCGTCGAGGTGGCCAAGCGGGTCAACGCCAAGTGGGTCACGGTCGTGCCCGGCGCCTATGATCAGCGGCTCGAACCCGACTACCAGACTGCCAATGTGGTCGACACGCTACGCTACTGTGCCGACATCTGCGAGCCCGCCGGGCTGACGATGGTTCTGGAACCGCTCAATCCCTGGCGCGACCACCCTGGGCTCTTCCTCACCAAGATCCCGCAGGCCTATCTGATCTGTCGCGCCGTAGACAGCCCTGCCTGCAAGATCCTCTTCGACATCTATCACCAGCAGATCACCGAGGGCAACCTGATCCCCAACATGGAGCATGCCTGGAGCGAGATCGCCTACTTCCAGGTGGGCGACAATCCCGGCCGCAAGGAACCTACCACCGGTGAGATCAACTACCTCAACGTCTTCAAGCACATCCACAAGCGCGGCTTCGCGGGGATTGTGGGTATGGAGCATGGCAACTCGAAGCCGGGCAAGGAAGGTGAGCAGGCGGTGATCGACGCCTACGTCGCCTGCGACGCTTTCTGAGGCTTTGAGGGGCTTGTGCCGGAATGCGGCACCGTATTCCCGGCCCAGTTAAGCGCCTTCGGCAGCCTTCCGACCACCCTATATGCGGATGGGGTGATCGATTTCAGCGGACGGCGTGCAGATGGTTGGGCCTGAACATGCAGAACTCAGACGTGTCGATACTTCTCGACGATGGATTGTGGAGAGGTCAGCCGGTCAGCTTTTCTTCCGAAAAAGTAGGTGCTGGATGCCGCATCGAGTGCACGTGGGTTTGCCTGGACAACGTAGTCGATGTACTTGATCCAGAAGAAGAAACACAGGGTTGACAGAAATAGGAGCTGCGAGACCCTGGGGGAGCGGAAGAGCGATCGTGCGAGTCCCGCCAAACTCCACACCAGAGCTGTACCGGGACCAGCAACCATTCCCGACTCTTCTTCCGCGAAGTGCTGAAGCAGCATCCGGTGCCCCGACATCGAGAATCGCGAAAAGTCATAGGCGCCCTCATGCACGCTTTGCAGAAACGGGAGCTCAGAATAAACAAAACCGTTCGGCTTCAGGACGCGGACCAGTTCGGACACAGCTTTCTCCGGATACAAAACATGCTCGAGTACCGCCGTTGTAACCACGCCATCGAACACGCCGTCCCCAAATACCAGCCTGTGAGCATCACAGAACACATCCACATCCGCCCTCTTATCAATGTCACAGAAAACGAAGGAGACCTTGCTTCTGTCAAAGTACTTGTGGAGCTGCTCTGATTGATTGCCGCACCCAACCACCAAGACAACGATCTCGTCGTCGAGGTAAGCAGAGCAAAGCTTTCGAAAGATCGAATCACGAGCTAAGTTGAGCGACTTTGAGGGAACAAGCCGTTTTACGAATTTCCCTACCAGTGCTCTCGTGCCTCTTGGCTCACTGTTACGACTATATTCTGTGAAGTCTGTGGGTGCAAACAGCGGGTTATCGCTTCTGATAACCACCGGGTGGCCATTGAAGACAGGGTACTGTGTCGAACAAGCCACACAGCTCCACTGGTGTTCCCCCGCCGCCAACTGGCCATTGCAGTAGGGACACTGCATGAGATCAGCAAGTTCCACGGTGTTCAGCCGACGCACGAGATCTCCTTCGCTTTATTATCCGGCTCTGTAGATCAACTCGATATTCTGTTCCGAATCGATCAGTATTCACTAATCCGACGTAGAAACAACGCGGCGCACGTCCCCGGTTGCCCCGGCTATACTGTACTGTTTTTCGACCTTGCTCCCAGGATAGCAATGTCAATCCCCTCCGTCAATTCGAAGCGTGCCAGGCTCCCTCCGTTAGCACAAACTGCGCAATGATACCGTCCGGGATGAAATGTGCGTATTCCAGTGAAGGCGATCAGTCGTTCCGCTCGAAGTCGATCGGTGATCGGAGCGGAGCATCGCTGGTGGCGGCGTACTACCTGGGGATATATGTTGCGGTCCGCTGCGTGTGAGGGAGCAGGACGAAGGTCGAGCTGGAGCTCCCGAGAATCCTCGTAATCTACGGGAATTTCGGCCTGTATTGCGCCTGAACTGTTGAACGGTTTGCTTCGGCACCTTATTTTTTGCGATACCGTATCTTTTCGGCTATATTTCTCCCTAAGTGCTCAGCCACGTGCAACTGGAATCATAAGAGGGCCGAGAATCGCCTCTTGCGCACAGTCGATCTGGCGACGAGCTGTAATTCAATCGCAACGTGATCGCGGCGCGAAGCGGTTTGATCGGCTCTGGTACACTCATTGCACTTTTTCCACTTCGCTTGGCTAGAGTGTTGCGTTTCTCTTATCTGCTTCAGTCGTCGGGGCGCCTCGGGTGCCGTCGACGACGAAGGCCGTTGAGGCGAAGTCAAGGACTTACAGTACTAGTCGTATGGAACATCGTGGAGAGTTTTCATCATGCTTACTCCCCTTTCTCTCATTTTCACGGCACTTATCGCGCAAAGCGGCCCAGTCTTATACGAGGTCGATGGTCTCGCTGCCAACCAGGCGACAGGTGGATCGATTGCGGCAATCGAAGACCTGACCGGCGACGGCATCAATGACATGTTGATCGGTGGTGAACGCTATTCGTCAACCGGTCCAACGATGTTGGTGTCCGGCGCCGATGGCAGTTTGCTGACCACATTTTCTGATCCGCCGCATGGCGAAGCTGTTGCCGACTGCGGTGACGTCAATGGCGACGGTGTTCACGATCTGATCATCGGCGATATATTTGCGGTCACTACGCCGATCAAGGCTGGTAAGGCGTGGGCTTATTCCGGCGCAGCCCCATATTCGCTGCTGTACACCTTCCAAGGCACGCAGGCGGATCAGTACTTGGGCGGCGCCGTCACCGGCATGGGCGATTTGAACGCCGATGGTCACGACGATTTCGCGATTGGCTCTTGGGGCAAACACACGCCGACATCGTTCGCTGGTATGGTTGAAATCTATTCCGGTATCGACGGCTCGGTGATGCGGACCTTCAACGGCACCGTCGACCACGGTTACTTCGGCGAAGACATCTCCTACATCGACGATGCCGACGGTGATGGTCTGCGCGATCTTCTGATAGGAGCCACCGGCGAGGGCCCGACTGGTCGCGAAGGAGTGGCATACCTCTACTCAGGGGCGAACGGCAATCTGCTGCACTCGTGGCAAGGCGCCCGAAGCAACGACCGCATGGGTCACAAAGTCTCCAACGTCGGCGACACCAACGGCGACGGCGTTGGCGATGCACTGGTCAGCGCTTTATTTGCCGGCGGAAATGGTGAAGCATTTGTTTTCTCCGGCGCCGACGGCAGTGAACTGGTGCGCGTACGCGGTTTCCACCCTGACGAAGTCATGGGTAGCGCCGTCGATGGCGGCTATGACCTGGACGGCGATGGCCACGACGACTTCCTGGTCGGTTCGGATCACTTTTATGTGTCAGGCGGCTACACCGGTTTTGTGCGCGCTTACTCCGGCCGCACTGGAGACATGCTGCAACTGTTCACCGGCGGCAGCGCTACCGCGCGCTTGGGTGTGGCAGTGGCCATGCTAGGCGACGTCAACGGTGACGGCGTTTGCGATCTGGCTGGTGGAGCGATGGACGAAGACACGCCGAACGGATCGGAAACCGGTCGCGTTTACGTATTCTCCGGCGTAACCCGGGGTTTGCTGTTGGAGATTGCCAACTTGGAAGGCGGTAGCACGCTTAACATTGACTCTCTCGTAAAAACCCTTTTTGGCCTATTTTCACCATTTTGAGTCGTTGTAACTTGTTTATTGACAACACCTCTTAATATCAATAACCATCGATATGCAACGAAATTGGGGTTTATGCGACAGGATCAACATTCGCTTGTCCGGTTGCGCACCGACCAGCCGCGCCGTTTTCGCTTACTCACTGGCCGGCCCCGGACCAAGCGGATCGCCATTTGGTCCTGTGGATCTGACTCCGCCAATCACCAACTTGCCGCCGGTAGCCTGCAATGCGCAGGGGGTTGCTCAGGTATCCGTGGGTCCATTGCCGCCTTCAGCTTCCGGCTTGTCGGTGTGGGCTCAGGCCGCCGAGTTGTACTCAGGAGGTGGAGGCGCGCTGTCCCACTCGCTGGAGCTGGAAGTGCGCTAGACGATCCACTGGCGATAGCAATACGGTGCCGTAGCAATTCGTTCTAGCAATACGGTGCCGTAGCAATAAATACGGTGCCGTAGCATCCCATTCGATGACTGTTGTAACTCCAGAGCGTCAAGGAGTGTCCTTCTTGTGACGACAAGGAGGACGTCATGCCACAGTGTAAAGTCATCGAGGTCCCGGTTCGCCTGGCCGCACTGCATGAAACCGAGAAACACGGCCGAGCCACTCGAGCGCCGGGAACTACATTGTCGCATGGGATCTGAACCGTTGAACAAGGAGCTACGGCACCGTATATACGAACTCCGCACTAGTCTGCTATTACAAATAGATAGCCGGTGACGCCGCCTCGCCCCGCGTTGACTCCCTTCTGCGCGCATATCCGTTGTACTTCTCGACCATATTTGATAAGTTATCCCTTCCCCCCACAGGGCAAACAGCAACAGGGATTCGATCCAGGGGACAACGCATTCAAAGGCTCTTTTCAAAGGAGTGCTTGAGATGAGGTTTGCACTCATCATTGCTGTTTTCTTCCTCATCTCTTGCACTACAGTTTCTATCGCCGCCGACTGCACACCACCTGACAACGCCAAGGTCGAGCAGAATTTCGGCATGGTCCCCCTCTACTTCATCGAAAACAAGGGGCAGATCGAAAGCGAGGAAGTAGCCTACTACCTCAAAGGCACGGACGAGACGCTGTACTTCACGAACGAGGGGATCACGTTCTCACTCCAAGGTAATAGTGAACGATGGACGGTGAAGCTTGAGTTCGTGGGCGCGAATCTGGACGTCGTTCCACGTGGAGAGGGCAAGCAGGACGTCGTGTTCAGCTACTTCAAGGGCAAGCCGTTTGTTGTGAAGATCCATGCCTCGGGTGCTACCCTCGAGTACTGTGGATACATCGAGGGGACGGACACCGAATACGGATATGGCATCACAGTCGATAGGACCGGCGCGGCGTACGTCACGGGCTACACCCACAGCCGGGAGTCTGAGGGCTTCCCGGTATCCGTTGGGCCTGATCTGATCCACAACGGCTCGAGTGACGCATTCGTGGCCAAGCTCCCCCCCTATCATGTTTTCCTTCGCGCCGGAAACGTTCTTACCGGGGTGTTGAATCCGAAAGACGTATTCTTCGTCAATCACAGCCCCGGTGAAGACTGCTACAGAACGATCGTCAATCCCCCCGGCACACCTGTCACGCTCTCCATGAGAGCACCCCCCGGCGGCCCGAATCCGACAGCCTTCGCTCTCTACGCCTGGCCCGGCGAGGCGGGGTCGGACGATGCGGCTGTCCAGCCCTATGATATAGGTTCGGCATGCTTCCCCATGCCGCTCGGAAGCGGTATCCCCTCACCCTACACAGTGGTCAACAACATCGGCTATCCCTTCTTTTTCGGCCATCCGCGAATGCCGAACATTCCACCGGCACCGACTGACATCTTCCAAAATCGCACTCTGATTCCGGGAACGTAGACGATTCAAGGAATCATCTATGACAACTACTCGCGCGGCGCGCCTGTCAGCCTGACAAATGCGATCGTTCTGGTTCAGCAATGATGAAGGGCTTGTGCCTTAGAGAGACGGCACCCTGGCGAGCCGTGCGGAGGCGACACAGCGACTCGGCGTACGCAGAACACGCATGGCGCAGGTCATGAAGCTGTTGACCCTATCGCCGGCGATTCAGGAGGCCATTCTTCGCCGGGAGCTCGAGGCACGCTACTACGCAACAGAGTTTTTTCAGAAACCAACCTCGATCGCCTCGCCGGGTTTGACTGCCAGCGTCTCGGGCACCGGAATGTGTACGGCGACTCCCCAGCTCGGCGTCATGGAGCCAGGGAAGAGACGCGCAGGTAGCTGTTCCACGCTGGGGCCCAGGAAGGCGACGGTACTCCGAAAAAACATTCCAGGATCGAATTTTCTGCGAACGACGACTTCTGTGCCCTCCTCGATGTCGAGAAGCCTGGTCTCCGGCAGGTATGCCACGATCTCGGTCGAGTTCGGATCGACGATCGAGAGTACGGGCTGGCCCACGTTCACGAATTCCCCGGGACGATGGAATATCGCCGCCACTCTGCCGCAAGCCGGCGCCTCGAGCACGAGCTTGCTGATCGCCAGATTAGCCCGCTCGATCTGCACCTCCTGGACCTTGATGGCATACTCCAGTGGTTTGAGCAGGATCTCGGTTTCGGGAATCTCCTCCAGGTGTTCGCTAACGTATTGCCCGTACCGTGAGTCGGCCTTCTCGTAGCGCCTGCGCATCTCGTCCACGAGCGCTTTCTGCTGCGCCACGCTCTCAGCGAGAGCCTGGCAAGCGATAAGATCTTCTTCCATGTTGGCGAGAGTCTCGATCTCGCTGTCATGAAGAGCACGGCTGCGGTTTACGATCAACTCCAGTCCTTGCAACCTGATCTTGTCCTCGGCCAGGCCGGCCAGGCCATCGAGGTATTCGATGTGGGCGTTTTCCACGTCCCGAGCGAAGCGGCGCAGATTGGCTTGCTGATCGGTCTGCTGTCCGGCCGCGCTGAGCTCCCAGAGAGCTTTTTGCCTGCCGAGCTCGCCCCTGAGTCGCTCCAATTCCATGCGCGCCGCCTGAAGCTCGCAAAGCAGGTCGGTATCGTCGAGGCGTGCGACGAACTGGTCCTGACAAACTTCGTCGCCACAGCTCACCTCGAGACTCTTCAAACGACCGCTGGATTCGGGAGCAACGGAGTAACGTATTTCGCTGGCGAAGCCCGTGACTGTCAGGCCCTGCTCCTGCCTGACGTAGAGGATTGCCGCGCCGACGAACGCCGCCAACCAAATCAGGAGCGGCGGCAAAAGCAGCAAGCGGCGCCTGATCCGGTACCAGAGCGGTATGTGAAATCGGGTCGCCGTCCTTTCGTTCTCCTTATCAGCCATTAGGGTGTCGCCTCCCCGTCTTGCATCAGGAGTGAAACATTGCTGACGCCGTCGATCGCTTCGATCTCGCTCATGAGTTGCGAGCTGTAGCGTGGATCGATCAGCTTGACCTGGTAGGAGTGTTCCACCACGGGACCGGGCCCCGCCTCTCTCATGTGCAATAGCTTGATGGTGTCGCAGTAATGACTCAGCACCGCGTGCAGGCTCGTCTCCGCCTGACCTCCTAGGGGTAGACTGAGTCGAAAGAGGCCGTCGTAGCTCAGCCGGTTTCCGAAGCGGACCAGCGAGAGATACACGAAGACGAGGCAAATGGTGATGGTGCCCACCACGCCAGCCAGAATATTCCCCGTGCCCGTGGCAATTCCGAGCGCGACGGCAAGGAAGAGAAAAACCGTGTCCTTGGCGTCTTTGACCGGGGTTCTGAAGCGGATGAGAGCCAGTGCTCCGAAGAGGCCGAAAGCGCGCGCAATATTGTTGCCGATGACGAGCATCACCAGCGCCACGATGAGCGAGAGAATGATGAGGGACTGTGACAGGGAAGCGGAATAGGAGATACCCCGGTGTGTCCACACGTAGATCCAGGCCACCGCCTGGCTGAGAACGAAGGTTACGAGCAGGCAGAGCAGGATCGATTCCACCGTCAGCAAACCGACGCCTCCGTCGAAATCGAGCATGGTGTCGAAGAGCTCGTTCATGATCTCACCCTCACCTCATTTCACAACGTCGGCAGAGCCCAGGCCACGTCGGGAGGCAGGAGCCATGCGTCGAGCCCACGGCGGACCGCGTTGCCATACTTCGAATAGGACCTCTGTTTCAGACAGAATCGCTTCACGAGGCAACCCATCCAGTCGGGATAGGCATGGTTGAACTTGAGCTCGAGAACCACCTGCCGTGATTCCAGCGATCGCCAGGCCGATGGCGGCAGGCTCCCGTTCACTTCGGTTGCGGGTACGCAGCAAAGGTCGCGGTCCATGGTGATCCGGATTCCGGGATTCATGGCGCCGACGAAGGCCTCTCTTCTGTACTTCACCCAAACGACGGGCTGGGTGAACCAGCGTGCGATCCATCCAACGAACTCGTCGTAGCAGGCTCGCTCGTCGCCGATCAGACGGGACGTGTCAGGGGCCCCGCCAGCCAGCAGGACGTCTACAGCGCTCCGATCCAGTCGGGCCCGTCCCTTGAGCACCAGGCGGTTGTGCCGCCTCTTGATCTCGAGGAACCGAGGGGCGTCCTCGCGCTCGGAGTAGCTCCTGATGCGGAGCTTGATCCGGTCGAGGACGCCTTCCTGACTCTCCCGGAAGAGCTTCAGATCGGGTGCGTCGAGATAAAGGCTCGCGATGTCATAGCTGCGATCCGGGCTGCCGTCAGCGTAGGGATCGACATCCACGAAGGGCTTGATGTAACGGCGGATCCCGTCGGCCATGCTTTCGTGAATGAGGTACTTGCACTCGTACCGCCGAAAGCATGCCTCGAAGGATCGTCGTTCTAGCAGGTTACGTTCCATGACAAACCACCCATACGCTTGCGGTCGCGGCTGCGATCGCCGCAGAGAAAGGGACCTCAGGGGCCGACGATCATCTCGAGACCGTTCGAGGCCTCGACGGGTCCGTTGCAGTTCGTGAGACCCTGCACATAGACGGGGGTGCCGACGAGGGTCGGATTGTTGGGGATCGTCAGGTTGAAATCGACGGCGCCCGAAGTGCTCGTCCACAGGGTGACCTTCCAGATAGGCGGCAATGTGATGAGCAGAATCGCATCGGACGAATAGGCCACGTAGTTCGGGTTCCAGGAAATAGCTAGCACTACCCAATTGCTGAGCGGACCGTTTCTGATCTCGAAGGTGATCGGAGCGGTGAGCAGCGGCGTGCCCGTGGCTTCGAGGCTCAGAGTGTTGTCCGTCGAATCGAGGGATGAAAAGGTCCTATATCCCGTTGTTCCAGGCGCATTGAGAGCGAGGGGCGATGGAATCGGAAAAGTGACCCACGAATCCAAACCGTCGAAGAGCCTGCCCGTCGAGATGTCGATCTGCTGAATGTCGAAGGGGTAGTAGTCGAGCACGGTCAATCCGTCGCTGTCGACGAAAACGACCTCCTCGCCGTCCGCATCGAGCTTGAAGGTGGCGTGCAGCGGACCTTCGTCGATTTCGTTGTCCGCCCAGATGAGCAGCGTGCCGCCGGCGCTGATCGTGGTGCCCGCAGGGATCTGCCACTTGGTCAGATCGGTAAGATCGTCGCTGAGAAAGGTGCCACCCACGTCGACGGTCACGGCGTTTTCGTTGTAGAGCTCGATCCAGTCCTCGTACTCACCGCCCTCGTCCTGGTTGACTGTGTTGTTGCGCGCCAGGAATTCGTTGATACACACACCGATGTCGCCGGCCTGCGGTGCGACCTGATAGGAGAAGGGATTGTTTTCGCCGAACACCGGGTCGAGGGAAACGGTCTGGTCCGTGGTTTGAGCCATGACAAAATACTCAACCTGCGTGCCGCTCGGCTGGGCGGGAATCCAGTTTCCGAAGATCCCGTCGCCTGCGGCGTAGTCGCCATGCAACCCGTCGTCGTACATGCTGATCTTCGCATACAGACTGTCGGCGCTCGCGCGGCAGTAGAGATCGACGTCGCCCAGGGTGGCGCCGGAGACGGAAACGTCGGTCAAGACGAGCACGTCGTCGCTGGGCCCGGGCTGCGGAGGCGAGATCGCCGTTCCCGAGATCTGGGGATGGGCGGCGGCGAGGTAAGATTGGTTGAGCAGATAGGAGCGGCGGTTTTCCACAAAAGGCTGCAGGCCGCATGATGTGCGGTTGCCGATGCGCACGTTCTGCGTGACGTTGAGGTAGAAAAAGTTCAGCGAGTAGAGCTTCCTGGTGTCATTGATGACGTCCTGCTCGATCAGGTCCTGGTACTGCTGGACTTGGCCGCCGATGCCGGTCCAGTTCCACTCCTCGAGCACCAAGTCGCGCAGGTGGGCGAAATAGACCTGCCTGCCGCGGATTCCAGCCGCGGGATCGAGCAGCCGGGTGATCAGGGGATAGTCGGCCTTGCCGTAGTTGAGCAGCGGTGAGAGCTGCTGGAGCTCGGTGACGGAAAGCGGCGGCTGGCCGGGGATCATGGCGAAGTTGCCGAACGACTCGTTCGTGTCCCACGTCACGGGGCTGAAGCGTCCTTCAAAGGGATCGTCGTACAAGTAGTAGTTGTGGCCGCTGCCGATGTACGAGTCGAGGTTGCAGAACAGGTTGCACGCAGCCAGGTACCAGAGGCAGCGGTCCATGAAGAGAATCGGAGCGAGCACGATCCAGTGGTCGGCCACCGGCTGGTTGTTCAGAACGTCGATCATGTCGACGAGATCGATCCATTCAGTGCCGGTTGGATCGCTCTTCAGCTCGTAGGAAGTGTAATACGAGCTCGGATTCGAGCCGAGCCAGATCAGCGTGGACATCGCGCCGGGTCCGGTGGAATCGCACTTGTAACGGTTTCCATCGCTGTCCTCGAACCACTCGTCCAGAAACTCGCCGCTCACCTGCTCGGTGTTGACGTAGATCCCCCAGTAGGTGCCGTTCAGCCAGAGCCGCACGTAGTTCGACAGGGGAGCGGGCATGTACTTGCGTAGGATGTGGTAGGTGACGACCTCGCGGGTGAAGGTGGGATCCATGAACGAATTGCCCAGGTTGATAGAGTCGTAGCCGTAAAGCTTCTGGTCGGGGACATACTCGTCGGTCTTGATCTTGAAGGGCATCTTTTCGGCCGGCCACACCGACGCGGAGGAGTTGCCCTTGAAGCGCACTCCGACCTGCGGGTAGGTCACCCCATCGACGACCATATCGGCCTCGATGTATGTTTCCGACGCCATGTTCTGGTAGAGCAGATCCCACCAGTTCGACTGGCTGAAGGTCAGCTCAAAATCGCGAACCGTTGCCTCGTCGTAGAGATCCTGTGCTGGCGCCGATGCAGCCAGTGAAACGACCGTGAAAACAACAAGAGCGATCAGTCGGAAAAACAAGATCATGGTGGGTCCTCCTCGAATGAAAAAAACGTTCTAACGACAGAGTCTCATCGCAGCGCGACCAGAGGACGCACAACGACCGCCGGCAGAAAAATGCGTCTGCTTCGTTTTCCATGTGCGGCACCGGAAGTAGATCCGGCCCCATCCCTTCAAACGGACGGGGCTCGATGATATCTACAGGCTCGGGGTAGTTTTTTTCTGATGAAAGCGGCGGCGGACGGCAACCTTCGGACAACGACGCTCTTTCACGGTGCGGGCCGATTCCCATCTGGGCACGGAAAAGCACTGCGACGAGGCGATTGATCTGGGCGGCAAGCTTGGCCTTGCGCTCCCGGACCTCCTCAAGATCTTCCTGAACCACTTTGCCCTCGGCGCTGCTCTGGACCTCGTCGGCGATCCGGTCCGGAGCGCAAGAGAAGCCGGCCAAGGGCAGAATCGGGGGCCGGAAAGGCCGATGGGCGCGAAAGTGGCACGTTTTCAACAAGTTACTCACGTGTTTTCAACAAAGAGTCTACCATGCAGTTCGTATGTATCCTTCTTGTCGTCATCGGGTTAGCCGCTTTGTTCTCGATCCCCGTCGCATTCGTGAAGGCCGGAGTGGTTTCGAATGGCCAGCCGGCGGGAGGCGGTGCTCGGCACTACGCTGGTGGCGGAGTACTACTTGGGAACGTTTGTGGTGATTGTGTGCTGGGTGTGAGGGACAAAGATGGTGATTAGGCGATATTATTAGGACACTCAAGTTCTTTGAACGAATCAAATCAAATACGAACGTAGACAAAGAAAGGTAACCCTGTTAAATTGGAACCATTCATTAAGGTTTAATTATACTTCACGTCGTGAGGTGGAGGTTATGATGCGCTCGGCGTTCACTATTGTTTTTCTGCTAGTGTTATGCACTTTTTCTTTTTCCGCAACGATATACGTACCTGACAATTATCCTAAAATTCAGGACGCAATAAATGTTTCCATAAATGGTGACACTATTATTGTGAGGCCAGGCACTTACGTAGAGAATATCGATTTCGTGGGTAAGGCGATAACTGTTCAGAGCCAGACAGGGCCACGTGCTACAACTATCGATGGAGGGCAACCCACGAATCCCGACTTCGGGAGCGTGGTTACCTTTCAAAACGGTGAGAGTTTCGACTCAGTACTTCAGGGATTCACGCTTGAAAACGGATCGGGAACCGAGGTCGGAGTCTACACCCGCGGCGGCGGGATCTACTGCAATCTAGCTTCTCCGACTGTGACCAAAAACATCATTGTAATGAACAGCGCCGACCGTGGCGGTGGTATCTATTGTTACAATAGCACCTCTCCAGCAATAACCAGCAATAGCATTATGAGGAATTTGGGCCAAGACGAAGGCGGCGGGATCTACTGCTATTCGTCATCGCCAAATATCATCAGTAACATCTTAACGGAAAACTCAGCCGGTGCCACCGGGGGCGGAATCTACTGCTCTTTAGCAACCTCCTCTACTATATCCAACAACACCGTTTCAGGAAACACTGCCGAAGTCAGCGCCGGTATCTACTGCTACAGTTCCTCTCTGATAATAGCCAACAATATCATTTCAGGAAACGCGGCCAGCTACCACGCCGGAGGGATCAGGTGTGTTGGCGACTCGTCTACGATCACCAACAACATTATCGCAAACAACACGGCCACCCAGTACTCTGGCGGAATCTATCTTGATGATTCTACATCGATTATCATCAACAATACCATTTACGGAAACACAGCTAGTTCCGGGGGTGGAATCTACTGCTACTCGTACTCGTCTCCGGTCATCGCCAACACGATACTCTGGGCAAACAGCGCGCCAACGGGTCCAGAAATGTGGATCGGAAGCACTTCTCGTCCTTCAGCTCTAACCATAAGTTACTCGAATGTAAAAGGCGGCCAAGCGTCTGTGTACGTCGAACCCGGATGCTCCCTTGATTGGAGTGTCGGCATGATATACGATAATCCGCTCTTCGCCGAACCGGTCAAAAACGACTTCCACCTCACATGGACCTCTCCTTGCCGCGATAACGGCGACAATTCAGCCGCAATCAATCAATACGACTTCGAAGGAGACCCGCGCGTTTACGGTGGCACCGTGGACATTGGAGCAGACGAACTCCACAATCACTTGTACTGCACAGGAGACAACGTACCCGGCGGCAGCGTTGATATTCGTGTTGTCGGGACGCCGGGGATCTATCCCGTCACGGTCGGCTTAGGCTCCGGTATCCAAGACCCGCCGAAGCCAACTCCCTACGGTGACCTGTACCTCTCATTCCCGTTAGACTGGAAATCAGATATCGGCGCGATTCCATCTACTGGCGTGCTCGTCTATCCTGAAACGGTACCCCCACACTGGTTGCCAGGACAGGAATATCCGTTTCAGGCAATGCTCGGCCCGCTTGCTTCTGGATCCAAATTGACGAATCTGATGCTGGTTACCGTCGAGTAGTGTGTTTTATTACACTCATCTTTTTCGAACCTTTTCAGGGGCAGGATCACAGATCCTGCCCTTTCTTGATATCCGTTCACCACCAGAGCTCTCGTTGTGTTTTCGCGAGCGATCCGGAGAGCGAACGAACGTGGGTGCAAACTGGTTTTGGCGCGTTTTCGGGCTTTGACGGCAAAAACAGCGAGCCACGCACGACGACGGCCAACTACCTATCCACCAACCCCACTAACACTTACAATCACCATTGCACACCGCCCCATACCCCACCTGTTTACCACCTGTTTGCGAACGCCGCACTTCGGGTCCCCGAGTGGGACGCGAAATTTCTGCAGTTTGGTGAACACACCTCGTTGATTAAAATATTGTGGCAGTCCTTCCCCGGGACATGGAGAGAGGCGCTGGGTTTGTTGGCCTGGTCAGGTCCGGTCGACTCCGTGGGATCCCCGTCGCATCTGGAGAGGAGAAGGACACTCGACAAAAGCGCGGTGCAAAACGTGGCGCGTATGATCAGATCCTGCAGGGACAAATTGCGCGAGGCCCTCCTGAAAGGGTTTCTGGCAGATGACGGGACAGCCGTGCTTATCGTCGTCTTGGAGTTCTCGGTGAGGCGGTAGCCCACAGGCAGATCGAAGTCCACGCGTACTGCTTGATGATGACTCACATCCAGCTTCGGATACGGAGTGCGCTCGGAAAAATCTCGAAGGCATTGCAGGGGATCCAGAATCAGTATTTTCGCTGGTACAACCGCTCCAGGCGCAGAGACGGCCCGCGCGCGTGAGGATGCTCTGGTTCTCGGTTCATTGAAGACTCCATCTACTGGGAGACGGTCATACGCTACGTCAACCAGAACAGCGTGAGTGAGAAAATCCGCAAGCTCCCCTCCGCCTACGCGCACGGTAGCGCCTCCGTTTACCGCTGGAGAAACGGACCTGACCGGCTCGCTCATGATCTCATCGAAACGGTGGTGTGCGAAGCCCAGAACCAGCGGATATACGAGGGTGACGCGTGGGCTACGGGAATGCCTGGAGCTATGGTCAAGACACTCATCGAGCGCTGCTTCCGAACCTTGAAGGTGCCGCTGCCCTACGACGATCTTCTTCACGGTGTGTCGCTTCGCCAACTGGCGCGGATGCGGTTCAAGGCACGCCTTGCCGACGGGACGAGTCTCGGTGCCGCCAGCCTCGGGCCCAATACCGTTCGGCGCCTGTTCGCCGGGTGCTGCCAGACCCGTCCCGAGCGGCGTCAAGTCCTCGAGGTCCCGATTCGCCTGGCCGCACTGCATGAAGCCGAATCACACGACCACATCACGCACGCACGGGGACCACGTGGTCGAGTGGAATCTGAACCGATGAACGGATTGCTACGGCACCGTATCTCTGACGACACTATATCTCTGAATACGAGCTGGGTCGCCGGCCGTCAACGGTCGGTTGCAGCGGAAAACCGGGCGGCAATCCAATCCGTCAAAACCTGGGGATAGTCTCCGGCGAAGTCAAGGGCTGATCCCGGAACCGTAAGAATGTGGCTCGCGTCCGGGATCGTCATCACGGTCACATCTGCGTTGCCCGAGCCCGACATGCAGTTCCGGAAGACGGCTGCGCTGCGGTTCACGGGGACGAACCTTTCCCTCGCGCCCCAGATGGCGAGGACCGGGCACTTCACCTGCGGGTAGGTGCGGATTTCGATCCGATCGTGGTTCCAGTCGCCCCCAAAGGCCCGTTCTGCAGGTAGGCGCAGAAAATGCTGGCGCCGGCAGCCATCAACTGCTCGTACTTTGCGGTGTCCACGACGACGGCACCGAACTATGGTTCGGACCTCCACGTGTCGATGGACCTCGCAAGTTTGGTCTTGATCTCCACGCGCTCCTCCGCGGAGAACGGCTGCTGGCTCCGCTTCGTCGCTGCGATCAGCTCCTCCCAGGGCTCGTCGGGCCACTGCTCCACCTTCGATCCGATCAGCGACCGCTCCACGGGGTCGCGCCCTGTGACGAGAGCCCATTGGATCTCCATAAAAACGAGGGCTTTCTGAATTTCTTCCGGGCCGAGCCCTTTCTCGAGGCACATCGTCTCGACGCGTTAGCGTGACTGCTCCAGGGGTGGGATTCCCAGCCCTCCCGAAAAGGGCAAGGCGAAGGCGACCTCCGGTTTCTCAGCGGCGGCCAGCAGGGCGATACCAGCGCCTTCGCTGAGGCCGTAAATCCCCACACGTCCGCGATCGATTCCCGCCTGTTCTCCCAGAAAATCGTGGGCGGCGAGAGCTTCGCGCACGCGGTCTTGCTTGGTCTGCATGAGTGCATTGCCCGCGGACCTTCCGGAGCCGGGGCTGTCGTAAATCAGGGCGGCAATGCCTTGGCTCGCGAAGCGGCTGGCCAGCTTCCGCTTGTAATGTGTCCGTGGTCCGCGTTCGGCGCCGCCGAGATTAACCACACCCGGACAGTCCCGCGCAACGGCCGGCACGAACACCGTGCCCGCCAGCCGAGTCGACGAAGAAAGCTACGTTCCGCTCGGTGTAATTGATGGTCTGTTCCGACAAACACTGCGGCGAGCCGGCGACGACGGCCTCGATCAACGTGAGGGCGAGTACGATGTGATACATCTATCGAGCTCCCTTGAAATACTGCGGCGGTCGCGGTTGATCACCGCGTTACCCGCGGCCATAGAGACTGTAATCGATAAAAATACCATAACTGTCAGGACCTGGTCGCGTGACCGGGCGACAACCGGAGCACGCAGAGGATTCCCAAAAAAAGCAAGTGCTTTCGTATCTACTACGTATCACCTTGAGACAATGTCGGGTACACCTTCGAAAACTAGTGATAGCGGCGCGCACCCGCAAAAACCCCGGCGGCTCATTACGGCGGCCCGACGAATGCTCGCAGACCATACCCATGATTGCGCCGCGTTGCTGCATAGATGATGAACATCACCAGCCGAAGGAGCTTCTCATGTTGATGAACCGTATGCCCTGCGCGGTGCTTCTCGTCGCGGCCCTCGTGATAGTGCCGTCAGGCCCGTGGACCACGGCCGCAGCCGCCACCCCGCCCCCACAGAACTCCCGCAGTCTCCCCCTCGACGATCTCGACAATTGGTCCGTCACGAACCGGACGAGTGGTTTCACGTCGCGGTGGTCGTGAACGGCAACGAGGCAAAGGTTTTCATCAATGGGTCGGCGGTACCGTGCCTCGTGGTTCCCGATCTCATGCACGGGATCGGCCGAGGCTCGGTGGGTGGTTGGTGCGGCAATGGATCGGGAGGTACCTCCGCGAACTTCAAGGTAACGCCTGCTCCCGACTCAGCCGGCTCCGTCAGCCCGGCCGCTTATTCACTGGAGCAGAAATTTATTTTCGACGTGTTCAAGCAATGCCGCTCGGTGCGCAAGTTCAAAGTCGATCCGGTCCCCGACGAGCACATCATGAAGATCCTCGACATGGCTCGGTCTGCACCCACATCAGGCAACCGGCAACCCTGGAAGTTCTTCGTGATCAAGGATCGGGACAAGCTCGACGAGCTGAAGGATGCCTGTATTCAACGCCGTCTGGAGAACAGCAGGGCCAATGGGATCACCGACTCCGCGCGTCTCGACGGCATCAAGGAGAGGGCCGCCCGCTACTACGGCGACTACCTCTCGGCCCCTGTCTATGTCGTTATTCTCGTCGATTCGGCCTCGCGCTACCCCGCCTACAATACCTACGACAGCGCACTGGCCGGTGGCTACCTGGTGCTCGCCGCCCGGGCGCTCGGTTACGGTACGGTCTTTTCGCAGGATTCGATCCCCTACGATCTGATCCAGGAAGTGTTCGCGATCCCGGACGGCTTCGAGCGGATATGTTTCACTCCGATCGGTGTGCCCGTGGAATGGCCCGAGCCGCCCCCAAGAAGCCACTGCGTGAGTTCACGGTCATCGAGATATTCGTCGCGGGCCTCAACTATACGCCGGTCGTTCAGCGCAAAGCCATCGAGCTCGACGCACAAGCGCTGAAGGCTTTCGTGGGCACGTACGAAGTGACGCCCGCATACAAGATCGCCATCACCAGGGAGGGTGGACGAATCTTCGCGCAGGCCACGGGCCAGCCCAAGGTGGAGATCTTTCCCGAGACGGAGACACGGTTCTTCCTGAAGGTCGCCGATATCCAGATTGCCTTCGAGAGGGACGAAGCTGGCAATGTGACTGGGCTCGTTATCGAGCAGGGAGACGAGAGAGCGCCCACCAAAAAGATCGATTGATCGACGCCGCATCGTTTCTGGTTCCGGCCAACACCCCGCCAGGTGACAGCGGCAGCATCAAGTGGTCGAAAGGACCTTCTCCACCGGCCACCTCAGGGCCAGCCCCCTGTTCAGGCGGAGATCTCTGGTGGCCTCGCTGAAAGCTGGAGCGGTGATCGTTCATTGGGATCCACTGAGAGGTCGTAGAGTTCGACAACGTCATCTTTAACCCGCCAGATGATCTTCGTCCTGTCGGCGAGCCGGACACCTTTGAGTGGTGATAGTCCCAAGACCTTGGAGTCGGCGTGTTCCTCCGGGAAAAACGTCTCGAAATATGCTGGCAGGTGTCCAAGGTTCGCACCCCGCAGATAAGGAACTAAAGACTGACCGTCGCCCAGATAAGGAGGCAGCCCAAGGAGTTCGAGTATGGTCGGTGCAACGTCCACGAGACGTACCTGCTGGGAGATCTCAAGTCCTGCCGATAAGAGCTCTGGTTTGCGAAGCCACAGCGGGACCAACTGCGTGGCATCAAACAATAAACATCCGTGGCCTTCTTCTTCAGGATGTCCGAGTTCGCCGCCGTGATCGTTGGGGTACCATCCGGCTAAATCCTCTCCGTGATCCGACAGGCACACGATGAGCAGCTCGTCCGGATCGCAGCCGACCGATTTTAACTCGTTCAATAGCAAGTTGATGTAAAAATCAGCGAATGCCACTTCCCCCTCGTATCGATTGGCGACTTCGATCCCCACATCTTCGGGTGGTTCATAAGGCCAGTGCGTGTCAAAGAAATGCAGGAACAGAAAAAAAGGCTCTCGACTGCCGGAAGCAACCCAATTTACTGCTCGCTGCACAACCAACGGTGCCCGCTTTAATGCGATCCCCCGCATCTTGACATCTCTGACCTGAAGTGGATCGCGTCCATCCGGTAGTAGTGGAATCTCGTCATCCCAGTGAGCAAAACCGCGGTGATGTCCATACCAGCGGTTCATGCCGGGGCATGAGACGATACCACAAGTATTGTAGCCAACCTCCGCCAACTTCGTGGCTAACGTTGGAACATCGTCACGCATCTGTTCGTGCAAGAGGTGGCGAATACCGTGGTTTGGAGGCTGCAGGCCCGTCAAAATCGAAGCGTGGCTGCCCGGAGTCAGCGGGACCGAGGAGACAACACGCCTGAAGTATGATCCTTCGCTGCAAAAACGATCGAGGGTTGGAAATTTGCCGGAATAAGCCACATCTGCCCGTAGCGTGTCAATCGAGATGAGGAGCACACTCGTCTTCATCATGTTTCTCCTGCGATCGGCGAAATCAATACTGACGTACACACAGAGCCAGCCCTGCACGTCACTGTCGATAGGTATGAAAAATGTACTATCTCACGGATGGGCTGTGAGTGCAAGGTCGTGGGCAGAAACAACCTTTGACTCTCTCGTAAAAACCCATTTTGGCCGATTTTCGCCATTTTGAGTCGTTGTAACTTGTTTATTGACAACACCTCTCAATATCAATAATCATTGATATACGTCGAAATGGGGGTTTGTGCGACAGGATCAACCTTTGTATGTAGTAAAATATATTCGAAGTTGCCGGCGAAAGAACATTCACAGCCTAACTTCTCGCTAGAAAGAGTGTAACAGGTCGTCACCTCCTACGTCTAGTGGCCGTCGTCACAAAGGACTTGACGGTGCCTTTCGACTCCGTAATATAAAGTCCCCGGCTTGGATACGGAGTGAGCCAATGGAAAGCAAGAATAGCGTCGTCAACAAGGACCGCCGCGCCACCCGCCGCATACGCAGCTCGGACGAGAAGCTCGAGATAAAACACAATATAGACGGAGGCACTCGTGATCGCGCCTAAGCTGATGGTCTTCGAACTGGACGGAGCCACCTGGGACGTGATGAATGGCCTGCTCGAAAAAGGTGAGCTCCCCAACATCGAGAAAATCATGAACCGCGGAGTTCATGGCGTTTTGATGTCTGACCCCCCGACCATCTCGCCCAGAGTCTGGACAAGCATCTTTTCGGGAAAAAGACCTGAGAAACATGGCATCGATTTCTTCGGTGCCAACACCAAGATGTTACGATCCAAAAGAATTTGGGACATCTTACAGGATGATGGGTACAAGGTGGGCACTTTTGGCACCCTCGTCACCTGGCCTCCCACTCCAGTCAACGGTTTCATGATTCCCAGCGTCTGCGCCCTGGGTACCGAGACCTATCCGGCCGAGTACAGCTTCTTCCAGGAGATCGTCCTTAGTGAACGCAAGAAGTTCAAGAATACAACCGGACCGATCCTGGCGTTGAGGGATCTCTTCGACATCGGGCTCAAGCTCAAGCGAAACGGCATCAGCCTGGGCACCATATTTGACAGCGTCACGTACTTGCTCAATGAGAAGATTTCGCGCTATGATCTTTTTGATCGATACTACCGCATTTTGTTCCTGCATCTCAAGCTGAGCGCCGAATTCCTGATCCATCTCCTGAGGACCTTCGAACCTGATTTCTGCACCTTTCACATTCATACCTGCGACTCCTTGGCTCACCGCTACTGGGCGTTCTACGAGCCGGAGAAATTCGGCGACAAAATCACACCCGAGATGATCGAGCGCTTCAAGAACGTGATTCCCGATTCTTATCGCGAATCCGACAAAGCAATCGGAAAGCTGCTGCCATTGATGGCCGAGGACACTCATGTGATCGTGGTTTCCGATCATGGCGGTCAGGCGCTGCCCGAGGCGATCAATCCCTACACCGCGAGGCTCGAACGTCTGCTCGAAATCCTCGGCATCGCCGACAAGGTGCTGGTGGCCATCTTCGGTCCGGGTGTCAATCTCAACTTCAAGGAGAAAGACACCGAACTCATGGAGCGCACCGCAAAGAATCTCTCCGAGGCTTACCTCGAACAGACGGGTGACAAGATTTTCTACATCAAATCCTTCGACAACACCCTCGTCGTGACCAAACCCAACTGGCGCGTCAAGGTGGAAGACGTGACTGAAGAGAGCTCCATCTCCTTCGGCGAACTCGGCTCTTACCGGGTCAAAGACCTCTTTACCAAACAGGTCATGCAAAGGTCCGGTTCCCATGCTGACGAGGGCATCATCATTATAGCCGGTCCCCATATCAAGAAGGGTTTCGAGATGACCCAGACGTCGATCTACGACATGACCCCCACCATGCTCACGATCCTCGGCATACCGGTGGCAAAGGACTTGGATGGAGCCGTGATGGATCAGGCCTTCGAACCCTCCTACCTGGAAGAGCTGCGTAGGATTGGAGATCAAACGGTGGAGACTTACGAAGACGGAAGCTACGCACCGGTTGAAGACGAAAAAATCGATCGTGAAAAGCTCAAAAGGCGTCTGCAGCAGCTTGGTTATCGCATCCAGTGATCGCCGCCGAACTCGGATCCGAGGATACCCGAGCCGCGGGTGGTGTATTAATCGTGGTTGCCAGGAGTCGCCACATCGAGATGGTACCCATCCCCTGGTCGCTGATGGTTTGCGTTGAAATAGATTCACATTTTGGTGCTCGGATTCAAATCAAATTCGGTCCCGATCTTCGACCGTCCTAGTCGCCGCGATTGAAGAGCAACCGAAAACGGCGTGACCATAAGATGCCTACAGGGGAAGTTAATTTGATGCCCCACCTAAGACCATGAAGAGGAGAGATTCATGAGTTTTTCACTTTCGGAAGTTCAGCGCTACTTTACGCAACGGACCCCTCAGTACGAGAGCTCGTCCTCCTGGGTAAGAGACAAAACTCTCATGCGGTTGATAGGCGACATGCTTTCGTTACAAGCCGGAGAACGCGTACTGGACGTGGCCTTTGGCAGTGGCCAGTTGGGGAAGGTCCTGGTCTCGACCGGAGCCCAGCTCACGGGGATCGATTACACTCCGGCGATGATAGCCGGCGACAACGAGACCTACGAAACCCGAGTGGTCGGAGATGCCCATGCCATGGCATTCGAAGACAACGCCTTCGGAGCGGTAGTCTGTCGCCAGGGGATCCAATTTATGGACGCCGCCGTGGCCGTGCGGGAGATGGCGCGGGTCGTCCGACCAGGGGGGCGTGTCCTGCTTGCGCACCTGACCGCCTACGGCGCGGCGGACCGGGAAGAAACCTTTGAAATCCAGCGCCTGCGCAATCCCGTACGTGTCAATTTTTTCCTTCCCCAGGATCAGCCGCAGTACCTGCGGGAGGCGAGGCTCGAAGTGACACGTATCGAGCACTACTGGACAGTCGAATCGGCCCGCAACTGGTTGTCCAAGGGTGCCATCCCTGAGTCTCGCAAGGAACAGGCACTAGCGATCTACCGAGGTGCTTCGAAGGGGTTTCGGCGGAAGCATGACCTCAGGGAGAGGGACGGCGATTTCCTCGACCGCATGCTTTTTGTGCTGGCCTTGGGTGAAAAAGTCCCTTAACGAGCCTTCGGAATCGCTGCCGCTCGTAGATGGACTCGACCGTGGCACGCCGGAGCCACCGCAAAAACACATTGCGGTCCTGTCGAAGCGACCGCACTTCCACGCCTAGCCGCCAGATGCCTTCAAGCATCCGCAGGCGGAGGAGGCTCAATCCGCTCGGTGGCGACGGTACAGGATCAAGCGTGACCGGCCTGTAGCCGAGCGACCGCATGACCGGCGCCGCAGTATGCTCGACCAGTGCGGTTTCCCGGCTCGTCAAATCCGTAATGAATTTGCCGGCGTTGTGGCTGAGCATACCGGTGCCTGTGTTGCGCCAACACGCGGACAGGGCGCTGCATCTCCTGGCCTCTTGGGTGCGATCGAAGTGAAACATATCTGATTCCAGGTCCTCCCCGAGGAACGCGCAGATGCGGCTCAGCACAGCCTTCGTACCGGTAATCAGTTCCTCGTAGTGAATACGGATCAGATGAGACGATCGCTGCTCCTCGAGGGCGAGACCGAGCCGTTGCTGATGAGCCCACAAGCGCGCGGTCAGCCAGGGATGGCACGGCCCAAACACCGATCGTCGAGCGGATGCAGCAACGTCCCGCGGATCCCGAATCAACCACACAAAGCGGGCTTCAGGGTATCGCTCCACGATGCACGGGGCGTGTTCGATCATAAATGTGCTCTTGCACCCCCAGCGAGCCTTCCCGGTCGCGTCCAGGAATTGATCATAGATGGCACAGAACACGCCGAAGGTATTCCGGGGCCATGCCTCACGCAGGATCCGGTCCCGTTGCACCCGAATCTCCCACGGATGGATGTGCACGCTGATGAGCCGAAGGATATCGTCAACCAATCGTGAGAAGGCGTGCGCCCGTGCAAGATCGCCATAGGTGGCTTCAATCGGCTGAAAATAGTTGAGGATGTGAGGCGGGTGGGGAATCGCGATACGGGAGTGGGCATTGAGGATCAGCCTCAGCAGGTTGGAACCTGAGCGCTCCGTTCCAACGATGAATATTGGCTGGGTGTTCAATACACAATCTCACTTTTAAGAGCTCACTTTTAAGAGCATATGATTCTTTATTGTGTTAAAATATCCCTTGCTGTCAAGGGGGGATCAGTTAGAATGGTTTTATTCGGAATCATCGGGGGAGTTAACTGTGAAGAGGAAACGCGCACTCGATCCCTATCTCTACGCCACGGCCGATAGTCCGGTCGACCGTCGGCTCATGGGACAAATGAAGGAGCAAGACGAGACGCCGGCTTCGATCGACACCTCGGCACCACGCTTCACGCTCCTCGTGGGTCCTTCGCCGTTCACCATGCCTCGCGGCTGGGAGTACTACCTCACCGCGCCGTACGAAGGCGCCAGCTACATCGCGACCGTGATCCACAACGCCGGATACCCGATCCGGATCGTGGACGTCAGGTATTCCCCCAACCCGCTGGAAATTGCCCGCCGGGAGATCCTATCCTCCACCGATGTCCTTGGCATCGCCACTTACGAAGACAACTTCCCCTTCGTCCGAGAGATCATCGATTCCACTAAAGAGGCTGATCCGAAGATGATCATTGTCTGCGGCGGTTCCCTGACCACATCGGTGCCGCACGTGTTCATGCAGTATTCGAAGACCGACATTCTTGTGATCTCCGAGGGGGAACTGACCATCCTGGAACTTTTGGAGAGTATCGCGCGCGGAACGCTGGCGCACGACCTGCCCGACATCCACGGGATCGTTTATCGAGACTCGAACGGCGAAGTACAACGCACTCCACCCCGGGGGCAGATGACGGACCTGGACTGCCTGCCTCGAATGCGCCTCGACCTCTGGCCGCAGGCGCGGGCTCCTTCGGGCATCCAACCGCAGTTGATCACATCTTTCAGCCGCGGGTGCACAATGGACTGCTCCTTCTGCTTCCGAACAACCCCTCGAGTGAGCGCAAAGTCCCCGGAGAAGTTCGACGCGGAACTTTGCTGGCTCAAGGAGCAGTACAACACGTCGTTCCTGTTTTTCAGCGACCTGACGTTTAATGCCGACGTCCGTCAAACCCGGGAAATCTGTGATGTCCTGGAGGGGTACGATTTCCGGTGGACGTCCATGTGCCGCTGCTCCTATGCGGATCCACCGCGGCTCGCGGCGATGGCCAAGGCGGGTTGCGACATCATCCTGTACGGAGTGGAGTCCCTGGGGGCCGAGGCACTCAAGGACGTGAACAAGCCGACGACGGAGAGCATCAGCATCCGGGCCATGCGCCGAACGTTGGAAGCAGGGATCCGCTTCGGTGCGCTCCTGATCGTGGGACTTCCCGGAGAGACCGCAGAGGGACTCGACCATATGGCCTCGTGGGCCGAGCAGCACCAGCATATCGTCCGCGTGAAGTACCTGCAAGCGCTGCCGGGGACCCCGATCTACTACGACTGGCTCCGGCGCGGCCTGATCAAAAGCGAGCTCGACCACCTCAAATGGCTCTCGGTGGAGCAGTCGCTTCCCGAGGACGAATTCCTCAACTTCAACCGCTTTGCCGAGGTCGACATGCGCCGCACTTACCAGCGGATCTACGAGGCGTACCAACCGGGTCCGGTCATGCGGTTCGAACACTGGCCGAGCCACTTCGAGTACTTCCACCCGCTCCCGGACAATGGTGCCCCGCATTGCGTGGAATACGCCGGTCCGAATTGGCGCGCGGATTTTAGTTCCGCAGGTCCGCCGCTGATCCCCGGCTCCGAACGGTTTACTCTCAGCAAAACCGGTCCGCTCGGCGCCGTGGAGTACGGTGCCATGTTGGCCACGAGCGGCGCCGTGCGGCAAGCGGTGTCGGCAAAAAAATAGAGCGCGGCGACCCGAGATCAACAGCGACATCGCATAGAGGCACTATGACGAATATTACTGAACTGCAGAGTCTTCCCACATTCGAGAACCTCAAGACTTCCCTGGCCTTCGAGGCGCGTGCCGTTTTGCGCTTCCTGTACTTCGCGAAAATCGCGGAGATCGAAGGCCTGCACGGGGTGGCTCAGCTCTTCGAGGAGATGGCAGAAGGCGGGATCTGCTGCTCTCACGGTACACTCGATCTGCTGAGACATGTAGGAGACCCCGATTCCGACATCCCCATCGGCGAGACCAACAGCAACCTGCGCAGCGCTCTCCAAGTAGAAATGCAGGCGTTCGAGGCGATTTACCCCGCCATGGCAGCAACCGCGCGGGAAGACCGATATCCGGACATCGCGAGTTGGTTCGAGACCCTGGCCAAGCTCAAGCGCTCCCACGTCGAGACTCTCCGCAAAACTTTGGAAGCCATGCGCCAGCCGTCCGGTGGAGAAGAACAATGACACGGCGCACCACATCCGCAGAAGAAGTGGCAAGCCGCCGGTACGATGCGACAAACATCAAAGTTCTGCCCGGACTGAACGCGATTCGCCAGTCTCCCGCCATGTTCGCCGGTTCCACCGGTGCGGAAGGCGTCCTGCAACTCGTGAACGAGGCTGTCGACAACGCCATCGACGAGGTGCGATCCAACTTCTGCGACTGGTTGCAGGTCTGTCTCAAGCCGGATGGTTCCTTTGTCGTAGAGGACAATGGCCGCGGGATCCCCGTGGATTTACATGAAAAAGAGGGGATCCCAGCCGTCGAAGTCGTTCTGACCCGTCTCCACGCGGGCGGTAAATTCTCCAACGACGGCACGTACGTCCGACCCTCAGGCCTGCATGGCGTGGGCATCTCCTGTGTCAACGCACTCTCGGAGTGGCTCGAGGTCGACATTTGGCGCGATGGATTCCACTATCGCCAGCGGTATGCCCGTGGGAGTCCGGAGTCCACGCTGCGCACCCTTGGCACCTCTCGGAAGCGGGGAACCCGGATTCGCTTCCTCCCTGACAAGCTCATTTTCGACGAGGCCACGGATTTCTCCCACCTTCAACTGGCACACCGTCTCGAAGAGTTGGCCTTCCTGCACCCCGGCGCCGTAATCGAACTCGACGATTGCCGCCGGGGACAACGGCAGCGATTCCAATTCGTCAGCGGGATCCTGGGGCTCCTCGACCGTCTGAACGAGTCGCGTATCTGTCTCCATGCACCACCGATTCGGATCCATCACAACGCCGGAGATCTGGAGTTGGAGGTGGCATTGCAGTGGACGGAATCTTACGGAGACTGCATCAAAAGCTTCGTCAACGGCGCCAACACCATTCACGGGGGAACCCATGTCGCCGGGCTGCGATCCGCCCTGAGCCACGCCATGAATGAGTACGCCTGCGAAAAGGGGCTGCTCGACGAACACGCGGGGGATCGAATGACCGCATTCGACGTCGCCGAGGGCCTGACGGCCGTCCTATCGCTCTCGCTGGACCTCCCCAGCTTTGAAGGGCAAACCAAATCCAGGTTTACGCGGCACGCTGCACAGCAACGGGTCGAGACTGCTGTGTATGAGCGCTTTCGCAAGGTGCTGAGATCCGAATCGAAGGTCGCGACGGCCGTGATCGGGAGAGCCCTGGAGGTGCTGCGGGCAAGGCGCTCGATCCGACGAGTCTGTGATAAAAATCGCTTCGAACAAAAGAACATCGAAGTAGATGCAGAAGTCTACAAACGGCAGTTCAGCATCCGCTCCACGAATTGGCACGACTCCGCCCTATGGATCACTGATGAGCAACTCCTGGAGTGTCACGCGTCTTTGTGCAAGGTGGAGGAGGAGAGCGTAGGGCTCGATGTGTGTTGCGGCAGCGGGATAGTCGGCGCCGCGTTCAAGGGCAAGGTGTCAAAAATGGTCGGGCTGGACCTCACGCCCGCGATGGTGGCGCTCGCGGAGACACGTTTAGATGAGGTGCATCAGGGCACGGTCTACGACATGCCTTTCGAAGACGCCACCTTCGACCTGGTGGTCACCCGGGAGGTGCTCCATATTCTTCCCCAGCCCGGGGCGCCCGTGGCCGAGATCTTTCGAGTCTTACGCCCCGGGGGACAGTTCATTACGGGACAGATCCTTCCTTATGGTGAACAAGATGCTGTCTGGATGTACCGGATCTTCAAAAAAAAGCAGCCGCTGATTTTCAGCATGTTTCAGGAGGAGGACTTCAGAAGGCTGCTGCTGGAAGGTGGTTTCGTGAACTTGGAGATGCAAGAATACCTCCAATGGGAATCGATCGACCTCTGGATCAGCACACATGAAACCACTCCCCTGCACCGCCGCGAGATCCGTGATCTCTTTCTCCATGCACCAAGGGAGGCTCGCTGCATCCACCCGTTCGAAGTTCTCCCTTCCGGGGAAATCCGTGACCAATGGCGCTGGTGCGTCTTCTCCGCGCACAAGCCGACATGACGAACAAGACAATGGCAGGTAAGAGATCGGAATCGCGACTCGCCGTCAATGGCGACGATGAAGCTAGGGCCATGGAACACCTCAATGCGGTGGGACGCCTCCGTGCGCCGTCGGTGAGGAATTTCTGCAATAATGTGCGAGAAATCGTGTTGATCGCGTCCTCCTCGCGGGGCGGGTCCAGCGTCGTCGCCGAGATCCTGCGCCGCAATTACAGACTGCTTCACTTTCCCGCGGAAATCAACCCTTACCTCCGGCTGAGCGGCCACGCTTGGCCGGTGAGCGGGAGCGGCTCCGATCGTCTGGAGGTGGAGCATCTCGGGGATTTGCAGGCCCTGGAGGCGCTCCTCGCAGCCGATGCCGGGCAGCCGCTCGAAGGCGATCTCGACCCGGCCGACGAGGAGGCGTTCGCCTCGAGCCTGTACTGGCGCCTCTCCCTGCAATGGCCTATCGATCGCTTCCGGGAGGATCAGGTCTACGACTTAATGTGCGAAACATTTCGCGAATTGCGGCGAAACTACGGCTGGAAAAAGAAAACCTTTCCCGATCCGTCGCTATTCCACGCGTTGTTTTTGCGACGAGTTCGCGTTTTTCATCCCAACGTGAATCCCTGGTACTATGACCTACCTCCGCATTTGCTTCGCCGGCACTGCCCGAACATCCCTCCTTCGATCACTGCGCCATCGCCCGTGATTGTCGAGGAACCACCCTTCGTCACCATCGTGCCGTGGAGGCGCGCGACGCTCTCCGATCTGCGGCGCCCGCTCGTGATCAAAACGCCGAGCAATGTCTATCGTCTGCCCTTTTTACAGGCGCTGTTCCCCCGAGCGGTCTTCCGCATAATCCATCTGACGCGCAATGCGGCCGCGGCGATCAACGGCCTTTACGACGGCTGGCGATTTCGCGGATTCTTCGCTCACCGAGTCCCCTGCCGGCTGTCGATCAAGCATTACACCGACGTCTTTCCCGGCGGGTGCACCTCGTGGTGGAAGTTTGACCTGCCACCGGGTTGGGAAGCCTGGGTGTCCCGGCCTTTGATTCAGGTGTGCGGGTATCAGTGGCGTTCCGCGCACCGTGCGGTCCAAGACTTCCTCACGAGCAGCGACGTGGACTCCTTTCGCATTCGGTTCGAAGATACTGTAGGGCGACGTGCGAAACGAATGACCGTCTTCAAGGCGCTCGCCGATTGGCTCGGGATCCCCTTAGACTCGGAGTTACTGCGCCTGATCGAAAATGACCTCCCCCCGATCATGTCCACCTTTCGTCCTCGGAGGCAGCGTTGGCGCGAGAAGGCCGATCTTTTGGAGGACGAGCTTCGTGCCACCGAAACCTTGGAGATGATGGAGCGACTCGGCTATGAACTCGACCCGCAAAGCTGGCTCTAATGCAGATGATGCGTCCAAAGCTGCGACCTTCGGCGGCCCGACATGGCGCCTCCGGCAGTCGTCCCATGTCGAAGAGGTAACCGGCGGTAAGCTGTGGCGTCCGTACCAGGTCAGTTCGGAGGTGGCCCAGCTGAAAGCGGTTCTGCTGGCATGGCCCGGGGACGAACTGGCGCATGTTTCGGCGCCGGACGAGATGCTCATGCTGGCGCCGGTTCATCTCCAGACGATGCGCAGTCAAATGAAGGCCGTGGCGGAATTCTATCGATCACGAGGCGTCGAGGTTCACGTCTCACAACCGGCAACACCGCCGCCCCCGAATTACATCTTCATGCGGGACCTGTTCTTCATGACCCCCGAGGGCGCGATTCTGGGCCGTCCGGCCGCGGTGCAACGTGCCGGGGAAGAGCGCTACGCGGCTGAGACGCTGGCTTGCTTGGGTGTCCCCCTGCTCACCTCCATGCGCGGTCGGTCCACTTTCGAAGGAGCGGACGCACTCTGGTTGGACCGCAAAACCGTGTTGGTCGGGATCGGCCGCCGGACGAACGTCGAAGCATATGAGACGCTCGAAACGCAGCTCGACGCCCTCGGCGTCCATACGAGATCGGTGCCAATGCCCGAGGGCGTGCAACACCTTCTCGGCGTCTTGAATTTCATCGACGAAGACCTGGCCGTGTTGCATGGCGGTAAAGCTCCGGTCGCGCTGATGCAGCTTTTGGAATCTTGCGGCGTAGAACCCCTGACGCTGCCAACCGATGACGAACTCGTAATCGGACGGGGGATGAACTTCGTAACGCTTGGACCACGAGAAGTCGTCATGCCTGATGGTTGCCCAGGTATCCAGCAGCGCTTGACGGAAAAGGGCGTGTCGGTGCATACGCTCGAAGTCGGTGAATACCTGAAAGCTGCCGGTGCCTTGGGGTGTTTGACCGGTGTTCTATCCAGGGCGAATCCGGATTCTGCATGATCATTGGACGAAGCGGCTTCGCCGCAGAGGAGCGTAGCAGTCGTTTGCTGGTGAAGTGACGGCATATCTTGTGGAGTCATCGGAGATAGAGATTTGAGATCCTCCAACAATCTGGCTGTGGAGCCGGAGTTTGGTTTTTGGCCCACTAGAGGAGGATATTCTGATGACCGTGCTTCGAGAACGCATGATCGAGGACATGCAACTTGCCGGCCTGTCGCAAGGGACTCAAGATGCATACGTTAGAGTGGTTCGGCAACTGGCGTTACATTACAAACTTTCGCCGGACCAGATTACTGAACGTCAATTACGCGAGTACCTCATGCACCTACGCGAGGAGCGGGCCGTAGCTCTAGGCACGTTTCAGCAGCACTTCTTCGGCATCAAGTTCTTTTTCGTCAGCACCCTGGGCTACGAGTGGCCGCTGCTGACGAAAAAAAAGTCCGTCTACCGAATCGTAAGCGCCTTCCCGACGTTCGAAGCGACCAGGACTGCCGGCGCCTGATCACCGCGAACTACCCAGTCTACCGTGCCTGCTTTGCGCCAATCTACGCCTGCGGCTAGAAGATCACCAATGCCTAATACGGTGCCGTGGCAATCTGTTCGAAAACTGCGGCCAGGCCAGCGCTTACAGGACCGTCCTCCTCGTGACGACAAGAGAGATACCATGCCGCGAAGAAGACGCCTCGACTCTGTTCACGCCTGGCACTGCCAGACCTGCCCCGATCGGCGCAGCGCTCTGTCTGTAAAACCGGGCTCATTTCGTGATATGCTGGAGGCGGGCGTGCTGCGCGACGTCTGCGCCTTCGAGTCTCGAGATGTATCGAGCGTCCTGGTCAGCTCACCAAACGCATCGGAAGATCGACAAGAAAGCCGCTTTGGACTTGTAGCGAATGAGTCCGACTACCGCGCGCTGGACAGTCTCAACGCTCGCCGCGCCTTCACGCTCGATCTCCCACCTCAGCGTCAGGTCCTCGAGGTCCCGGTTTGATTAACCGACTTGCAGGAATCCAAGTACACGGCCGTGCCACGCACACGAGGGAGACCACATAATCAAATAAGATCTGAACTCTAGAACGAATTGCTACGGCACCGTATTGATGGAGAATCAGGAAGCCATTCTTCGTGGTGAACTCAAGGTCAGCGAACGGGCCATCAGGCCGGTGCTCGAGACAGTGGTGTGGCGGGAGCAGGAGGTCCTCCTCCCACTGATCCTTCACAACGTCCTGCTTCTTTGCCATGGGCTCTCGCCTCCATCCTGCTTTTATGTGCTTCGCGAACACTCAAGAAACCAGAATGGCTACGAGGCTCTTTCTGATTCGTCCTCGTCCAGCGATCACTCCGGCGGAGTCGGCAGATGTGAATAGTCGCCACGGGCCATCTCTTCTTTGATCTCCTGTAAGCGAGCGAGTTTCGTCTGCCATTGCTCTGCCTGATCCGGTCGTTTCCAGAGCTCGTAGAGCTTCACGAGCCGTTCGACAGCGGCGGGTCCCTCGTCCGCATAGTAGGCACAATGAATGCGCTCGAGGCCCTCATGCGCGTCGAGCAGAAGCTTCTCGGCTTCCTCGAACCGCCCTTGACCGGCCCGCGTCATGCCGAGCGCGCTGGCGGTGACGAAGCAGTTGTAGTGCTTGGGAGTGGTGTTTTTGAAGATATCGAGGGCCATACGCAATAGCTCCTTCGCCTCGTCGTATCTCCTTTGGCGATTGAGATAGCACCCTTTATCGAGTCGGACTTTGGCAATGCGGGGATGTGGGCGATTTCGAAAAACCTCGGATGTGATTTCGATCGCGTAGTCAAGATATCTCTCCGCCTCGCCGTGGTCCTCCATGTCCTCGAACAATCGTGCCACCTCATCGAGAAATCTAGATATCATGTCTGAATTAGCTTGAGCCTCCGACTCTCGCAGCCCCTCCCGATGCAGATTGCGCGCCTCTTCGTAGTTTCCCCGTCGCCGCAGCGTCTCCGCCAGACAGTGTTTCGACCAGGGTACTGATTGATCCCCCGGGCATGCCTGAACGCGAGCTCTCAAAGAGTCACGATGAAGGCTCTCCGCTTCGGCTAATCGGCCTCGTCGTGTTAGAAACACGGCAAGGTTACACCTGGCCAAGCTGGTGTCTTGATCATTCTCATCCAGGTGTTTCTCGCATTCTTTCAAAACCTCCCGATATTCCTGTTCCGCATCTTTTAAGCGCCCGGTGCGGTCGATCGCCTCGGTTAAACAGATCTGTTCTTTCAGGGCTTCCCGATTCTCCGGACCGTACAATTCGGAAATGATCTCGTGCAACTCGGATCGAAACTTCCACTGTTCGTGATATTCGCCTTGCATTTCCGCCAAGTTTGCCAGACAGCGTAGTGACGATATAATATCTAGATCACCTCGGTCTAACACCTTTTGCTGTTTGTCAAGACACTCTTTTAACAGCGAGAAACCCTTTTTGTCGTATTCGGAGGTCAGGAAAACGGCGAGATGACACATGCCCTTTAGGGTCATTCGGTCCTGCTCTCCGTACGCCTCCCGCAAGCAATTATAACGTTTTTGAAGCAGTTGGATGGCCTCGTTGGTACGGAATTTTTCTCTCAGTATTTGGGTCAGAAGGTCTACAGCCCTGAACACATCGGAATCGCCCAATCCGAGGGATTCTTGAGCAGGCGGCAAATACTCCCTCAGAACTCTCTCAGCCTCGTCAAAACTTCTCCAGTAAAACAGATTGCAGGCTTGACACAAGAGACATTTGAGGGTCTCCCGGTGCTGCTCTCCCAGATACTCTCGGCTCAACGCGATCGCTCGTGTGTACTGGAGGGACGCCTTTTCCCATTTTTTTATCCGCTGGTACGCCTCCCCAAGAGTTCTACGAACACGCGCCACCGCAATCGGCGCATCCTGAAATACGCCGTCAATACGCTCTGCAGCGCAATCCAGCACTTGCTCAACAAACTTAGCGTTGTCCGGGATTCTGGGATCGAATGCATCTTTTATAATACTACAGAGAAATCCGAAATTTGCCTCTGCGTTTCGAATCAACTCTTCAGCTCGCTTTTCCCGTGTTTTGGAATGAACCACCACCCAAGGCACGATGACACAAGACGCCAAGACCGCTAAAACAGCAACACCTAACCCCGCGCTCGCCGCCGGATTTCGCTTAAAACGCTTCCATACCCGTATTCGCAGACCTGGTGGTTTCGCCAGGATCGCGTCACCTGAGAGGAACCGGCAGAGGTCGTCGGCAAACTCGTGCATCGACTGGTAGCGATTGTCGGGCACCTTCTCCATGGTTTTGAGGCAGATCGTGCTAAGATCTCTCGGAATGCGCGGATTAGCCTTGTGGGGAAGAACAGGATCCAGAAGGACAATCTTTTTGAGGACATCTTGGGAAGTCTCGCCGTCGAAAGGACGCCTCAGCGTCAACATCTCGTATAGGGTTACACCCAGGGAATAGATATCGGTACGATGATCGATGCCGATCCGCCGGCTCATGGCCTGCTCGGGTGACATGTAGTAAGGAGTCCCGGCAAAATCCCCGGTGCGCGAGAGGGCCAGGGCGTCTTCCACCTTGGCCAGGCCGAAGTCCGTCACCTTGGGAAAACCTTGCACATCGAGCAGGATGTTCGAGGGTTTGATGTCGCGGTGGATCACCCCGCTCTCGTGGGCATGCTGCAAGGCGCCGGCCACCGCGGCAACCATCCGTGCCACCTCACGAAAGTACCCAGGATGTTGTTCCCGGGTCTTTTTAAGCTCGTCTAGTCTCTGGAAAAGGTTAGCACCGTCCGCAACCAGTTCCTGGGCGATGTAGTGGGTGCCTTTAAACTCGCCCACGGCGTGGACAGCGACGATGCCCGGGTGGCTCTGCCGGCCGCCGGCCTCGGCCTCGCGGTAAAATTTACGGATCGCCTCGTCGCTGAAGCCAAGATGGGCGGGAAGAACCTTGAGGGCCACGCGCCTTTTGAGGGAGAGCTGCTCGGCTTCGTACACCACACCCATTCCACCCTCGCCTAGCTTGCGGATAAGTCGAAAATCACCGATATGCTCGAAATGTAAATCGGATTCTTCGTTCCGGTTGGGATCCTCCTTTTCGTGTTCCAAAATATACTTCAAAACGGGTACATCTAGAGGCCCAGACATGAAATCGGAGCCATCTTCGTGCTTGACCAGGAGAGCTTCCACCTCTTTCCTAAGTTCCAGGTCACCAGCGCAGGATTCACCGAGAAAGGCGTCACGCACATCGGATTCCTGTTCCAGTGCCGTGAAAAAAATCTTTTTCAATAGCTCCATCCTATCACGTGACATGCCATCTCACCCTATTTCCACCTACCGATCGATCTCCTGCCGCAGCCAGGCACGCGCGAAAACCCATTCCCTGACGACTTTGGCTTTAGATAGCTCTAGAATTTCTGCAATTTTTTTGAAGGAGAGCCCTACAAAAAAGTGCATATCCACGATCGCGCGACTCCATTTTTGATCTTCTCGAGACTCTAGCTTTTCCAGTGCTTTATCCAGAGCCTCGAGGTCTTCAAGCGCCATCTCCGTTGAAAAAGCTTCTCGATTTTCTCCCATCAATTCATCGAGTGTCACCGATGACTGACCGCCGCCCCTTTTGATTGCCTTCCTTTTGCGCGCATGTTCAACGAGTATGCGTCGCATCACTCTACCCGCAACGCTGAAAAAGTGAGCCCGATCCCGGCACCTCAACTCCCCTTGCGGAACGAGTCGAATGTAGGTCTCATGCACAAGCTCGGTAGTTTGTAAGTGATCGGATAAACGTTCCCGCTGCATGGCTTGATGAGCTAATTGATGGAGCTCTCGATACATAATAGAGAACAACTTGTTGTTGGCGTCACGATCGCCTCTCGCAATAGCGGCAAGCAAACTGGTTGTTTTAAAGCCGATGTCGGTCATCGCTCCCTCCGACCGCCCCGAATTCCAATAAAAAACAAATTTCTGAACCGCTCATGAAATTTCTGCGCAGTTATAATACAGCATCAGCGGATTTCAGGAAGCACGTTCTAAAGTTTTTCAACGTTTTTTTATTCTGTTATTCCATTTTTATTAAGGAGGATGTTTCATGTGTCGACAATCTTTGAGTTTAGTATTCGTCTTTTTCCTTTTTGCCCTAGGCACAGTGCACTGTGCTACAATCTATGTACCTGATGACTACGCTACGATTCAGGGGGCGATCGCCGCTTCTGTGAACGGTGACACGGTTATTGTAAGGCCAGCGACTTACGTTGAGAACATCGACTTCATCGGGAAGGCCATCACCGTGAAAAGCGAGCAAGGGCCAAACGTCACGACCATTGACGGGAATATGGCTGGGAGTGTGGTGACGTTTCAAAGTGCTGAAGGCACCGGATCGATTCTGGACGGGTTTACCGTTACGAATGGAACGGGGACTTTCTTCCAGGGTGCTCTCTCCGGCGGCGGGATCTTCTGCCCTGACACGTCTCCGACTATCCGCAATAACATCATCTCAAAGAACACCGCTTACTCGGGCGGCGGATTCTACTGCTCCAACTTCGCTCCAAGGATCACGAATAACCTCATAACGCTGAACACAGGCGACCTCGGCGGTGGAATTTCCTGTGGCACCTCCTCTCCAACTATCACTAATAACACCATTACGATAAACACTGCTACCCTGGAGGGCGGCGGGATCTACGGCTACAGATTTTCTCCAACCATCACGAACACGATCCTTTGGAATAACAGCGCACCGAATGGGCCGGAGATCTTTGACTATCAAGGTAGTCCCACGGTCACCTACTGCGACGTAGCGGGTGGCTGGCCGGGACCTGGCAACATCGACGCGGATCCTCTCTTTGTCCCCCTCGGCGACTGCTACCTCAGCCAGATTGCTGCGGGTCAGCCAACAGACAGCCCGTGTGTTAATGTAGGCGTCCCCCCCATGATCACAGGCACGACGCGAACCGACAACGTTCAAGACGCTGGCGTCGTAGATATGGGATATCATTATCCTATCTATACCCCTGTCTTCACGCTGGCAGTCTCTCCTGACCCGCTGATTGGTGGTTCGCCGGCTAGTTTCATCGTCACCGGCGGCAAACCCGTTACCATGACCTACCTTGTCTACAGCCTGACCGGACCTGGCAACAAATTTGTGCCTCTGCTGAACGTCTACCTGGGTGTTCTGAATCCGAAACTTTTTGCCAATGACTTCACCGACATCCTGGGAGCCTGGACCTATTATTACAACAAGATTCCCGAAGCGCCAGGACTCAGTGTTTGGATCCAAGCGGCGCAGCAAGATCAGGCCTCGAACGTTGTCGAGACCTCGATTCAGTAGCCAATAGCAGATACTTCGACGCCAAAGGAGAGGCGGGGGTAGTCGCTCTCGTCTCTCCTTTTCATTTTGGTGCGAATTGTTTCCGCACTGCACCAGCTCGTCAAAGCCGTTTTACCTTACCCGTTCACCACCTGGGCTCTCTGTTTGTTTTCTCGAGCGGGTCGGAGAGCGAATGTGCGCGGGTGCAAACGGATTTTGGCGCGATTTCGGGCGCTGGCAGAGAAATCAGCGAGCCACCCGCACCAGCAACAAAACACCTATACACAAACCCCATAAACGCTTACAACCACACACCCACAACCACCCCATCGCCCACCCATCCCCCACCTGTTTGCGATCACCCCACTTCGGGTCCCCGGGTGAGTCGCGAAATATCAGCAGTTTGGTGAACGCTTCCCTTGGGACGACCGCTGAACCGATAGATGAGATGAGGCTAAACTGCAGGGCTACTCACCACAGCGCCGCTGCTAAAATGAAACGGGACACAGCCTTGCGGCTGTGTCCCAAGCTGAGTGATGGGCTGCATGAGCTCGATATGATCCGGCACGAGCACAACGGCGCCAGAGTGTCGCGCGACCGGCTGATCGGAACCGGAAGATCGAGTGACGTGAAGTTCGCGATCAGGTCCCTGGAACCGGGGCGACCGGTTCGATGGCCACGGGTCCCAGAGCGTACGTCTCCGGACCGATCCGCAGGCTCGAGCTCATCATTTCGTCCCAGGTCATCTTCTTGCCGGTGTAGGCCGAGATGCGGCCCATGACGGCGGCCAGGGTCGAGATGGCCGTTCTCTCGGCCTCGTTGATCGGCTTGCCCGCGCGGATGGCGGCGACCAGGTCGATGTGCTCCTGCACGTAGGGCGAGACCGCGACGCTGTTACGCGGCTTGCCCTCGGCGTTCAGGCCATAGTCGTACTTCCACTGCACCGAACCGTCCGGGTTGTAGATCGTGTTCTTGCAGTTCGACCAGCCCTTGGTGCCCTGGATGCGCTCGGAGACGTTGTCCGCGCAGCCGTCGATCTGGCGGCACATGCTGTGTACGTGCATACCGTTGTCGTACTCGAAATCGACGCTGAAGAAATCGTACTGGTCGCCGGTCTTGCGGCGGTGACGCCCGCCGAATCCGACCGCCTTTTCCGGCTGCGCTCCCGAAAACCAGTTGATCACGTCGATGTTGTGCACGTGCTGCTCCACGATGTGATCGCCCGACAGCCAGCACCAGTTGACCCAGTCGCGGATCATGTACTCCATGTCGCTCCAGCCCTCCTGTCGGTTGCGATACCAGAGCTGCGACTGGTTCCAGTAGCAGTTGGCCGACACGATCTGGCCGATGGCCCCGCTGGCGATGCGCGCATAGGTCGATACGTAGTCGCGCTGGTGGTGGCGCTGCGTGCCCGTCACCACGCAAAGCCCTACAGCATCGGCCTTGCGCGACGTGGCGATGATCGACCGCGCCCCCACCGGGTCTACAGCCACCGGCTTCTCCATGAAAACGTGCTTGCGCGCCTCGATGCAGGCGGCGAAATGTTCGGGCCGGAAATGGGGCGGTGTGGCTGTCAATATCACATCCACACCGGCGTCGATCACCTTCTTGTAAGCGTCGAAGCCGACGAAACACTGTCCGTCGGCGATCTCGACGTTTTTCTCCTTTTTGAGACGCTCGCGGCATCCGTTGAGACGATCCTCGAAGACGTCGCCGAGAGCAACGATCTCGAGGTTCGGACCGGAGCTCAGAAAATTGAGCGCCGCACCGGTGCCCCGTCCACCACACCCGATCAGACCGGCCTTCAGGACCTCACCATCCGGCGCCTGATCCAGGAACTGCGGCTCCTCGACCTGGACCCGCTTCTTATCAACGGCCTCGCCCTCCTTGCCACCGCTGCAGCCCGCCGCCAGAGCGCCGATCGCTCCGGCCGCGCCCACCACACCGATGGCGCCGATGAACTGGCGCCGGTCCAGGTTGTCTCGCTTCTTCTCGGTCATCGTGTCACTCCTTCCACCGGTCTGTGGATGTCTCGGATATCTATCGTATCACTCCGATCTGGTCTCGGTTGCATCTTCCTCATCGTACTCGCACACCACACGGAACCCGACGTCGTTGCAGTCCGAATACCACCAGATGCTCTTGGGCATCTGCGGATCGGTCATCAGCCAGGCAACGGTCCGCGTGTAGTCGCGCGCTGCTGAGCGCACGTCGGCGGGATCGCTCTTGAACGAGCCGCCCCTGACGACATGCTCCGTGCCGGCCGCGGGGCCGCGCGGGTCTCCGACCGGGCCGCCGCCGCCGGGCCGCCGCTGATAGGCGGCGTAGGCATCCGGGGCGTACCAGTCGAGGCAGAACTCGCGTACGTTGCCCGCCATGTTCAGCAGCCCGAAGGGATTCGGTATTGTTTGCGACGCCGGGGCGGTGCGCGCGCCGCCGTTGCCGGCAAAGTTCACGAACTCATCGATCGCATGCCCCCCACCGCCGAACAGCCGGCGCCAGAATCCCTCGTCGGAGAAGTCACCAGCTTGCCCCGCAAAAAAATAAGGTCCCTTGGTTCCGCCGCGGCAGGCATACTCCCATTCGGCTTCGGTGGGCAGCCGGTATCGTCGTCCCGTCACCTGCGAAAGCCAGCGGCAGTAGGTCATGGCCGCGTGGTGGGTCATGGTGATGGCCGGCCGATCGCCGCGCCCCCATCCCTGCCCGGGATTGCCCCAGGGCGGGGTGGCGCCGGTGACCGCGTCGATCTCCGCTGCGGCCCCCGCCGCGAGCCCACCTTCCGCGCGCCCCACGTCGGAGGACCGGCCTTCGGAAGCTGTCTGCCGATAAAAAGCCTCGTATTCCTTCCAGGTTACCTCGGTCCTGGCGATCCAGAAGGAGCTGACAGCGACCGTCGCGGCGGGCCCCTCATCGGGCCGCCGCCCCTCTTCACCCGCGGCGCTCCCCAGGCTGAAGGTGGCACCCGGCAGAGCCACCATGTCGAAGGCCACGCTGGTGCCCGGGATTGTCTCCGTGAAATCAACGAATCCCGCCACCACGGCCGGAGCATCAAAGACCTGCTCCGCCTCCGCCGCGCCTGCGGCAAGCCCGAAACCGCTGTTCTTGCCGGCGTTCTTGTCGTAATGCCCCACATGCAGGTGACAGTTAATGCAGCGCAGCTCATCGGCATGCTGCGAGTAGTGCAGGTGCGCCTCGTCCCCCTCTCGGGAGAGCCCCAGCGTGAAGAGATTCTGGTGACAGTACAGACAGGCGTCCTTGAAAGTGTGCGTGCGAGCATGCTCGAGGGTCGATTTGGCGTCCCAATCGAGCGCGTCGGTATCCTTGAACAGCGTGCTCCAGACATCGCGGATCCCGAGACGCGTCTTCTCCCACACATAATCCAACCCACCTGGCGGCAGATGGCATTCCACGCAGTGGACAACAACGCCGCTGCGGTTGCCGTAGTGAGTCGATAGTTTCCACGATGAGGTGGCCTGGGGATGAACGTGACAGGACTCGCAGAAAGTGTCTGACGAGGTGGCCTGGTTGCCTGCGCGCACGAGAAGGACGGCAGCGATGCCGGCGACGAACACGAAAAAGAGGCGCGAAAACAGGATCTTGAACAGGAGTTTGAACGGTTTGATGATAAGCATCGAGATCGACGTGACGGTAATGACTTCTTTGAATCGAGTTGTGGCCACGGGACGCCCGGACCGATCGTTTTTCAAAGCTATAATTAACGGGTCATTATATGTCGTGAATCCCGGTTCGTCCAGAAGCCTGCTCGGGGATCCCTCACCAACCATCCACCCACCTGCCCCACACTATCATTAGAAGCACCATCAGTAAAAGCACTAGAACGATGCCGTCACCGCGCTGGACTTTCAGCGCGATACCCCCGGAAGCGGATCCGACAGCGCCCGGCGGCGGCCGTGTCTCCCCGGCGCTCATCAGGCTTCGCCGGATGCGACACGCGCGCACCTGGTTGGCCTAGAATCGTCTTCCGTAGAGATCGGCAAGCGGCTGAACCGAAATGTCCAAGGCGCCGCCGCTGAAACAAAGAAAGCGCCGGGATCTCTCCTTCGCGAAGAGCGTCTCCAATCCCGCGTCCACGGAGCCGTCCCGTTTTGAGGCGGGCCACTTCGAGCGCTGGGCGGTAGGGGCTATGGATCGTATCGAGGCGCTCTATCTCGACGAGGGCCGCGGATAGGGACGTGGATAAGGCCGCGGCGATCGCCGTCCCCGTAACCTCATCGCCCGCCTGCAGAACGGTGAGGTCAACATAAAATCATCCCTTTTCAGCCCCACATGTCCCATCGGAGCACTTTTATTTATCTTGGACTTATTTTGAATGATGAGACAGAATCCGGTTTTAGTGTTGGCTTCGTTTCAATTCTCATCCCATGACGTACACCGGCCACCACTGCGACTATCATCAAAAATAGCAGTAACGAGGGAAAATTCTTTTTTGGGGAAGAAATACCTGGAAAGGTTGGTTCCATGTCAACTCGACACGCGCTTCGATTCGAAATGAAAGCTGTCGTTACGGTTGTTGTTGTGGCGTTGTTATTTGGGATCTACATCTTGCGTACAGCCACGGCTCAACCCTTTATCTCATCCCAGATTTACCATTCCGAACTGGATGACGCGAATGATGTGATCATTTTCGAAGATCACTTTGATGCAGGTTATACCCACCACTGGTCTTTCACCCCCGAATGGGCGGTTGTGATGGAAGCAGGCAACGGCTTCTTGAATGCGCCTGCTTCAGGGACAGCAGAGCTCTTCACCCCTATCATCCTTTCGGACTATCGTTTCCTGGCGGATATCAGGCTCTGGGACGGTTATACATACCTGGTGTTCCGAAAAAGCTCAGATAACGGATACCGTCTCAAAGTGGCCGAAGATGGTTTGATATTGGTTCGGGCCATTGGTAGCGATCTGACCCACCTGGCCAATTCGACAATGCCGATCACTATAAAAGTCTGGCATACGATCAAAGTCAGTTGTATTCAGGATCATATCTATGTCTTCGTGGATGGAAACCTGCAAATCGATGTTGTTGATCCCGATCCCTGGTATGCAGGGAGCATCGCTCTAGAAGCCTCGGGAGATCTATATACAGAAGCCGACTTCGATAATGTCATCCTAAAGGTCAAACCTGCCGAGGTCCAAAACCTGCCATGGGTGCAAACCAATGGTCCCATGGGAGGCCCCATCACTACCATTGATATCGATCCGACCGATCCGAATTGCATGTACGCCGGTGGGAATGACGGCAACATCTTCAAGACCATCGATGCCGGTGCCACCTGGATCAGTTTGCCGCGGCCGGCTCCTCTGTGCACCTCGATCAGAGATCTGATCGTTTCGCCCGCTGATCCCCTAACACTCTTCAGTTTGATACTCGACGAGTCGGGCTCCGGTGACCTCTACCGGAGCTCCAACGGAGGAGATAGCTGGAGCTCCCTCTTTCCCGGTAAAGACACATGGATTACCTGCGTGGCGATGGATCCCGAAGACCCCCTGAATCTGGCCACCGGAGCGCTCGATGGACAGGTCATGGGAAGCAGTGACGGCGGCGACACGTGGACCGATATCACAGCGAATCTTCCCCATGAAACCATCGCAGATATTGCAGCTACGTCAGGCAGGCAAATCTGGGTGGGTACAGCCGATGGCTACAACGGCCGCCTGTTCTATTCATCGGCGATCGGAGTTGAATGGGACGAGGTCCCGATCTTCGGTAAACCTCTCAACACTGATATCAACAGCGTTTCTATCGATCCCTCGAACATCAATACTATCTACGTAGGTTTGAAATACGTTCCTGGAGGCCAGGCTCCACCTGAATTCCCGTTCCTTTACAAAACCACAGACCACGGCCAGAGCTGGACCAACATCTATCTGCCGGATCCAGGGTCAGCAGTAAAAATCCTCTGTTGCGATTCCAGTAACAATGCCCTCTATGTTGCCAACGGATGCTGCATCTACAAAGACAGCGGCCAAGGCTGGATCACGGTACCGGTTGACCCCCTGCCAGATGGTGATGTTAACGACATGGACATCGATCCACGCGATGACAATCTGATCTTCCTGCCAAGGATCAGTGGAGGAATACTCAAAAGCACGGATGCAGGCGACAATTGGGAGTTCTGTGATGACGGGATCTCAAACACCAACGTCCAGCTCATGACACTCTCCAGGGACCCCGGAGTGAACAGGATCTATGTCGGCGCCGGGATGGACATCTTCAAATCCACCGATAACGGTAAAATCTGGAACCATGGAGAGGACATCTGGGCGCATCAGACGGCGGGAGAGATGCATCCCGCGCCGGCCGCCCTGCAGGCAAGCCCTTTCGATCCCGAAACGGTCTGGTACATATCTGATGTGGGGCAGATCTACAAAACGCAGGATAGCGCTCTCACGTGGAACAAACTCGCCGATCCCTTTATGATCAAAAACAACGACGCCGAAACCGCCTTTCGATGGGGATCGATCCATGCCCTCACCGTGGCCCCCTCTGATCCTTACACCCTCTACGCCTCGAAAAACGGCTTCGGCCTTTTCAAGAGCGTAAATAGTGGCCATAGCTGGGAGCACCTGCCTCAGGCGGAAGTCGACTATACTCTCAGCATCGCCGTTCATCCCAGCATACCTGATATCGTTTACGCCGGCTCCATCCCCAAACCTTTCCAAAACGAGGGTTTGCTGCGGCAATCGACCGACGGCGGGCAGACCTGGCGCACGTCACTTTCCGCCTCCGACTCTTCGGGAATCACTTCCGTGGCCATCGACCCCGGCAATCCGAGCACCGTCTATGCGGGCAGCACGGGCGAAGGCGGAAATGTGTGGGTCAGCTACGATGAGGGTGATACCTGGGCCAACATCAACGATCGTTTCGACTTTACCAACGTCCATGTGTTCACCGCGGATCCGGCCGAGTGCGATGTGGCATACGCGGGTGTCTGGGGAGGTGGGACCTTCAGAACTTCGGATGCCGGAGAGACTTGGACTCCTTTTCTGAACAGAGACACCATCTCTGCCATAGCGATTTTGGTCGATCCCACCGATTCGGACATTCTCTACTTCGCTGATCGTACGACACCGAATATCTTCCGCACGCTCGATGGTGGGTTGAACTGGGAGTCCTTTTTTTATGCCGGCGAGCTCTACTACCGGGTACTCAGCGCGGCCCTCGCGCCCGGGAATCCGACGGTCCTCTACGCAGCCTGTCTCAAGATCAACGAGCCAGTTGTCGGAGATGTTTTCCGAATCGAGAATGGCGTCAGCACTTGTGTTACCGGAACACTCGAGCGCACGCCCGTTGCCCTGGCCGTCGATCCGTCGGAGGCCGACACGGTTTATGCGGTGCTGCACGCCCACGGAGTCTACAAGACCTCCGACGGAGGATCGATGTGGCATGAGATCTCCGGAGCGAACAGCGGCCTGCCCCAGACCCCGGAAGTCGGTTTCAGCGGTCTCGTGATCGATCCGACCGACACCGATCGACTCTACCTCTTCGGCGGATGTGATGTCGATCTCAATTATATGCACACCGGAGCCGACCCTTCCGACATGCACACCGTATACAAGTCAACAGACGGCGGAACGACCTGGGCCAACCTCAACGACGGTTTGTTGGGAGCGAACAGCGACAGCATCAAAGGGCTCGCGATAGCGCCCTACGATCCCGACGTCCTCTTCATCGGAGCCCTGAAGGGGGTCTTTCGCAGTCTCGACGGTGGTGCTACCTGGGAGGACATCTCCAGCGGCCTCGGTTATGAGCACACCGCAGGTGCCGAGCTCAATACGGCCGGCACGCGCCTGTATATCCCCACGTTGGGGGGCGGCGTCTATGGCGGCGCGGTCGATCCGATCAATAGCTCCGTCACCTGGGACGAGGCGAGCCGGCTGATTGCCACGATCCACCATGTACAGGTATCGGTTGATCCGTCGAGCTCGTCGACACTCTACGCCAGCGCCTTTCCAGGAGGCATCTTCAAGAGCGAAAACGGTGGCTCGACCTGGGTGGAATGCAACTTCGGAATCCCCAGCTTCTTTGTTCATGACCCGGCGAGCCAAGGCTACTACAGCCTGGCTGTGTGCCCCTCGAACCCGGACCTGCTCTTCCTGGGAATGTACCGCGTAGGACTTTTTAAATCCACCGACGGCGGCGGAATTTGGCAGCCGGCTCATGGTGCCAACCTGGAGATGTTCCACAGGCCGATTTCAGGCATGATCGTCGATCCAAGCGATGTCGAGAGGGTCTATGTGGCGACCTCCAGCGGCTTCTACGTCACAACCGATGGTGGAGCGAGCTGGCTTGTGGCATGCGATGGATTGGACTGCCTGGACGTTCGAACAATCGCAGTAGGATCTGACGGGATGCTCTACGCTGGAACCAAAGGGTACGAGGTATACACCAGCGACACCCAGTCCGGTATTTTCTGGAGCCAGCTCACCCCGTTCAGTAACTTCGGGCAAGACTGGCCGGTGTGGGACATACCTCTAAGCCAGAGGGCGACCATCCTCCTCTCGCCGACCGATCCCGACTCGATCTACCTGGGGAGTTTTCCAACCGGCTTCTTCCAGAGCCATGACGGCGGCCTAACCTGGCGTGAAAGCACCGCCGGACTGGGTCAGGAAGGTATCTTCGCTCTCACCTTCGACCCCGACGACGAACAAATCATCTTTGCCGGTACCAGCGGCGGGATCAAGCGCCTGAACAACTCCGAACACCAATCCTGCGTTCAATGGAAATCGAAGGACGACGGCTGGCCCGCGGAACATTGGGTGCTTTCCATCGACTTTGATCCCTTCGATAGCAATCTCATGTATGCATGCTCCAAAAACGGCGCCAACAAAGGGCAGGGTGAGCCAGGATCGCACGGCACGGTGATGAAGAGCACCAATCGAGGTTATTCCTGGTTCCCGATCACAACAGGTCTCAACCAGGATCAGGAGTTCTACAAAATTCTCGCCGATCCCTTCAGCCTTGATACACTCTACCTCGCGACCCAGTCCGAAGGAGTCTTCATCAGCTACGATGGTGGTGCCCTCTGGAAGCCCTGGAACGAAGGACTGACCTGTCCGGAGATCGGCGGCTCGAGTAGCTGTGATCCTCTGAACATCTCCGCCGATGGTGTCTATATCTTCCTGGGAACAAAGGGAGCGGGTGTGTTCCGGCGCCAGTTTGTCGGCATGATGCCACGCTGATCACGCTGATCGATGGAAAACGCCTGGATGTGTGAAAACACTCTCATGTGTTGGGAGTTCTTGGTCTATGAGGAATGTTGCCGTCAACGCGACCTATTAGGCGCAGGCTCCCGGCACGTCCAGAAGCCTTCTCGTGGATCCCCGCACGCACAGGCCTGCTGCCCCGTTGCGCTCCTCTTTTACCGGCTGCTGGCGCTCTCGCACCGCGTCTCGAGACCCGATGACATCAGCACCTCTCCGGCCGGAGTGACGAGAAGCGCTTCCACGCTCGGGAGGGTTTCGACGAGCTCGAGGCCGGCGGTGGGGCCCAGGACGAAGAGGCTGGTGGCGAGGGCATCGGCCGCGAGGGCCGTACCGGCCACGACGGTCACGCTGGCGAGCTCGGTGGCGCTGTACCCGGTGCGCGGGTCGATAATGTGGTGGAACCGGCGTGAGGGCTCGAAAAAGCGCTCGTAGTCACCGCTCGTGGCGACGGCCCGATCCTCCAGGGGCAATACCGTGACGAAGCCGCTGCGGCGCGGGTCTTTCAGCGCGATGCTCCAGGGGCGTGTACGATTGCGCCCAATGGCAGCCATGTCCCCCCCGGCGTTCACCAGGCCGTGGTGGATGCCGCGCTCGCGCAGCACTGCGGCGGCGCGATCCACGGCGTACCCCTTGGCGATGCCGCCGGGAGTGATCTGCATTCCCGGCGGCATGCTGATCCGGTTGCCTGAGATCTCGATCGCCCCGGCATCCACCAGCTCCAGGGTTCGGCGGATCTCCTCGTCGCCGGGCGGCCCGGCGCCGGAGGCGAAGCTCCTTCCGTAGAGATCGAGGATCGGTTGCACGGAGATGTCGAAGGCGCCGCCGCTGAGACGATGGAAGTGCAGGGCTTTTCCGATCACAAAAAGCGTCTCCGGTCCTGCGTCAAAAGAGCCCGCCCGGTTGAGGCGGGCCACCTCACTCGATGCGCGGTAGGGGCTCAGCGTCGCCTCGAGCCGCTCGATCTCCGCAAAAGCCGCGACGATCGCCGCCCGCGCCGTCTCTTCGCTCGCATGCAAAACGGTGAGGGTGACCTCCGTGCCCATGTGCTTGCGCGATAGGCGAAACTCCTGCAGCGCTGGCGGCGCCGCCGGCGAGCAGGCTGCCGCGGTAACCACCAGCAGGACGATGACACCACGAAGGACACGACGTCGCCGGGAGAGAAACGCACGCAATCTGGACATAATCAAAGAATGGAGCATCACTTAAAGAAAATCAGATGAAATGCGGGACAGATCGACGAACAGGGAGTCACTCGAACTCCGCCGCGGCCCGAACCAACGCCTCGGTAATTCCCTCCTCGGTCTCGGAGTGCCCAGCCTGCTCCACGATGACCAGCTTCGACTTGGGCAAGGCCTTGTGCAGCGCGAAGGCCGACGACGGCGGGCAAGCCATGTCGTAGCGGCCGCAAATCACGACGGCCGGGAGATGCGCGATCTTGTCCACGTTTTTCAAGAGCTGCCCTTCCTCGAGAAAGTGATGGTTGGTGACATAGGTGAGATCGAGGCACTGATAACGGCGGCTCTCTTCCCGGGAAAAGCTCTTCAGGAAGCTCTCGACCCATTCATCGCGCATATGCAGCTTCATGAATTTGAGCTCGAATCGAGCCAGGGCCATCGAGACCCGATCGGCGAGCTGCTTATCGGGCCCTTGGATCAGCTCGAAGAGATAGTCGGGATGCGTTCCTCGGGCTCGGTCGGGCAGCAGGGAGAGCAGAGCATCGTGCTCCTTGGGGTAGAACTGACCGGTCGTGATGTAGTGGAAATCGACCTCGGCCTTGGTGGCCAGAAAGATACCTCGCAGGATCAATCCCGTGACGTTGTCGGGGTAAGCCTCGGCGTAAGCCAGGCCGAGGGTGGTGCCCCACGATCCCCCGAAGATGACGACCTCACCGAGGTCGAGATGCTTGCGCAGCCGCTCCACGTCCCGAACCAGATTGGGGGTGGTATTCTCGCGCAGCTCGCCATGCGGCTGCGAGCGTCCTGCGCCACGCTGATCGTGCAGCACGATGAGGTACTTCTTGGGGTTGAAATACTGCCGCATCCGGGGATAGCTGCCCGCGCCGGGCCCGCCGTGGAGAACCAAGACCGGTTTGCCCTTCGGGTTTCCACTGCATTCAAAGTAGATCCGGTGCAGATCGCTCACCTGCAGAAAGCCGCTCTCGAAAGGCTCGAGTACTGGATAGAGCTGAGTTCGCTGGTCCTGGGCCGGCAGCCAGGCCGCCCAACCGACCACGACGAGCATGGCGGCGACGCAAAGACGAAGAGATCTCATGAATCCTCCTACTTTTCCGGGTGCCTGGCAAGACAACGACAACTGCCCCCGAGCGCTCGCTGCCTGCACTCGGTGCCCCCTCTTTAATCTCTTGCGGTCCAAAAACCAAGCTTCGATCGGCCCCGTTGGTTTCCGATCCGTCCCCTGAACCGTCCCAAGACCATTCGCCTACGTGGGATGGAGGAGAAGAGCGGAGGACCGCCGATGCGTTGAATTGGTGTAAAGAGGGTGTTTCTGGAGCTGAATTCGAAGGCGGAACGTAGTGACTACCGAAACGAAGTCACCGCAACGTGAAGCCGAACGCTATCCCTGAAAAGCTTGACATTTTTATGAATCGAACCGTCCTCGAGGATCTCGAACCGTTCCAGACCGACGAGCCTTCCCTCAAAGCTCGACGGTCGAACAACGCCGAGACCTTGTGCGCATCTCAACCGGGAAGAGAATGCTCGAGGATTATGGGAACAGGTCGCTCCGGATGACGCACTTTCGCGCCGATATTTGTGGGGAACCGCAATTCGTCGGGAATCGCCGGCCTCTCCGCCATTTGTCGCGCCCGCATGGCGGGAATCCAGGGAAAGAGGATGGCAAAGGGTAACGAAATTATCACTCCCACCGGGATCGTAACACCCGCCGCAACAAAGAGTGCGACATTCCCAAAGAGCTGCGCCGATCTGTGCTCCGGCTCGCCTTCGGCCGCGACCCAATGACCCGTAAAGAACCGGCGCTGGTCGCTTCTCGCGACACAGCAGACCGCAATCAAAAATAAGAGCAATACAAAAGAGTAAATGGCTAGCGACATCGGTCTCCTCCTTATCGTGATCTTGAGCTCACGAACGATACCCGAGCGTGCCTGATGAGATCTAAAATCTCCCTGATTCTACGTCATTGATGATATCACCCGTGCCTCTACCTATTAAAGCGTTTTTTCAACAGGATGTGCTAAAAAAAGAACCGCATTTTTCCCTTGATGTGTAAAAACGCTTCCTCTTTCGATCGGAACGGCGGAAACACTTGATTCTGAAGACGTTATGTCGCAACGAATCCCTTGGATTCGCAGAGCCGCAACCACGACGAACGCGGTGCAGCAGCCTTCTCGACACCCACACCGGAAGAAGCCGAGAGCAGCCGGGACGATTCCTTCTTCGACCGTCGAGCGCACGAGATCGTGAGCCGACAGGTTGCCTAATAACCGACCGGTCAACGTTCGAGATCACGTCACGATAGCTTTCTATTCTTGTCGCATTACCTCTGCGGAGAAGAGAACGGGGACCACGCCACTCACTGAAACGACTCGAGTTCCACGAGCATCTGCATGACCATATCGTAATTGGCAATCTCATCAACTAATCCGAGCATGCCTCCGCTCCAATGAAGGCAACAGGCCGTGTGAGGACTGATCAGACCGATCTCCGAGATGATCGACTCGTTGGTGGCTGAAAACCCATCTCCGAACATTTTATCAATCAAAAACCAGACATCCGCTTTCTTGAATTCGGTTTCGAGAAATCGGTACATCTTTTCTTTGTATCGATCACGATTACTCTCATTCCTTCTCTCACGGTAGTCATCAAGCGCCGCAAACGAATCGCACCACGCGAGTTCCTCTTCCATTTCGGCATCTTCGAACAATTTCGCGATGACGGCAGCCCTGTTCCGCTGGGGATGAATCTGGGCGTTCATCCGGTCATAGCTCGCCATCTGTCGCTTTATGTCAGTCCACTCGTGGTTCTCAGATAGGCCGAGCAAAATCGCGTCGATGTTCTTCTCCAGCGCATCGCTGCCGATCGCACGCAGTGCGAAGTGAGACATTCTTTTTGCGTTCGGAAACTCGCAAGCCACGATACGCATCAAACGAAGCTGAAAATCGCGTTCTTCTCTTTCGCCGGCATAGGAGTCGATGATGACACGAATATTGTCCGGTATCTCCCCATTCGGAATGACGTCATCGGTCGCCTCCGATCCAGCCTTTCGTCGTGGAATCCGTTATGGTAAAGAAGCGCTTTGAGGTTCGCAGAAGGAAAACCAGGAAAGAGGAGAAGGCCATGACACGTGGAGCGGTATTTCTCTTGGCCGTCTGTTGCCTACAGGCGGTGTCCCTCGCGCAGGACGCGGTCATCCCCGGCGCGATTCATGTGGATGCGTCGCTTCTGAACATCGGCATCCGCTGGCAGATCGGCGGCGACGACAACCTGAACGCCTTCTGTACGGTCCGTTACCGCGCAGCCGGTGCCGCAACTTGGAAGGATGGTCTGGACCTCGTCCGCACGCATCCCTACTTGCACGGTGAGGCCGGTGATCGCCCTGACAACCGTTTCGCCGGAAGTGTCTTCTTTCTCGATCCCGATACGCCCTATGAGTTCGAGCTGGATCTGACCGATCCGGACGGCGGAAACAGCACCCAGGTCGTCGTCGGTTCGACACGAACACCGATAAAGCCCGCCACCGGCGGCCGTATATTCTGCGTCGTGCCAGGCAGCGGCGGCGGCCCGAGCCACAGCGAGGCACCGCTCAGCGGGCTGCAGGCCGCGGCCGATATCGCCGAGCCGGGCGACGTGTTCTACGTCACCCCCGGGATCTACGAAGCCTTCACCCTGACCACCAGCGGGCGCGGAGATGCCCCCATCGTGTTTCGAGGGCTCTTCGATCCGATACGCGATCCCCGTGAAGACCGCTGGGCGATCGTCGATGGCGGAGATACCTCCAGGGGTGTGTGCACCATCGGCACGTACAACACCATCACGACTCACATCATAGTCGAGAACATGGTCTTTCAGAACGGATACTGGGGGATCGACGCCCAAAACACCCAGCACATCGTCTTCAGAAGGAACATCCTCCGCGAAGTGGGTTACGGCTACTACAACCGGCGCGGCAATGGCTGGGACGGGGATCAGATGATCTCGGACTGCCTCTTCACGGGGCGCACTCCCTGGCCCGGAACCGGAATACCCGCCGAGCAGGGCATCAGCCTGCGCGGTGGCGACAACAACGTGTGCTACAACCGTGTGATGTACTTCGGCGATGGCATCTCGGTGCAGCCCACGGTGGTCGACGCCCACAGCAACGACATCTGGGGCAACGACATCGCCTATATCGTGGACGATCCGATCGAGATCGACTACAACGTGGCCAACTGCCGGGTCTGGCGCAACCGGGTCGTCAATGGACGCATGGGAATCAGCGTCGCTCCCATCTACGGCGGGCCGGTCTACATCATGCGCAACGAGTTCTTCAACCTCGAATATTCGGCGTACAAGATGAACCGGCAGCCATCAGGGCTGGTTATCATCCATAACACCAGCTCCAAGCTCGGCAACGGCACCAGCTCCGATGCGGGGTGGCAGAACACCCTGCTGCGCAACAATGTCATCCTGGGAACGCGGTATGTTTTCGAGGAGTACGGCCTGGTGAGCAACAGCGTTGACGACTGGGATTACGACGCTGTCGATACCCCGGCGACACCGTTTGCCAAGTGGAACAACGTCCGCTACCAGGATCTCGACGACCTCAAGACGAACAGCGGAATCGAAGCCCACGCGGTGGCGTCGGGCAGCGGTGATCTCGTCGACGCGATCCTGCCTCAGAGCTACACCGATGGCGTCATCCCTGGCTCCTACGATCTGCGCCTGAGAGGGGGCGTTGCGGCCGTTGATGCCGGCGCGGCGCTGCCCAACATCAACGATTTCTTCGTGATCGACGGCAAGCCTGATTGCGGCACCTTCGAACAGGGTGCTCCGCTGCCGCACTATGGACCCCGGCGGTGACAAAAAAAAGACACCGCCGCTAGACGGTGTCTCGAGCACCCGAGCAGAGCCATTGTCTGGCAGGGCTCGGTAAGCCGGGCCCGACTCAATGATCATCACCACTCGATAGTATCGCGTTGCTCGACGCGCTGATCCCTCGCCACTATAAGGGGTGCGCGTGTGCAGGTCCCCCTCGTCTGCTGGCCTGCCGGGGCGCCCGTAGTGCTTACACGTTCTCTTTATGTCTCTTGAGGTCGCGGATCTCCTTCTTGAGCTCCTCGATCTGCCTCTTCAACTGGTCTATCTCCTTCTCGCGGGAGCGGATCGAATCGCGCTCCTTCGTCAGCTTGTCCCGCACCGCCTTGAGATCCTGTTTCTCCTTCTCCAGGGCCTCATAGTCTGATCTGATCTCGTCCCACTGATCTCCCCGCTCCTTGCCGAGCACGCGGAGCTTGTGGTTCAGCTTTTTCCTCATATCTTCCGAGGCGCGTGACACCGCCTTGGTAAAGTCCTCCATGTTCTTCTGGAATTCCGAGTCGAGGGGTTCGAAGTTCTCGAGCCCTTTGAGCGACTGATCGACGGCGTTGTTGATCTGTTCGACGAGGCCCTCCCAATCGAGCTCCTCGAGTACCGACAGCCCTTTCAGGGCGTCGTGGAGCTTCTTTTTGCCCTTCTCGTCGAGGCCTTTGAAGTCTTTCCCGAAACCCAACGCCAGGCTCTCCATGTCCCGGCCGAACTGCTCCCCCCATCGCGTCATATCTCTACCGAAATCCTCACCCCATGCTTCCCAGTCCTCGGCGTAACTCTCGGCCCAGTGTTCAACGCCACGGCCGAAGTGTTCTCCCCACTTCTCCATGTCCTCGCCGAACCGCTCGCCCCACTTCTCCATGCCCTTGCCGAACTGCTTCCCCCAGGCTTCCCAATCGCCTTCGAACTCGTCGGTCCAGCGCTCCGCGGCCTTCCCCATCTTCAGACCGGCAGCCTCCATGGCCTTGGCGCATTCATCTATTTTCTTCTTGCGATCGCCGAGCCACTTCACGAGAGCGGCGCCCAGATCGGAATCGAGCGTGTCCTCGACCTCACCGGTGAGCGTCTCGAGCCACTCATCGCTCTCCTCGACCTCGATGGTGGATTTGCTCGCGCAGTAGTGACCGCGGAAGGTCTTCAGGAAGGGACGCACCGATTCGATCTGCTGCTGCGACAGATCGAGCTTGGCCTTCACGTCCTTTTTCATGCTCTCGAGATCGAGAAGACCGGTGAACTCTTTCCCCTGCTGCGCCAGCTCCTTGCTGGCAGCCGTGAATTCAGGGGTGGACACACCTTCGACAATCTTTTGGGTCTCGTCGGTGATCGAGTTCACGGCTTTCAGCAGCGCTTTGAGGCTGCTTTCCGAATCAGCATCTTTCTTGGGTTGCTCCTGGGCCTGCGCCGCGATTGCGAACGTCATGATGAACAGCCCCAGAAAGAGGATCATTTTTCTCGTTCTCATGGAATCACTCCCTCGCTCTTCGATTATTGCGCTTTTAAACCTCTATCAGTTCGATTTTCCCGATTTGATTGTGACACGTCCTCGACCCGTCGCTTCAGAGATCGGAACGCTGTTGCAGGCGGTTGATCTCGCTCATGAGAGTGTCGATACGCTCCAGGATCGGTTCGGCTTCGCCCTCCAGGCTCGAGTAGCTGAGCATGATCCGCATGGCGTTCAACTCCCACTCGAAGGTCTTCAGAACGGCATCCTGCCCCTCGAGCGTCTGGGTGTTCATGGCATCGAGAACAACCATCTTCTGCTCCACGCGGTCGGCGGAGGCGTGATCGCTCATCACGATGACCACCATGCTGATGGCGATCAGCACCAGCGCGGCCGCGGCGATGCTCGCGAGCCGCCCCGGCCCGCCCCTTCTGGTCGCGAGGCGCCCCGCGGTCTCGAAGGATCTCTCGATCCGACTCTTGAGGTCCGGACCTGGCGCCGGCGGCGCCCCGGCCACCAACCGATCAACGGCGTGAAACCTCTCCTTCAGGCCCCGGCAGTCGCCACAGCTCTCGAGATGCTTGGCGAGTATCGCGGCCTCGGACTTGTCGAGCTCACCATCGATCTTCGCACTCAGCATCTCTGCGGCTTCTTCGCATGAAACCATGGCCTACTCCTCGTTTCCGATCAGCCCTTGCGCGCGGAAAGCGGCTTCCAGCCCCCGGCGTGCCCGGTAGATCCAGGTCCTCACCTGGGCGCGGGTGCAGTCGAGCACCTTGGCGATCTCCTCGTAAGAAAGGCCGCCGGCGAGCTTCAGTTTCAGAGCGTCGGCATGGCGCGCTGGAAGCGTCTCCAAAACAGCACAGACCTTCTCTTCGAGGTCGATCCCCGCGAGAGGAAACTCCCGCCGGTCCGAGCCCGGTTCGGCGACCGCATCCAGCGGAAGATGGGCACGGAAGCGCCGCCGGCGCAGCATGTCGATGCTCAGGTTCCTGATGGTGCTGAAAAACAGAGCACCGAATCCGTTGCGTTCGAAGTCGCCGTTGCGTTCGAAGTCGACGGTCTCGGCATCAAAGGGCAGCATCAGGCGACAGAAGGCTTCCTGCACGGCTTCCTCGGAGTCATCAGCGTTGCGCAAAATAGAACGCGCGTACCGCAACCCCCGAGCCGCGTACCTGTCATAGAGCAGGGAAAAGGCCCTTTTTCTGCCGCACGAAAGCGGGTTGTCCATCTTCTTACCGGTCATCCTGTCTCGAGACAGCTAAAAGAGTCGGATTGGGCGCCTGTATAATCATAACTACGTTCGAGATTCGGAAAGTCGCAAAAGAGTGGAAAAAAACCAACGATCGACGCTCCTGCCGGAAAGGATTTCTTCTGCTGGCGATAAGCGATCGGACAAGAGATCTGAGTCACTCCTCTACCGGTAGTCCTCCATTGATTTCGCCATAGATGAGTACAGATAAGTAGTGATCACGCCGATAGGTTTACTGCCCGGTGGACAAGTGATTGACCACGATGAGAAAATGAACAGCCGACCGTCGGGAACGAACGCTCCGACAGCGCGCTGAGCGGTTGAGATAAACCGCGCCGCAGCCGAACGCGGGCGATCGATCTCAACCTCTCGCCGAACAGTCGTTTCCGGCAAAAGCACCCCCAATTCGCGTCGTGGGGACAGGTCGATATGGCGCTGGAGGTCTCATCGTGACACTCGGAACGAGACAACGAAAACGGCTGGGGTGGTTCCTGCTGATCATCGGAGCCTTGGGCGTCGTCGGCGGAATCGTTCCCTTTGCGATCAACGGGCTGCGCCTGGCGGCGGGCGATGAGTTGCAGAACGTCATCGACTTGGCCCGACATGGGGTGGAGGCCATGGGGCTGAGCGTGGAATGGGGTTTTCTGTCGTCGGCCATGGGGACTTTTCTGGGAGGACTGCTGCTCTGGGCCGGAGCGGGGTGGTTGCGAGGCCGTGTTTTTGCGCCGGTGGTTACGTGGTGCTACGTTTTCGGCGCAGCGGCGGTGAACGTGACGGATATGACCATATTCGTCTTCAAGGCAACCCCCGGGTCGATGCGATCGCTCATGTTGGTCCTGGACGGCATCGCACTGGCGATCCCGGTCATCCTGGGGATCTGGATGGCAGCACACCGGATCCGTCCATGCTCTCTATCGACGACCGGCGGCGACACAGGCGGTTTCTGAGAAGGGCGACGGATCCATACACCGGCACCGTCAGCCGCTCAGCCGAAAGCGCGGAACATGACGAGTAAGGTCGAGACGTCGTATGATGGACAACAACAGAGAACTGGACACCGACGAGCTGCTCGCCGAGCTCAACGAGCTGCGCGCGCGCGTTGCCGAGCTCGAATCCACCCAGAAATGCCGGGAAGAGGAAAGGATCGCTCTTCTTGACAGTGAGAGGCGGTTCACCTTCCTCTTCAACAGCATCCCCATCCCGATCTTCTTTCACGACGGCCAGGACGGCCGCGTCCTCATGGCCAACGACGAGGCTCTCTCCCAGTACGGTTACAGCCGGAACGAGTTTAACCAGCTCGCGCCGCAGAATCTCCACACCTCCGAGGAAGCCGAGTTTATTCCTGAACGGATCCTCAAGCTGCACCTCGACGGAAGGCTGGATTTTGAATCCGTTCACCGCACCCAGTCCGGCGAGACCTTCCCGGTCTATGTGCATGCCCGGCTGGCGACCCACGACGATCACGCCATTCTGTTGTCGGTCTGCCGCGACCTGACGCTGCGCAAGTCGCAGGAAGATCAACTGCGCCATAAGGAGGAAGTCCTCGCCAAGGCGGAGCAGCTCGCGCATGTCGGTGCCTGGGAGTACGATATCGCTGGGGATGAGTTTCGCTACTCCAGGGAGTTCGCCCGCATTCACGGCATCCGATCTGGCGACCGGCAGTACATTTCGTTGTCGGAGCTGACCCAGATCGCGCATCCCGACGACCTGCCTGCGATCCAAGAGGCGTTTGACAACACAGTACTGCACGGTCTGCCGTACAAGATGCAAAAGCGGATCATCCGCCGGGACACGGAGGAGGTTCGAACCGTCCAGGTTTATGGCGAAGCGGTTTGCGACGCCACGGGACATCCGGTCAGGATCTATGGCGCCACTCGAGATATCACGGAAGAGATACGCGTGAAACAGGCGCTGGTGGATCGAGAGCTCGAACGGACGACGATTCTCGACAATCTGCCGGATATTCTGGTGCTGCAAGATCTCCACAACCGCGTACTGTGGGCGAACAAGGCCGCCTGCGATTCGATCGGCCAGCCCCGTGACGCTCTGATCGGCCGCTTCTGCTATGAAATCTGGGAAAAGCGCGACGACGCGTGTCCTGATTGTCCGGTCAGCGAGTCGATCTCGATCGGTCAACCGCAGGGCTGCGTCAAGACAACCCTGGACGGTCAGACCTGGCGCGTTCGAGGCTGTCCAATCACCAACGATGAGGGGCAGATCACTCACGTCCTCGAGATCAGCGAAAACATCACCGACAGGCTCAAGCTCGAGGAGGAACGACGCAACCATCAGATCGAGTTGGAACAGATCTTCAACGCCATTCCCGATGCGATCGTCTACGCCGATGGCGAGCGCCGCATCATGAGGACCAACGCCGCGTTCACCCGTCTTTTTGGCTACAGCATCGATGACGTCCGCAGTCGCAAAACCCGGATGCTCTATCTCGATGAAAAGGAGTTCGAGGTGCAGGGCGCCTTGCGCTTCAACACCGACTCCCGTGACCGGACTGATGTCTACAGAGTGAATTACCGCAAGAAGAACGGAGAATCCTTTCCGAGCGAATCGGTGGGGACTCCCGTGAGAGACGTCAACGACAAAGTCATCGGAATGATCGGCATCGTGCGCGACATTTCGGAGCGCATGAAATCCAACAAGGAGCGTGACGAGCTCGTGGATCAACTGCGGCAGACGCAAAAAATGGAAGCCATCGGAACGCTGGCCGGAGGAATCGCCCACGACTTCAACAATATCCTAGCCACGGTGATCGGTTATTCGGAGATCTCCCTCGACGATGTCGATGAGGGCTCAGAGCTGGAGGAAAACATCCGCACGATTTACGCGGCGGGAAAACGCGCCAAAGACCTGGTCAAGCAGATCCTGACGTTCGCGCGGCAAACCGATGAGGAACGTCAGCCGATCCGGATCAGGGACGTGATCGAGGAGACTCTCCGCTTTCTACGCCCCACGATTCCCACATCGATCGAGTTCGTGATGAACCTCGAGTCCAGCTCCTCGGTCATGGCCAACGCGGTACAGCTCCAGCAGATCATTCTCAACATCTGCGCCAACGCGTCCGACGCCATGGAGGAACGGGGTGGCTCGCTGGAAATCGCGCTGGATGACGTCGAGCTCGGTCCCGCCGATCGCGGCGGCGATCCCGAGCTCGAGCCAGGCCGCTACACGAGGATCAGGATCTCCGACAACGGCATGGGGATTCCCGAGGAACACCTCGGTTCGATCTTCAACCCCTATTTCACGACCAAGCGACCCGACAGGGGCTCAGGCCTCGGTCTTTCGGTGGTTCACGGTATCGTGGCGAGTTACGGCGGCGCTATCACGGTGCAAAGCCGCAATGGCTTGGGTACGACTTTCAGCGTCTACCTTCCCCTGACCAAAAACATTTACGAAATCGCGAAAGAGTCATCCCAAACCTTCCCGTCGGGACACGAGCGGATCCTCTTCGTCGATGACGAGCCGGCGATCGTCGATCTCACCAAGCTCTCTCTGGAGAAGCTCGGGTACGATGTCACCGTTCGCACGAGCAGCCTCGAGGCGCTGGAGCTGTTCAAGCACAAACCCGACTATTTCGACCTGGTGATCACCGATATGACGATGCCCCACCTGACCGGAGATAAACTCGCCGCCCAGTTGATCGCCATCCGCGACGACATCCCGATTCTACTCTGCACCGGCTACAGCGGGACGATCTCGAAGAAGAAAGCCCGCGAGATCGGGGTCAAGGACCTCATCATGAAACCGATCGTCAAGCGCGAGCTGGCGACGGTAGTCCGATGCGCATTGGATGGGGTCAATATATAGTCCTCCTCCGATCAACTTTCGCAAACAGTGGTGCAAGAGGTCAGTGTTCAGCGATCGGCCCGGCGGGTACACCAGATTTTTCAGGGGGGCTAACATCCAGTTCAAGATTTCCTCTCGCCAAGACGCCAAGAACGCCAAGGAATTTTTGGAGTGTCGAGGCTTTTCTCCAGACAGGAGAATCGCAGCACCAACGACCGCTTTAGCTATCTCTTTATTGTCTCTGCGATCTTTGCGTCTTTGCGAGAGTTCTTTTCTTACAGTCTCGAGAGCAGTTTGTTGGGTAGAAGCGTCCGCGAAGCCGGGCAGGAGAGTCGCACATCGTCATAGGGGATTCCCCCCAATCGCAGGAACCTACCCGTCAAACCACGTGGCGAACCGGAAAAACTGTGTCCCTTTTCCCCGACTGGGTGTATACTTTCACAATCCTGGTCTCTATAGACCTTTCAGTCCTGACCTGTCCGAGACATGACAGGACGGTGGATCGGTGGCCCGAGACACGCACGTTGCAGCGGGTCGCGCCTGACGGACTCTATTCTTCCTGACCATGTACCCATCGTTGACGCCATGATTGACTGCTGTCAGTTAGACAAACTCTGTACACACCTGATTTCACGTCGGAACGGGATTGAGCGGCCTATCGAGCGCCTTCGAAGGGGCAACCTGCTCACGTGACGCTTGCGCGAGCGGCCCGGGGCGGGCCGCAACGGGTTGCTCGATCTGTACCGCCAGTCGGCGTTCGCGACGCGAATGCAACTCGTAAGCTCTCGAAATCCGGCTGGCCGGCCGGCCGGTCCCTCCCCCGGTATCCTCTCCTGCTCATCACACCATCTCTCCCCGGATGGATTCTCGTGGTTAAGATTGTTCCCAATTCCGTCATCGTTTTCGTTGAAAGGAGTGCATTCATGCGACTGCGGCTCTTAGCAATTATGACGGCCCTGGCGTTTCTGTTGGCGCCTATGGCCCTCTCTCAATCGATCCTCGTCTGGGACAAGGATCACAACTTGACGTTCCAGGACCCCGAAGGCGGCGGCCAGGTTGACGCCACCTACGGAGTGACGAAGGCCCTGACGGCCAACGGGTACACCTTCACCAAGGTCACCACCCTGCCTGCCGATCTGAGCCCTTACAACATTCTGTTCGTAATCATGGGATCCTACTGCTGAGGCATGACTGACTATTCGCTGACTGCAGGGCAGCAGCAAGATCTCATCGACTTCCTCAACGCTGGCAGTTCTATCTACATTGAAGGCAACGACTTCGGTTACTATCACAAATCCAACCCCGTCTATTCGATGTTCGGCGCGACCTACGTGGGCGACGGCAACGCTACCGGCAACGTGCAGAATCTCGCCGGCGAGGACGACACCCTGATGTCGGGTGCCCAACAGATCGCCTACACCTACGGCTCCGCTTACCCCGACCAGTACGTGGACTACATTACAGCCAACGGCGGGGACCTGATCTTCAAGTCGCAGGAGCAGCGGAACCGGGCGGTGTCCTACGCCGGTCCCAACGGCACCTACCGCGCCATTTACGCCACCTTCTGGTTCGGTGCCATGCACGACTCCGGCGCTACCTGCAACAAGGCCATGATCATGGTGGCCTACATGCGCTACCTCATGGGCGACACCATGGTGGTCAGCGTGGCCAACGAAATCTCCGTAACCGCCGGCGGCACCGCCGACCTGCTCCTCGAGGCCGACGCCACCTACGCAGGACGGACCTACGCCGTGCTCGGATCGCTGTCCGGCACCACCCCTGGCTTCAACTTCGGCTCGGCGCACATTCCCCTGAACATGGATGCGGTCTTCAACTTCATCCGCACCCACTGGAATTCGGCGATGCTGGCCAACTTCCAGGCTACCCTCGACGCCTCGGGACGGGCCGTGGCGACCCTCAATACGATGGGCCCCCTCAACCCGGCCTATGCCGGCAAGACCCTCAATTTCGCCTGGATCGCCATGAACCCGGTCGACTATGCATCCAACCCGTCACCCCTCAAATTCGTTCCTTGATCCAGTAACGGGGTGAACAATTTCTCATGAGGCGCGGTCGACCGACCGCGCCTCGTGCGAATTTTCTCCGCCAACCGTTCCTCCAACCTCGATCCTTTCCTCTCGGTCAAAGCTTCGCCCCGCCGCCGTCTCATCACCATCACGCCGAAGCCGTTCTGCAAAATTTCCCGTTTTCATTTTCGACTCCCCCTAATATCATGGTGTTGTAACCAATACCTTTAGATCTAGACCAGGACACGTTCATTGGAGGGAGAGGAATGTTTAAGGTGGTAATAACAACGTTTTTATGCATCTTGATCTGTTCGAGTCTGGCGCTGTCGTTCGGAGCGACCATCTACGTACCCGACGATTTCACCACCATCCAGGACGCCATTTCAGGCGCTCTCAACGGCGATACCGTCATTGTCAGGCCGGGGTACTACTACGAAAACATCGACTTCATCGGCAAGGCCATCACCGTCATGAGTGAAAAAGGTCCTCACGTCACCACCATCGATGGCCAACGTCAGGACAGCGTGGCGCTGTTCATGAACGGCGAGGGCGTCGACTCGGTGCTGGACGGCTTCACCCTGACCAGAGGATTGGGCCATGAGCTCTACGGCTGGATCCTGTGCGGAGGCGGCGTGTACTGCGAGGCCACCTCGCCCACGATCATCAACAATGTCATCACCGACGGCCAAGGCGACTACGGCGGTGGAGTCTACAGCGAGGGCGGCTCCCCGGTCATCAGCAACAACACTATCACCGACAACATCGTCGGCACCAATGGCGGCGGAATCCTCTGCACAATCGGAGAGCCCACGATTTCCTACAACACTATTACGAACAACAGCGCCGAGTGGAACGGCGGCGGGATCAGCGCCGAAGGCTTGCTGAAAATATATGCAAATACCATTCACAATAACGAGGCGGGACGTCCGGGCACCCAGGGTTCGGGCGGCGGGATCTGGTGTTCAGCGATGGGAGATGCATGGATCTATAATAATATCATCTTCAACAACAAGGTCGTTGACGGTGGCGGGGGTGGAATCGATTCTTTTTCTTCCGATAACATCATTCTTTTCAACAACACCCTCTACGGCAATCAAGCTGACGAAGGAAGAGCAATCCGTTTCGACTACGACGACAATGCAATCCTCTACAACAACATTCTTTGGAACCTGCTTACCGTCAGCACGCTGATGCACGTGGGATACAACTGCGTCGTTTCCATCGACTACTCCGACCTGCGAGGAGGACTCTCGAAAGTCACCGTCGAATCGACAGGCGTTTTGAACTGGGGTTCGAGCATGATCGACCACAACCCGAGTTTCGTGAGCGTTCTGAAGAGTGATTTCCATATATCCTGGAACTCACCCTGCCGGGACACCGGAGACAACGCTGTGCCGGCCTTCGCCACCGAAGATTTCGAAAACGATCCCCGCATCGCCGCCGACACGATCGACATAGGCGCCGATGAATTTCATATTCACCTCTATGCCCGGAGCCAAGATGTCTCCCCGGGCGCCAATGTCCAGTTCGGAATCGTCGGAGATCCGGGAACGACCCCTGTAACGCTGGCGTGGTCATCCGGCATCGAGGACCCTCCACAGTCAACGCCCTACGGCGACCTGTATATCATTCTGCCCGCCCTCTGGACGGGTGTCTATGGCCCGATTCCTTCATCAGGTGTGCTGGCGGTCTCCGGAAAGGCGCCCGCTAACTGGTCGGCCGGTGAAATGCACCCCCTCCAAGCCCTGATCGGCCCCTTATACGCCGACTCCAAGCTCACCAACCTGCTGGTGCTGAGGGTCGAATAGGCATTCTGCCGCGATAAAAGCCTCAGGAACCTGCGCTTGACGTGGTTCCTGAGGCCCATCAGATCTCACACGATGAAACTACCGATGGCGATCATCTCCGGAATGCTTGGCATATCCATCGATTGACTCCTTGTGTTGATTGATCGTCCATACGGCGGATTCGCCCGTGCGGGAGACGAAGATTCCCCACCTGCGCGTCCACCGCACTCGTTTGATATGTGGTGTGACGAGAAACCGCCGTAAGAGACTCAGAACCTCACTTTACCGCTTTCACGATCGCCGGGATCGAGAGGATCAGGAAGAAGAGCGCCCAGATCACCCCCACGATGCCGACGATAATCGCCGCCAGGGCATCGGTGATGCTCACCAGGGGCAGGGGCACAAATCCGTGCAGAAAGCTGACGATCACACCGCAGAGGAGTGATGTCAACGTCAGCATCACGAGCCCTTTATTCTTGAGAAACTTCTGGTGGGCCAGGATGAGCAGGATGACGAACAGGAACTTGAGTCCCATGGCGGAACTCAGGATGGCCGCCGCAGCCCCCCTTTCAAAATGGCCGTACACCGCCAGATAGATGATCGTCCCGAAGGGCACCGCCAGGAGCAGGGAGACCATCAAGATCAGCAGCCCCAGAGCGACGAAAATCGAAATGATGCCCAGAATAATCACGACGAGCGAGACGATCAACGAGGAGATTCCGTGAATCCTGCCCTGGATGCTTGCTGGCACGATCAGACTCAGCCCCGTGACGATCACGATATACAGCAGGAGACCGTCGACGTAGGCGGTATACAGAATTCCCATCCCTTGAACTTCACCCTTGCCGCCGAGCAGAAAGGACGATCCGATATCGGTTGCAAACACCAGGACCATCACCACGAATGCGGCCCAGAAAAATGGAGTTCTCAAAGCATCAAAGCTGACGGGCATCTTTTTCCTCGGATGTCAGCGAAAACTTATCAAAATCAACAGTCGAACCTCGCGCGATGGATTCCATAGCTACTCGAAGGCGATGCAGCTCGGATCGGAGGCGTCCCCTCCTAGCTTATCGAGCTTGAGCGCACCACCCACGGAGCGCACCGCGATGTGCAGCTTTTTGTCTCCGTCCTTTCGGGGGAGAGTCGCCCAACTTTCGTCGTCGTCGCTGTCCGGCTGCTCCTCGGACTCGGCGTCGATATAGAGTGCACGGACCGCGGGACCCGAGATCAGCTTCAAGCTGGCTCCTTGGACCCCGCGATCCTCTCCGACGGCGACGAAGGAGAGTGTCAACGCACCAGCCGTTAACGTCAGAGTCCGCGATTGTTTATCCAGCGTGTACCCCTCCTCACTCCCGCGACGGGGTATACGCTCGAGATCGACCTCATCCTGGAAGCCGCCGAGGAGCCCTCCGAGCCCGCCGCTGATCCAGCTTGGGATCTCCTCGGCGGTCATCTCGTCGGACTGGTTGAAACCGATACCGATCCCCACTGCAAAGAGCAGGGCGATCAAAACCAAGACTACAATCACAATCTTCATGATGGGACGCCGATCACGGTTTCTTTCTCTCGAGATTCTTTGGATCGATCTTGGGATCAACTTTCCGGATCTTGTGGAAATCGGGATTCAACCGCGTACCCATGAATCCCTTGCCTATCACGGTGACCTTCGCCACCTTCTCCTCGGTCGTTCCTGCGCTGCCCTTGACCACCAGCTTCGCCGAGAAAGTAGTCGTCTTAAACGCCGAGTAGCGATGGGTGACCGTACCCGATCTCGCCTTGCTGATCAGCTTGTTTCCGTCTCCGTACTGGATCTCTGCCGATGTGTAGTCGCCGGTAATCTTATACGTGAAATTCACCGGCGCACCCGATTTCACCTCAACCGGAACACGCACCACATCGAAAATCAGCTTCGGCTTGGTATAGAGCTTGACCGTGCCCGTGGCCTGGTTGCCGCCGCTGGAAAGTGTCACCGTGTAGGTTCCAGATTTGTCGTAGCGATGTGCGATGGTGGACCCCATTCCGGACTGTCCATCACCGAAGCTCCACTGGGGATCCTGAGCACCCACCGAATCGTCCTTGAAATGAACGCTGAGCGGAGCGTAACCGGAGACCGACTTGACCGCATTGCTCATGTTGCTCTTCAGGCTCATCGTCAAGGCGGCCTTGGATTTAGGAAGCACGACGATCTCCGTATCAACCGTGCTCTTATCGTCTTCGCCGTGGGGTCCTTTGACGGTCAAACGTGCGGTGAACCGCTTCTCCGAATCGGTCTCGTTGGTGTAGACGTGGGTGACGGTCCGCTCAGCCGAAAGCGCGATTGAACCATCACCAAAATCCCAATCGCGTGCGGTGATCCCCCCCGCGGAGGTATCGGCGAAGCTCACTTCCAGCGGCGAGTTGCCTTTCAAGGGCAGGGCGATGTACTCGGCCTTGACCGGTTCGAGCACCTGGATCATGGATTCGAGCGTTAAGGAGCGCATGCCGGGATCTTCACGCTCCTCGTCCTCTTCCTCATCACCACCCAACGGCCAGGTCGCGACCAGCGAAACGTTGAAGGTTCCTGCGGATTGATAGGTGTGCTTTGGGTTCTGCTCGGTCGATGTGTCGCCGTCGCCAAAATCCCACCCCCACTTCGTCGGTGCAACTTCGCTCCCGCCGACCTTTCCCGTCGACTTGTCAGTGAACTGCACGACGAGAGGTGATACGCCGCTCCGCACATCGCCCTCGAAATCGGCGACGAGGTCGAGTTCCTCCCCACCGAAGAGCCCCGTCATAAACCAGATCCCAACCCCGATCACGACGGCCGCGGCCACCCCGATGGCGATCCATTTCCAGGGGAGCGGCGGCTTCGGAGCCTTGGTCTTGATCACCACGTTCACCGGGCTGCTCTCGGTGAACACGGTCTGCGGCGCCTTGGCCGAGTAGACGATCAGCGCCACCTTGGAGCTGCCGATGGGGGCGTCCTTCGGTATCGTGACCTTGAGGGTATAAGTAACACCGTCCCGCGGAGCGAGGTCGCGATTGGTCGCGGTGCCCGCCTTGCCGTCGAAGACCGTTTTGCCCTCGCCGTCCACGATCGTGCACCACTCGTCCTTGACGTCTCCGTCGCAGTTCGGCCGCACCCCGGTCTCAATCGACTCGGTTCCGCTCTGATTGGTGATGGTAAAGGGTATCTCGAGACTCTTCTCCTGCTCGACTTCGAGCCGGTCCTGAGTCGTGCTGACTTCAAAGGTCATTGAACACCTCCTGCCCTCCAGGTTTGCCCCGAGAGCACCGCACAAAAAAAATCACGTGACAAATCAACAAAAACCAAATCACGCTCGATGCCGCGCCTTCATCACGCATCGTCCACGATGCGCCACGCGCAGGTGACATAGGCCGGCTTCTCCCGGGCAATGATCCGTTCCACCAGGGAGTGATGTGCCGCAGCGGCGGCGGGCGCGATGATCTCGATATGAAAGGGACGCTCTGTCTCCTCGACAATGCTGAACCCTTGGCAGCCTGTGGCGATCTCCAGAAACCGCCGCAGTCCCTCGGTTGTGCCGCGCATCCTGGCGAGCCGCGCAGCCCCCGCGACGAGCTCCCGCAGTCGCCCCAGTCCGGAGGAGAGCCGACGTGCGACGGCCTTTTCGCGTGTATCACGCTCGCCGCCCGCGCCGAGAACGGCCTCCCGATCTTCCAGAAGCGCATCCATGTCGACCCACCGTGCCAGAAGCGCCACGAAACGGTCCTCGGCGCGCAGAGGGTCGAAGTAGAAATCCAGATCGTCGAGGATCTTCTCGGCAGGTGAGAGCAATGCCGCCATGGCCGCCAGGTAACCGGCGAGCGGGCCGTCGGGATGCAGCGTGCGCTGAAACACCTCGGGCAGCAGCTCCGCGATCTGCGCTTCTCTCATGGCTGCCCTCCCCGAGCGCCGGGATTCGATATCGAACCGCGTCCCGGCGCCGCGGCAAACCCGCGTTGCCCGGGATCGGCCTGCTCCTCGCCGATCACTTCCACCTCGTGCGCCCCAGAGCAGAATAGCCACGTATCGGGGATCGTCACCTGTTCCCTGAACTCGCGCTGGGAGCACTCGGCGTAGCGCTCCCCGCCGTCCAGGCTGTGGTAGATGCCCCGATCCATGGCTGCCAGCAGAACATCATCGCGTCCCGGTGCGTTACTCCGCGAATCAGGCGTCGTGGCAATGCTGCGGACCGGCACGATCCGCCCGTCCTCGCGGTTCTTGGGCTCACCCGCGGCCTGCCATTTCAGCACACCCGCCGAGCCGTCGATAGAGACCACACCGCCGCGGAAGGTTCCGGCGTACATGCGGCTTCCCATGGGGCTGAGGTCGTAGCAACTCCCGAATTTCCAGCCCACCACCTCCCCCAGCTTCTCCGTCTCGCGAACGAGTCCCTCCTCCTTGATGGTGAGCTCCCACCTCAAGCAGCCGTTCCCCGCCGCGGTGCCGATGGCCAGCACCCCGGCGTAGAGCCACGTACGCGAACCGATCCGATGGAAAGCGAGGCTGCGGATGTCCTTGCGCTTGGAGTCGCTCACCCCCCGGAAGGTATCCCGCTTACCCCCGTCGCGCGAGAGGAAGACCCCGCCGCCGCCGCCCTCGCTGCCAGCCACGCCCGCTGCGACGGCCACGGTCATCACACCCATCACCACCACCGCTTCCACGGCGAGGACCGGCGGATTGCCCGCGCTCGCACGCAACGGCACCAGCCACCCCTTGGGGTCCTGCACGTCGCCGATCTCGAAGAGGCCGTCGTCGGTGGCCAGCAGCAGAATGTGCACACCATCGCGCACGATCCAGGCCATGTCGTGCACCTCGGAGTTGGGATTCCAGGCGTTGCGCCAGGTCGCGCCGCAGTCGGAGGAGAAGTAGATCCGGTACTGTTCGAGCCGCCCTTCGTGCAGCTCCGCCACCCCCGTGGCAACGAGGCCCGCCTTGTGGCGCGAAGCCGCCACCAGACGCACCTCGAGCTCGCTCGCGGTCTGTTCCCCAGGCAGCGGAAACTCGCCCACGAGCTCCCAGCCGAACCCGTCGTTCTGGGAACGGTAAAGATAGTTGCGACAGGTGGCGAACCAGGTGCCGCGCTGAAAACAGTCGGCCTCCACCTGCGCCACTGCGCCGTCCGGCGCGCGATCCACGGCCAGCACGACGTTGTCCAGATAGCTCACACCCGGTTCGGAGAGACAGATGTCGAAAACGTGCGAGACGTGGAGAGTATTGCCGAAGCGCCAGCCGGGAGCATCCGCCGAGCGACGCATCGGATTGATGCTGCGGTTGAGGCGAGCCGCCACCCGCTCTTTCACGCCGTGGCGGCTCTGGTCCTTCTGGACGACCACGCGCGCCTTCACCTGCACCGACTTGCAGTCGGCCCAGCGCACGACGCAACGCGTCCCGATCGCCCGCCGCTGCTCGAGCAGCTCGTGGACGCGTTCGAGCTGTCGCCCGTCGCCCTGCAGACCGCGTAGGCCCTCGGTGGTGACGGGAGCATGCTCGGGCTGGTTCTGAGGCAACGCCGGTACCAGAAAGACTTCCACCGTTCCGGGCACGGCATGCTGCCACAGGTCGACCTGCGTGAAGGCCCGCGCGCGGTTGACGATGCCCGACTCGTTCTCGGCGACCTGCTCGTAGTCGGTGGCCGTGATCGCCCGCTCGAGGCTGCGCATCTCCAGCGGCCCACGCTTGAGCACGTTCTCGAAGGTCTCCATGTCGCGGCCGCCACTGGAGACCTCGGGATTGGTCACCTCCACGCCGGCGATCGCCTGCTTGAGAACAGTGAGCGCACCGCCGGGGACCTTGTTGCCGGAGCTGCCGCCCCCGGAGTAATAGCGCACGGCGATGTCCTGGCCCGCTGGAGGCACGGCGCCGAGCGTCTTCGGTTCATCGGCGGCACCGGAGTCCAACTCCCCCGCGTCCGCCGCGTCCATCGCGTCCCCCGCATCCGCCACGTCCCCCGCGACGTCCGCCTCCCACCCGGCCACATCGAGGGCCGGCGCGAAAGTAATGTGGCCGCGGGCGCGGTCGAGCACGAACACACGATCCCCAGCGCTGGTATGGGCAAAACTCTCCACCTCCCGCCAAAGCCGGTAGCGCTTGCCGTTGCGCAGCCCGAAATCGACGATCTCCGACGCGGGTGGCAGCTCTTTACGCGGATCGAACTCGACACCCAGCTCCAGATCCCACCGGTCGGACTGCAGCGCCGCAACGATCGGAGCATGCCTGACGCGCAGGCAGACTCCCGGATTGCCGGTGCCGGCTCCCACGGACTCGGCGCGCATCACGCCGTGGATCGCGAGAACCCGGATCGCGTCGGCATCGGCCTCGAGCGTCTTCTCTTCCACAGTATAGAACAGAGGCGGCGGCTCCCCGCCGCCGCCGGCGCGGCTCATGGAAACGGGGATGTTCGCAGGGATCACGATCGCGTCGCGCCCCGGCGACGTGCGCCGAAAGAGCAGCTCCACCTGGGCGGCGGCGGGCGGCCTCATCTTGACCCCCATCAGGTTGAGGAACTCGAGATAGGCCTTCTCCGGCAAGCGGTTCAGGCGGTAGATCAGCGCCTCCGTGAGATAGGCGAAAACCTCCACCAGGACCATGCCGGGATCGTTGGGTGATAGGTCGTTCCATGCAGGGCACTTCTCACGGATCAGGGCCTTGGCCTGCTCCACGAGCTGGTCGAAGCTGCGGTCATCGAGATTGGGGGACGGCAAAGACATCAGTCGCTCACTCCTCCGGCAAGATCAAAGCGATAGGTGACCTGGTCGCGCTGACCGGTCCTGCGCAGGCGGTAATCGAGCACGATCCGCAGGCACGTAGGCGCCTCAGCATCGCGGCGGGCATCGAGCTGGAGGATCTGGATACGCGGCTCCCAGCGCTCCAGGCAGCGGCGCACATAGAAGATCGCCAGCCCGGCCGTGGTGTCGTCGTTGGGCGCGAAGATCAGTCGGCGCAAGTCGCACCCGAACCGCGGGCGCATAACACGCTCGCCGGGGTGCGTCGAGAAGAGCAGCAGTATCGACTGCCGCACCGAGGCCGCACCGTCGACCATGGCGGTCCCGCCGGCCGCGGTCAGGGTCAAGCCCGACCGCTCCGCACCCGCATCGAAATCGGGGTGGTTGAAGCCAAAAGCCCGATGTTTATGTTGTTCAACCATCATGCGATTACCCGTCATTACGGCGTGTCACGTATCACGATCCGACACAACGACATGCCGCGCATCCTCTAACTTCCCGCCTCCGAAACAAAATGCTGCCCCGGGTCCTTGACGGTGTATCTGAAGGTGCCCGGCGGCGGCGATCCGTTGGTGAGCCCCATTACGTCTTTGCGGCAGACGCGCCGGCCGTCGATCCGCAAAAGATCCGAGTACCCCGTCAGCACCGGCAGGGTCAGGTTGCAGGGCACAACACCCACGCCGGCGTAGGGGCAGTTCTTGATCGGCTTGGCGACCGGATCGGGCTCGATGAGAATCGGGGCTCCCTCGACGGTCACGAAGCCCTGCCCGAATTCGATCGTGACCTTGCCGCCGTGATCGCAGTACAACCCTGCGTCTTTCGTGAGGATCTTCATCGATCACGCCTTTCTGAAATCGATGGCCGCGCCGCTGATGACCACGTTCTTGCCAGGTGCGGTGATCTCGATGTCCGCCGCCGAGCGCAGGCTCACCTTGCCCGGCCGCAGCTCGAGGGAACTGCCCGCGCCGTTGTCGATGCGCAGCGACCGGCGCTCGTCGTCGAGCCGCACCGTTTGTCCCCGTGGCGTGAGCAGGGCGAAGCGCCGCCGCTCGGAGCCCTCGAGACCGTCGTCGGGCGGGGCCGTCGAGCCGAAAAGCCCGCCTACCACCACGGCCTGCGCGGGATCCTCGCGCGCCAAGAGCACGAGGACCGTGTCCTCCACGTCAGGGAGCGCGATGAGCCCTTTCTGCGGGCCGGCGCCGGGGATGACCACGCCGATCCAGTCCGACTCGAGGTCCCCATAGGCGGGAAACTGCACCTGCACGCGCCCCAGCCCTTCCGGATCGTCGACGCGCGTGACCACACCGAAGGTCATGATCGTGCCCCAGGGTCGGTGCTCCAGCCGTGGCGGCTCAGTCAAGATCTCCGAGACGTAGCCGCGCGTGGTATCGATGACGTGGTTCACCTCGGTGAGCACGTGGCGCCCCTCGAAGGGCGGTACCACGCCGCGGATCTCGACGGGAATGCCCGGGTGCAGGTGCGGATCGCCGTCGGCCACTCCCTGGAGGACCACCTCGCGGGCGGTGCGGTGGTCGAGCTCGGCTTGGGCCATGGCATCGGCCTGCTCCTCCGTCTGGAGCGCCTCGTCCACGAGCCGCCACTCGCCGGGGGCCCATTCGCGGGAAGCGTCGAGGTGCTCCTGCGGGGATGATGTGCCGCCGCTGCTTTGCTGCGCCACGCGCGCCTCCTGCGCCGCGCCCTCGCGCGGCTGCACGGTCCACGGATCCCAGCCGGTGGAAACCACGGAGCGGCAGGCGGGGTCGCTGTTGAGCGTAAAGCGAGCCTCGAAGAGGTTGTCGCCGAGGCGCAGCTCGCGCGGCTCTCCGAAACCCTCGAGGGTCAACAGGCGTAGCTCGGTGCCGCGTAGCGTGAAGTAGAGACCGGCGCGCTCGGCTGTCTCCGCCAGCAGGTCGAAGTCGGTCTGGCGGAACTGGACGAGCCGCGGCCAGAGGGGGCCGGGTCCGGGATCAGAACTTGTATCACCGGTGCCGCCGACGGTACCGGTGCCGAGACCGGTCATCGTGCCGGCGACGCCACCGGTGATGAGGGAGGCCAATGCAGCCCCGGCGCTCGTCCCGCGTGCAACGCTGAGCCCGTCCGGGCCGACGAGATCGGCGGCCAGGTCGGCGCAAGTGACCTCTACATGGGTGCGCACCGGCTGGCGCTTGCGCAGGCGGTGCAGGCGATCGTAGGCGCGCAAGCGTATCTCGTGCTCGCCCGAGGGTCCGTGGACGTGTTCGAGCGCTGTGATGTCGCCGGTAAAAAGCGGTTCCGTCTCGTCAGCCACGCGCAATGTTAGCTCCGCACCCGGCCCGGGCCCCTCGCCACGGCCGAGGGCGCCGCGCGCTCCCAGGAAACGCAGCTCACACAAGCACGGCAGCGAGAGCCGGTCGCGGACGCGCACCTCGTGGAGCGCAAGGGCGTCCTCACGGTCGAGCTCGCAGCCGTCGGCGAGGATCGCCACGTGCGGTATAGACGTGGTGGATCGCGGACTCATTCCTCACGCTCCCGAATGATCGATGGCGGCGGAATCCTCAGGAAGTCGCCGACGATCGGTTTCAGCGGATCGATGATCTTGTTGAAGGCGGCGATCAGCCGCCACAGTGCTGAGTCTCCAAAGTACCGCTCGGCGAGCTGTTCGAGGCGCTCGCTGGCCTCGGGAGGGGGCACCTCGCCGGTGCTCTCGGCGGTGGCAGCGGTAGTTCCCTCCCCAGGTGAGATGACGAGGGGATGCATGAGGATCTCCTCGTCGGGGATCTCCTCGTCGCCGGTGGGCAGCTCGAAGCCGTCCAGCAGCGGCTGCGCCCGGGGCGCCGAGGCGTGCACATCGTCGGCAACGCGGCGCAGGCGCAGGCGCATCCACGAGCGCCCAGGCTCCCCGGAAGCCGCGAACTGCTCCAGGCGCTCGGCCACGGCCAGCACGACGGCGCGGATGTTCCAGACCTTGCCCCAGATGAATCGCACGTGCGGCACGGTTGCGTAGCCCGGGGTCGAAAAGGGGGACGTTACCGGGGTCGCACCGGCGCCGGCGAAGGGCAGCGTGTCACCACCGAGGGACGGCAGGGAGGACGAGGAGGCGGAGGACGATCGGTTCTCGGCGAGGGCCCAGATCGGACCGGTCAGGTCGCGGACGTCGCGGGACTGGATCGAGGAGCCGGAAATCGAGACGTCGAAGAGCAGGTCGAGCCGCAGCTCGGTAAACCCGCCGCCGGTGTAGAGCAGCGGCTCGTCGGTAAGGGCCGCGCCGGAAAGCGGGCCGCTCGAGGAGCGGCGCGGGCGCAGCCCCGCCTGCCGCTGGACGAGGAGGTTCTCCGGGTTGAGCAGGCAGCTCAGGCGCTCCCCGGTCTCTTCGATGAGTAGCGCTACCCGTTCCATCGGCGCGCCTCCTGTTCGGCCCGCAGGCGGTCGAGCCGCGCCCGTTCTTCGAGGAGCTCGAAGAGCCGGGCGTCGGCCTCGAGGTCGAGACCGGATCCACTGGCGGTGGGACCGGGCTCGGGCAACGCGGGCCACGGATCGTCGCCGGCGACAGCGCGGACGGGGGAGTCGGCAAACGGGTTGGAAAACGGATTGTCGCCGAGGTGCCGATTGCTAGAGTGCCGGTCGTTAGGGAACTGGTCGGTAAGGTGCCGATCGATCGTGCTGGGGCTGGCGCGGCGGTTGTGCGGCACGCCCGCCTGGTGGAGTTGTTGGATGGATTCCGCTGCGCCGCATGCCGCGGTGAACCGTTTTGTGCGTGAATCTGCAAACCCTTCCTCGGGGGGCGGGACGATTCGTGACCATGTGGTGTCCGGCGCGTGCCGGTGGGCGGTGTCGTTTGCCGGCGCCGCGGCGTCTACGGAATCTTCCCGAGGCAGCGAAGGCCGGGAATCTGTGGCGCGAGGATCAGGCGGCAGATCGCGCGGCTCGGAGAAAACCGTCGGCGCAGAGTAAACCGCCTGCCGATCGGCTTCGGTGCCGGCGGCGGCTTCAGCGGCGGTCTCGATCGTCGCGCCTGGATGTTCCTCGGGTGGTACCTCGGCAGGCCGTGCGCAGGTGGAGATCGAGTTGCGGCGCGGCCGATCGGATCCGGTGCCGGCGCGGCGGGTGGTGTGTTGGACGGGTTCACCCTCAGAGCGTGGCGCGGTCGCCGCTACCTCATCGGTGTCCTGGTTGAGTGCGCTGCGCGGCGCGAGATTCTCGGCACACCGTTCTCCGCGGGTTCGGGTCGACGTATTGCGATCTGGGCCGGACTCAGCTAGAGAACTCGGATCAAAAGCCGCTCCCGATTTCGTCGCGGCCTGCTCGTCGCGTCGTGTCTCGCTCGGCTCTTCTGCGCGCGCTCCGGAGGTGGCCGGAAACGCGGCGCGAGATGGGTCGTGGCCTTCGACCTGGCGTCTGGCATCACGCTCACCCGTCCCCAACCCGCGGGGTGTCGCAGCATCAGGCGGAGAAACCAACGACGCCATCTCGCGAACTCGCGATGTTTTTTTTGATGCCCCGGTTTGATCGTGGCGAGGTTGCGCGCCACTGTCTGCCGGCGAGTGGTAGGTGTTGGGCCCGGGCTGTCCGCTTTTCCGGGGTGGACCGGTATGAAGCTCAACCAGAGGGATGTGCTTGCCGGCGGGTGGCGAACGCTCGGCGCCGGTTTTCCGTCGGTTCTTTGCGGGCTCATCTGGCTGCTGCTCCGAATCCCCTTGCGTGCCGACCTGGCCGGCAGCCGGGCCTTCTGGGGGAGCCGCCGCGACAGCGTCATCGTTCTCCGCGAGGGTTTCGTCCAGCAACTGGGGCGCACGGCGGCGCACCATCTGCAGCCAGTGAGCGGGAGGGCCGGTGTCGACGAGCTCGAGCCAGTGCTGGGGTGGCCCGGCGGCATGCGGATCGCCGTCCGCCGCAGTGCTTTCCGACTGGGTTCCCCTCGGCAGCGTGTGGCTCGCCGGTGTGCGGCCCTCGCTCGGGGCTTGCCCAAATGAAGCTGAGGGTGGCGATTCCGGTGGCTCGCGTTCGTCCGGTACAGTGCCCTGAGCTCCGCCGGTTTTCGCCGGCGGCTGATCGGGAATCGGTGGGCTCACGGTGGACCGGATGCGGCGGCTCCACGTCTCGAAAACGCCCGCCAGGCCGAGCAGCAGTCCCTTTTTGATCTCGCCGAAATCCATGGAGGTTAACCGCGTTTGAGGCTTCCGTAGACCAGGGTTAGCGACTCGATGGCGATCTCGTTGCTCAGGGCGTCGAGCGGTGCTCCGCGCCAGGATGACGGCCAGCAATCAATGAGGTCCCACTGCATGCGCCGCGTGGAGCCGTCGTTGTCGATCATCACGATGGAAACGTTCTTGCGCTCCACCGTGCCCTCGACGGCTTTCATGAACCATTGCCAGCATTCGGTCGATGAGGTGAGGCCGTACTCGAGCGTGACGTCGCCGTATTCGACACGGCCAGGGATGCGGTGAACGATCTGGTTGAGGCCCCCTTCGCGATATTTGAGCGCCTCGACGTCGATGCGCAAGCCGTCGCACCGCGTGAAGTGACCTTGTGTGACACCCTGGATCTCGAGTTTGAAGTTATAGGCACGATAGGGATCAACCCAGACTCCGGGTTGGGCATTGTCCTCGGGCATGTCGCCTCCTGTTCATTCCACTTGGTCGTTGTTGGTCGACCGACTCCTCGTTCAACTCGAGCGACGCGATCTACGCGGTCTACTCGATCTCGGTTCCACCGGCGTGTTGGCCGATCTCGAACACGACGAACTCGGCCGGCTTGACCGGCGCGATGCCCACCTGGATCACTACCATGCCGGCATCGATCCGATCTGGTGTGTTCGTTTCGGCGTCGCACTTGACGAAGAAGGCCTCCGCAGGGGTCGCCCCGAAGAGCATGCCTTCGCGCCAGATCAGAGTGAGAAAGGCGCTCACGTCGCGGATGATCGCCTTCCAGAGCGACTCGTCGTTGGGTTCGAAGACGACCCACTTGGTGCTGCGGGCGATCGACTCCTCGATCATGTTGAAGAGGCGGCGCACGTTGACGTAGCGCCACTCGGCATCGGAGGAAACCGTGCGGGCGCCCCAGACGAGGATGCCTTGATCGGAGAAGTAACGGATGCAGTTGACGCCGGCTGGATTGAGCTCGTTCTGTTCGGCGCGGGAGATGCGGTCGGCCAGGCCGATGGCGCCCTTGACGGGTTCGTTGGCGGGCGCCTTGTGCACGCCGCGGTTGGCATCGGTGCGCGCGTAGATGCCGGCCAGGTGGCCTGACGGTGGGACGGCAACGGGGTCGCCGCCGAGGATCGGATCGACGGTCCTGATCCAGGGGTAGTAAACCGCGCCGAAACCCTTGGGCGACTTGCGTGGGCCCTTGCCCGGTTTTTGGACCGGAGCGCCGCCTCCGCCTCCGCCGCCGCCGGCCGCCGGTGCGGCGTCATCCGTGGCCGCGCGGGTGAGCTGGGAGATCTCATCCACCTTGGCGGAGGCGTCGAGGATCGCGAAACGATCCTTCATCGCCTCGCAATGGGTGAGCAGCGCGTCGTAGCTCTTGACATCGGTAAATCCAGGGGCGGCCACGATGGCGATCTCGTCCTCGTAGCCCAGCGCCTTCAACCCTTTGTCGAGGGTTTTGTCCTTGCCGATGTTGCAGACGTAGCAGCGGGTGCCGCCGTTCAGGAAAAAGCCCCAAACGGCCTGGATGAGCGGCGTGGTACGCTTGGGTTCATCTCCCACGAAGCGCCTGCGGAACTCGGCCCAGTTGCTGATGCCGACGGCCTCGAACTCCGGCGCGCCGGCAAGGACCGCTTCGCCCAGAAACCCGGCCGTGCTCGTGCCGACGGCCTCGATCGGCTTGGGTCCCGTGGAGACCTCCTTGATATAGACGTCGGGACTGCGATAGTCCATTTCACCCCTCCAAATTGTCGAATCGAACGACCAGCGGCTCGCCGTCGTTCTCTCTGGCCACTTTGATCAACCGCTGCTTGTCCCTGGCGGTGACCCGCAGCTCGTGGAACCCCGCGCCACCTGGCAGCGGAGCGAGCTCGAAGCGGCCGCGATAGTCGGTCTGTGTACTCGGTCCCTGGGGGACCACTTCGATTCTGGCGTCGGCGATGGGTGTGTCGCTGGGCCCGAAAACGCGGCCGGACAAGGGCTCGAGCGGCACCTTTTCGATGACCGGCGGTTTGGTCACCGGTTTGGCGCGCTGCGTGGGCCGCTCGATGTTGAGCGGCACGCAGAGCACGAAGCACGGGCGTGGCGCGACGCCGAAGGCACGCCAGGTCGCCGGATCGAGCGGCGCGACCTCCGCCTCGAATCGGGCACTCGACAGTGCATTGACAACGAGTTTGCCGAGCATGGTGTGTGACTTACGGTCGTCAGCGGCGAAAGCCGTGATCAGATAGCGTAAAATAATGGTCAGCGGCGGCAGAGTCTTTGATCGTGTAGGCGGAGGCTTGTGGTCCAGCGCCATCAGATGGATGTTGACGCCGCTGCCTTGCTGGGAGCCCCCTGGTGCCGCGAAGATCACCTTCACCGCGCCCAGCACGCTTTCGATCCAGGTTTCAATCTCTCTATCTGCCTGATCAAACATGCCTTATGGCGAGTGCGCCTCATTCGATTGGGCCAAAAACGTAATGATCCCTATAAGTAGGTTCGCCTACGTAGTATCTAATAACCAATCAAACCGCCTCTGGCTCGACATTTACGATTATTTTTCTTGGCAGTGGGGAGCGAATCAGTCACATGAACGTAAATTGATGTTTTTTAGTGATGCCAGGAGAACTGTTTCGACATGTCGCGGTGTACAAAAGACGATTTTTGCCGGATGAATTGATCCACAAGGATCGTCCACACCTTCATAGGTTCAACAAAATCGGCAGCGTCTGCTGTTGGGATCGCCGCCGAGTGAGGCATTGGAGAGTTGCGGAGTTTATCTCATGGATCGCCCTTTTCGAGTGATCGCAGCAATGTTCGTGTTGCAGGTCGTGATGTGCGTGGTCGGGTGTTGGATCGTCTACCTTGCGGTTAGCGTAGACGATGGAGGGATCTCTACAGATCTGGAACAGATACGGCAAGACGAGATTGAAGGCAACATCACAGAGCTCCTGACGCGTGTCGACGATCTGGAACGCCGTTCTGCAGCCACTCCTTCCGCAGGAGCGATGGACAGGGTGCCGATTCCGTCCGGCGCCGATCAGGAGCGCGAGGTCGCTGATCTACGCGCGCAGATCAGCCGTCTCGAAGGCGCGCTGAAACTTCTTCTCGATGAGGAGCATCCCGCGTTCCCGGCTTTCAACCCGCCGCCCGACTCGGCGGATGGGATCAAGCGCGCTATCGAGGAGCTAAGCCACACTGCACCGGAGAAGCTCATCAAGGAACGGCGCGAGGAAAAAATCAGCGCCCTGCGAGAGCGGCTTCTGCGAGAGTTTCCCGACGATCCCGACGCGCCCCGATATTTGAGTCGGTTGATCGGCGATCGAATCGTTGCCGGAGAGTATGATGACGCCCATGCGTTGCTCGGCGAGATGGCGCCGCTCGTCGGCATCGAGGAGTGGAGGCGCAACGAGCTCTCGGCCGGCATCTTCAGCCAACAGAGGAGCTTCGGGGCTTCCCGTCAGGCGTATGACCTCAACATCCACTCGAACGATATCCCCGAGCATGAACGAGCCTCCAGCATGTTCTTCTACGCCTACACCTACATGAAGGAAGGGCGTTACGCTGAAGCCCGTTCTCACTTCCAGGCGCTCATCGACCACTATGGCGAGAATCCGGCTCCTGCCGTGCTCAATTCCGTGAACGGCGCCAAGACCCAGCTCGCGACGATCGAGAAATATCTGAACAAGTGACAGGCAGCGGACCTTTCGATCGCTACGGCGCCGGTTCGATCGAGCGCTAGCGGTGGCGAAACCGCTTGGTTGAGGCGCTTCTGCGGGGTGATGGCGCTCAAACGCGCAACGGGAACGCTGCTTGAAGGTCAGCAGCGTCCCCGTTTTCGCTTTCCTTTACTACCGAATCAAGTCACGCTCTCATAAAGCCATTACGATGACCACCTCGAGTTCGCGCACGCCCTCTTATGCGATCATCTCGATCGACGTCTGGCACTCCTTGGGTTTTCCGGTTTCGAGTGTTTGTTCCGGCTCGACGCCTTTCTCGGAGACCGGTTCAACCTGTTGAATCGTCACTTGCCGAAGGTATTCTCCCAGAGGATAAGGTATCATTCCCGGCACGTCATCGTTGATGAAAAGGTGAGGCGGGAGGTTGGAGCCATCAAAGCTTTCTGGAGCACTCGCCCTGAGACGAGTAAAATACTTTCTCACCATTCCTGACAACCTGCTCAACATTTTCATGACAACCTCCTCGAAGCTCCCGACTCGGTCTCGTTACTTGTTTTATTCTGCGATTCATGCGATCGATCAGGAGTTTTCCATGTCACAATTTTGTGTTACTTTTACTCGCTTTGTCGCGGTGGTGCGTTTTGCACCGTTTTTTTCGCCACCATATTCGGAAAGCGTAAAGGTCATACGCGATGGACAATAAAAGGTATTTTTATCGAGTGGATCGCAATGCAAAACGGCGCCGCATCTCGCTGAGATTCGCGGCGCCGTCTGATTGTCTCTCGATCTCACACCTTGTGAGGTGCTCGATGTCGTCGATGATCAGGAAATGAAGTAGATAGAGACCGGCATGGAAGCGTAGCTGATGGGAACGTAGTTCGGGCCCTGATAGAGGATATAGGCAACGTTGATGGTTTTGCCGAGCCAGGGGCTTCCCATGGGATTCGGCAGATTGATAGCGGCCTGCTCTTGACCGTTGGAATCCAGGATCCAGTTGGTGTGGACCAGCATGGCCGAGTTGGGATTATTGGCCGAGTACCAGAAAGTGCCGTTCATCATCAACGGAACCCAGACGCCATTGTTGGTGAAGCCCGGCCAGTTGCCCGCGGTGCTGAGAAGCACGAGGTATCTCCAACCGGCCCACGTCGGACCGGCGTCGAGGGACAATGTCGCTCTGTTTGATGTGCTTATCGAAAACTGAATGACATCAGAAGAGAGATCGGCGGTTTGAGGAACGAGGGAAATGTTGTCGATGTAATTCTCGAGGAGATCCTGATGCACGGCGGTGCGCTCATTGTAGATTTCAACGGTGTAGATATCGGTAGTGGTCGGAGTGTAGGTGCCGGTGAGTTGGCTGTATTTTGGGATGGCGAGAAAAATAGGACCACATGAGTCGGAAGCGACCAACGAACTGTTGATCGTGACGGTGAAGTTGCCACCGTCGGGGTAGTCCGCTCAGCAGGAGTTGTACTTGATATCGGCGTAGAAATCATAGGTCACTCCGCCGATGAGGAGTACGTCCTGGGTGATACCACCGTTGTCGTTAGGCGTCCCAGGTTCTCTTTCGAGACACCACGAGTCGTTTCCCGTCCCTGTGACATCGTTCTTCACGACCGAGGTGTGGGTATTGCCGCCTGTCATGATCCAGGGCCCGAGGGCTTCCAGCTCGTAGTTTCCGTTCAAGATCATGTCTTGTGCAGAGGCTATCGGGACGGCCCAGACCGATAAGGCCAGCCCCAGCGCAACCATCAGGGCGATTTTTATCATTCTGACACTCCTTTCAGAAAACAAACATTAGAGATAAGTAAAAGGCTCCAGGTGTCGAGTCCTCACGACATGTACGACTATACTCGAATTGGGTTAGGAAGGTGACAATTTTTTGTCTAAGACGGGAATTTGGGACAGGGAACAAGATGCCGAGCCCAAGACGCCGGTGCTATGACCCGGAGCGTCAGAGAGAGTCCCAAGGTTCAAACGATTCGGACCTGCTCATGCCGCCTATCTGGATTTCTCCTGCCTACCCATCACGCCAAAGCCAGAAATCAATGAACAACGTGGTTCTTGATCGGATCATCTCGAATGGATTTTCGCAGATCATCGAGATCCGAGCACCATTCTTCGACCTCTTCTTGACGCCCCCACAGCTCGTACAATTTGATGAGCCGCTCTAATGCAGCTTCTCCTTCGCCGGCATAGTAGGCATACGGTATCCCCTTCAGCATATCATAAGATTCAAGCAACATCGATTCGGCTTCCTCGAAATGGCCGAGTCCCGCTCTGGCCATCCCCAGTCCACCTGATGCGATCCAGCGATTGAAGTGGTTTGGATAAATTTCTTTATAAATTTATAGTGATTCGATTAGGTTCTCCTCTGCCTCAGCATAGCGTTCTCGCCGGTTGAGATAGCATCCGAAGTTATTCAATGCTTCGGCTACAAGCCTCGGTCTGTTGCTATTTGATCCCTTTGCGATCTGTATCGCCATTTGATGATGTCTCTCAGCTTCGTCATAATTTCCGTCGTCTTCCAACGCACGGGTTACATTTCCCATAAATCGTATGTAATTTACGGAATTTTTTCCATCTTTCCCTTTTGTTTGTTCGAGAGCATCCATATGCATTTTTATGGATTTCTTATATTTTCCGACTAGCCGGTAGTATTCAGCATAACAATGCATACACCAGTGTTCCCCTTCATTTTTTTTCAATTTTCTTTGGATATTAAGAGTTTCTTCAAATAATTTTTCGGCTTCGTCGTAAAGTTGCCTTCTTCTATAGAAATTTGCAAGATCCATTCTTGCCAAATTAGTATATCCATCCCTATCTCCTTGAACATCGTTAAGTTCTTTTAGTACACTGAGATACTTTTCTTCCGCATCCTCGAATCTTCCCATGCGATCGAGTGCCTCCGCCAACATAATTTTTTGATATAAGGTCTCTCTGTCATGCGGACCCTGTTTGCTAATTCGTATATTTATAAGTTCACTTCGGATTTTAAAAAGCTCGTCGTAATATCCCCTATTCTCTACTACGTAATTCGCAAGACTGTGTAGCGTTTCTAACGTATCGCTATGGTCCCTTCCTAGAACGCGTTTTTGTAACTCGTAACATCAGAACTCCTGACATACCCGACTAACAATTGTCCGATTTCGGTAGGTTTACGGCCAGGAAAATTTTCTTGTTCGTTCCCGGGAATTTCGCTTCTATTTTGTTCAGCTCCAAACAGAGATCGG